>Ga0208304_10000868_pt1 | contig 15226 bp, 13 predicted proteins | sample ColrivemetaGS713_FD_187603 | JGI IMG/M metagenome (GOLD analysis project Ga0208304, IMG submission 187603) | Estuarine microbial communities from the Columbia River estuary - Flood tide ETM metaG S.713 (SPAdes) (version 2) | ecosystem: Environmental > Aquatic > Marine > Intertidal zone >... | reverse complement strand
GCCGCTCTCGATATTGGCAATGCCTACTTAGCGGCAGAACTGCTGGGAATTGCTCAAGAAAGCTTCGACAGAACATTACAGTATCTTAAAGAGCGCAAGCAATTTGGTGTGCTAATTGGCTCTTTTCAAGCGCTACAGCACCGCGCAGCCCATTGGTGGAGTGAAGTTGAGCTGTGTAAATCAGTCGTGCTAAAGGCTCTGCAGGCGCTTGACAGTGGGGATGCCAAAAGTCCTGTGATGGTCAGTATCGCCAAGGCAAAACTCTGCGAAGTGACAGAGTTAGCAACCAACGAGGCGATTCAAATGCACGGCGGTATTGGTATGACCGACGAGTACGAGATTGGCTTCTTTATCAAGCGCGCGCGGCCAGCGGCAACGCTTTATGGCGGCTACGCGTACCACGGTGACCGCTTCGCGCAGCTGTGTGGCTACTGATTAGCTAACAACTATTTGGGGGTGTCGCTGATGCCACCCATTTTTCTGTGCGGCAGCGGCAAAGCGCGTTATGCTGGGGCATAAATAAACATAATTGAGAGGGGACGTTTGATGGACTTAGGTATTAGCGACAAGGTTGCACCGATATTGGCAGAGGTTAAGCACTTTATTGATACAGAAATTCTGCCGTTAGAGTATGAGTATCACCAAGAAGTGGAAAAAGGTGACCGCTGGGCGTTTACCGAACGTCAAACCGAGATCATGGAAACCCTCAAGGCGAAAGCCAAGCAAAAGAATTTGTGGAATTTCTTCTTGACCCATTTTGAAGGGGGGCATGGCCTCAACACCGTTGAATACGCCTACATTGCAGAAGAGACCGGGCGTTCACAGTTGGCGCCTGAGGTGTTTAACTGCGCCGCGCCCGACACGGGCAATATGGAAGTGCTGGCGCGGTTTTGCAACGAAGAGCAAAAAGAGCGCTGGTTAAAGCCCTTGCTGGCGGGTGAAATTCGCTCTGCCTACGTGATGACCGAGCCGGGCGTTGCCTCTTCTGACGCCACCAATATCGCCATGTCCTGTGTGGAAGACGGTGACGAGTGGGTTTTGAATGGCGAGAAGATCTGGATTTCAGGGGCGGGCGATCCACGCTGCAAAATTTTAATTGTCATGTGCAATACCAATCCCGGTGGCCCGCGTCACTCGCAACATTCACAAGTGCTGGTGCCCAGTGATACTCCCGGTATTCAGGTTCTTCGACCCATGACCATTTTTGGCAAAGACGATGCACCCCATGGGCACATGCATATGCGCTTTACTGATGTGCGTGTGCCGAAAGAGAATATGATTCTGGGGCAGGGTAGAGGCTTTGAAGTTGCTCAGGGTCGTCTTGGCCCGGGCCGTATTCACCACTGTATGCGTTCACTTGGCTTGGCTGAAGCGGCGCTGAAACTCCTCTGCGAGCGCGCTCTGAGCCGTGAAGCCTTTGGTCGTCCGCTGGCCAAACTCGGCGGCAATATCGATATTATTGCTGACGCTCGCATTCAGATTGAGATGACACGACTGCTCTGTTTGAAGGCCGCATGGCTGATGGACAATGTGGGCACCGACGCAGCGCAGCCCTATATCTCCATGATCAAAGTTGCCGCGCCTAATATGGCACTGAAGATTATCGATGAAGCCATGCAGATGTACGGTGGTTTAGGGTTATCTCAGGATACCCCACTGGCTGTTTGGTACGGCGCGATGCGCACACTGCGCTTTGCTGACGGTCCCGATGCGGTACATCGCATGGTTATTGGTCGCCGTGAACTGCGTCAGTACAGTTCATAAAATGCGCTAATAAATCGCTATTTAATCTCTATTCAACGTTATAAAAATACTGTAATACATTGATAAACATAAGGATAAAAAATGACAATTCGCTATGACGGGCAGGTTGCCATTGTCACTGGAGCCGGTAATGGCCTCGGTCGATCACATGCGTTAGCGCTGGCGGCGCGGGGAGCCAAGGTTGTCGTTAATGACCTCGGCGGGTCGGTTAACGGTGCCGGCAGCTCCAGCGCAGCTGCGTTGGAGACGGTCAAACTGATCGAGCAGGCTGGCGGTGAAGCGATTGCCAATGGCGCAAACGTAGCCAAGCTCGACGAAGTCGCTGCGATGGTAAAGCAGGCGATGGATACCTGGGGTCGCATTGATATTCTCGTCAATAACGCCGGTATTTTGCGCGACAAAAGCTTTGTCAAAATGTCGATGCACGATTTTCAGCTGGTGGTTGATGTCCACCTGATGGGGTCGGCCAATTGCACAAAAGCGGTGTGGGAGATTATGCGCGCGCAGGGTTACGGCCGCATTGTGATGACCACCTCGTCGAGCGGTATGTACGGTAATTTCGGACAGGCCAACTATGGCGCGGCGAAAATGGCGGTTGTTGGGCTGATGAACACCTTGGTGCTGGAAGGCGATAAGTACAATATTCGCGTTAACTGCCTGTCACCCACGGCGGGAACACGTATGCTGGAAGGATTGGTGACTGAAGAACAGTCGCACATCATGACCGTTGAGGCGGTGACAGCAGGCTTACTGACACTGTGCGACAGTGACGCGCCCAACCGTTCAATTCTCTGCTGTGGCGCAGGCGGTTATGCGCGCACGCACATCTACGAAACGGACGGTATTTATCTGCCGCCGGAACAACAAACGCCGGAAAATGTGCGCGCTCAAATGGCAGCAATCGACAATCCAGCGGGTGAGAAAGTCCTGTTGGGCGGCTTTCAGCAAACCGATAAATTTGTCGCCAAAGCAGTGGCACATTTAAAACAATAATCAGAAAGGAAGGGGAGATATTCATGAAGGCACTTGTTTGTAGCACCTTAGGCGCAACCGAAGATTTAACTCTCGAGGAGCGGCCCGACCTCACGCCAGGCAAAGGCGAAATACTCATTGACGTTAAAGCCTCAGGCGTGAATTTCCCCGACATCTTAACCGTGCAGGGCAAATACCAATTCAAGCCACCGCTGCCTTTTGTGCCCGGCACAGAAGTTTCTGGCATAGTCACGCAGATTGGCGAGGGCGTAACGCGCCACGCAGTGGGCGACAAAGTGATTGGCACATTGCCTATCGGCGCGTTTGCCGAGCAGTGTGTGACGTCTGAATACACTGCCTTTGGCATGGGTAAAAGTATGAGCTTTGAGCAGGCGGCGGGTTTTGCGGTGACCTATGGCACCTCCTACTACGCACTCAAACAGCGCGCCAATATTCAGCCGGGTGAAACTTTGCTGGTGTTGGGCGCCGCTGGCGGTGTGGGAATCGCCACCATCCAGATTGCCAAGGCCATGGGCGCAACAGTGATTGCCGCGGCGAGCAGCGAAGAGAAGCTCGATTTTGCCTGCCAGGCGGGTGCCGATCTGCGCATTAACTATTCGACCGAAAACCTCAAAGAAAAAGTCAAAGAGCTGACCAATGGCAAGGGCGTCGATGTGGTCTATGACCCCGTCGGTGGCGACTACTCCGAACAGGCGTTCCGCTCTATTGCGTGGGACGGTCGTTTCCTGGTTATTGGTTTCGCCTCAGGCCCGATTCCGGCAATGCCCCTTAATCTCGCCCTGCTGAAAGGCGCATCGCTGGTGGGCGTATTCTGGGGAGCTTGGGCGGCGCGTTCGCCACAGGAGTCGTTTAAGAATTTCGCCGAACTGATTGACATGATCGATAGCGGTAAATTTTCGCCGCTAGTCACTGAGGTTTACCCGCTGAGCGATTTTAAAGCGGCACTCGACTCCATCACCGAGCGACGGGCGAAGGGCAAAGTCATTTTGTCGATGGCTTAAAATAGCGGGCCTCTGTCCAGTTGCGGGTCAGAGGCGCAGGATAGCCGGTTATCATCGGCGAGCCAGCGATAGGGGTCTGCCATGCAGGCCCTTTTTTTGTCGATCCCACTGCATTTGTCGATCCCTCGGTAGTGCAAATGCGTAACCGTTGGCCATACGGCGTGACTCCCTATACACTCGCCGCCGGCCGCGCCTATGCTTCCAACTTGGCGCCAAGGCCCTTATGCCGATAGCCGTCCTAGCGGACGCAGCGTGAATTCGGCAAACAGTCTGCGGTTTAACATCACTAGCAAGAACACCATGATTGAAACAGCACGAGACATTTTAAAAAGCCTGTATGGCTATGACGATTTCCGTGGTCATCAGGCTGACATTATCGAGCATGTACGTCAGGGCAATAATGCGTTGGTGCTAATGCCCACCGGTGGCGGCAAATCACTCTGTTATCAAATTCCCTCCCTGCTGCGAGAGGGGGTCGGCGTGATTGTTTCGCCGCTTATTGCCCTTATGCAAGATCAGGTCGGTGCCATGCAGCAGCTCGGCGTGAAAGCGGCATTTTTGAATTCCACGCTCGACCGCGATGAACAAGAAAACATTGAATGGCAGTTGAAAGCGGGGCAGCTAGACTTGCTCTATATCGCGCCCGAGCGGTTGATTCAGCCCTACGTTCTCGATTTGCTCGGCCGCTGCCGCTTAGCGCTATTTGCCATTGACGAAGCGCACTGCGTTTCGCAATGGGGCCATGATTTCAGGTCAGATTACCTCTCACTGAGCCTGCTCGCCGAGCGCTTTCCGACGATTCCGCGGATAGCTCTCACCGCCACTGCCGATATACGCACCCGCCAAGAAATTATTGAGCGACTGTCACTGACAGACGCCAAAGCCTATATCAGCGGCTTTGATCGGCCCAATATTCGCTACGCAATAGCCAATAAAACCACGCCCAAAAAGCAGCTGCTGGCATTTTTACAGCAGCGCAGAAGCGAGGCAGGCATTGTCTATTGCCTTTCGCGCCAGAAGGTCGACGACACTGCCGAGTGGCTCAGCGAACAAGGCTTCACCGCATTGCCCTACCACGCAGGCTTGCCGGCGCAGCGCAGGCAAGCCCATCAAAACCGATTTTTGCGCGAAGACGGTGTGATCATTGTTGCCACTATTGCCTTTGGCATGGGCATAGATAAACCCGACGTGCGCTTTGTCGCTCACCTCGATTTACCGAAAAGTATCGAAGCCTATTATCAAGAAACCGGTCGTGCCGGACGCGACGGTCAGCCTGCCGACGCCTGGATGGTCTATGGCCTGCAAGATGTTGTACGACTACAACAAATGGCTCTCAGCTCAGAGGGTTCCGAGCAGTTTAAGCGGGCTGAGCGGCACAACAAATGGCTCTCAGCTCAGAGGGTTCCGAGCAGTTTAAGCGGGCTGAGCGGCACAAACTGGAAGCCATGTTGGGCCTCTGCGAAGTCACCACCTGCCGGCGCAAGGTGCTGTTGCGGTATTTTGCCGATGAGGCCCCCAACCACTGTGGCAATTGCGACAACTGTCAGCTGCCCCCTGAAACCTGGGATGCCACCGAAGCTGCGCAAAAAGTGCTGTCCTGTGTCTATCGCACGGGACAGCGTTTTGGTGTGGTGCATGTGATGGATGTACTGCAGGGCAAAGAGACGGAAAAGGTTTTGCAGCATCGGCACCAACAGTTGAGCACGTTTGGCATCGGTCGCGATTTACATGAGGCGCACTGGCGCTCAATTATTCGGCAGCTGGTGGTGCGCGGGTTACTGCGTGTCGATTTAGAAGGTTACAGTGCCCTGCAGCTCACAGACCTGTGTCGCCCCGTTTTAAAAGGCGAACAACCACTGCATTTGCGCAAAGAAGAGATAAAAGCACCGACGCTCTCAAAAAGAGGGCAGAGCGGCGGTAAAAAATCGGCGAGCAAGACACAAATTCGACCCGAAGATCAGGAACTTTGGGAAGAGCTGCGCGAGTGTCGCAAGTATCTTGCGGAAGAAAACAATGTTCCTCCCTACGTGATTTTTCACGATGCCACCTTAAAAGAGATGCTCGAGGTGATGCCGCTGTCAGAGTCTGAGCTACTGCGCATTACCGGCGTCGGTGAGAGCAAGCTGGAAAAGTACGGTGCTGATTTTATCGATATTATTCGCCGCCACGCCGAGTCAGGTGGTCGCTAACAGACATTGTGCAGGCGCGCGGCAATCCGCACCCACGGGCTCTGCGTAACATCAGCCATATTGCATTAAAAGCAAGTGCTTGGCCCCAAGCGGGTTTTTGCTACCACCCTCCGCCCAAACAGGGCAGAATAGCCACACAAAAAAGTGCACAAGGAAAAATAATGACGCGTTTAATTATTGGTATGTCTGGCTCAAGCGGCGTGATCTACGGGATTCGCATGCTGGAAGTGCTGGCCCAGCACAAAGAGATTGAAACGCATCTTATTATGAGTCAGTCGGCGCGCTTGAATATTGGTATCGAAACCGACTGGAAAGTTGAGGATGTCGAAGCCTTGGCCGACGTTGTGCACAACAATAAAAATATTGCTGCCAGTATCTCCAGTGGCTCGTTTAAAACCGCCGGCATGATTGTCGCGCCCTGTTCCATGAAAACCCTCTCAGGCATCGTCAATTCTTACGCCGACAACCTTTTGATTCGCGCGGCGGATGTTGTCTTAAAAGAGCGCCGCAAGTTGGTCATCATTCCACGCGAGTCGCCCCTGCACACTGGCCACTGCGAGCTGATGTACAAGGCCAGTCAATACGGCGCGGTTATCTGCCCGCCATCTCCCGCATTCTACAGCCAGCCGAAAACCGTCGACGATATTATTAATCACACCGTCGCCCGCGTTTTGGATCTGTTTGATATTGAAATGGTCGGTCTCAAGCGCTGGAACGGCAATGTCTAAAGACGTCAGCAAACTTCACGGGTTTTTAAACAGCGAGACCGTGCTCACCATTGCCACGGCAGATGCCTGCGGTGCTTGGTCGGCGCCTGTGCTGTATGTCGCTGATACCCAAGCTGAGCCATTTGAACTGTATTTTTTGTCATCTAGCAATAGCCGCCATATCAGCGGGCTGCCTTTGAGTGGTAGTGCGGCAGTATCGATATACACAGAGTATACGGGTGCTTGGCAATCTATTCGTGGGGTGCAAATACACGCCAGTATCACGCAGGTTGCAGAGAGCGAAAAAGCGTCAATAGCGCAGCGCTATTTTGCGCGTTTCCCGGAAGTTAAAGCCCTGATTGATCGGCCCGCCAGCGAACAAGAGACGCGTATAGGTCAAGCCTTTGGTAAAAGCCATTTTTACCGCGTCACGCCCTCGTTTGTGCGCTTCACCAACAACAGCGACAGTTTTGCTGGCCGCACCGAGTGGCAGTTTTAGCGCGTTCGCGCCTAGTTCTTACTCAGCACAAAGCCAACAATTGTCGCCACGGTGACAATAAACAGCAGGGTAAAAACAAACCCGCCGATAATAAACGCCAGTGGGCTGCCTTCCTGAAAGTCCTTTTCACGATTTTTGTTGCTCTGCACGCCAATACCGGCGGCTAAAATACTTTTTACCACCGACCACAGTTTTACTTTGGGTTTGACCGGGGACTGTTCTTCGGCTTGTTGACTGTTGGTCACAGATGCTCGCTTAAAATAGTTATTCGTCGTTGAGAATCGGGGTTAGCCAGCGCTCTAGCTCAGCAACTGGAACACCTTTTCGTGTCGCGAGGGAGTGTAACTGATCGCGAGCAATTTTACCGGTGTTAAAATACTTGGCATCGGGGTGGGCGAAGTACCAACCACTGACCGCAGCGGCAGGGTGCATAGCGTAGCTTTCTGTCAGGGTGATACCAATATTGTGGGTGACATCTAGCAAGTCAAAAAGCTGTCCTTTTTCGGTGTGATCAGGGCAGGCGGGATAGCCAGGCGCCGGTCGAATGCCGCGATACTTCTCTTTGATCAACGCCTCGTTATCCAGTTGCTCGTCGGGCGCATAGCCCCAGTACTCCTGCCGCACACGGTGGTGCAAATGTTCGGCAAACGCTTCCGCCAGCCGGTCCGCCAGCGCTTTAACCATGATAGCGTTGTAGTCGTCATGGGCGGCCTCGTATTGCGCGGCCAATTCGTCGGCGCCAATGCCGGTAGTCACGGCAAATCCACCAATATAGTCTTTCACCAAGCTCTCTTTTGGTGCCACAAAGTCGGCCAGAGAAATTAATTCGTCACTGCCGCCGGGCTTTTGAATTTGCTGGCGAATATGGTGCAGTGTGGCAGCTACTTGGCTGCGCGATTCGTCGCTATAGACTTCGATGTCGTCTGTATTGACGGTATTGGCCGGCCACAGGCCAAAGACCGCGCGGGCGCGCAGATGTTTATTGTCGATAATATTTTTCAGTAAGGCCTGTGCGTCGGCGAATAGCGCAGTAGCGGCCTCGCCAACAACGTTGTCCTTAAAGATGGTGGGATATTTTCCGACCAAGTCCCAGGTGATAAAAAAGGGCGTCCAGTCAATATAGGGCACCAGTGTTTCCAGCGGATAGTCGTCTAAAACCGTTACGCCGAGGGTATTGGGCAGCTCGGGCTGGTGGTCGCGCCAGTTAATCTGCAGTTTTTGCTTTACCGCATCTTCGTAGGCAAACAGGGTACCCTGCGAGGTGCGATTGGCTGTGCGCAGACGCACGGCATCGTACTCACGCTGAATCTCTGCAACAAAGCTATCGCGATGTTCAGGGCTCAGTAGTTTGCTGGCCACACCCACCGCGCGGGAGGCGTCGGACACATAGACGGTTTGGTTGCGGCTGTAGGTTGGCGCAATTTTCACCGCAGTGTGGGCTTTCGACGTTGTCGCGCCGCCAATCATCAGGGGTATATCAAAACCCTGTCGCTGCATCTCTTTACCCAGGGTGACCATTTCGTCGAGCGACGGGGTAATTAGCCCCGACAGCCCGATAATATCGACATTTTCAGCGCGCGCTGTCTGCAAAATTTTCTCCGCAGGTACCATCACGCCAAGGTCAATTACCTCGTAGTTGTTGCACTGCAGCACCACGCCGACAATATTTTTACCAATGTCGTGGACATCGCCTTTTACCGTTGCCATCAAAATTTTGCCATTACTGCTGGCGGCAACGTCTTTTTCCGCTTCGATAAAGGGCTGCAGGTAGGCCACGGCTTGCTTCATAACGCGTGCTGATTTGACCACTTGCGGCAAAAACATTTTGCCGGAGCCAAATAGGTCGCCGACGGTGTTCATACCATCCATTAAAGCGCCTTCAATCACATGCAGCGGTCGCGCGACACCTTGGCGAGCCTCTTCGGTGTCTTCCTCAATAAATGCTGTGATGCCTTTGACTAGGGCGTATTCAAGGCGGCGGTTAACGCTTGCCTCGCGCCAGCTGAGATCTTCGGTCTTGGATTGTGTGGTGCCATCGCCGCGGTAGTTGTCGGCAATCGCCAGCAGTCCGTCGGTGGCTTGCTCGTTGCGGTAGAGCACAACATCTTCAACCGCCTCGCGCAGCACCGTGGGCAGATCGTCGTAGACTGCCAGCTGACCGGCGTTGACTATGCCCATACTCAGGCCTTCGCGAATCGCGTGATAGAGGAAGACCGAGTGGATGGCTTCGCGAACCGGATTGTTGCCACGGAAGGAAAACGAGACGTTGGAAATACCGCCGCTGATCATGGCATGGGGGAGGTTTTGCTTAATCCATGCGGTGGCTTCAATAAAATCGAGCCCGTAGCGGTTGTGCTCTTCAATGCCGGTGGCCACGGCGAACACATTGGGATCAAAAATAATATCTTCAGCCGGAAAGCCAATCTGGTTCACCAGCAAGTCGTAGCTGCGCTGACAGATTTCTTTGCGTCGAGCCAAATTGTCTGCTTGACCGTCTTCGTCAAATGCCATGACAACAATCGCCGCACCGTATTTTTTACACAATCTGGCCTTTTCGACAAATTCCGCTTCGCCTTCTTTCAGGCTGATTGAGTTGACGATGGGCTTGCCTTGAATGCACTTCAGCCCCGCCTCTATCACGCTCCATTTCGACGAGTCGACCATTAGTGGCACGCGCGAGATATCGGGCTCTGCCGCAAGCAGGTTAAGGAACTTGACCATCGCTGGCAGCGACTCGAGCATACCTTCGTCCATATTGACGTCGATAATTTGCGCGCCATTAAGAACCTGCTGGCGGGCCACTTCGAGGGCTGCGTCGTAGTCCTCTTGTAGAATTAGGCGCTTAAAAACCGCTGAGCCAGTCACATTGCAGCGCTCGCCGATATTAATAAACAGCGAGTCGGCCGTAATATTGAAGGGTTCCAATCCTGACAGACGGCAGGCGGGGGCGATGGTCGGTATTGCTCTTGGGGAGAGTGTTGCCACCGCCTTGGCGATTTCGCGAATATGATCTGGTGTAGTGCCGCAGCAGCCTCCGACAATGTTAAGCATGCCAGACTCGGCAAACTCGGCAACCGTTGCGGCCATTTCTTCTGCGTTTAAATCGTAGCCACCAAACTCGTTGGGCAGTCCGGCGTTGGGGTGGGCGCTGACCAGTGTGTCTGCCACCGTGGATATTTCGAGTAGGTGAGGGCGCAGCTCTTTCGGCCCGAGCGCGCAGTTTAGGCCAATGCTCATGGGCTTGCTGTGGCGTACCGAATTCCAAAATGCCTCGGGCGTCTGGCCAGAGAGGGTGCGGCCGCTCGCGTCGGTAATGGTGCCGGAAATCATAATCGGCAGCTCGAAGCCGAGCTTTTCAAAGGTCAGTTGCACGGCAAACAGCGCGGCCTTGGCGTTCAGAGTATCAAAAATGGTTTCCACCATAATGATATCGCTGCCGCCCTCAATCAGCGCTTCGCAGGACTCACAATAGGCCTCGACGAGGACATCAAAGGTGACATTTCGCGCACCGGGATCGTTGACGTCTGGCGATAGCGAGGCTGTGCGGCTCGTGCAGAGTATCAAAAATGGTTTCCACCATAATGATATCGCTGCCGCCCTCAATCAGCGCTTCGCAGGACTCACAATAGGCCTCGACGAGGACATCAAAGGTGACATTTCGCGCACCGGGATCGTTGACATCTGGCGATAGCGAGGCTGTGCGGCTGGTGGGGCCGAGAATACCGGCGACAAAGCGCGGGCGTTCGGGGGTCGAATATTCATCTGCCGCTTGGCGCGCCAACTGCGCAGAGGCGACGTTGATCTCCCGGGAAATCGCCTGCATCTCATAGTCGGCCTGGGAAATGGTTGTGGAGTTGAAGGTGTTTGTCTCGATAATATCCGAGCCCGCTTCAAGGTAGGCGCGGTGAATATCGCAAATAATGGTCGGCTGTGTGATGCTCAACAGGTCGTTGTTACCCTTGATATCACAATGCCAGTCGGCAAAGCGCTCGCCCCGAAAATCCTCTTCTTCCAACTTGTGTCGCTGAATCATGGTTCCCATGGCGCCATCGAGCAACAAAATGCGCGCTTGAGCAGCGCTTACGAGTCGTTCAAAACTGGGATGGCGTTTCAGGGTTTGGGGAGTTGCATTGAGTGGCATATGGGATTCTGGCCCTGTATTTTCAGTATGTATCAAAATATTTTGATGGATGCGACATAATACCAACTTGTGCAAAAAAAGCGACACTTAAAAAACACAAATGAAGCTTTTGTCGGAGGGGTGGGATAGCGTAAAATACCCTACTTATTTAGTCGGACTTTATTTTAGGACCTCAATATGTTGAATGTCACCATTACCGAAACCGCGCAGGACTATCTCGCCGGTCTGCTTGAAAAGCAAAATTGCGAAGGCATTGGTATTCGTATGTTTGTCAGTGACCCGGGCACGCCCAAAGCCGAGACCTGTATTGCCTACAGTCGTCCCGGCGAGCATAACGAGGAAGATCTTGTGGTTGAATACCCCGCCTTTAAAGCTTACTTCGAACAGCGCAGCATCCCATTTCTTGACGACGCAAAAGTGGACTACGCGGCCGACAAGTTTGGCGGTCAGCTCACCATTCGCGCGCCGAACTCGCGTCTGCCGAATGTCAGCGACGACAGCCCCATTGAAGATCGCATCAACTATTTGCTGTATAACGAACAGCGACGACAGCCCCATTGAAGATCGCATCAACTATTTGCTGTATAATGAAATCAATCCGAGTCTCGCCTCCCATGGTGGCGTGGTGTCCTTAAGTGAGTTTACCGATGGTTTTGCGATTTTAGAGTTTGGTGGCGGCTGCCAAGGTTGCTCATCTGTCAGCTTGACCCTGAAAGAGGGCGTTGAAAAAACGTTGATGGAAAAGATTCCCGGTCTGAAAGGCGTGCGCGATGTGACGGATCACACTGACACCTCTAATGCCTATATGTGAGTGGGAGAGCCTGAAGTGTTGGGCTTCTAACCTTAGACGATAAAAAAAACCGCCTTGATCAGGCGGTTTTTTTTGTTTCAAGCATCTGACAGCAATTAGCTCATCTCAACAATCTGCTGTGCAGCAATCAGTTTGCCTTTTTCGGCAGACTTCTGGAACGAGGCAATTTGATCAAAGTTCATGTAACGGTAGATCTCTGACGACATTGAGTCGATCTTGCTGGCGTACTCCATGTACTCCGCAGCCGTTGGCAGGCGACCCAAGATCCCGCCGATTGCCGCGAGTTCTGCAGAGGTGAGGTAGACATTGGCACCATCGCCCAGGCGGTTGGGGAAGTTGCGCGTTGAGGTCGAGAGCACGGTGGCTCCGGCGAGTACACGCGCTTGGTTACCCATGCACAGTGAGCAGCCGGGCATTTCGGTGCGGGCACCGACTTTGCCGTAGATGTTGTAGTAGCCTTCTTCCATCAGGGTGTGAGCGTCCATCCGAGTGGGTGGGCAGATCCAGAAACGGCTATCAACGGCTCCGGCTTGGTCGAGCAGTTTGCCAGCAGCGCGGAAGTGGCCAATATTGGTCATGCATGAACCGATGAAGACTTCGTCGACTTTGTCGCCAGCGACGTCAGAGAGCAGGCGCGCGTCGTCTGGGTCGTTGGGGCAACAGACGATGGGCTCCTTAATGTCGGCGAGGTCGATTTCGATCACGGCGGCGTATTCGGCATCGGCGTCGGCAGACATCAGCGATGGGTTGGCGAGCCACTCTTCCATTTTGCGCACGCGACGCTCGAGGGTGCGCACGTCGCCATAGCCTTCAGCAATCATCCAGCGCAATAGGGTAACGTTTGAACGCAGGTACTCGGCGACAGAGGCTTCGCTGAGCTTGATGGTACAACCGGCTGCAGAGCGCTCTGCAGAGGCGTCAGAGAGTTCAAAGGCTTGCTCTACCGTCAGCGACTCAATACCTTCACCTTCGATTTCCAGAATGCGACCTGAGAAGAAGTTCTTTTTGCCTTTCTTTTCAACTGTCAGCAAGCCTTCTTTGATGCCGTAGTAGGGAATAGCATGCACAAGGTCGCGCAGGGTAATACCGGGCTGCATTTTGCCTTTAAAGCGCACCAGCACGGATTCTGGCATATCGAGTGGCATGACCCCCGTGGCGGCGGCGAATGCGACGAGGCCAGAGCCACCGGGGAAAGAGATACCCATGGGGAAGCGTGTATGGGAGTCTCCGCCGGTGCCGACGGTGTCAGGCAGCAGCATGCGATTCAACCAGCTGTGAATAATGCCGTCGCCGGGACGCAATGACACGCCGCCGCGATTCATAATAAAGTCTGGCAGACTGTGTTGGGTTTCAATATCCACTGGCTTGGGGTAGGCGGCGGTGTGACAGAATGACTGCATTACAAGGTCAGTGGAGAAGCCGAGACAGGCGAGGTCTTTGAGTTCGTCGCGCGTCATGGGGCCGGTGGTGTCCTGCGAGCCGACAGTGGTCATTTTCGGTTCGCAGTAAGTGCCGGGACGCACACCGGGGACGTTACAGGCTTTACCGACCATTTTTTGCGCGAGCGTGAAGCCTGCATTGCTGGCTTCGGGTGCTGTCGGTGTGCGGAAGACAGTTGATGCTGGCAGTCCGAGGTGTTCGCGGGCGCGCTGTGTGAGACCGCGACCGATAATCAGGTTGATGCGGCCGTCTGCTTGAACTTCATCAAAGATAACATCTGATTTGATTTCAAACTCAGACAATAGGTCGCCGCTTTCGCTGAGAATTTTGCCTTCGTATGGGCGAATTTCAATAACATCGCCATAGTTAATCTTGTCGACCGGTGCTTCAAATACCAATGCCCCAGCGTCTTCCATGGTGTTGAAGAAAATCGGCGCCACTTTGCTGCCGATACAGATACCACCTGAGCGCTTGTTGGGCACGCCGGGCATATCTTCACCGAAGAACCACAGAACCGAGTTGGTTGCTGATTTGCGCGATGAGCCAGTGCCGACGACGTCGCCGACAAAAGCCACAGGCAAGCCTTTCGCTTTCAGTGCGTCTATTTGCTTCATAGGGCCAGTGACACCGTGTTCTTCTGGCGTCAGACCGTCGCGAGTCATTTTAAACATTGCGCGTGCGTGCAGCGGAATGTCTGGGCGAGACCACGCGTCTTGAGCGGGTGACAGGTCGTCTGTGTTGGTTTCGCCAGTAGCTTTGAAGACGATAGTTTTTATGCTTTCTGGAACGGCGTCGTTCGAGGTGAACCACTCGGCGTCTGCCCAAGATTGCATGACTGCTTTAGCGTCGGCATTGCCAGCATCGGCGCGCTCTGCAACGTCGTGGAAGGCGTCAAAGACTAGAAGGGTCGATTTTAACTGCTCTGCGGCGAGGCTAGAAAGTTCTGCGTCGTCCAGCAAACTGACCAGCGTGGCGACGTTGTAGCCACCGTGCATATTGCCAAGGAGCGTGGTCGCAGTGCTGCGGTCGATCAGCGGAGAGGAGGCTTCGCCTTTAACGATAGCGCTGAGAAAGCTGGCTTTTACGTAGGCTGCTTCATCGACTCCCGGTGGCACGCGGTTGGCGATCAGGTCAAGTAGAAAATCCGCTTCCCCTGCGGGTGGGTTTTTCAATAGCTCGACAAGTCCTGCGGTCCACTCTGGGGTCAGGGGCTTTGGCGGAATTCCCTGTTGTTGACGTTCAGCGACATGAGCACGATAGGCTTCTAGCACGGCTGGATTCTCCTGTTAAATGACTGTGGTATGAAGTTTTTCCTGCGCTTCAATCGAGCGCAGAAATAGACGCAACATTGTACGTGAAGCCGCGCTTTATTGACAGTTGGTTATCGGGCCATCTGGTTGACTGTCAAACCTTGTTTTGAATGGTTTTAAGGTGGCGAAAATGCTGGTATATCAGAGTGTAAAAGCCTTTGTTAGGTTTGGAAAAAGAGTCGCCATAGAGTGAGTTTATAGCCGTTATCACTGGCGCTATCGGCAGCCTGTTCTGTTGTCGCGCGGGCGCAGTTTATTGGCTTATGGTGATAATTACCGCTTTGTGTCTCGCCGAGTGGGCGCTACAGTGATTATACTGCGCCCCTTAAACGTCGTTACAACTGTCATTACAAGAGTCGCTATAAGAGTCG
>Ga0208304_10000848_pt1 | contig 15473 bp, 14 predicted proteins | sample ColrivemetaGS713_FD_187603 | JGI IMG/M metagenome (GOLD analysis project Ga0208304, IMG submission 187603) | Estuarine microbial communities from the Columbia River estuary - Flood tide ETM metaG S.713 (SPAdes) (version 2) | ecosystem: Environmental > Aquatic > Marine > Intertidal zone >... | reverse complement strand
AATATTCTGTAGTTAAAGAACCTAAAAATCTTTACGAACCAATTCAATATATCTTGAAACTAGGAGGGAAGCGTATGCGACCCGTTTTAACGTTAATGACTTCTGAAATTTTTAATTCAGATTTCAAAAAGAGTTTAAATGCCGCATTAAGTATTGAGATATTTCATAATTTTTCATTGGTGCATGATGATATTATGGACGATGCTCCATTGCGAAGAGGACAAGAAACGGTGCACGAGAAATGGGATGTCAATACGGGGATACTTTCAGGTGATGCCATGCTTATCATGGCCTATCAATTATTTGAAAGTTATGATGATAACATGTTTCGAACCTTAGTAGAGGTATTTAGTAAAACAGCGCTAGAAGTGTGCGAAGGCCAGCAATATGACGTTGATTTTGAAACCAGAAATGATGTAACTATTCCTGAATATTTAAAAATGATTGAATATAAAACTGCTGTTTTAGTTGGTGCTGCCATGAAAATGGGTGCCATCGTTGCAGAAGCTTCTCTAGAAGATCAGGAAAGCATTTATCAATTTGGAAAAAATTTAGGGATTGCGTTTCAGTTACAAGATGATTATTTGGATGGGTTTGGAGATCCTAAAACATTTGGAAAACAGGTAGGAGGCGATATCATTGAAAACAAAAAGACCTTTTTATATATCAATGCATTGAAGCTTTCGAATACTGAAGACAGCGAGCAATTACAACATTTGTTTAGTATTAATCCTAATAATCCCAAAGAAAAAATTGAAATAGCAAAACAAATTTTCATTGAAAGCGGCGCTGTAGATGCTACTAAAGAGGCTATCAAGGATTATACTAAAAAAGCATTTAATGTTTTAGAAACTTTACATATTTCTGAAGATAAAAAAACGGTCCTGAAACAGTTTGGAGAGCAATTAATGAATAGAAAGATATAATGCAATTCCCAGCGACATTTGATGCTTTAATTACAGAAGCCAACCAACTTAATTTGTATAAAAAACTTATTGAGCAGCTTAATAAAGATTTTTTATTAGCAAATATCAATGTCGATTTTCATGAAGATATTTTACCAATGAGTTTAAAATTAATTCTTCATGAAACTATTTATCAACTTATTCAAAATAAGTTTACCGAGTATCTCAATTTACTTTATATTATTGATGTTTCCGAAAAACAAATAAAACAATTAGACGGTGAAGACACCTTGTTGCTGTCTGAACAAGTTGCCTTTTTAATTTTAAAAAGAGAGTGGCAAAAAGTTTGGTACAGAAAGCATTATTAAAAAATAAAATGTTGGTTTTTAAAACAATTTTTAAAAACCAACATTGATTTAGCTATTAATAGAAATTCTCAATTATTTATTAAGTTTTGTTCAAGTAGTTTTGCCTTTGGATGCAATATGTTATTTTCCAAATGAATATGCTGATGTAAATCCTGTTCAAATTCATCTAGTTTTGCATAAAGCGCTCTAAACGTATTGCAAGCATCTTCTGGAGGCGTATAGTTATTAGTTAATTTTGCAATTTCTTTAAATATATCTCCGGCAGATTCATGTTCTGATTCCATCATGGCGATGGGGTTATTTATACTTCCAAAAGGAGGAGGGCTTAATGGCTCTTCAGATAATTCTAGCTGCAAGAGGGATTTTATATAAGGAAATAAAATGTTTTCTTCTTTATTCATATGTGAAGCAAGTTCATCTGCTACTGCGTTAAAAAGGGAATTAATCTTTAAAACTTCTGTATAATGATGGCCATGCACTTCTGCTACTCTGTTTGAATATTGTAAAATTAAAGGGATGGATTCTTCAACATAAGTGTGATGTACATTTAAAATATGGTCAATTAAAAAATCGAGCTTCCATGAATTATAATTATAAGCTTTAGGAGCGTCATCTACTTTTAATAACTCTTCTTTAAGCTGAGAATAATCGAGATTCTTTTTCTCACAAGCCTTATCTATAGTAATGCCTCCACCACAACAAAAATCAATCCCATACTTTTTAAATACATGGGCGGTTTTTATATTTTCTGAAACCACTTCGGCTACTGTTTTGTTATCTATTGTATTCATAATCAAGTATATTTTAAATTTATTTTATAAAAAAGATATTTATATCTTTTTTATAATATTCAAAAATAAATGATTGCTTTATTTTAATATATGATTTTTATCAGTTATAAAATTGTTTAGAGTTACTTTGAATTCGAAATTTAAAAATCTTTTTTCGTTGATTTGAAAACGATTCTGAATACGGGTAATATCACCCATATTATTAACATAACAAAGGATACAATTAAGCCAAAATTAGTTCCGAAAAATTGTTTAAATACAGCTCCAGTGTAACCTAATAAGGCAGAAATATCTAATTTTAATAGAATAAGAGTTCTAGAAAGATCAATGGGGTTTAACATGGTGCCTGCTAAGGATAATTTATCTAAAGGATAATCTTCAAAAATGATTAACGACATTAAAAACATACCATCATAAATAATAGCTAAAAAAAGCCACAACAAGATAGCATACCCAAATCCTTTAATTTTATTTTCGTTTGATAAGGCCATATTAAAAGCCAAGGCACTAAAAATAAATGTGAGAAATACTCCAGTTATAAGTAGTAATGAAAAGTCCCATATAGCATTTGATTTAAACAAACCATAAAAAATAAAGGGAATACCTAGCCCTAAAACTAAACTCATTGACAATGAAATAGCAACACCTAAATACTGCCCTAAAAAGATAGTTGACCGCTTTAAGGGTTGTGCTAATAAAAGTTCTGTGAATTCTTTGGAATTATAGTAGTACATCACCCCAAAAATGGTTCCAATTAAAGGCACTAAAACAATAATCACATTCATTAAAGTAATTACAGCTTTAGATAGGTCGTTGTTTAAGAATAATAAAACAGCTCCAAGGGCTAAATAAAACAAAAAGTAAATGTAGCTCCAGCGGCTACGTATTAAATCAAAAAAACTATATTTTAAAATTTTAAGCATGGTTTTCTGTTAGTATAGATGCGATGGCGCGTTCAAAATCTGGTTGATTGGTTTTTGTTTTAAGTTGATTAATTGTGCCTTTAAAATATATTTTGCCCTCTAATAAGAAAACAATTTCATCTGAGACTTCTTCCACAAAACTCATAATATGTGAGGTAATTAAAATGGTTTTACCCTTTGCTTTTTCTGTTTGTATTAAATCTTTTAAACGAATTAAAGAAATAGGGTCTAGGCCAGAAGTTGGTTCATCTAAAATTATTAGTGGGCTATTAAACATAAATGCAAGCACAATATTTACTTTTTGTTTTGTTCCTCCTGAAAGATTCCCGAGCTTTTTATCAAGAAAAGGATCTAGTTTAAATAGTTTAATTAAGGCCTCATCATTTGTTGTCTTACCACGTAAATCTTTAATCATTGTGATAAGTTCCTTCACTTTTAAATTATTAGGGAAGTTAGCTATCTGTGGTAAATAATCTATTTGATTTCTATATGCACAACTTTTTTTAATGTTTTTTCCCAGTACAGAAATTGTTCCTTGATTGGGAATAACCATTCCTAAAATGGCTTTAATCATCGTTGTTTTTCCCGACCCATTTGGCCCAAGAACAGCAAAAATACCCCCTTCTTTTATATCAAGGTCAACACCGCTTAATACAATGTTTTTTCCAAATTGTTTATGTAAGTTTTGAATGCTTACCATATTATTTTTTTTATTAATGGATGGTCGTCTAATAAGTTATCCGGTGTAAAAACAGGAGATACTTTTTCTGAAAAATCTATGATATCGATAAATAAACTACGTAATAAAATAATGGTTTCGGGGGTTCTGTTTACAATGTAAGAGAACAGTTTAACAGGTCTGTAAGGCACGTCTCCAATGCCATCGTCATTTAAATCATAACCCGTATAATTACTCCAGTAATTTTTATCAAATTCATTATCATTAATATTACTATTATAAGAAATATCAAAAGAATTATATAAAAAATTATTGCCTGTAAATTTGTTGCTGTAACACGCACCTCTAACTTTAATTGCCCACCCGTTATTAATAAAATTGTTGTTTATATATTTAATTCTGTTGGACCCCTCAATATTAATACCTATCGTGTTTTCTTCGAAAATATTTCCTTTAATTTCTGCGTCATTTATTTCTTTTAATAGCATGCCGTAGGATGCTGTTCCCCAATTATTTTTAAAGGTATTAGAAAACATTTGAATTTTTTTAGAAAACATAACGGCAACTCCAGCACCATTGTTTGAGAATTCATTGTTTTCGTAAGTATCATTATTTGAAAACATAAAATGCAGGCCATATCTAAGGTTATTGGTACTTACATTATTTTTAATTATACAATTATCTGAAAACTCCAAATAAATCCCATCTCTAACATGTTGGACGTTATTGTTTTCAATAATAATATTCTTACTGTACCATAATTGTATGGCATTTCCAGAATTATGTTCTGTAACGGCATCTCCAATTACTTTGTTATGAAATACTTTTCCAAAGGCCGCTTTTTCAAGGTAAATACCAAAGAACAGTTTTTCAAGCACTAAGTTTTTTATTTCAAAATACTTACTTCTTTTTACCCTAATAGCGGCATAATCTTCTGTATAACTTGTGCCTACATTTATTATGAATAAACCATCTACAATGACATGGTCTGATACTATTGTGATAATTTCACCTTTTTTTTCGCCATCAATAACAGGATAATTTTCGCCTATTATAGTTAAAGGTTTATTTATCTCAATACCGTATTCTTTATAAGTGCCTTTTTTAACAAGAATAGTATCATAATCTTTAGCCAAAGCAATAGCATTCTTTAACGATGTAGATTTACAGGTTTTGCAAACAACAATAGGTTGCGCCAAAATTGTTTGGGAGCAAGCTAGAACCATTATTAAAAAACTATATATAATGAATCGGATGTTCACGGAGGTTTTATTTTTTAATGCTAAAGTATGTAAATGAATTTTGGATTTTAAAAGAACTAATTAAAATTCAGTGCTTATTGATTAGAAATCAAAAGATTCGTTAAAGATTAATTACTTAAAAAAATTTAATTTAAATGTTTTATTAATTCCTGCCAGGAATAAGTTTGTCCGCCTTTTTCAGATTGCATTTTCAAAGCCTCGTCTTTTGTTTTAAAAGCAGATAAATAGGCGCCCATTGGGCTAGGAATATTTTTACTAATCAAAAAAGTAGCTTCAGTTGCATTAATAAGGGATTCAGGTTCATTATAGTTATTTGACAGATACAGTTTTATTTCTGAAGTGTCAAACTCTTTTAGGAAGTTAACCATACATTCAGAAGAATCGAACATGTAAACTTTTCCTTTTTTAGTAACTATTTCTGCGGCATGAATTTTATCAACTATAGTCATTTTACAGAAATAACAGCCGTCTTCTCCATAATTAATAGCTTTGGGAGATACATTACAACTGATTAATAACCATACGATGACTAAAGACAATATCTTTTTTAATGTTTTCATTTTTAAATTGGTTGATTTATAAAATGTTTTAAACTTTGTTGAGTTGTTTCTTTCCTACAAAGTAAGCGATTAATGATGTGAAAATACCAGCTCCCAATAAAAAAGCACCTAATCTTGGGTATGAATGTGCGGTAAAATTTAAAATATGTTTTGTGCCAAAAAGTGGAGGTTGAAACCCCATAACGGTACCGTCTGGATTTGTGAATTTCATGATGGCTTTAGGGTCTAAATTATGCCCGTAATCATGTTCCCAAAGATAAAAATCATAAAGACCAGCTGTACTCAGAACAACCATTAAAATAAACCATCCTAAGAACCATTTATAATTTCCTTTGAAGGCTATAATTAGACCAAGAAGGGTTGATAAAATAATCCCAATTGGGAAGATTTTAAATTCAGGAATGGCGTCGGGAATATATTTCATCCCAACGTAATGGTTCATTAAATTAATATTTTTAATATCATGTGGATGTGCATCTGCAAAATCATTAATATGAATATTCATTCCTAAAGGAATAGGGTATTGAGGTGCTTCCAAAGTAATATTCCATAGTGGAAAAAGAAACAATCCTAAAGGTAATAATGCTGCAATGAGCATAATGATATTTGACTTTTTCATGATTTCATATTTAGGGTTTGATGCTGTGATTTATAAAGAAAGGCGAGAGCGATTAACTCTCGCCTTTATTGGAAATTAGTTATTTAACTTTCCAGTATTATTTTTAAAAATCGTCTCCTAAAGACCAAGATAGTTCAATGTTTGAAGAGGCAGGTGATACCCTTACATACCCTTGCATTTCTTGATGCAGAGCCGAACAAAAATCAGTACAATAGAAGGGCCAAACACCCACTTGTTTTGGTTCCCAAACAAAGGTTTCTGTTTGTCCAGGCATAATTAATAACTCTGAAGTATTTGCACCAATCATAGCTATTCCATGAGGAACATCATAATCTTGCTCAAGGTTGGTTACATGGAAATATACCTTATCACCCACTTTTATGCCTTCAATATTATCTGGTGAAAAATGACTTCTAATCATGGTCATTTGAACATGAACTTCCTTACCATTTCTTGTAACTTTAGTATCCGCATCAGATTTTGCAGCATATGGATGCGTGTTTTCTTCTAATTTGAATAGTTTTTTTGAATTTGCTTCAATTAATGATGCAGGGCAACCTGCAGCATAGTGAGGCTCTCCAATTGTTGGAAAATCTAATAACAATTCCATTTTGTCTCCTGAAATGTCATATAGCTGTGCTGATTGGGTAACTTCAGGTCCGGTTGGTAAGTAACGGTCTTTGGTAATTTTATTCATTGCTACTACATATTTACCAAATGGCTCAGCTGAATTTCCACCTGGAATCATTAAGTGACCAACAGAATAGTACGTTGGTTTTCTGTCAAGAACTTCCCAAGTACCTAATTTCCATTTAACAACTTCTGATGAAATAAAGAAAGTAGTGTAAGCATTCCCTTTTCCATCAAACTCTGTATGTAATGGGCCTAAACCTGGTTGTTCAACCGATCCTGCTAAAACATCTTCAAATTTTAAAATTGGAATGCCATAGGCTTCACCATCAAATTTTTTGTTTTCAATAGCATCAAGCATTTTTGTAAACGAGTGAACCGTAAGGTTAGCAGAAAGTTTTCCGTTACCAACAATGTATTCTCCTGTTGGATCTACATCACAACCATGAGGTGATTTTGGTGTTGGTAAAAAATATACAGCTCCGGGAACATCTAATGGATTTACCGTAAGAACTTCATTAATCATGGTTGATGTAGCTGTATGAGATTCTTCACTATATACATTATGAGCATAATTTGTTGGCATTTTAGTACCACCACCATTATTTACATACTCTTCTATTTTTTTCCAATTAATGGCAGCAATAAAATCTTTATCGTTTTGAGAAGCGTTTACTTCTAAAAGAGAGTTTGCCTCTTCTGTATTATAGGTAGTAAAGAAGAACCAGCCATGAGATTTTCCTCTACCTGGGTGAGATAAATCATAATCAAATCCAGGCATTAGTATTTGAAATTTTATTGACATTCCGCCATTTTCTGGGTTTACTTTTAGAAATGACAAAGACCCTTTAAAGTTACCTTTATAATCTTTTATACTCATGTCTCTTTGAGGAATTGGCACACTAAAACGTGTTCCTGCAACCACATATTCTGTGTTTTCAGTTACAAAAGAAGAACTGTGATTTCCCGCGCTATTAGGGATTTCAATAATCTCGGTAGTTTCAAAAGTTGTTAAGTCAATTTTTGCAATACGAGGGGTGTTGTTCGCATTAATATAAATATATCTTCCATCTAATTTTCCAGCGGTTTGAGAAATATCAGGATGGTGAGAATCATCCCAAGGAATAAATCCATGAGACGTATTTAGCATAGGTTTAGTTTCTTCATTATATCCCCAGGCTTTTTCGGCATCTTGAGAAAACACAGGAATTACTTTAAATAATCTTCCAGAAGGCAGACCGTAAACAGATAATTGCCCACTAAAACCACCTGAAATGAATGCATAAAACTCATCATGCTGACCAGGTGCTACATATACTTTCTCAGCGACATTAGAACTTAAAGCGCTGTTTGATTTTGATTCACCATTATTACAACTGGTAAAAACCAGTGCGATAATTATGAACCCAATAGTTAAATTAAATAATTTTTTCATTTTGTTAGTTGTTAGTTTATTGTTTTATTCTTTAGCAGGAGGAAGTAACACTTTGTCTATTACGTGCACAATACCATTACCTGCTTTTACACTAGCAATAATGTTTGCACCACCAATAACCGGCTTACCGTCTACTACTTCAACTATTAAATCTTGATTATTAGCTTGTCCTAATTTTTTAAAGCGTTTTAAAAAATCTGCATTTAAATTTCCTGGGGTTACATGGTATTTTAAGATATCTGCTAAAACTCCTTTGTTTTCTGGTTTCAAAAGGTTTTCGACTGTTCCTTCTGGTAAGGCAGCGAAAGCTTCATCTGTTGGTGCAAAAACAGTAAGGGGCCCAACATTTACTAATGCGTTTTCTACTTGTGCAGCTTGAACGGCGGCAACTAGTGTTTTATGATCTGGAGACCCTATTGCTATTTGTAAGCAATTAGGTGTAGCCTCGTCATCATTAATAAAGGCCTGTCCTTGTTTTTCTGTAGTTTGCTGGTTGGCTACGACAGATTCTTCTGTTTGAGCGCCTTTTTCATTTTTACAGTTAAAAAGACACGTAAAAATTAACACACTCAAAAAAATGTTAATAGTTGTTTTCATATGGTTTTATTTTAAGGTTCTGAAATATTCTAAAACAGCTCTTGCTTCCTCCTGAGTAAGGTTTTGATTCGCCATTGGGGCGCCATTAAATTCTGCTAATAATTCTTTTGCTTCTTGATTATTTTGAATCATGTTTTCTGGATTTAAAATCATATTCATAATCCATTCTGGGGATCTACGCTCAAAAATTCCTTTTGGCGCAGGTCCAATAAATTTTTTATCAGGTCTGTGGCACGCTGTACACATTTTAGTATATATGTCGGCACCATGAGCAGCCATTTCAGTGTTTATCTCTGCAGGCAACTCTAGCGAAGTAACGGGTCCAACTCCTTTATCAGATAAAGTTATTTTTTGAGACGCTGGAATTTTAACTTCGGGAGCGGTAGATGTTGTTTCAGTTGTTGATTTTTTCTCATAAGAAAACCCGCCTTCTTCTTTTTCTTTTTTACCTCCACAACTAATAAGTATAATGGTAAAAAAGAGTGTAAATAATTTTTGAATTGTAGTCATGTTCGTTTTTTTTAAAATAAAATTATATTTGTCAGACAAAAATAAAGGCTTGGTTAATTTTAAAATATGACAAAAATCATATTTAAGATAAAAATATCTTTTTTATTTTGACTGTAATAAATATACGAAAAAATGATTTCAAATTCATCTAAATATGCGATAAAAGCGATTTTGTATTTAGCATTACATTCTAGTGAAGAGAATAAAATTATGGTAAAAGACATTGCTGAACCTATAAATGTTCCTCAAGCTTATATTGCTAAATTATTACAAGAACTTGCGAAGCTAAAACTTATATCGTCAACTAGGGGGCCAAAAGGAGGGTTTTATCTTAGTGAAGATGATAAGAAGGGAAATGCAATGAATATTGTGAGTGCTATTGATAGTGAAAAAAAACTGAATGCATGTATATTAAGTTTAGAACACTGTAATAATAGCAAACCTTGTCCACTTCATCATATTATAAACCCGACAAGAACTATACTGATGAATAATTTGAAAACAAAAACTATTGCTGAATTATCACTTGATGTTAAGGAAGGTAAAGCTTTTCTTCCTCTTTAATATGTAGCTTAATGTCATTGAATTTTTGACTGTATTAAAGTAATTAAATGACAATTTAATTTAGAGTTCTATAATACTCAAGTATGGCCCTGGCATCATCTTCGCTTATATCTTGTTTAACCATAGGTGCGTAATTAAACTCAATTAGTAATTCTTTAGCCAACGGATCTTTTCTTAGCATCTCCTCAGGGTTTAACATCATATTCATTATCCATTCTGGAGTTCTAGTTTTCATAATGCCTTTCGCAGCTGGACCAATAAATTTTTTATCTGGTCTGTGGCAAGCAGTACACATTTTTTTAAAAATAGCCTCTCCGTTACTTGCTAAAGTATAATCAATATCTACAGGTAGTTTAAGGCTCGTGATTGGTCCAATACCTTTATTTACTAAATCTATTTTTTCAGAAGCTAAAACTTTAGTTTCAGCAGTAGTTTTGTTGTTTTCTGAGGACATATTTTCATAGGAAAAACCCGTTTTTTTTTCCGCCTCAGCTTTTCCACAACTCATAAGTATAAAAATGGAAAAGAGTAAAAAATATAATTTAAACATTCCTTTTGTGATTTTTAAGATGCAAAATTAATAAAAAAAATATTTATTAAAATGAGCGAGTAAATAAGCCTGGTACAGTGCCTTAATTATTTGACTATTGGGTTAAAAATGTTTGTTATAAAAATTACAAAAAAATATCTAGTTATAGTAAAAATTGTATTTTTGACAAAATTTCTTTAAACATAAAGATTGTCTGACAAACTATAATGGATAAATATTCCTTTCTTAACGCAGCTCACACTTCTTATTTTGCTGAGCTTTATGATCAATATTTACAAAACCCAGATTCAGTTGAACCCAGTTGGAGAGCGTTTTTTCAGGGCTATGATTTTGGTGCTGAAAATTATGGGCTAAATGGTGAAACAATTGATGGAATATCAGCTCATATTCCAGAAAATGTTCAAAAGGAGTTTCAGGTTATCAGACTTATTGATGGGTATAGAACACGGGGGCATTTATTCACAAGAACCAACCCGGTACGGTCAAGACGAACTTATGAGCCGACTTTAGCTATTGAAAATTTTGGCCTTTCCGAAAGTGATTTAGATACGGTTTTTAATGCTGGAGACGTTTTAGGAATTGGCGCAAAAACGTTGCGAGATATCCTGTTTCATTTAAATAAAATATACTGTAGCTCTATTGGAGTAGAGTATATGTATATACGAAATCCAGATGTTATAAAGTGGTGGCAGAACAAACTTAATGTTAACGATAATAACCCAAGTTACCCATTAATTGCAAAAAAATACATTCACTCTAAATTAAATCAAGCAGTTACTTTCGAAAACTTTTTACAAACCAAATACGTTGGTCAAAAAAGATTTTCGTTAGAAGGAGGAGAAACTTTAATTCCAGCAATAAGTGTGGCACTTTTTAATGCTGTTGAATTACATGATGTAAAGGAATGTGTATTGGGAATGGCCCATCGTGGTCGTTTAAATACGCTTGTAAATATATTTAGAAAACCTATTAAAGAACTTTTTAGTGAGTTTGAAGGCAAGGATTTTGAAGATGAAGATATTGACGGCGATGTAAAATATCATTTAGGAATTACACTTGAGAAAACTTATAACAGTGGAAAAACAATCAGGATGAATTTGGTCCCAAACCCATCGCATCTTGAAACAGTAGCTTCTGTAGCAGAAGGTATTACTCGTGCTAAAATTGACAATGATTATAATGGTGACGATTCAAAAATATTACCAATCGTGGTGCATGGCGATGCCGCTATTGCAGGTCAAGGTATCGTTTATGAAGTAGCTCAAATGAGCCAGTTAAAAGGTTATAAAACAGGTGGTACCATTCATATTGTAGTAAATAATCAAATTGGTTTCACGACCAATTACTTAGATGCACGTTCCAGTACCTATTGTACCGATGTTGCTAAAGTAACACTATCGCCAGTATTACATATTAATGCAGATGACGCTGAAGCAGTAGTACATGCTGTGGAAATGGCGTTGGAATATAGAATGCGATTCAAGCGAGATGTTTATATCGATTTATTAGGTTATAGAAAATATGGGCATAATGAAGGTGATGAACCTCGTTTTACACAGCCAAAACTTTATAAGGAAATAGCAAAACATCCAAATCCACTGGATATTTATACAGATAAATTAATATCAGAAAAAACCATAGATAAGGAATATGCTGACACAAAAGTAGAATCTTTTAAAGCATTGCTTGAAAATGAATTTGCTAAGTCAAAGGAAGAACATAACTCAAAAGTAAGAGAGTTTATGGAGGAGCGTTGGAAAGGATTCCAGCGAAAAGGTTTAGAAGAGATGTTGGATGGTGTGGATACAAGTTATCAAAAAGAGAAGCTTGAAAAGATTGCAAAAGTGGTTTCAACGGTTCCTAAAGGGGTGAAGTTTTTAAGAAAAGCAGAAAGAATACTTGATGGTCGCGCTACTATGGTTTTTGAATCAGACTCGTTAGATTGGGGAATGGCTGAAACCTTGGCATATGGAAGTTTGTTAGAAGAGGGGTTTAATGTTCGTATGTCTGGTCAGGATGTGGAGCGGGGAACATTTAGTCACCGTCATGCTATTCTAAGAGATGAAATATCAGAAGAAAGTATTAATTTACTAAATACGAATCCATCGAATAAGGGCGAAATGTATATTTATAATTCCTTGTTATCTGAATATGCAGTGCTTGGTTTTGATTATGGATATGCCATGGCTAACCCCAATACCTTAACTCTTTGGGAAGCACAGTTTGGTGATTTTAGTAATGGCGCTCAAATAATTTTTGACCAATATTTATCGGCTGCGGAAGATAAATGGAAATCTCAAAATGGCATTGTGGTGTTATTGCCTCATGGATATGAAGGTCAGGGATCTGAGCATTCATCAGCAAGAATAGAGCGTTACTTACAATTGTGTGGCGATGATAATATGACGGTAGCAGATTGTACAACGCCTGCCAACTTTTTTCACTTATTGCGTAGACAAATGAAACGCAATTTCAGAAAACCATTAATTGTTTTTACACCGAAAAGCTTATTGCGTCATCCTAAAGCGGTGTCGTCTATAAAGGATTTAGTTGACGGACAATTTAATGAAATAATTGACGATACGATAAACCCTAAAAAAGTAAAGAGACTTGTTTTTTGTACTGGTAAATTCTATTATGATTTATTAGCAGAACGCGAGAAACTTAATAGCGAAGAGGTAGCTATAGTAAGAGTTGAGCAATTATTTCCGTTGCACTATGATAAAATCCAGCAGGCTATTAATAGGTATCCAAATGTAAAGGATTATGTTTGGACTCAGGAAGAACCTAGAAATATGGGAGCTTGGAGTTTTATGGCACAACGAATGGATTTAGTAAAACTAAAACCAATAACAAGACCCTATAACTCGGTACCTGCTCCAGGTTCTGGAACACGAGATAGACGAAGACAACAACGCGTAATTGATGAGGTTTTTGATTTAACTAATACAATAAAATAATTAGTAGATTACTTATTAAGAGTATATTTAGAAGATAATTAAAATTATATAGAATGATTTTAGAAATGAAAGTCCCATCTCCGGGGGAATCGATAAAAGAAGTAGAAATAGCTACATGGTTGGTGCAAGATGGAGATTATGTTGAAAAAGACCAGGCTATTGCAGAGGTTGACAGTGATAAAGCTACTCTTGAGCTACCTGCGGAAGCAAGTGGGATTATTACACTAAAAGCTGAAGAAGGTGATGCTGTTGCAGTTGGTGCTATTGTTTGTTTAATTGATACAAGTGCAGAAAAACCTGAAGGTGCTGAAAAGGATTCAAAAGAAGAACAAGCGCCAAAAGCTGAGGTTCAGAAACCTATGAAAGCAGAAGCAGAAACAACTACTTATGCTACAGGAAGTGCAAGTCCTGCTGCAAAAAAGATTTTAGCTGAAAAAGGGATTGCTACTTCTGAAGTAAAAGGAACAGGAAAAGACGGTAGAGTGACTAAGGAAGATGCTGTTAATGCAATACCATCAATGGGAACACCTACCGGAGGAAACAGAGGGACTACGAGAACAAAATTATCCATGTTACGTCGTAAAGTAGCAGAAAGACTGGTAGAAGCAAAAAACACAACAGCTATGTTAACCACGTTTAACGAAGTTGATATGTCACCAATTTTTGCTTTAAGAGACGAATATAAAGAAACATTTAAAAGTAAACATGGCGTAAGCTTAGGGTTTATGAGTTTCTTTTCTTTGGCAGTTGTGAGAGCATTAAAAATGTACCCGGCTGTTAACTCTATGATTGATGAAAAAGAAATGATTACTTATGATTTTTGCGATATAAGTATAGCTGTTTCTGGACCAAAAGGGTTAATGGTTCCGGTAATGAGGAATGTAGAGAACATGACTTTTAGAGGGGTGGAATCGGAAGTAAAGCGATTAGCAATTCGTGCTAGAGACGGACAAATTACAGTAGATGAAATGACTGGCGGCACCTTTACTATTTCAAACGGTGGTGTATTTGGAAGTATGTTGTCTACGCCAATTATCAATCCACCACAAAGTGGTATTTTAGGAATGCACAATATTGTAGAACGTCCGGTGGCCATAAACGGCAAAGTAGAAATTCGTCCAATCATGTATGTGGCTTTATCTTACGATCATAGAATTATAGATGGCAAAGAAAGTGTTGGGTTTTTAGTGGCTGTTAAAGAAGCGCTTGAAAACCCTGTAGAATTTTTAATGAATAACGATATTAAAAAAGCTTTAGAATTATAATCATATTCTAAAATTTCAATAGTATAATCCTGGGTCTGAAGATCCAGGATTTTTTTTGGAAGTATGACAAAAGTCATTCTTATTTAGACTAATTAAAAATAATTTTACACCTAAATTAAAGGCTTTATGAAAAGTAGAGATTTAGGTTTAATTAGTTTAGCGTTCATTCTATTACAGTTTAAATTAAGTGGTCAAACGGTTGAACCATCTAGTAATGTGTTAAAAAATAATTTACAACTAGAAATTGAAACTTTGTATTCTGTCGAAAAAGAATCTTCGATGAAAACGACCTCATGGAATGTTCCTAATGTCTTAATAAGATTTGGTTTATCAAAAAATGTCGAGTTACAATTACACACACCTTTTACAAAGGAGAGATGTTTTATAAATCAGGAATTAACGTCTAATATTTTTAAATTTAATGAAGTTGAATTTGGGGTGTCATTTAATTTATGGAAACAAAACAAATTCATTCCAGAAGCTGCTATTATGGCCAGAATGGTAGCGCCAACGATAAATTTTAGTTCTTTAGGAATTGGGAACATCGTGTCATTGAATTTTTCAAATGTAATTACAAGCACCTTGAGTTTTAATTATAATATAGGAACAACGACGAGTGTGGATAAAAATACGACGGGTTTTTATGTTTTGAATGTTGGCTATGAACCAAATTCTAAAATACATTTCTTTATTGAAAATGCCAGTGGTTTTACCTTTAATAATATAGAATCTAATTGTTTGGGAACTGGATTTGGCGTTAACATAACTAATAACTGGGCCATCGATTTTTCTATGGCAAAAAGTTTAAAGAATAACATGTTTTATACTGGAGCGATTTTAACCTGGGTTATTAAC
>Ga0208304_10000836_pt1 | contig 15655 bp, 14 predicted proteins | sample ColrivemetaGS713_FD_187603 | JGI IMG/M metagenome (GOLD analysis project Ga0208304, IMG submission 187603) | Estuarine microbial communities from the Columbia River estuary - Flood tide ETM metaG S.713 (SPAdes) (version 2) | ecosystem: Environmental > Aquatic > Marine > Intertidal zone >... | reverse complement strand
TGGTGTCGTCCATCATTGACCGCTCAATTGAGTTCATTGACAAGGTATACATCCCGGACCTGACCGCTATCGCGTCGTTCTATCCGGAATGGACTACCTACGGTGGCGGCCTGTCGAGCACGAACCTGCTCTCCTACGGCGATTTCCCGAGAGTGGCCAATGACTGGTCCCAGGAGAACATGTACATGCCCGGCGGAGCCATTATCAATGGCGACCTGTCCACCGTACACGAGGTGGATACCCGTGATCCGGAGCAGGTGCAGGAGTTCGTCGCTCACTCCTGGTACAAGTACCCCGACGAGAACAAGGGCCTGCATCCCTGGGACGGCGTCACAGATCCCAACTTCGAGCTCGGCCCCAATACGAAGGGCACGAAAACCAACATCCAGGAAATTGACGAGGGGGCCAAGTATTCCTTCGTCAAGGCTCCGCGCTGGCGTGGACACGCCATGGAAGTCGGTCCCCTGGCCCGTTACGTGGTCGCCTATGCCAGCGGCAATGAGGAAATCAAAGCCCAGGTCGATGGTCTGCTAGGCGCCCTGGGTCTGCCATTGACGGCGCTCTTCTCAACCCTCGGCCGGACAGCGGCAAGGGGTCTGGAGTGCTCCTGGGCAGCACACAAGATGCGGGTTGTTTTCGACGACATGATGGCCAATTTAAAGGCCGGCGACACCGCCACCTCAAACATGGATCTTTGGGAACCCAGCAGCTGGCCCAGGGACGCCAAGGGCGTGGGACGGGTGGAGGCACCACGAGGAGCGCTGGGGCACTGGGTCCATATCAAGGACAGCAAGATCGAGAACTACCAGGCCATCGTTCCGACCACCTGGAACGCTTCACCCAGGGATCCGGCCGGAAACATCGGCGCCTATGAGGCGGCCCTGCTGGGCACCCCCATGACCAACGCAGAGCAACCACTGGAGATCCTGAGAACTATTCACAGTTTCGATCCATGCCTTGCCTGCGCCACCCATGTCATCGCGCCTGACGGCCAGGAACTCGCAACGGTCAAGGTCCGCTAGAAGGAGGACAGCGACATGAACAGCAATGTGGCAAGTGGACTGCGCGAAGCTGGAGGGAAAAGGGCTGAGTATGTGTTCGAAGCCCCGGTGCGATTGTGGCATTGGGTACATACCTTCAGTTTCCTGACACTGGCGGTGTCAGGCTACCTGATCGCCCACCCTCTTCCGTCACCAATCGGAGAAGCCAGCAGTCATTTCATGATGGGAAATATTCGCCTGGTTCACTTCATCTCGGCTTACTTCCTGGCGATTGGGTTTGCAGTCAGGATTTACTGGGCCTTCGTCGGCAACAAGCACTCTCGCGAAATATTCATGCTTCCCATATGGCGCGGCAGATGGTGGAGAGGACTCTTGCACGAAGTGAAGTACTACCTTTTCTTGACGCCAAGAGAAGACAAGCGCCTGGGTCACAATCCACTGGCCCAGACCGCCATGTTCTTCTTCAACACCGTGATGACGTTCTTCATGATAATCACCGGCTTTGCACTGTATGGCCAGGGCCTGGGACAAGGCAGCTGGGCTGACAGGATGTTTGGCTGGATCATTCCCATGCTGGGCGATGGAGAGGGAACCCGGAACTGGCACCAGTTGGGAATGTGGGTCATGCTGATGTTTATCATCGTCCACATCTACATGGCAGTCAGGGCAGATATGGTAGGCAAGCGCAGCAGTGTTAGCGTGATCATCGGCGGCTGGCGCATGTTCAGGGATGATGATTCCTGATGGTGGCTGAGGGTGAAACCGAAACCCTTATCCTGGGCATCGGCAACGTACTCTGGGCCGACGAGGGCTTCGGAGTACGTTGTGTCGAGGCCCTGAATGCCCGTTTTCACTTTGACGAATCCGTCCGCCTCATGGATGGGGGAACCCAGGGCCTGTTCCTGCTGCCCTGGGTCAGCAGCGTGTCCCGATTGCTGCTTTTCGATGCCATAGACTTCGGCCTGGATCCTGGTGAATTGCGTGTCATGCGCGATGACGAAGTACCCCAATACCTGGGCGCCAAAAAAGTGAGCATGCACCAGACCGGCTTCCAGGAAGTCCTGATGTCGGCAAAGCTGCTGAATGACAACCCAAAACAACTGGCGCTTATCGGTGTACAACCGGAGATGCTGGACGATTACGGTGGAAGTTTGCGGCCATCGGTTCGCCAGCGCATACCCGAGGCCGTTGATCGCGCATGCTCGATCCTCAGCGAATGGGGCGTGGATTTTCACGAGCGGGAAGAACCCCTGACGACAGTGGAATTGATTGGGCCTGGAGCGCTGGAGCTGAGCATTTACGAGTCGGGAAAACCCGGATGAGCCATCCCCTCGTGCAACGATTGGTCGATGAGTGCGGCTATCCGGAAGTAACCCTGGAGTCTCACCAGGAATTCATCAGCCAGCCAGGTATCAACGTACTGTTTTTCGCCGGTGATCCGAAAAGCTTTCGCGAAACCACTGACGTTGCCGTGGTGCTGCCGGAGCTTATTGATGCGTTCCAGGGTTTCCTGAAACCCGGTGTGATTAGCCCCGAGGCCGAAACACAACTGCAGCGACACTATGGATTCCCCACCTGGCCCGCGCTGGTATTCCTGCGTGACGGCGGCTACCTGGGTGCGATCGCCGGAATTATCAGCTGGTCGGAATACCTGCAGCAGATTGATGAACTGACAAAGTCCGAGGTCAAACGGCCGCCGGGCTTCAAGATTCCGGTTGTTGCCGGCTAATGCCAACGGATGCAGAGCAATGAAACTGAGCGATATTCCAATCACGCTAAGCGGCCCCGGCAGCCAACCTGGAGAGGCAGACGCGGCGGAACCGGGATTCATTCCCATGCCACGAGAAATGAGTAGCTACAGCGCGCCGGACATCCCGGAACCCGAAACCGTACAACACCTGCAAGGCGCGAAAGCCGTGACGGACTGGATAAGCCAGGCACTGGCGGACTATCGCGTGGGTGGCGATGCATTGATCGCCGACATCTCCAGCCTGGATCCCGACAGCCGGGAACTGATTAACCAGATACTGGGCGAAGGCGAGGTCAGTCTCACCTACACCGAGAACGATGTTCGGGTGAGGATGCAGGAGGCCGTGCTGGCAGGTATCTGGCGCACCTTCTACCTGGATTCCGACGGTCACATCAGCCGGGATTTTATCGAGATATGTGACGTTCCGGTGTTGGCCCGGCGCGCGCCGGATGCGGACAAGGTGGCAAAATTGCTGCAGCAATCTGCCCCCGAGGACGTGATGAATGCCATGCCGCTGCTGAGTGAATTGCACGAGCACGTTACCACCTGGAAAGCAGGAGACACGGGGCGGGTAATCAATCTCACCCTGCTTCCCTTGTCCGAGGGCGACATCTATTTTCTCGGCGAGACCCTGGGGTCCGGACCCGTTGAAACCCTGTCCCGGGGCTACGGGGACTGCAAGATCAGCAGCACCGCCTACCCGGGCATATGGTGGGTACGGTATACCAATTCCATGGGTACGCTAATCCTTAACACCCTGGAAACCACCGATATCCCCTCGGTAGCCTGCGCCGCCCAGGAAGACCTGGACGATTCGCGAATGCGTTTCGCCGAGCTACTGGAACCGTATTGGAAAGAACTGGGATGAACCCGGAACAGACCCTGGCCAGGGTGCAAGACGATACCCGGCTGGAATGTCGGATTTGCTGGTACCTCTACGATCCTGCCGTTGGCGACGACGTTGAACAGATACCTCCCGGCACCCCCTTCACCGCATTGCCCGAACACTGGCGATGCCCCCAGTGCGACGCCGCCAGGGACAAGTTTCTACCTGCGGCGGAGGGCTAAAATCATGCATCCCGGCGTGGAGTCACTGGTAAGCACCTACCGGGATATCGTGCAGCCTCGCATGTCATCTCTGCCAATGTTCAACCAGGCACTCCGGGTGGAGGCAGTCGATTTCCAACCCCACCAGGACCGCGCTTACGGTGTAATCATCACTCCCTGGTTCATGAACCTGGTTGTGCTGCCGGCCGAGGACGACGACTGGAAAACGCTGGCGCCAGGAGAATCAGTCAAACTGTCTTTCCCTGGGGGCGATTATGAATGCGCGGCCAGCATCGTGGAGGGCCTGGGGACGCACCTGGCCTTGCCACTGTTCACCACGGTCAAGGACTTCCCGGACCAGGACACCGCAGTACGCATCGCCCGGGACATACTGCAACGCCTGCGCGGCGATCACGACGATCCTGTTGAGAACACCAGCCAAACTCCCCAGCCCGGCAAAAGCGGATGGCCATGGCCCTTGTCGCGCCGGGATCTGCTGCTGGGCAAGCCCAGGCCCGGGAAGTAAAACCAGGCCGTTTCGGCAGCCCCGGAGCCCGGGCATAAACCGGTACCCGGGCGCTGCGAATCCTGAAGCCCTGGCTTATAATTCGGAAACACCTTCCACAGGGTCCAGGGACATGGACACCTGGTGGCGTTACACCTCATCTGGCTGATAGACTAGTATCCACCTAATATACTGATTAATATGAAAATATATAAATCCTTCCAGGATCTTCCGGGACCGCCACGCACCAAGCAGGTATTCGGAACCCGGTCCGGTAGGTACATCTCGCGATTGGAAGCAATTTATACTTGGGTGAACATCTTCTGAAAAACCAGAACCTATTGAATCAAAGCAAGAAATTCTTGCCTGCCGCGCAGAACACCTGACATCGATGAAGGAAAATCTAGACAAACTGCTGGCTTTGTCCGCAAAGCCTGAATCCTACCCTTGGGCCCCCGCGTCCAAGCGTCCTGCTGTGCCGGTATCCCGCATACGCTTTCGCACGCCCAGGGCTATTGAACAGATTCAAGGTCTGGACCCCTGGCTTGCGGCTTTCCTGGTCTCCAGTGAATTCAAAACACAGTTTCTCTGGTCCAGTGATTGCGGAACCCGAAAATTCGCCGCCATGGGTGAAGCCGCCCGGGCGACCATGGACACCCTGGGCAGCATGGCCAATGAGGCAGCCCAGGCCATGGACTTGCCAGACGAGCTGGCCCGCAGCCTGCCCCTGGGTTTGTTCGTCGCCGGTAAAACCGACCAACGGCCGAATGCTTTCCAGAGCGGTGAAACCGAAACTCAAACCCGCTGCTGGATTCCGGAATTATTACTGCTCCAGGATGGCGACTCGGTACTCGTCATTTGTAGCGATCCCCAGCTGCGACAACGCACAGCCTCACACCTGCGCCAGATACAGCGCAGCCCGGGAATGAGCAAGGTACGCAAGCACCTCTCAGGCATGCGTTCACGGGTCCGGGAAACCAACACCGAAAACCTTCAGCAGTGGAGCGAGCGCATTGAAGCGACCCTGATTGCCATCCGGGGAAACAGCATTCAAAAGGCGGTGGTAAGTCGGCGCATGTCGATCACCCCGACCCAGGGCCTGTTCTCTCCCTGGGCAAGCGCCTGGCAAGTACAACAAGCCAGCAACCTGAACGGCTTCGCCATCAGTACTGACCGGGGACATTCCATGTTCCTGGGCGCGACACCGGAAACCCTGCTAAAAGTGAAAGATGGTTGCCTGACCACCCACGCCCTGGCCGGCACATTGGCCGGCGACAGCAACCTGGAACACTTCATGGCCTCATCAAAGCTGAGGCAGGAACATGCATTTGTGTCGGATGGCGTATCAGCCACACTGGCGCCTTTCACCACCGGCATCTCCGCCCAGCCCCTGCGTATCAGGCGCTCCGGGACGATTACCCACCTGGAAACTCCCCTGGCCGGAGAACTGCGCGATGGTGTCGATCCGCTAAGCGTTCTAAAAGCCCTGCACCCTACTCCGGCAATCGGTGGCTGGCCCAGGGCTGCAGCGATTAAAGCCCTTGAAACCCTTGAGCCCTATAGCCGAGGCTGGTTTGCCGCACCGGTTGGATGGCTGGCAGCCAACGGCGATGCCCACGCAGCGATTGCTATTCGCTCCCAGTGGGTAAATCCTGACAGGGCAGTAATGCTGGCTGGCGCCGGCATCGTGAAGGACTCGCTCCCGAACGAGGAATGGAGCGAAACCGAAAACAAGTTCGACAACATGCGTTGCATGTTGCGAGGCCAGGTCCATGACGGCTGACCACATCCCACATCGTAACGCCGAGTTCGCGCAGCAGCTTGTACAGCGACTGTGTGAGGCTGGTTGCGCCGGATTCGTGGTCTCCCCGGGCTCACGCAACACTCCGATTGTGATGGCTGCCGCAAATACCCCCATACCTATCGAGGTAGTGGTGGATGAGCGCAGTGCCGGTTTCTTTGCCCTGGGCTGGGCAAAAGCCGCCAGGGAACCCATTGCCCTGGTGTGCACTTCGGGCAGCGCAGGCGCCCATTACCTGCCCGCCGTTATCGAAGCCCGTGAATCCGGCGTCCCACTGATCGTGGTCACCGCCGACCGCCCGCCTGAACACCAGGATATTGGCGCTCCGCAAACCACTTTCCAGGACGGTTTTTACCAGCGCCACATCAAGGGCTACCTGGGCATCGCTGCAGCAGACGATAAAGGGGCGCTGGAAAAGCTTCCGGAACTGGCGAGCCTGGTGGCTACAGTCACCCAGGGCAAACCCGGCCCTGTACACCTGAACATCGGTTTCCGTGAACCGCTTTGGGAAGCATCCCCCAGGGCTTTGCCTGTTGAACAACTGATTGAATCTCCTGAGCCGACACTGCCTGCGGACGAACTGCCAGAATTGCCTCGCACCCGGCGCGGCCTGGTTGTTGCCGGCCCCATTCAGGAAGCCCATCCGGATGCCCAGGCAGCTGCCCAGGCCGTGATCCAGATGGCCCGCCGGTTGGGCTGGCCCGTGCTGGCAGATATCGCTTCCGGTCTGAGGCAGGGCCCGGAAAACTCGGCGAGCCTGGTTAGCGGCTATGACCTATTGCTGCGCTCCGAGACAGTGCGCTCAGCCCTGGAACCCGATTTCGTCCTGCATATCGGACGCATGCCCACCTCCAAGACCTTGTTCACCTGGCTGCAGACGCTGGAAGACAAGGCAACGCCGGTCTGGAATATCTCGACCGACGGTCAGGCACATACCCTGGCCAGCAAACCCAGGATAATCAGAACCAGTTGGCGCAGGCTGGCCAATTACTGTCAGGGTGTCGCCAGCGATGCGATCCCGGAATCTGACTGGATAGAGGGTTGGAGAAAGGCAGAGACGATTACCCAGGAAGTGATCGCCGAGCAAACCGCTGATGTGCCGATCTGGGAAGGTGAGATTTCTGCGATTGCCTCGCGAATTCCGCGCAAAGGCAGACTGATACTGGCCTCGGGAATGGCTATCCGGGATGCGGATTCCTATGCCTCAAAATTACCCGCGGGCAGCGAATGCCTGGTAAACCGGGGCGTGAATGGCATAGACGGGCTAATCGCCACCGCCGCGGGCGTGGCCGCTCAAGACCCCAGCAGACAAGTGCGACTTATAATTGGCGACCTGGCTTTCCAGCACGACATTGGATCCCTGGCCGCTGCAGCGGCCCAACCAAACCTGGACATCGTGGTGATTAACAACGGTGGCGGCGGAATTTTTGAATTCCTGCCGATACGCCAGGCAACAGACAAATTTGATCGGTTCTTCCTGACCCCTCAGAATCTGAATATTGCGGCGGTCACTGCCGGCTTCGGGATCGTATCTTGTCGTTGCGAATCCGCCAGTGAACTGGAACTCGTCCTTAGCGGTGCGAAAACCGGCTGCCGGGTCACCGAAGTAATTGTGGACCGCCAGCACAACGTTAATATTCACAAAACCATAGGGTCGGCTGTAACCGCCAGGCTCAATGAAGAATTCCTACTGGAGCAAGTTGATGGAGAAGGAAATGCCACCCCAGGAGGTGGTCTGGAACCGGGTAAAAGATTATCAGGACATTGAGTATTTCACCTCGCCCGACGGGATAGCGAAGATCGCTATCAACCGACCCGAAGTCCACAACGCATTCAGACCCCAAACCCTGTTCGAACTTCGTGAAGCTTTCGAGCTTGCTCACGAGGACCCTGATGTTGGTGTGATTATCCTCACGGGCACCGGTGACCGGGCATTTTGTTCCGGTGGCGACCAGCGGATTCGCGGTGAAGCCGGCTACATCGATCCCAAGGGCGTGCCGAGGCTGAATGTCCTCGACCTGCAGCGCCAGATTCGCACCCTCCCCAAACCCGTGGTTGCCATGGTGGCGGGCTATGCCATTGGTGGCGGTCACGTGCTGCACGTGGTCTGCGACCTGACGATTGCTGCGGATAACGGCGTGTTCGGACAAACCGGTCCCAAGGTGGGCAGTTTCGATGGCGGATACGGCGCCGGCTACCTGGCCCGTCATGTCGGCCAGAAGCGTGCCCGGGAAATCTGGTACCTGTGCCGCCAGTACAGCGCCGCGGAAGCCTACGAGATGGGCATGGTGAACAAGGTGGTTCCGCTGGATCAACTGGAAGCGGAAACTGTGGAATGGTGCCGCGAGATGCTGTCCATGTCCCCCATCGCCCTGCGCTTCCTCAAGGCCTCGTTCAACGCCGACTGCGATGGTCAGACCGGCATACAGGAACTGGCGGGTAACGCCACGATGCTTTACTACATGACCGAGGAAGGTCAGGAAGGCAAAAACGCGTTCCTGGAAAAACGTAAACCCGACTTCAAGAAATTCAAGCGACTGCCGTGAAACCCTCGTTATTCAAAGCCTGGATTGCCGCCGCAAGGCCTCAGACCCTGACCGTCGCCGTGGCGCCTGTGCTGCTGGGTGCAGCCCTGGCTGCCGAGGTAACCACCTTGCAGGTATCCCTGGTGCTGGCTGCCCTGATGGGGGCAATTTGTATCCAGATAGGCACCAACCTGTTTAACGACTATGCGGACTTCAAAAAAGGCGCTGATGGAGAGGACCGTCTCGGGCCAGCCCGGGCATGTGCCAGTGGCTGGCTCAATCCGGCCCATGTACTGAAAGCTGTCTGGGTCACTTTTTTCATCGCCGTATTAGCCGGCCTTTACCTGGCCATGGCCGGTGGTTGGCCCATCGTGTTGATCGGCGTTGCCAGCCTGGTCTGTGGACTGGCCTATACCGGCGGCCCCTGGCCCCTGGCGTACGTGGGTATTGCCGACCTGTTCGTATTCGTCTTCTTCGGACTGGTGGCGGTGGGCGGCACCTACTTCGTGCTGACCGGCAGCCTGTCATCCACGGCTATTTTCGGCGGCGCGATACTTGGCTGCCTGGCCACCGCGGTGCTGGCTGTGAATAACCTGCGTGATCGCAAGGGCGACAAGCAGGCGGGCAAGCAAACCCTGGCGGTACGTTATGGCGAGGCTTTCGCCCGCAACCAGTTTGCCCTGCTGATTACCGCCCCCGCCTTGCTCGTGGTGTTCGTGGCCCTGTTTGTCCCCGGTGCCGGCATGGGCTGGCTTGCACCACTGGCCCTGGCGCCGTGGCTGGTGCAACTCACCCGTGACGCCTTCCGCCTGGACGGCATGGAACTGAACGACCTGCTCAAGAAAACAGCGGTTACCGAACTGGCCTTCGCCATCTTGCTCAGCGCTGGAATCGTATTGACGTGATTGTTCGCTGGGAGTTGCTGCGTTACATTGCGGGACAACCAGCGGCAGAAGGATACGTCCTGAGATTGCAGGACGACGCGGGCAACACCGGACTGGGTGAGGCACGAGCCATAGCTGGATTCGGCTCAGGCCCCACGGTCCTGAAGAACTTCCTGGCCCAAGCTGAAAACATCACCGCCCTGCTACACAGCCTGCAACAAGACACCCCCACAGCACTCGATTCAATTCCGCCGGAAGCCCTGTTCGCTGCCGAGACGGCAATGCATGACCTGGCTGCCCGGGCCACGGGACAAAACCTGACCAGCTGGCTGGGTTATCCAGCGCGAACCTCCCTGGCCAACAGTCTGCTGGTATCCGATGAAGAACAAGCCAGGCAATTAGCCGAGCAGGGACATCGAAATTTCAAATTGAAGGCCCATGGCGATTCGCCTGTATGGTTATCACTGTTTGAGGTGCTACGAACTGCAACCCAGGGTCAGGCCCGCATTCGGGTGGATGCAAATCAAAGCTGGGACCTGGATACTGCTGAACATTTGCTTGGCCAGGCTGCACTGGAAAACCTGGTGTTCGTTGAGCAACCTTTCCCGGCGGGTGACCTGGACAGCTGCCTGAAATTGAAGAACACCCTGGGCGTTACGATCGCCATAGATGAGGGTGCCGGGGACAAGGAATCTATCGAAAAAATCGCGGCTCGCAATGCTGCAGACCTGGTGGTCATCAAACCCATGTTCCGGGGACTGGCTGGCGCCCTGGACCTGGCGGCCACCGCAGAGGCCAACTCCCTGGGTGTCTGTATCACCCATTCCATGGACGGCACCATCGGCAGGCTGGCGGCCATGCATATAGCCGCCACCATCGACGGGCCCTGGCCACACGGTCTCTTCGCACCGGGTTTGCCCGAGCTGGCCGAAGAACCCCGGCTCGAACCCGATCGGTTATTGATGCCCTCCGGTCCCGGACTGGGATGGGGCGAGTTACGAGATGACCTGCTGGGGCCCTGGGATGGAGAATCATGACAGGCCAGCTAGCGGATCCGCTGTCCAGGTTTGCTCACGAGAAACCCGGGCAGCTGGCGCTTGTCACCGGCTCCGGTGAGGCGTTCAGCGCCCTGGAACTGGATAGGGCCGCCGAGTATTTCGCATCCGAACTGGTAAGGCTCGGAGCCTCTGCCGGCACGGTGGTCGCACTTGAGGGCACACCCGGCCCGACCTGGCTGGCGGCGCTGGCGGGATGCTGGCGGCTGGGGGCAATTGCTGCACCCTTGAACCATCGCCTTCCGGCCAAGGAAAACGAGCTGGCCGCCCAGACCATGGGCTGCGATATGCGCTGGACACCCAGCGATGAATTGTTCCCGGATACGATTGCCGCTTCACCCGTCAACATACCCGTGGAATGGTCTCCGGATCGGCCGCTAATCCGTGTCTGCACCTCGGGCTCCACCGGAGCGCCCCGATGCGTTGAACTCCTGGCAAGCCAGTTGCACAGCAGTGCACTGGCCTCCACCGAACGACTGGGCCACCAGTCTTCGGACCGCTGGCTGGTGTGTCTGCCGGTAAATCACGTGGGCGCGCTGGCGGCGATTTACCGGTGCCTGCATAACCAGGTCACCCTGGAACTGCACCCGGGCTACGACGGAGCCACGGTAGCCCGACGACTGGATAGCGGTGAGATCAGCCTGGTCTCACTGGTCCCGTCCATGCTTGAAGACATCCTTAACACTCGTGGCGAACAGTCCTTCCCGGCCTCGCTACGAGTCATCTTGCTTGGCGGCGCCGCCTGCGGCGAATCCCTGCTGGATCGATGCAGGCCGGCCAGCCTTCCGGTGGCCCTGACCTGGGGGATGACCGAAGCCGCCTCCCAGCTTGCCACCCGAGTGCCCGGTGATTTATCACCCCTGGACGAGGGTCTTCCGCCGCTGTCATGTGTCAGTGTTGAAGTGGATGCCAGTGGCAGGCTGGTGGTGGACAGCCCAATGTCACGAGGGCGACTGGTCACCACCGACATGGGTGAACTGACCCCATCGGGCCGGGTACGAATTCTTGGTCGAAGTGATGACCTGATTATCCGCGGCGGCGAAAACATGTATCCCGGCGAGATTGAAAACGTCCTGCGCCTGCACCCCGGGGTAACCGATGCTGTCGTGCTGCCCCAGGCAGATACACGGCTCGGCCAAGTGCCTGTGGCACTGGTCCAGGCTGGCGACATTGACGTGGAATCACTACGCGACTGGTGCCGGGAGCACCTGGCCGGATTCAAAATTCCAGCACGTTTCATTGCGATTGACGAGATGCCCCGAACCAGCGCCGGCAAGGTGGACAGACAGCGTCTCAAGGAACGGCTAAACGTTCAGTAAGCCCATGGCTGTCAGGACCCGCTCACTTCAGGCAAAAGACTGGTAGTCTTAGCCAAACTCGCATAAACGGAGAAGTCATATGCACGGTCGATTTGCAGTCTGTTTTATTGCCCTGGTCATGGGCCTTTCACTGGGCGCAACAAGCGACTCCCGGGCAGATTCAACAGACAAGGCTCCCGACCTGGTCAGTCTTATTGACGCCCGATTCCCCGAGCACCAACGCATCGCAAACCAGATATGGAATTACGCGGAGCTGGGCTACCAGGAAGAAAAAAGCAGCGCCCTGCTAAAGAAGACCCTGGCAGACGAAGGCTTCAGTATTGAATCCGGTGTGGCCGGCATTCCCACCGCCTTCATCGCAAGCTACGGATCCGGACACCCAATCATCGCGATGCTGGCAGAGTACGACGCCCTGCCCGGCATCACCCAGACCGCTTCCCCGGTACGCGAAACCATTCCCGGCAAAGCTGGCGGACACGCCTGCGGCCACCACCTGTTCGGCACCGCCTCAACCGGAGCGGCCATCGCCCTTCGCCATTGGCTGGAAGAAACCGGCACAAAAGGCACTATCAGGCTCTATGGCACTCCCGCCGAGGAAGGTGGGTCCGGCAAGGTCTACATGGTCAGGGACGGACTGTTCAATGATGTAGACGCAGTACTGTCATGGCACCCGGGCAGTGCTAACCGGGTCAGGGCACAAAGCTCCCTGGCCAATCGCTCGGCAAAGTTTCGTTTCCACGGCATCTCCGCTCATGCCGCCGGCGCACCTGACAAGGCTCGCTCGGCACTGGATGGTGTTGAGGCCTTCGACTTTATGGTCAACATGATGCGCGAACATGTACCCCAGGAGACCCGCATTCACTACGTCATCACCCAGGGTGGCTCAGCACCGAACGTGGTGCCTGATTTCGCCGAGGTCTTCTACTACGTACGCCATCCCGATGCCCAGACCATGTTAAAAATCTGGGAGCGGGTGGAAACTGCCGCCAGGGCAGCTGCTGACGGCACAGGTACGACGGTGGATTGGGAAATCATTCATGGCAACCACCCCATGCTATCGAACAACACTCTGGCCGAGCTGATGCAGCGCAAGCTGGAACAGGTCGGTGGCGTCACCTATGACGCAACCGAGCAGGCATTCGCCGAAGAAATCTATGCAACCCTGAATGAACCCAGCCGTGAACTGGGCAGCGAGAAGCTGGTCCTTCCCATGCGGCGCAAACTGGGCATGGGCTCCACCGACGTGGGGGATATCAGCTGGAACACACCGACGATCCAGCTCGAATCCGCAACCTGGGTTCCGGGGACCGCCGGTCACTCATGGCAGGCAATCGCCGCGGGCGGCACAAGCATCGGCATCAAGGGCGTGCAGGTAGCTGCCAAGACCCTGGCTCTTACCGCCCAGGACTTGTACGAAAACCCTGCCACCCTGGTTGCCGCCAAGGAAGAGTTGCTGAAATCCCAGGGTAAGGACTTTGTTTACAAGCCCCTGCTGGGCGACCGTGAGCCGCCACTGGATTACAGAAAATAATTCTGGCGGAAAGGTCCGCGGCAGGAGTAAATTCAACCTCCCGCGGACCCTGCTCGAGGGTAAAACAGGACGGGTTCTTTTCAAGGACGGATTCATTGCATGAACCGAGGGGCTGTCAATGACTGAGTCGTTCGGCATCATCCCGATTACCGTGGCGGCATTTGCCGGCACCAACCTGGATAACGTGCTGCTGTTAATTGCCCTGCTCTCAGCCAGTGGCATCCGGCGGCGACAGGTGATTGGCGGCTACCTGTTCGCCATGTTTTTACTGCTCGGAATCAGCTTCGCAGTAGGTAAGGCAGCCGAACTGATCCCTGCCGGTTACCTGGGATACCTGGGAGTCGTGCCCTTCAGCCTGGGAATTATCAGCCTCATAAGACTAATGCCCGGCGAAAAGTCAGGGCCAGCTGATCCAGAACCGAAGCTCAGCAGCGCGAGCAGCGTATTCGCGGCCACCACCCTGATCCAGCTGAGCAATAGCGCCGACACGTTGGCCACATTCTCTATCCTGCTCGCCGAATCGACCCTCAGCGCCGATGGCCTGATCCTGCTCGCCTACACGGGCATGGTGGCCTTGTCCTGTGCCACCGCACTGTTTTTTCTGAAGTACAGGCGGATAGGTGCCGTAATGGAGCGTATAGGCCGTTACCTTACGCCGTTGATCCTGCTGGCGGTGGGCGCTTACATCCTGTCGGATACCGTGACCGACACGGTGACAAGTTCGCAATTACCGTTTGAAATCCTCAATCCCTGGTGAGGTAATGACATCAAGTAGTTTCGGGCTCTATGCTTTTGGCTATATGGGATAGCGATCCAGCACCGGACCCAGGGCCTCTTTCAAGGGGCCCAGGTGTTTCTCGTAGTTCCGCCACTGCTCCAGGCCTTCGGTATACACCGGTTGCCGAACCTGCTCTGAACTGGGAGTGCGAACCGCCCGCTTGGTTTCATAAAAGCGCAGGCACTGCTCTTCGAATTCCAGACCACAGTAGTCCAGCAGTCGGCGAATCTGGTTCTCTGTGTCCGCAACCATGTCCTCGTACTGAACACACAGCACACGCCCTGGCAGCACCTTGTCCCAGTGATCCATCAAGGTGACGTAGTCCCGGTAATAACGACCCACATCGGTAAGATCGTAGGTATAGGTTTGCCCCTGGGCGAACAACTGTTTGAAACCAGAGAAGCAGCCCCCCATGGGATGGCGCCGGGCATCAATGATCTTGGCGTTGGGCAGGATCGAGTGAATCAGGCCAATATGCCGGAAGTTATTGGGCATCTTGTCGATAAAAAATGGCAGGTCACTACGCTGCACCCGTGCAGACTCCAGATAGCCCTCACCCAGCTCGCGAAGTTTCTCGGATGACAACTCGGTCATCACCTCTGGATACTTGCCAGCAGGGTGTTTCCGCGTTGTCTGAGCCAGTCGCCGGGAAATAGCGATGATATACGGCAACTCGGCAGTCCCTTCTACCATTGAGTGACTGGCGAGTATTTGCTCCAGCAACGTGGATCCCGCACGCGGCAGGCCCACAACGAAGATTGGATCAGGCGAGGGACAGCCCTGGCCCTTCCGAGCCTCCAGGAACTCAGCGTCAAAGGTCTTGATCTGGCGCGCCATATCAAAAACGTTCTTTTTCGCGTTGTGCGTGTGGTGCTTGCTGCGAATCGCATTGCCACGTTGATAGAACTTGAACGACTCGTCAAAGTCCTCGCGGTCCTCGTAGGCCTTGCCCAGGGCAAACGCCAGGTGAGATTGGTCATCCGGGTCACCGCCCTCGTCCAGTACCTGCTCACGCATCTTGGCAATATCTTCGTCACTGAAGCGGAACGTCTTCAGGTTCGCCAGGCTCCAGTAGGACTCGCCGATGCCGGGACTCAGTTCAATACTCTTTCTGTAGGCTTTAATGGCGTCGTCCAGTCTGCCCACGGTCTTAAGGGTATGACCGTAATTGGTGTACGGACGAGCCTGGTTCGGATAATCCTTCAGAAGCCGCTCGTACATTTCCATCGCTTCGTCATGATCGCCCTTGCGCACCAGCACAGAGGCCTTAAGGATCATGTACTGCGGATTCAACGGCTCTGCCTTGAGCAGGATATCCAACTGGACCAGGGCCTCGACCAGGTCCTGGCTCCTGAAAAGGGCAATCGCATAGCTATGCCTCGCCGTATGAAAGTCAGGGGCAAGTTCCAGACAGCGTTGCAACAGGTTCTTCGCATCGGCGGTCTGCCCAACCTTCAAA
>Ga0208304_10000827_pt1 | contig 15739 bp, 10 predicted proteins | sample ColrivemetaGS713_FD_187603 | JGI IMG/M metagenome (GOLD analysis project Ga0208304, IMG submission 187603) | Estuarine microbial communities from the Columbia River estuary - Flood tide ETM metaG S.713 (SPAdes) (version 2) | ecosystem: Environmental > Aquatic > Marine > Intertidal zone >... | reverse complement strand
CTTGCCGTTGCCCCGCACCGGACCATCCAGTCTTTGCAGGTTGCAGTTAACCACGAACACCAGGTTATCCAGTCCCTCGCGAACCGGCATGGTGATAGCGCCCAGTGACTCGGGTTCGTCCATTTCGCCATCGCCCAGGAATGCCCAGACCTTGCGATCTGACTTGGGCACGATTCCCCGGTTTTCCAGGTATCGGCAGAACTTGGCCTGGTACAGCGCCATTAGCGGGCCCAGTCCCATCGATACAGTGGGGAATTGCCAGAAATCAGGCATCAACCAGGGATGGGGATAACTGGACAGGCCGCCCGGCTCTACTTCCCGGCGGTAACGCTTTAGATGGGCCTCATTCAGGCGCCCTTCAAGATAGGCCCGGGCGTAAACACCCGGCGCCGAATGCCCCTGGAAAAACACCATATCCCCGGGATGCTCCTCGGAGGGGGCGCGCCAGAAATGATTGAAACCGACCTCGTACAGAGTCGCTGAGGACTGATAGCTGGCAATGTGTCCACCCACCTCTTTGCTCTCGCGATTGGCGTGCACCACCATGGCCATCGCATTCCAGCGTATATAAGCCTCGATTCGTCTTTCCAGCTCTCGCTCACCCCGGTAAGGAGCTTGCTGACCCACCGAAATGGTATTCAGGTAAGCTGTATTGGGCTTGAAAGGCAGGTAGGCACCTGAACGCCGGGCATGATCAATAATGCTCTCGAGCAGGAAATGGGCCCTCTCGGGTCCATAGGCCTTGAGCACGGAATCGATCGATTCAATCCACTCGCGGGTTTCTTCGGGGTCGATATCCTCGAACCTTACGGAATCTGACATCTGGGTTTTATCCAATGCATCGAATAACGGTTGGCCCATACTAGTAGGCCGGCGGATGATTTACGGGCAACCAACTGATACGATGGCCCGGTTTTTCGCACTCTTGGCAATTCTGCGTAAGTGCTCGTATTTCGTATAATTTTGTCTGGTCAATGATCGGGTTTTGAGAGAGGTAGGTCAAGGTGGCAACACGGCCGATTCATCGTTTGACAGCGGTCAAACTTAAAATTTCACAGCTAAAGGGTGATATTTCATCATCCAGACTGCTTGGTCGTGGCAACCTCATGCTGGTGGTCCCCGAAACCCCGCCCGAGTCTGTGTGGAAAATGGTTCCCGATGGCGCCAAATTGCGCAAACTGCTGGCAATCTCCGAGTCCAAGCCCGTTCAAATCCGCAGATCCTTCATTTCTCATGAAGGCAAAGCCTGCCAGGTCTTGCTGAGCCCCACTCCGGCCAAGGCCACCCAGTTCGCGCGCCTGACCCAGGCCAGGGCTCTGGTCAGCAAATTTATGGAGGATCGCCCGTCGGCGGTCACCGTGATGCTGGCCGGTCTGGAGGCTGATACTGCCATGATCATGGCTGAGGCCATCGCCAGCGCCTTTTATGCCGCCGCGGCGATGATGCCCAATCGCAAGACCAAGCCTGACCCGGCGCCTTCATTGACCCAGATCGACTTCGTCGGTCTGCCCGGCAAACTTGATACCCGGCGTATCAAGGCCGAAGCCAATGGCAACCACCTCGCACGCTGGCTGACAGCACTGCCTCCCAACGAAATCAATCCAACCGGCTACAGACGACACCTGGAGAAACTGTCCAGCGAAAACGGCTGGGACTTCAAGTTCATCGGTGAAAAGGAACTGGCAAGAAAAGGTGCGGGTGCATTCCTGGCCGTTTGCCAGGCCAGTGCCGAACGCGATGCGGGCATTGCCCACATCCGTTACCGCCCGGGCAAGAAGACCGCCAGGGCCGGATTGTCCCTGGTGGGCAAGGGCATTTGTTTCGACACCGGTGGCTCACAGCTCAAGCCCTTCAAATCAATGCTGAATATGCACGAAGACATGGGCGGTAGCGCAGTGGCCGTCGGCCTGCTCCAGACCCTGACAGAAATGGGTTACCCGGAACCGGTAGACTGCTGGCTGGCAATTTCCGAAAACCGCCTGGGTCCCAACGGGTATATCCCCCAGGACATCATTACTGCCGCCAATGGCACGACTATCCAGGCGATACATACGGATGCCGAAGGCCGTTTGGTCCTGGCAGACACCCTGCACCTGGCCAGTCAGACCAAGCCCAGGGCGATTATTGACTTCGCCACCCTGACAGGCTCCTGCGTGGCCGCCCTTACCGAGCGATATAGCGGCGTATTCACCAACCGGGAACACCTTCACCCTGCGCTGATCACCGCCGGCAAGGACAGCGGTGAGAGAGTATGGCCATTCCCCATGGACGAAGATTTTGACCAATCCATGCACAGCGAAGTCGCGGACATCCTGCAATGCCCGACTACCAACGATGGCGATCACATCATGGGCGCCCGTTTCCTGAGCCGGTTTGTCGGCAAGGATATCGCCTGGGTCCACGTGGACCTGAGCTCTGTGAACCATAAGGGTGGCCTGGGTCATGTCCCCACCGCGCTTACAGGCTTCGGCGTGAGGTTTATAATGAACCTGCTTCTTGATCAGAAATTCATGAAAAATCTGGACAGCTAATGACTGATCGCCTGGTTATCACACGCCCCGACGACTGGCACCTGCATCTGCGAGATACCGAAGCGCTGGCTGCCGTGGTCCCGTTTACGGCACGACAGTTCCGAAGGGCCGTTGTCATGCCCAATCTGCGACCGCCTGTGACCACCGCCGTCCAGGCGCTGGCCTATCGGCAACGCATCCTCGATGCCCTCCCCGCGGAGTCGGATTTCGATCCGCTAATGACTCTCTACCTGACGGACAAGATGACTCCCCAGGTGATTTCCGAGGCAGCAAAATCCAGACATATCGTGGCAGTCAAACTTTACCCGGCCGGAGCGACCACCAACTCCGACTCCGGTGTGACTGACATCGACAACGCGCTGCCAACCCTGGAGCGCATGGCCGAACTTGGTATGCCACTTCTGGTACACGGTGAGGTCACGGACAACACGGATGTATTTGAACGCGAACAGTGTTTCATCGACCAGATACTCGAGCCCCTGTCCCGACGGCTGCCCGAACTGAAAATTGTCCTGGAACACATCACCACGGCTGATGCCGTGGCCTTCGTGAATTCCGGCAGGCCCGGACTGGCGGCGACGGTTACGCCCCAACACCTGCTGATGAACCGAAATGCGCTGTTTACCGGCGGCATGCGGCCCCACCACTATTGCCTACCGGTACTCAAACATGAGAGCCACCGGGAAGCGGTGCTAAAGGCGGCAACCAGTGGATCAGAGCGCTTTTTCCTCGGCACAGACAGCGCGCCCCATGCGCGCAGCGCCAAGGAAAATCCCTGTGGCTGCGCCGGCATCTTCTCCGCTCACGCGGGTATCGAGCTCTATGCGGAAGCATTTGAACAGGTTGGCAAACTCAAGCACCTGCAAAAATTCGCCAGCGAAGCCGGGCCTGACCTTTTACGGTCTGCCCGAAATACAGATACGATCACACTGATAAGGGAACCCTGGCAGGTCCCCGGTAACTATCCCTACCTGGTCAACGACCCCATTGTTCCTCTCAGAGCCGGTGAAACCATCAACTGGCGCATGGAAAACACTTTAAATGACTGAAGAAAAAAAGACCTCCAGCATGGCAAGCCGCTTCAGGGGCTTCCTGCCGGTGGTAGTCGATGTTGAAACCGGCGGGTTCAACTGTCAGACAGACGCGCTACTGGAAATCGCGGCAGTACCGCTGAAGCTGGACGATGAGGGTATCTTGAGCCCCGGAGAGTCCGTGCGCTTTCACGTGGCGCCGTTCGAAGGCTCAAATATTGAGCAGGCAGCGCTGGAAATCACCGGCATCGACCCACACCACCCGTTACGACCGGCCCTGGATGAGAAAGATGCGCTGACCCGGATTTTCAGGGAAATTCGCCGAGAAGTTAAAGAGACCGGCTGCACACGTGCGATCCTGGTGGGACACAATGCCAGCTTTGACCTGTCTTTCCTCAATGCCGCAGTCAATCGCACCCAGGTCAAACGCAATCCGTTCCACCCATTCAGCACCTTCGACACCGCCACCTTGGGAGGCGTCGCCTTCGGGCAGACCGTTTTGGCCCGGGCTATTGATGCGGCGGGAATTGAATGGGACAGCAAGCAGGCACATTCTGCCGCCTACGATGCCGAACGCACTGCCGACCTGTTCTGCATGATCGTCAATCAGTTCAGGGACATCTATCGGCAATCCGTTGCCACCAAGGGCTAGGCACTTTCGACGGGACAAAAAAAACGGTTGAGGACATCAAGTCCGCAACCGTTTGGTCAGCTATTTCTAGCCAGGCCTAGGCGACATCAGCCTCGGCAAGCACCGGCTGCAATTCTCCGGACTGATACATCTCGACCAGGATGTCACTCCCGCCGATCAGCTCGCCCTTCACATACAGCTGGGGAAACGTAGGCCAGTTTGAATACGCCTTCAGGGCTTCCCTGAGCTCCGGGTCTTCAAGAATATTAAAGCTATCGAAGTTGGTTCCACAGGCGCGCAGTACGGCGACGGCCTGGGCCGAAAACCCGCACTGGGGAAAATCTGGTGAACCCTTCATAAACAACAACACCGGGTGCGAACCCAGCTCATTCTCAATTCTTTCCTTAATGTCCAAGTAAAAACCCTCCAGGGTCGTTCTTAACCATCAGCCTTGTTTCTGCTCTGATTCCGTCGCAGATCAAGTCGGGATATTACCTGGAGGCGCCGGGATTCATCCATAGCGCCCCAGGTTGCAATCTCTTCAAGGGTTCTGAAACAGCCTGTACACAAGCCTTCATCCCCCATGTCACAGACCGATATACAGGGGGATTTGACGGCCAGCCGCCTACCCCCAATTGCTTCTTTCACCGACTACGACTCAGCTGGCGAAGTTGGCGGCCACGAAGTCCCAGTTGACCAGGTTCCAGAACGCTTCCACATACTGGGGACGGGCATTCCGGTAATCAACGTAGTACGCGTGCTCCCAAACATCACAGGTCAGCAACGGAGTGCTGTCACCGGTCAGCGGGGTGCCAGCATTACTGGTCTGCTCGATAGCCAGGCTGCCATCAGCCTTGCGCACCAGCCAGCCCCAGCCAGAACCAAACACGGTCACGCTCTTGGTGGAGAATTCTTCACGGAACGCCGCGAATGAACCGAAAGCCTTGTTGATCGCATCGGCCAGTTCACCGGTAGGCTCGCCGCCGCCATTAGGGCTCAGGCAATTCCAGTAAAAACTGTGATTCCAGATCTGGGCGGCGTTATTAAACACTCCACCACTGGACTTGCGTACGATGTCTTCCAGCGAGGAGTTCTCGAACTCCGTACCCTGGATCATCTTGTTCAAGTTCACAACGTAGGTGTTGTGGTGCTTGCCGTAATGATACTCAAGGGTTTCCTTCGAGATATGGGGCTCAAGAGCATCCATTGCATAGGGCAGTTTTGGCAATTCATGTGCCATGTAATTCTCCTTTAAACGGGGTCCCGGTTACTGAGAAAATAGACCGAGATTGGTCGATAAAAACGATATGATACCAGAACACAGGCAAATTCAGATTCCCATGAGCAACAGAAAGAGCATGAATCCGGGCCAAAAGGCCCCCGATATCCCCTCAATCGCCCAATTTAACGTCCAGGCCGCCCTGGCAGAGGACGTGGGAGACGGCGACGTTACAGCGAATTTGATCCCCTCCGGGGCCCGGGCCACCGCCTGGGTCACCTGCCGGGAGCGCGCGGTGATTTGCGGGCAACCCTGGTTCAACGAGACTTTCCGCCAACTGGACCCGGAGATTTCCGTGGAATGGATGGTAAAAGAAGGCGAGCGGGTAGAGCCCGATACCCGAATCTGCAAAATTAACGGCCCCGCCCGGGCGGTGCTTACCGGAGAACGCACTGCCCTGAACTTTCTGCAAACCCTTTCAGGTACCGCCACCGCTGCTGCGAACCTGGCCGCGCTGGTGGCCGGGACCGGCTGCAGCGTCCTGGACACCCGGAAAACCATCCCGGGACTTCGCCAGGCTCAGAAATACGCCGCCCTGTGTGGCGGAATGCGCAACCACCGTATCGGCCTGTTTGATGGCATCCTGATCAAGGAGAACCACATCATGGCCGCCGGCAGTATCACCGCAGCGGTTGCAGCGGCCCGGGAAACGGCTCACGAGCTGACGGTTGAGGTTGAGGTGGAAACGTTGAAAGAGGCTCGCGAGGCCATCACAGCCGGTGCCGACATCCTGCTACTGGACGACTTTAGCCTGGAGCAAATGACCGAGGCTGTTCGACTAAATCAGGAACTGGCTGCCAGCCTGCCCCGGGACAGGGCGATGCTTGAAGCGTCCGGATCGGTCACTGAACAGACCCTGCCGGGGATCGCTGCGACGGGTGTCGACTTCGTCTCTGTGGGAGCTGTCACCAAGCACCTCAGGGCAACCGACTTTTCAATGCGGTTCACCCTGGAGCAGATGTAGATCAAATCCGCCCGGTGGTCTCGGTAAGGCTGGCCTTCATAATCTGCTTGGGTTCCGATACGCCGTAGCCCTGGGCGTAATCAATGCCCATTCCCCTGAGCATGGTGATGATTTCTTCATTCTCGGCGAATTCAGCAATGGTCCGCTTGCCGGTCAGGTGCCCAATCTCGTTAATCGACCTGACCATTTCCCTATCGATAGGATCATGCAGCATTTCTCGTACGAAGCTGCCATCGATCTTCAGGAAGTCCACCGGGAAATGCTTCAGGTAACCGAATGACGACAAACCAGTACCAAAATCATCCAGGGCAAACATGCAGCCCAGTTCCTTGAGGGAATGAATGAAACGGTTGGCCTGGGAGTAACTGGCAATCGCCGCTGTCTCAGTAATCTCAAAACAGATCTTGCTCGGATCTATGCCGCTGCGATGAAACTGCTCAATCACAAATGGCAGGAATTTGTCATCAGCCAGGCTTTGGCCGCTGAGGTTGATTGAGCACAAGGTCAGGCGTTCTCTCTCATCCGCCTCGGAAACCAGCCAACGCAAGGTGTTCGCGATCACCCAGCGATCAATATTGGGAGTAATGCCGTAACGCTCGGCTGCGACGATAAACAACTCAGGCGAAATCAGCTTGCCCGCTTCATCTCGCATACGCAGCAATATTTCAAAATGCGTGCCCTGCTCCATGTTGTCATGCAACGGACGGATGGTCTGCCGGAATAATTCAAAACGCGACTCATCCAGTGCGTTATTAATCCTGGCCGCCCACTGCATCTCCTTGCGCCGACGCATGAGATCAATATCATTTTCTTTAAAGCAATGGATACGGTTACGCCCAGCTTCCTTGGCCGCGCGACACGCGCTTTCAGCTGCACTAACCAGGGTTTCGACATCCTGGTTGTCAGCAGTGATCGGCACCACGCCAACACTCGCTCCCAGTCGGAAGGGTTTATCTTCCCACTGGAACTTGAAGTCTCTTACTGCTTCTCGCAGGGTGTCCGCGGTGGCAATCGCCTCTTCCGGCGAACAACTCTCCAACAAGATGCCGAACTCGTCGCCACCCAGGCGGGCCACGGTGTCGCGCCAGCGAATCTTGGATTTAAGCAATGCTCCCAACTGTCCCAGCAGAGCATCGCCAGCGCCGTGCCCACACGAATCGTTAACAATCTTGAACTGATCAAGGTCGAGTGAAAGCAATGCGTAAGAGGTTTCCCTGGCCTTGGCGCTCTTGAGCGCTCTTTCCAGGCGGGCTTCGAATTCCCGGCGATTAACAAGACCGGTAAGAATATCGTGACTGGCGTGATAACTCAGGCGTCGGTTTAGTTCGCGTGACTCACTGACATCATGGAACACCAGCACGCCACCGCTGACCACACCACGGTCATCCCGAATTGGCGCAGCCGTACTCTCAATGTAAAGCTCGTTGCCATCACGACGAATCAGCAGTGTGGGTCGAACAGATTTAATCGGCCTGTCACGACGAATGGAAACCGACATGGCGTTTTCCAGCGGCTCGCAGGTTTCCTCGTGGAAACAACGGAATATTTCGTCAATAGGCCTGCCGGTAGCGTCATCCAGCTTCCAGCCGGTGAGTTCTTCTGCCACCGGATTAATGTATTCCACCATGGACTGGCCATCGGTGGTGATTACGCCGTCACCGATAGACTGCAAGGTAATCTGGGCGCTCTCTTTCTCGCGAAACAGCGCTTCCTCGTAAAGCTTGCGCTCAGTGATATCCAGTTCCACGCCCACCAGGCGTTTCAGGCGACCGGTCTGGTCATGTAGCGCTTTGGCGCGACTCAGCACCCACCGCCAGTCTCCGTTGGTGTGACGCATACGATGAACGCTTTCAAATTGCTGTGAATTACCCGCCAGGTGATCGCGAATAGACGCCTGCACACCGATCATGTCATCCGGGTGCACCAGTTTGCGCCAGTCAGGCGTCGCGTTAACGAACTCGCCTTCGTCATACCCCAGCATTGATTTCCAGCGGGGCGAAAAATAAGTGCCATTGGTCTTGAGATCAAAATCCCAGATACCATCATTGGCTGACACGCTTGCCAACATTTGCAGCTCGTTGGACTCGGCCAACTCCGAGCGCAAGAGATGTCTTTCCTGGCCTGATACGAAGCTGGTACCCAGCAGTTTCAGCACCAGATGAAGATTCGCATCCCAGCTCGCCCGGGGCAGGCAACTGGCCATTGCGATAAATCCACGAACTTCACCGTTGATGCTCAGCCCAACCAGCAGCACTGCGCCTACATTCAATTCGGCGAACAGCCCGGCTTCGGCCTCGGCGGAGTTATTCGTATCGGTGAGTTCCAGTACCCGGAGATGGGTCATGTGCGACTGCAACCAGGCGTAAGGCGCAATCTCCATACCGGCAAGCACTTCAGGGTTACAGGTAGAAAATACGCTGCGGGCAGAATAAACGTTCTCAATTCGCTGGCGGCCTTCGTCCAACATCGCGATGAACACGGCATCAACGCCTGAGACGTCTCGTACCGACTCAAGGCATTCTGCGATCGCTTCGGCACCATCCTCCACCACGGTCTGCAAATCAATTGCGGCCTTGGTGTATACGGTATCCATTCCCGAACGACTGCGTGCGCCTACTCCAACAGGATGGCGGCCGCTCAAACCCGTTAGGGTAATTTCATGCTTGTCATCGTCGGATCGTACTGCCATTGGCCGACCTCTATAAATTTTTGCGCCGATCTTGCTTAACCGCTATTGGCAAACCCCATTCGGATAGCTGAACAGAATTCAGTCACATCCGAGGTGATTGTGACATACTTTTTTAAGAAAACAAGCTAACCCCATGTTTATTAGTTAATTAATCTAATTCGATACCAAATATCCGCAAGATTCATGGAGCCAGCCCTGCCAATTTACCCAGACCGGCTCCAGAAAAGTGCGAATCAGGTTGCAGATTTTCACTCCCGGGAGGTTTCCTCTAATTAAGCGTGGCGTATTTGTGCCACTACTTCAGCCTTGAACGCGCCTTCCGGGGGCGGTACGACACCGCTACCTGCCAAAAAGAAAAGCCCGCTATTGCGGGCTCTTTAACGAACATCAACCAAACGCTAGCGGACGTGTCTGTCTTTGTCAGTCCAGGACATCCACTAAATTTGGCCCTGCACGCAAAGCATGCAGGACCTCGGTTATGGCGCCCTGGCTCTCCACCATAATCACTTTCGGCTATCCGCCACAAGTTGCTCCAACTCATCCGCAGATTTCTGACGAATTTTGGCTGGTTCAAGCAAGACCCTTGCAAGGGCCGGCAGCAGAATCAACGCACCAAGCATGTTCCACAGGAACATAAATGTCAGCATCAGACCCATATCTGCCTGGAACTTGATGGGTGAGAACATCCAGGTTCCTACGCCAATGGCCAGGGTCATCCCGGTAAAGGCCACGGCCACGCCAGTGGACTGCAGAGTCTTGAAATAGGCGTCGGTCAGTTTCAGCCCGTCCTTGATAAAGCCAAGCATCCGACTGTAAATGTAGATTCCGTAATCCACGCCGATACCCACACCAAGTGCGATAACCGGCAAGGTGGCGACCTTTACGCCAATCCCCATGGCGGCCATGAGTGCCTGGGCGAGGACAGATGTCAGGGCCAGGGGCAAGATAATGCACAACACTGCACGCAGCGAACGGAAGGTGATCAAGCACAAAAGGCTAACCACGCCGTATACCCAGGCAAGCATCTGGTACTGGGCCTTGGCGATAACAATATTAGTCGCCGCCTCAACACCGGAGTTACCCGCAGCCAGGACGAAAGTCGCATCCGGACTGTTATAGGTAGCCGCAAATTCCTCCGCAGCAGCCACCACCCGCAAAAGCGTATCGGCCTTGTGATCCTCAAGGAACACAAGGACCGGCACCATTGAGCAGTCCGTATTGATCAGGATACTGGGAACCCGACTCAGGGAACTGTTCAACACGAACTGGTTCCTGCTCAGGGCTGCCCACTTCAGGCTGCCCTCGTTCATGGCGGTATTAACCAACTTCGCCACGTTCACCAGGGAGACAACCGACTGGACGCCCTCTACCGGTTCCATTTCACCCTGGAACCGATCAACGGCCGCCACCGCCTCGTAGTTACCACAGGCCTGGGCGGGAGTTTCCACCATCACCACAAAGACATCGGTGCTGTTCGAGTAGTTGGCCGTCAGGAACGCGTTGTCCCTGTTGTAACGCGAATCGGCACGCAACTCGGGAGCGCCGGGATCAAGATCACCAATCTTCAGGCCCTGGCCAAAATACAATCCGAAAACAAACAGGCCTACTGCGATACCCAACGTGACGCGAGCCCGTTTCATATCGGTGAACCCAGAGAACCATTCCCACACTTTGCTGGGATTGTCCTTGCGCTTCTCCATGTGCTGAACAGAATTTTTCGTCACTCCGGTATAGGACATCAGTACCGGCAACAAAATCAGGTTAGTCAGGATCAGTACCGCCACACCCAGGCTAGCGGTCAGCGCCAACTCCTGGATGACTGGAATCTCAATCACCATCAAGGTCAAGAAGCCGATACCATCACTGACCAGCGCCACCAAACCCGGAATGTAGAGCTGACGGAAAGTGAGCCTGGCCGAAGCCATGGGGCTAGCTCCAAACAGTGACTTGGCCCTGATGCTGTTGATCATCTGCACACCGTGGCTCACCCCGATTGCAAAGACCAAAAACGGTACCAGCATAGAATATGGATCAATACCGAAGCCAAGTACGTTCAGCAAACCCAGCTGCCATACCACGCCGATAGTGGAACAAAGCAGGGGAACCGCGGTGCTCCACAGACAGCGAGAATAGAGGTACAACAAGACCATGGTGGTCAAGAAAGCGATCAGGAAGAATATGCCGACCTGGTTCGCACCATGGATGAGGTCGCCGACAATTTTGGCGAAACCAATGATGTGAATAGCCACCACGTCACTGCCGTACTTGTCCCGCACCAGGGTTTCAAGATTTTGTGACAACTCTTTGTAATCAAGTTTCTCACCGGTTTCTGCATCCCGATCAACCAGCGGTGCCAGCACAATGGTCGACTTGAAGTTATTCGCGACCAGCCGTCCAATCTGACCAGACTTTAGTACGTTTTCTCTTAAGTTTTCCAGGCTCTCATGGGATCCGTCATAACCGTCGGGAATGACAGCGCCACCACGAAAACCCTCTTCGGTCACTTCGCTCCAGCGAATATTTGGCGACCAAAGAGACTCTAGTTTCGACCGGTCCACGCCCGGGATATAAAACACTTCGTCATTAATTTTTTGCAGGATTTCCTGGAAATCCTTGTCGAAGATATCTCCCTTCTTGGTCTCGACAACTATCCGCACCGAGTTGCCCAGACTTGCCAGGTCATCACGGTTCTTCAGGAAATTGGCAATATAGGGATGGGATGTAGGCACCATCTTCTCAAAGCTGGCATCCGGACGGATATGAGACGCCTGGTATCCGAGAAACAGCGTTACCAGGGCGAGCACTACCATCAAGACCACCCGATTATTAAAAATCAGGCGTTCTATAAGAGGTTCTACATCCTCAACAGGGTGGGTCAGGTGATGTTTAGTTGGGCCTTTCATTATTCTTCTTCCTCAGCTGAACCGTCAGGCTTCGCCCGGTGTATACCGCCCTCGCCCACCAGGACCAGGTTTTCATCAGGATTAGCAATCAATGCACTGTACGAGCTTCGATCTTCCCTGATAACAACGCTGAATGTCTCTCCTGCATCGTCACTGCTTAGTACCGCACCTGAACGACCGACTAACACCAGTTTGCCACCAGGGGAAATCACACCACCCATGAGTGTATTTTGACTTGCCGTCGTCCTTCGCTCCCAGGTCTCTCCCTTGTCATCAGAGACAAAGATGTTACCCCTGAGTCCGAACGATATTACCCGACCTGCCGACCCATTGGATAAGGCGACAATGCCAAACAATGAACCTTCATACGGCGAATCCAGACGAATCCAGGTAACGCCCGCGTCATCAGAACGAAACAACATCCCCGCCTCACCAGAGACGTAGATGGTCTGGCCATCAGCTGAGGCGATGCTGTAGTAATGATACTTATCCAGGTTATCCAGATCCGAAGAACGAATTTTCCAGTTCTCACCACCATCATCAGTGCTGAAGATCAATCCATAAGCGCCAACTGCAAGCCCTGATTTTTCGTCAGCAAACCAGACATCGAGCAAGGGATTGGTTGTACCGCCAGCCTCGACCGCAACCGTGGCGTCGTCAAGCGCATACTCGGCTTCCTCAAGTTCAAACCCCAGGTCTTCGAGTTCAAACTCGTCTGCGGTTTCCATCGCTTCCTGCTTGCTGGCTATCACGGCCTCTGCGAAGCTCACTTCCTGCTCCGCAACCTGCTGACCGGTAAACTGAACTGACCAGCTGGTACCGCCATCTGAACTATGCAGAATCGTGCCTTCATGACCCACTGCCCAGCCCATCTGCGGGCTGGGAAAATTCACAGCGGTCAAGGTAACCGATACCGGCACATCAGCCTGTACCCAGCTACGGCCATCATCATCTGAATGGATGATAATTCCTCGCTCACCTACCGCAACCAACCGCCCGTTGGCCCTGGCGACATCCAGTAACAAAGCACGTTCAATCCAGTGAGTTTTTACGGCCGGGAGATACCTGAAATCGGTACGCACTTCCCCGTCTGACTGCCCGTAAACAGTTCCTGCGACCAGCAATGACGCAACAGTCACCAGTCCATACGCCATTCTGGTGATGGCCTTATTATTCGGTTGCATTTAATCCCTCACTCACGGGCCAAGTTGGCAGCCCAAAAAATAAGCGGCTCGCCGTAAAAACGACGAGCCGCTATCTTATTACAAATGCGTCAAACTGCTAGCTGACGATTTATATTATCGTTTTCCAGCCCTGCGCAACGCTGCGGGGGTGTACTCCGTGGATGATGCCGGATAGCCCCACACATAGGTGTACTCAGGAATTTCGTTTTCCAAACCGATTGTAAGATAACGACCCGAGATCAAGTCGTAACTGGTTTCAGTCGCATACCACGGAACGTTAACCTGGTAATGGGTAAGGTTATGGGCTTCTTTCACGCGCCACATTTCGCCACGCCCGTCATACAGGTCTGCAATGGAAATCTGCCAGGTATCCTCGTCGACATAGAAAGTACGTTTGGCATAAATATGCCGGGCACCGTCCTTAAGAGTCCCCTCAACAACCCATACCCTGTGCAATTCATAGCGCAGGTAATCAGGGTTCATATGGCCGGCTTGCAACAAATCCTTGTACTTGAGGGATTTACCCAGCATGCGGTAAGAGTTGTAGCCAATGTACATCTCTTTCTTGCCAAGAAGCTTCCAGTTGTAACGATCTGGTGCGCCGTTATACAGATCAAGATCATCGGCAGTACGCAGACCATCTGAAGCGGTACCGGGACCGTCATAGGCTACATCAGGAGCTCTGCGAACACGACGCTGACCGGCGTTGTATACCCAGGCTGCACGAGGCTCTTTAACCTGATCGATGTTCTCATGCACCAGCAAGACGCCGCCCTCAAGACGCGCAGGAGCCACGATGGCCTGCTTGTAGAAGAACAGGCGATTCGGATCAACCTTGTCCTGCATGTAGTTCGCCCAGGTAATCTGGTCATCGAACACGACAGGGCTGAAATTGCCATTGGCCTGGACCGGAATCTGGGTATAGCTGCGCTTCACGCTGCCGCCCCGGTAACGAAGAATATGATTCCATATTACCTCGATGCCACTGGCAGGAATCGGGAACGGTGCGTCAGACACCAGTTCCTTCAAACCATTACCACCGGCGGCCAGTTCGGCCTTGGTAGCACCAGATTTCACCTGGTCATACACAGCCTGGGGATACCCGGATGAACGGCGTGATTCATACACGTCCATCTTGAAAGTACTCGGGTAACGCTTCAGAAGTGCGATTTGACCGGGAGATAGGTTATCAGCGTATTGCTCGTAGTTTGCCGCAGTAATCGAGAACTTCACCTGGTCACTGGCAAAGGGATCAAGCAAAGGCCCACCCGCAACGTACCCGGCAGGCGCCGATTTAATCGGGTTCCACTCGGGAATCGTGCCGGCAGCGTTGCCGGCTCGTTCTGCACCCATCGGGGTTAATTCTGAACCACCCAGTCGGTCAGCCTGCTCCTGCGAAATTGCAGCAGACGCGCCGACGGATACCATATAAGTCGCGGCCGCGACAGCCAGCATACTTTTCTTCAATAAAGTCATTTTTGTATCCTCTAAAATCAGTAGGCTTAGCTTAGAAGCTAACGCCGAAGCTAAAGCCGGCGAAATCCCTGTCATTGCGCGTGTTGTAATCACCACCGGAGAAGTCCGTGTAGAAGAGTTCAGCCGTATAGCGCTGCAGGTAATTGGCCTTGAGTGACAATCCCAGGCTCTTGCTACCTTCATTGAAGATACCAGCCGGGTGCCAGCCACTGACATCATGGGAATAGCTAATACTGGGTACCAGGTTAACGCCCTTGAAGGCATCGTCATACTGGAACACCAAGCGCATTCTGTAACCCCAGGAAGAATCAGTTACGTAACCCTCGTCGGTACATCCAGCTGCATTGCCATTAGGTACGATTTCGCCACCGGGAGTACCGGTACACACCAAATCACCGAAGGGTGTCGGGATAGCTGCGAATGAACCCATGCCAAACAGGGGCGAACGTCCGTAGCGACGGTTCAACTGGCCATTCATGATATCGGTACCGGTGGTCGGCGGAAGACCGCTGACGCCGGCCCAACCAATCTCACCCACGAAGGCAATCTGGTTAGTACCCAGCAAATTGTAGAACGTCTTGATGCCGGTCAACTGGGCCTGGGTCGTATCAAATGTGTCATACCCATTGAAAGATCCAGCGGGCGGCAAGCTTGCCACTACCGGGGTCAACGGACTCCAGGGAGCCTGCGCCAGGGCAGCCTGCAGCAACTCAGTCGAGTTCACCTGCAAGGGGCTGTCAGGACGGAAACTCATTTCACCGGACAATGCCCATCCACCCAGGTTGGTGGCGACGCTGAGGCCGTAGATCTTCAGATCTTCAGGAAACTCTGCGAAGTACGTGGGGTTACCACCGTAAGGGTCGCCAGGAATGAAATGCGCGCCGGCCGGAGCACCAAGCGCCTCATTCTGGGAAGTGCGACCGGTGAACAGCGGAATCCGGCTATGCAGATTCATGTAATACAAACCGAATTCGGTGCCGCCCAACTGCTCGGCAAAGTAACGCAACGCGATACCGTACTGGCCACCGTCATCGGGCTCTACATCACCGTC
>Ga0208304_10000819_pt1 | contig 15861 bp, 9 predicted proteins | sample ColrivemetaGS713_FD_187603 | JGI IMG/M metagenome (GOLD analysis project Ga0208304, IMG submission 187603) | Estuarine microbial communities from the Columbia River estuary - Flood tide ETM metaG S.713 (SPAdes) (version 2) | ecosystem: Environmental > Aquatic > Marine > Intertidal zone > Estuary... | reverse complement strand
CGAAAATGTTTTGTCAAAATACCAAATATATAATAGTATTTTTATGACACTTCCGTTTGATACTATTTCAACAACAGGTGTTTTGTTACCACTTTTCCATAAAATTTGTGAACAAGGGTTTAAGAATAAAAAAAATCCTATGGAAATAGTAGATGATTTTTTTAATGCATACCAACAAAATCCAACAGAGGAAGAAAAAATAAATTTATTATTTAGATTTATTCAATACATAGAACGCCAGGTTGTACTTTTTGATGCCATAGAAGATGCCGCATTCCCTATTGTTAATAATATGGATGGAGTTGGAACTATGAGAAACACAAAAGAAACTGCTGCTCAAGAAAATAAAAAAGAAGCTTTAAAAAAGCATTTAGAAGATTTTAAAATTAGAGTTGTTTTAACTGCGCATCCAACACAATTTTACCCTGGACCAGTTTTAGGAATTATAACAGATTTAGCCGAGGCAATTGAAAAAAATGAATTACTTCTAATTAATAAATTATTAGCTCAATTAGGTAAAACTCCATTTTTTAAACATGAAAAACCTTCTCCTTTTGATGAAGCGGTTAGTTTAATTTGGTATTTAGAAAATGTTTTTTACCATTCTATTTCAAACACATACAACTATATTCAAAGTAATATTTTTGATGGAAACAGACTAAATAATGATGTTATCAATTTAGGATTTTGGCCAGGTGGAGATAGAGATGGGAATCCATTTGTAACAACAGAAATTACTTTAAACGTAGCAAAACGTTTAAAGCAAATGATTCTAAAAAAATATTATTTAGATGTTCGAATATTAAAAAAACGATTGACTTTTAATGGTGTTGAACAACAAATATTAGAGTTAGAAAAATTATTGTTTGACAATAGTGTAAATACAGAATTAAATACAATGTGCTCTTTAGAAGAATTCATTGATAAATTAGAACAAATAAAAACTATATTAATTACAAAACATGAATCTCTTTATATTGAAGAAATTACTGATTTTATAAATAAAGTTCATTTATTTGGATATCACTTTGCAACATTAGATATTAGGCAAGATAGTAGAGTTCATCATGATGTTTTTGCTGAAATTGTAACTAGCCTAATTAAAAGTGGAAACAAAACATTTCCAGAAAATTATTTAAACCTTACTGAAGATGAGCAGATTGAAATTTTAGGAAAGGTTGAAGATTCTGTTGATATTTCAATCTTCAAAGATGAAATGGTTACGAAAACATTAGGTTCAATTTTAGCAATTAAATCTATTCAGGAAAGCAATGGGGAAAGAGGTGCAAACAGATACATTATTAGCAATAACCAAAAAGCTTCCAATGTAATGGAAACTTTTGCAATGTTTAATTTATTAGGTTTCCAGCATGAAATAAAAGCAGATATTATCCCACTATTTGAAACTATAAATGATTTGACGAATGCTGAAAGCGTTATGAATAAATTATATTCTAACGAGGCATATATGAAACATTTGTTTAGCCGAGGAAACAAACAAACCATTATGCTTGGTTTCTCTGATGGGACAAAAGACGGCGGTTATTTAATGGCAAACTGGGCAATTTTTAGAGCTAAAGAAAACTTAACCAAAATATCAAGAAATTACGGTATTAAAGTTATCTTTTTTGATGGAAGAGGAGGACCTCCTGCTCGTGGTGGTGGAAAAACTCATCAATTTTATGCTTCATTAGGGCCAACAATTGAAAATGAAGAAATACAATTAACAGTTCAAGGGCAAACAATTAGTTCAAATTTCGGAACAAAAGATGCCGCACAATACAATATTGAACAATTACTAAGTGCTGGTATTTCAAATGAATTGTTTAGCAATGCAAACAATATAATGTCAGAAAGTAACACTGAAATTATGAATGATTTATCTAACCTAAGTTATAATGCTTATGTTGATTTTAAAAATCATCCTAAATTTATGCCTTATTTAGAGAGAATGAGCACTTTAAAATATTATGCAAAAACGAATATTGGAAGTCGCCCATCAAAAAGATCTAAAGGAAGTGAATTAAACTTTTCAGATTTAAGAGCCATTCCATTTGTTGGATCTTGGAGTCAATTAAAACAAAATGTACCTGGTTTTTATGGTGTAGGTGTTGCTCTTAAAAAATATGAAGATGCCGGTGAATTTGATAAAGTTAAAGAATTTTATAACGGAAACGATTTCTTTAAAACATTAATAGGCAACTGTATGATGTCTCTTTCAAAATCATTTTTTGAATTAACTCAATACATGGAAAAAGACGATGAATTTGGAGGGTTTTGGAAAATAATTCACGAAGAGTTCCTAACAACAAAACGATTAATTCTTAAGTTAACAGATTATACAGAGTTAATGCAATCTAACAAAGTTGGAAAAGCATCTATAGATATTAGAGAAAAAATAGTTTTACCTTTGCTTACCATTCAACAATTTGCATTAATGAATATTCAAAAAATGCAAAAAGATAAAAATGCTGACCCAGAGTTAATTAAAGTATTTGAAAAAATGGTAACAAGATCATTATTTGGCAATATAAACGCAAGTAGAAATTCAGCTTAATTATGACAACTATACAGGTAAATGATAACGAATACGCTCCATTTTACAAAAACTATATTAAATCTTTAGGCAATGTAAACCTATTTGAAATTTTAGAAAGTTCATTGTATGATTTGGTTCAAACTATTGAAAACTTACCTGAAGAAAAACTAGCCTTTCAATATCAAGAAGGAAAATGGACTATTAAAGAACTTGTTCAGCATATTATTGATGCTGAACGAGTTTTAAGTTATAGAGCTTTGCGTTTTTCAAGAAATGATTCTACTGACTTACAGGGATTTAATGAGGATTGGTATGTTGAAAACTCAAATGGAAATGATAGAACTATTATAGATTTATTAGAAGAATTCACATATCTGAGAAAAGGAAGTATAGCTCTTTTTAAAAGTTTTACCGATGAAATGTTTTCGTTGTCAGGTTCCATTAACGGAAGTGATATGTCCGTTAGAGCCTTAGGTTTTATTATTGCCGGGCATCAAATACATCATTTAAAAATTATTAAGGAAAAGTACCTTTAATCTCCTTTTTCTAAAAAGAAAATTTCATTCACATTTTTTTTAAATATTCTTGAAATTTTCAAAGCTAAAACTGTAGATGGTACATATTTATTCAATTCCATTGCATTTACAGTTTGCCTACTAACTCCAATCATTTCGGCCAATTTTGCTTGAGTTATGTTTTGAATTGCACGTTCAACTTTTATATTATTCTTCATCTGTTACACTTTTTTTAAATTTGTAAAGCATAAATTGAAAACGAGCAATAAAAAACAATAAAATTGTAAACATATTACAAATCATCACATTAAAAAACGTTAAGTCAAATACAAAAAGTATGGCAATAAATAACACAATATAATTTACATACGTTGCCCAAATTAAACTTTCCATCCTAATTTTTGAAATATACTCATCTTCATCTTTTGTTTTTGAAAATGAAACAAAAATTCCTCCAATAATAATTAAAATAGCAGCAATTTCATCTATAATATTATTTTTTGACCACTCTAAAGGCGGCTTAGAAAATACATCGTGTTCACCAATTAATGGATAAACGGGCATTTCAATAGTTGGATATTCAAAATCATTTAGCATTAATATAATTCCAAGTAAAATTCCAACTATTAATAAAAACCAACCAACTGATTTATATTGCTGCGAAAATAAAAATCTTGTTTTCATAATTATTATATATTTTTAATAAATGTAAAGTTTATTTTACTTTTAGACAAATATTTTTTACTATTAAGTTTCGTAACCTAAAAAATATTATATTTGATCTAACTAAAGAATCATATATTTTAAATGCGAATTTTAAAAAATATTTTAATATCAATAGTAGTTTTACTACTATTAATTTCTGCTGGGTTATGGATATATTTCAATAGCCTTAAACCAAACTATTCTGGCAAAATTAAATTAGAAAATATTGAAAATGAAACAACTGTCTTTTTTGACGACTATGGCATTCCACATATTTATGCTGAAAATCAGCAAGACGCCTTAACTGCTTTAGGTTATGTTCATGCACAGGACAGACTATGGCAAATGGAGTTAATGAGACGTATTGCACCTGGAAGATTATCAGAAATTTTTGGTAAAGATATGTTGAAGAATGATGAGTTTTTCGTGAAATTAGGAATTGAAGAAGCTTCAGTAAACTCCATTAAAAAATTAGACAAAAATGGAGAAGTTTATCAATTAGCAACTGCTTATTTAAAGGGTGTAAATCAATTTATTAATAACGGCTCTACTCCTATTGAATTCACTTTAATTGGCATTAAAAAAGAACAATACCAATTAAAAGACATGTACAATATACTTGGCTATATGGCTTTTAGTTTTGCTATGGCTCAAAAAACCGATCCATTATTAACTATTATTGAGAAAAAACTTGGAGAAAATTATTTGAATGAGTTACATATAGCAACAAATCCAAATTCAACACTTATAAAAAATTCAAAACCTGCATTAGAAAATTTTGAAGAACTTGTGGCACAGGTTAATACAGTTTTGGAAACATCACCTATCCCCCCTTTTATTGGTAGTAATAGCTGGGTAGTTTCTTCAAAAAAGACATCAACAGGAAATGTTCTCTTTGCAAATGATCCACATATAGGCTATTCACAACCTTCTGTTTGGTTTGAAGCACATATTACAACTCCAGATTATGAAATGTACGGTTATTATATTGCTGGGGTGGCTTTTCCTCTTTTAGGCCATAACAGAAATTACGCCTATGGTTTAACAATGTTTGAAAATGACGATGTAGATTTTTATCAGGAAGAAAATCATCCAACAGATCCAAATCAATACAAAACTCCTGATGGATTTTCAACCTATAAATCAGCACTAAAAACCATAAAAGTGAAGGATGCTGAAGATGTTGTAATTACAGTAAAGCAATCGAGGCACGGACCAATAATGAACAATACCATTGATGATATTACCCAAAATGAGCCAGTTGCTATGGCTTGGGTATACACTCAATTTGATGTAGAAATTTTAGCAGCTTTATATACTATTTCAAGAGCAACTAAAATGGAAGACGTAAAAAAAGGAGCTTCTATGATTCATGCCCCAGGTTTAAACATAATGTATGGTGATGCTAAAGGAAACGTGGCTTGGTGGGCATCAGGTAAACTATATAAATTAAAATCAAATTCTAATAGAAACCTTATTTTAAATGGTGCAACAGGTGAAGATGACCCAAATGAATATTTAGATTTCTCCAACAATCCTATGGCTGAAAATCCTGCTTGGAATTATGTATACTCAGCTAATAACCAACCAGATACTATTGCAAATGTTTTATACCCTGGTTATTATTTACCAGAAGATAGAGCAAAAAGAATTGTAAATTTACTTGAAAACAAAAACAATTGGAACAAAGAAGCAATGGCTTCTATGATTAATGATGTTACTTCTTCAGTTGCTCTAGAAATTATTAAAGAATTTACGTCCATCATAAATTACAGTTCATTTTCAAAAAATGAACAAAACGCCATAGATATTTTACAACTTTGGGATGGGTCTAATACTATTGAATCTATTGCGCCAACTATTTACAATAAATGGATTTATTTATATTTAAAAAACACTTTTGAAGATGAATTGGGTGAAAAACTTTTCAAACAACTCAATACAACTCATTTAATGAAAAAAATTATTGCTGAACAAATTAAGAAAGAAAATTCTGTTTGGTGGGATAATGTGCAGACTAAAAACATTACAGAAACCAGAAAGGATATTTTAACTCAATCATTTAAAGAAGCAATTATTTCATTAGAAAACCAACTTGGAAACAATATTATGTATTGGAATTGGGGAAAAGTTCATACCTTAGAGCATCCGCATCCTTTAGGGACGGTTTCCTATTTAAAAAAATATTTTAACGTAGGGCCATTTCCTATGAAAGGTGCAAGAGAAGTTATTGACAATAGAATTTTTGAATATGATGACACAGGACTTTACAAAATTATAGCAGGACCTTCAACAAGAAGAATTATTGATTTTTCGGATATTGAAAACAGTTTAAGTATTCTTCCAACAGGTCAATCTGGAAATCCATTTAGTAAACATTTTAAAGATCAGGTTGAAATGTATAATAAAGGAGAATTTAGAAAAATGAAACTAAATAAAGACGAAATTATAGCAACATCAACTAAACTAACTATTTTACCTAAAGATGAGTAAAAGAATAACCATAAAGCAAATTGCCCAAGCATTACATGTTTCAATTTCAACAGTTTCAAAAGCCTTAAATGATAGCTATGAAATTAGTGACGAAACCAAAAAGAAAATTCAAGATTACGCTAAATTACATAAGTATAAACCAAATACTTTAGCGCTAAGCTTACAAAACAAAAAAACAAAAACAATTGGTATCATTATTCCTAACATTCTTACCTATTATTTTGCAAGAGCATTGCGTGGTATTGAAAAGGTAACAACGGAAAAAGGGTATAATATTGTTACCTGCATTACCAATGAATCCTACAAAAAAGAAGTAGATACTATGGAAATGCTTTCCAATGGTACTATTGATGGTTTTATTGCTTGTTTATCTGAAGAAACTTTAAAACTTCAAAAATTTGATCATTTTCATGATATTTTAGAAGAAGGAACTCCAATTGTATTGTATGATAGAGTTCATGCAGATATAAATTGTGATAAAGTTGTTACTGATTCTGTAAAAAGTGCCTACAAAGCAACACGTTTTTTAATGAAATCAGGTTGTAAAAACATTGCATTAATTTCTGTATCAGAAGGTTTAAATGTGAGTGAATTTAGTGCAAAAGGCTACAGAAAAGCACTTAAAAAATACGATTACCCAATTAATGAAAATTTAATTATTCGTCAAAATGATGAAACTAATTTAAAAGAACGAATCGTTAAAATGCTAGAGACCAATAAGGTAGATGGTGTTTTTACAGTTGATGAAATTTCAGGAGCTATTACCATTCAAGCGTTAGGCGCAAAAAACATGAAAATTCCAGAAGAAGTTTCTATCATTGGTTTTACAAATGGTATGTTATCTAGATACAGTACGCCTCCATTAACAAGTGTAAACAGATTTGCACACACAACAGGTGAGATTGCTGCAACTAGATTGATAGATAAAATAGAAGAAAAAATTGAATTTGAAGATATTAAAACTGAAATAATAAAAACTAAATTGGTTGAAAGAGATTCAACTAAAAAACTTTTTATTAAGTTTTAAATAAAAAAACAAATTGCTATGCTTGTTAAAATTTTTGGCAGCGCCGTTTTCGGTGTTGAAGCCACTACTATTACCGTTGAAGTAAATATAGATAAGGGAATTGGCTATCATTTAGTTGGTTTGCCTGACAATGCAATTAAAGAAAGTAGCTACAGAATTTCAGCAGCCTTAAATAATAATGCTTATAAATTGCCTGGCAAAAAAATCACCATAAATATGGCTCCTGCTGATTTACGAAAGGAAGGTTCAGCCTACGATTTAACATTAGCCATAGGAATTTTATCAGCCTCCAACCAAATAAAATCTGAAGAAGTTGGAAACTACATTATTATGGGAGAACTTTCTTTGGATGGAAGTTTACAACCTATAAAAGGAGCTTTACCAATAGCAATAAAAGCTTTAGAAGAAGGGTTTACAGGTTTTATTTTACCAAAACAAAATGCCAAAGAAGCTGCTATAGTTAGTGGATTAAAAGTTTATGGAGTTGACAATATAACTGAAGTAATCAATTTTTTTGATAAAAATGAGCCTTTAGAGCAAACGATAATTGATACACGTGCTGAATTCTACAAAAACCTAGATAATCTAGAATTTGACTTCGCAGATGTTAAAGGGCAGGAATCTGTTAAACGTTCAATGGAAATTGCTGCTGCAGGTGGACATAATATTATTTTAGTTGGTCCTCCTGGAAGCGGAAAAACAATGTTAAGTAAAAGATTGCCTTCAATTTTACCTCCTATGACTTTGCAAGAAGCATTGGAAACCACAAAAATTCATTCAGTTGTTGGCAAAGTAAAAGATTCAGGATTAATGAGCCAACGTCCATTTAGATCCCCTCATCACACAATTTCGGATGTAGCCCTTGTCGGTGGAGGTCAATATCCACAACCTGGTGAAATTTCATTATCACATAATGGCGTATTGTTTTTAGATGAATTACCAGAATTTAAAAGAACGGTTTTAGAAGTAATGCGTCAACCTTTGGAAGACAGAGAAGTTACTATTTCACGTGCCAAATTTACGGTAACCTACCCAAGTAGTTTTATGTTAGTAGCAAGCATGAACCCAAGTCCAAGCGGTTATTTTAACGATCCTGATGCTCCAGTTACCTCCTCTCCTGCTGAAATGCAACGCTATTTAAGCAAAATATCTGGCCCACTATTAGACCGGATTGATATACATATTGAAGTAAATCCTGTTCCTTTCGAAAAACTTTCTGAGGAAAGACTTGGCGAACCAAGTAAACAAATTAGAGCACGAGTTACAAAGGCAAGAGAAATTCAGTCAGAACGTTTCAAAGAATTAATTAATGTTCATTACAATGCTCAAATGAGTGTTAAGCAAATTCGAAAATTTTGTATTTTAAGCGAAGAAAGTAAATCACTTTTAAAAAATGCAATGGAACGTTTAAATTTATCTGCGCGTGCTTATGATAGAATTTTAAAAGTTTCAAGAACAATTGCAGATTTGGAAGGTGTTGCTAATATTTCATCTAATCATATTTCAGAAGCAATTCAATATAGAAGTTTAGACAGAGAAGGTTGGCTAGGATAAACCTTAAATTTTTGTTAAAATTACTTATTTAAACAAAACTACCCTATTTCAAAAGTGTAAATTTGATTGTATACCAAATAATCAAACTTTATGAAAAACAATGTACTTGTGCTGTTTTGCACTTTAGCAACTTCAATAATCTTTGCGCAAAATAATCCACTTATTCACACACCATCATTAAGTCCTGATGGAAAAATAATAGCATTCAATTATCAAGGTGATATTTGGACTGTTGATTTAAATGGAGAAAATTTAAAAAGACTTACAATTCACGAAGCATACGACACAAATCCAATTTGGAGTACTGATGGGAAAACAATTGCATTTCAAAGTGATCGTTTTGGAAATGATGATGTTTTTACTATTTCTGTTAACGGCGGAATTCCGAAAAGAATTACGTTTCATTCTGCAAATGATCAAGTGACCGATTTTACATCTGATGGAACTATTTATTTTACAACAGCCAGAGAGTTTGTTCAACTAGAACGCGAACCAGAAGTTCAGTATGTGAATGCAAATGGAGGAACACCTTTTAGATTGCTAAATGCCGTTGGCTTTGACGCTACGTTATCTCCAAACAAAAAATTTATAGCTTTTACCAGAGGTTCTTGCAGAATTGAACGTGAAGCATATAAAGGCCCTGCAAATAGAGATGTTTGGGTTTATGATATTAAAAATGATAAATACCATCAAATTACAACTTTTGAAGGACAAGATTTAGCACCACAATGGGCTAATAATAACACTATTTATTTTCAATCTGCATTAAGCGGAAAATACAATGTTCATAAAGTAAGTATTGATGAAAACGGTCAAAAAACGGGCGATATTTCACAAATTACTTTCTTAAAAGATATGGGAATCTATTCCTTTAGCTTAAGTAAAAACGGTACCGATTTAGTGATGGTTTCAGGCGACAACGTTTCAACCGTTAATGTAAACACCAAAAAAGTTACTCCAATAAATATTACAATAAATAGTGATTATAGGTTTGATCCTATTGAAAGAAAAACCTTTACTGCTGATGCTTCGGAAATTGCAGTTTCACCAAATGGTAAATTAAGTGCGGTAGTTATTCGAGGTGAAATTTTTATTATAGAAAATGATCCTGATAAAAGTAGGGCTGTTAATGTTTCAAATTCTGCATATAAAGATGAAGACGTTACTTGGTTAAACGATAATACGCTGCTATTTGTTTCTGATAGAAATGGAACAAATAATATTTATTGCATTTCATCTAATGATACAACCAATAAAAATATTTTTACTTCTTTAAAACATAAAATTACACAAATTACAAATAGTAAAGATGGTAATACAAATATTAAAATAGCACCAAACAAAAGGCAAATTGCCTATAATAATGGTTATGGAAAACTAATTGTTGCTGCTATTTCTGAAGATGCTAAAATAAGTAATGAAATTACGCTAGTAAATGGTTGGGACACGCCTTCTGGCATTGCTTGGTCGCCAGATTCTAAATGGGTGACGTATAGTTTAAGTGATTTATATTTTAATGAAGAAATATACATTCATAAGGCAGATAACAGTAAAAACCCTGTAAATATCTCCATGCATCCAAAGTCAGATTCAAATGCAATTTGGAGTGAAGATGGTTCTAAAATAGTGTTTTCTTCCAACAGAAATAATGGCGATCACGATATTTGGTTTGTGTGGTTACAGAAAAAAGATTGGGAAAAAACGAAACAAGATTGGGACGAAACTTCTGAAGAAAAGAAAGATAAAAAAGAAGACAAAGATGAAAAGTCAGAAGAAAAATCAGAAAAAAAAGTAGTTGATGTTCTTATAGATTTTGAAGATATTCACGAACGTCAGCAACAAGTTACATCCTATAATGGTGGAGAATATTTAAATGCCGTTTCTAAAGATGGAAAAACTTTTTACTACACAACAGGCAATAGCGGAAGAGGAAATCCTGAAGTAACTTCAGATTTGTTTCAAATTAATTGGGATGGGAAAGAAAACAAAGAAATAACTACTGGAAATTCCAGTCCAAGAAATATTTCTTTAACGGCTAAAGAAGATTTTATTTATTATTTAAGCAAAGGAAAAGCAAACAGAATTAAACTATCTGGTTCCAAAAAAGAAAGCTTACCATTTTCTGCAAAAATGAATATTGATTATACGGAAGAAGCTAATCAAATTTTTGAAGAAGCTTGGAACACCATTCAAGATCGTTTTTATGATCCAAACCATCACGGTCAAAATTGGACAGCATTAAAAAACACTTACAAACCATTGGCTTTAAAAGCTTCAACCAGAGAAGATTTTAAATATATTTTTAATAGTATGTTAGGTCAAATTAATGCCAGCCATATGGGAATGTATCGCGGTGAAGAACGTAAAGAGCTTCAAAAAGAAACAACTGGTATTTTAGGCGTTGAATTTGAACCAACATCAAACGGACAATTAAAAATAACTAAAGTTGTTCCTAACTCTGCGGCTGATAGAGAAAGTAGTAAACTTTTAGTGGGCGACATTATAACCTCAGTAAACGGACAAACCGTTTCAGCTTCTGAAAATATTTACAAACATTTAGTAGCCTCTAACAATGAAAAAATAATTTTAGGTGTCTTTTCAAATGGAAAAGAAAAAGAAGTTGTAATTAGACCCAAATCAAGCGGAAGAGAAGATAATTACAATGCTTGGGTAAAAGAATGCAAGCGCCTTACTGATATTTATTCTAATGGAAAATTAGGATATATTCATATTCAAGGAATGAACTGGGAAAGCTTTGAAAGATTTGAAAGAGAATTAACTGCTGCTGGTTTAGGAAAAGAAGGTATTGTAATTGATGTTAGATACAACGGAGGTGGTTGGACAACAGATTATTTAATGGCTGTTTTAAATGTAAAACAGCACGCTTACACAATACCAAGAGGTGCTTCAAACGATTTAAGTAAAGATCATAAAGATTTTAAAAACTACTATCCTTATAGCGAAAGATTGCCTTTAGCCGCTTGGACAAAACCTTCAGTAGCAATTTGTAACCAAGCAAGTTATTCAAATGCTGAAATATTTTCACATGCATATAAAGAGCTAGGCCTTGGAAAATTAGTTGGTATTCCAACTTTTGGAGCAGTAATTTCTACAGGTGGTCAAACTTTAATTGATGGATCTTATGTAAGAGTTCCATTTAGAGGTTGGTTTGTAAAATCTTCAGAAAAAAATATGGACTTTACACCGGCAATGCCAGATGTTGTAATTGATAATTATCCTGATGAAAAAGCAAAAGGTAAAGATTCTCAATTACAAACTGCGGTGAATGAATTATTAAAAACATTATAAAAGGGGAAAATCCCCCTATAAAATTAGGCTTTAACCCCTAACTTAACAGAATGCCTTGTTATATATTTGTTTCAAGAAAAAGAAATATAGTTATTGTTAATTTAGGGAAATTGCAAAAAACGAAAAACCTCTCTAATTAGGAGAGGTTTTTTCGTTCACATACATTTTATTATATATATTTTCTTCTAAGTCTTAACGAATTAACAATAACCGAAACAGAACTGAAACTCATTGCCAATGCTGCAATAATTGGTGATAATAAAATTCCGAAAAAAGGAAATAAAAATCCTGCTGCAATAGGTACTCCTAAAACATTATATGCAAATGAGAAAAATAAATTTTGTCTGATATTTTTCATTACTGCGTGACTTAAATTTTTAGCTTTTACAATACCTTGTATATCGCCTTTAACTAATGTAATTCCTGAACTTTCAATAGCAATATCCGTTCCTGTTCCCATAGCTATTCCAACATTTGCTTGTGCTAATGCAGGAGCATCATTTATTCCGTCACCTGCCATTGCAACAATTTTACCTTGAGCCTGTAATTTTTTAATGAATTCTAATTTATCTTCAGGCAAACAACTGGCTTTAAAACTGGTTAAATGCAATTCATCGGCAACTGCCTTTGCTGTATCTTCATTATCTCCAGTAAGCATAATTACCTCTACACCACTAGCCATTAATTTTTTAATAGCTTCTTTACTTGAAGTTTTAATAGCGTCGGAAATACTAACAAAACCCAATGCTATTTTGTCAATAGCAATGAAGGACACTGTTTTTCCTAATTTTTGTTCAATTAATACTTCATTTTTTAAAACATTAGGCACCGAAATATTTAATTGTTCCAATAATTTATCATTCCCTATTGCTATATTTTTATGATTAACAACACCTGTAATCCCTTTTCCTGCAACTGCTTCAAAGTCTGTAGCCTTTAATAATTCAACCTTATTCTTAGCAGCATATTTTACAATTGACTGAGCCAATGGATGTTCGCTATATTGATTCAAGGAAGCTATTTGTTGTAATAAATTATCAGATTCACCTTCTAGAGAATACATTTTTTCAACTGATGGTTTACCTTCAGTAAGTGTTCCTGTTTTATCTGTAATAAGCACATTTATCTTATTCATTAATTCTAAAGCTTCCGCATTTTTAATTAAAACACCATTTTCAGCTCCTTTACCAACACCAACCATTACAGACATTGGAGTAGCTAAACCCAAGGCACAAGGACACGCAATTATTAGTACCGCAACTGCATTCACAAAAGCATATACCAAAGCTGGATCTGGTCCAAAGTTTGCCCAAATAATAAATGTTACAATGGAAACTAGCACTACAACTGGCACAAAATACTTAGAAATAGTGTCCGCTAATTTTTGAATTGGTGCTCGTGAACGACTTGCATCACTTACCATTTGAATGATTTGAGATAATAAGGTTTCAGAACCCACTTTTTCTGCCTTCATTATAAAAGATTTATTTCCATTGATGGTTCCTGAACTCACCTTGTCTAATTCAATTTTATCCACTGGAATAGGCTCTCCAGTAATCATAGATTCATCAATACTACTATTTCCTTCAACAATAAAACCATCAACAGGTATTTTTTCTCCAGGTTTTACCCTTAATAAATCATCTTTTTTTATGGAATGAATGGATACAATTTTATCAACACCATTTATAACAATTGTCGCTTCTGAAGGAGCTAGTTTTAATAACTCTTTAATAGAGCTACTGGTTTGGCTATGTGCTTTTGCTTCTAATAATTGACCCAATAATACTAAGGTTAAAATAACAGCTGTCGCCTCAAAATACATATTTACAGTTCCATGTTCAGTTTTAAATTCTTGAGGAAAAACAGTTGGAAAAAGCAATCCAATAATACTAAATATAAATGCTGCTCCAGTGCCAATTCCAACTAAGGTGAACATGTTTAAATTCCAAGTAATTATAGATTTCCAAGCACGTTCAAAAAATATCCAACAAGTATAAAATACTATGGGAACTGTTAAAAAAAGTTGTAACCAATCCCAATATATTTGAGGCATTAACTTTGCTAATGGGTTTGCTGGGATATGCATGGACATTGAAATTAAAAAAACAGGTATTGCAAATACTAATGAAATTTTCATTTTCCGAAGCAAAGAATTGTATGTTTTGCTTTCTGCTGTTTCTTCTGGTGCTAGAGGCACTAAATCCATTCCACATATAGAGCACGAACCAGGTGAGTCTTCAATAATCTCAGGATGCATTGGACATGTGTATTGAATGCTTTGAATTAATTTCGGTTGTTCAACTAAATCCATTCCGCAAACAGGACAATCACCCATTAAATCGTATGTCCTATACCCTTCACAGTGCATTGGACAATAAAAAATACCATTCCCCTTTACGTTTTTTTTGGTTGTCAAATCAACTTGTTCTTCATTCGAATCAAACGCATTAATTGTATAATGAAGTCCGGCATTTAAAAATTCTTGTTGAAGATACTCAAGTGAAATGTGTTTACTCATTTCTATTTCCGTACTTCCAGATTTTAAATCAATTGTTACTCCTACGATTCCACTTATCCCTAGTAGCGTTTTTTCAACGTTTGCTTTGCAACCGTTGCAACTCATTCCAATAATTTTATAAGTATGTTTCATTTCAATTCATTTTAACTTCAACTTGATTTAAACCAATTGACAATAAGCAACCATAAACTTTAATTTATTTTTTAAATTCAAGAACACGTTATAACCGAATGCTAAAGCGTGTTCTTGAATTTACCCTTCAACTATTCATGGCTATGACCATTATGTGCTGCATCTTTCTCCTTTTTCTCCTTTTTCATTTCCATTTTTTTCTCAGTAAGTTTCATGCCACATTTTGTACATTTATCTGGTTTAGTTGAAACTACCTCTGGATGCATTGGACAAGCATAAGCTTTCATTTTTTTTCCATGCATTGCCTTCTCTGATTTTGATTTAACTGGCATTTCCTTCGCCACCAATTTCATTTTACATTTTGAACAATCTCCTGGGGTTTCACTTTTAACATCAGCGTGCATTGGACATGTATACACTGTTTTCATCTCTACTTTTGTAACTTCCTTTTTCATTTTAGAATGATCCTTTTCTTGTGCATTCATTGTTGATACTGCTAATAATGCAATTATTAAAACAGCTACTAATTTTTGTGTTTTCATTTTATATTGTTTTAAATTATTATTCTATAATTTTTTGAACGGTTCCGCAACTTAACATAGAGGCACCAAAGTATGGGTTCATTATTTTTTCATTGGAGCTTAACCAAATGGCTCCTTTATCATTATTTGCCATGGGGCAAAATTGTTGATACACCTTTTTATTGATTCCAAATACTTCAACAGCTTTTGAAATACTTTTTGATAAGTTGATAAAGTTAATTCTTTGATTATCAATTACTGATGTTGAATTAATTAATTTTGATGAATTTGAAATTTCTTTTGTAATTGCCATCCAATGAGTATGTGCTTCTTTATTAGTCAATAACTTCATATCAACCTTACCAATTAATTTCATTAATTCACTTGCAGATTTTTGAGCAATTGTTGCGTTATCATTTACCAAAGCATCTTTTAAAGCAAGGTATTTATCAAAAACAGTATTTAATTGCTGCTGAAACTCTTTTGAAACTGAAACTCTTTTTGTCTTTATCGAAGTATTATCCATCGATATTGAGGCTCCCTTA
>Ga0208304_10000816_pt1 | contig 15887 bp, 18 predicted proteins | sample ColrivemetaGS713_FD_187603 | JGI IMG/M metagenome (GOLD analysis project Ga0208304, IMG submission 187603) | Estuarine microbial communities from the Columbia River estuary - Flood tide ETM metaG S.713 (SPAdes) (version 2) | ecosystem: Environmental > Aquatic > Marine > Intertidal zone >... | reverse complement strand
CGGATATTAATACTTATACGCATTATTATAATAACGAAGACCTGACTATTATTTCACACAGAGTATTAGAATCGGCCTGGGTGACTAATAAAGGTAGTGAAGCTTACTTTATTACTGTTCTTATTAGCAATGTTGGAGCAGTTGCTAGGCACCAAATGCTTCCCCCAAATAGCTCATTAATCGTTTTCACAAGGGATATGAGTTCATCGGTAAGTGGAAACATAAAGTTTCAACTTGATCAAGCCTATACCGGCCAATCAGTGCCAGCAAGCGGCGATGTGGTAGGACACATAACATTATCTGGATCAGGGTATTAATAATGTCTTATACTTATAAAAAATTTACTTTCGATCCAGATGTCATGAATGGGCCTACAGATCTAAGAAGCTCTGAAATATTCCCGCGGGCCACTAATTACATAACCCAGCCTGGAACAAGCCTTGCGAATGTATATAACCTTAACGATGATGGAGTCACAAGAATCAATCTGTATAATATAAGTACCAATAGTACTGATGACACAGACACTTATAGGATTGCAATAAGAGATAATAATACTAATGTTGACTTTTATATGTTATGGGGTTTAGACATGGGACCTCATACCAGTCTTACCTTCTTTAACAAATTTAATCAATTATTTTTAAATAATCACGATATGCTGTTAAAACACTTTGGGCCGGCATCGGCCACTGGGAGTTTGAAACTTTTACAAAGTACAACAAGACATATAGGAAGTAGTTTATAATGGCCACAGTTCAAGATATAGACACCGTTAAGCTTATTAGCGATGGCACCTCAGTTACCAGTAATAGTATTAATGTTTCTGCTGGCCTTACCAATATTTTTCAGAATAACTCAACTACATTAGTTAGAATTAATAGTATATACATATGTAATACATCTGACAAGGTTACTGATGTTCAATTGTATCGCTCAGACAGAACTGCTTCTAATACTCAAAAATGTTTTTTTGTAGCTAGATTACACCCAGATGAGACTGTTTTAGCAGTAGAAAAACCATGTCCAGTAATAATAGATAAAAGCGAAGGTTTAAGTTTATTAGGAAAAATAGTTGCAGCTGACAGTGCGTCTAATGTTACAGGAACTGTTCAAATTTTTTATAATGGAGAGGAATTTTCAGATGTCGGATAGTTTTTATAGAGTAGGCGGGACGATCCAACCAGCTGGAAATTACGAAGATGGTAAGAGAGCTCCTGGGATAGTTGATTTAAATACAAAGATGATTGAAAGGCCTCATTTGAATATTGATTGGAGTGGTATAAATGATCTATTAGATTCGTATACGTCTGATGCTACTACAACTGCAACGATTCAAGCAGGCCTCGATTCGTTAATACCTCCCTCGCAAGGGACGGCCAGAATTTGGGCTACTCCAGTGCCAGGCAATGCATTCGAAAACTTGGCTGGTGTTACTGCTAACGGTAACATTACTGCAGATGGAAAATTTGATATTAGTCAATTTGATAATCCAGGAACGTACTCAATAAAGCCATCTAATTTTCCGGAATGTACTCCTGGTTGTTTATGGTATGCAATGTCAATTTACAAAAAAGCAAACATGCCATCCGCCCAAATGGGATATATGGGAACTTGTTATATTAATTTTAGGCAACAGCGCGCAACTGGCAGTAATGGATTAACTGAATTGTTCTCTCCTATGATGTTAAGACCTATTGAGGCATTTGTTACTCACGGGACAGCTTCATACAGCAAACCAGCTGGGCTATCAGAAACCTTTAATGATCCAAGAGCTGGAACTTACTTTTCGACCGATCAGCGACCAGGCGCTAATGGTTATTATTCTACAAGTAAGTTTTCATATAATGATGGAATCTGGGGTTACAGGGAACAGGCACAACTTGACGGCCATGGAGAGATTCCGTATTTTTTAGCTAATGTAAGTGCGACGTATGGTGGAGAGACGTTTGGTATACAAAATTACGCAAGTTCCGATTCGACAGCTCACGATATATTTTGGAGTGGAGCCTATAGTATGACTTATGGTGATGACAATTTAAGATGTTTTTTATGGACGGTATATGAATAATGAAAGGTAATTTAAGTAGGGTAGGTAATCCTTTAAGAGAAAAAGATGTTTTAACTCGTGGCGGAAATAGAAGCATAATGGACGACTATGTTTCACAAACGTCTGACTTTAGTTATAACAGTGTCTCAGATAATTATTATGATTTTCCGTTTCATAATGGTCGGCCGGGGCCCCTGACATATGATGTGGGTCAACCTAGTACTGGCACATCTCCTCAAGATCGCGACGGCATGCCTCCACTTGTTTCAGGCTTTTATAACAGTTGGCAAGCTTTTCGCGGAAGAGCTTTTGATTCTCGGGCGTATGAAAACCAGTCGGCTAGCGATACAGATGCGCCGTACGATGTTAGAGAAATATTTTTTACCCTACCTAATACGGCTACAAGAGACTTTAGACTTCATTTTGCGCATAAAGTAGTTTCAAGTACTAATTTTTATAATGATCTTCCCATAGGTGCATTTCAAATTTTAGACATAAATGGAAACGTTACTCATGATATACCGTGTGATTCATCATTTGCGGGACTACAGACGAGAACATCTAACTCATCTACCTTAACATTACCTTCAGCTTTAGGCAGTAGTGGTTGGAGTTCGATAACCACCAGTGTTAGTACCGTCAGATTTGGCTACGCGACAAGCACTGGTAGTAGCTATACTGGTGCTAATAACGGAATAGATTGTTCAAATTTAGATAGTGTACCAATGCGAGTAGGTAATCTTAGCATGCCACAAGACGCAGCGAGCACTTATTATATGTTTAGAGAAACCAGCGGTGCATCTGGGTATGCTTTTGGCCGGACTACGGATACATTAACAGATTTGCCAAATATTGGATCAATTAGAGTAGCATATCTTGCTACCACAGAGACGGGGCAGCTTTCGTCATATGAAGGTAACGATTGTTTGCACGTAGCTTTTTATTAACAGGAGATTAATAATGTCAACATTATATACAAAAAACGGGTGCTATCCTCAAATAATTCCACCCATTATTGAGTTAGAGAATGGATCAACCAGATCTAATCCTACTACATTTACTGCCGAAGAAATTGAGAGTGCTGGCTGGGTACTGGCGCCAGAAGTTCCGGAATACAACATTTCTACTCATATTCTTAATTGGGATCGTGAAACATCGACCTATGTTATTGAAGCTATATCCCAAGAAGAATTAGACAGAGCGAGGGAATTTGAGTGGCGCGGTATTAGAGAAGAAAGAAACTTATTACTAGCAGAGTGTGATTATATGATAATTAAAGCATTTGAAGCTGGTACGACGCTTTCTGATGAATGGATTGCCTATAGACAAGCTCTACGCGATTTGCCATCAACTTCTGATACGCCAGGCGGCATTGTTTGGCCCGACAAGCCTGAGTAACATATAAATAAAGTATATAAATATAGTAAAGCAAGAGGTGTTTAAATGGCAAAACCAAACAGTAGAGCAACTTTAATTGATTACTGCCTTAGAAATCTAGGTGCACCTGTAATTGAAATTAATGTTGACGACGATCAGCTAGATGATAGAATAGACGAAGCTCTACAATTCTATCAGCACTATCACGCGGACGCCATTGAAAAGGTATTTTTAAAGCATCAAGTGACACAAGATGATATTGATAATGGACTTATTTCAATACCAGATTTAGTAACTGACGTTATCAGAGTTCTTCCAATTAGAGATCATAGTGCGAGTGCAAGTCTGTTTGATGTAAAATATCAAATGCATCTAAACGATATGTATAGTCTTGGTTACATGGGTAATCTATTAGAATATACAATGGCTAAACAATATTTGTCCACTTTAGACGTTCTCATTGATTCAGATGATAAGTTTGTATCATTTGATCGACATAGAAATCAGTTAAGAATTGACATGGACTGGGTTAATGAAGTAGTCGTTGGGTCGTACATTGTAGTTGAAGCTTATCGAATTATTGATCCGGCCACATTTACAGACGTATATAACGATTATTTTTTAAAGAAATACGCTACATCTCTTATTAAGAAACAATGGGGCGCTAACTTACTTAAATTCGAAGGAATGCAAATGCCAGGCGGTGTTACATTTAACGGTCGTCAATTATTTGATGATGCTGTGCAAGAATTAGAAAGACTAGAAGAAGAAGTTAGACTAAACTGGGAGCAACCAGTAGACTTTTATATAGGATAATTAATGCCTAGAAACGTATACTTTTCCCAAGCCGTTAGGTCAGAACAAAACCTATACGAAGACTTGGTAATAGAATCGCTGAAGATATTTGGACAAGATGTCTATTATATTCCGCGCACTCTTGTCAATCGCGATAATATTCTAAACGAAGATCCTGCATCTACATTCGATGACGCTTATCTGATGGAAGCATATATTGAGAATATTGATGGATTTGAGGGAGCGGGTGATTTATACCAAAAGTTTGGTCTTGAGATAAGAGATGAAGCTTCTTTCGTAATTTCTCGTAGAAGCTGGCAAAAAACAATTGGCTTTAACGAATCTGCAGTTAGGCCCAATGAAGGTGACCTGTTATTCTTGCCGATGACTAACTCATTTTTTGAGATCACCTTTGTAGAACACGATAAGCCATTCTATCAATTATCTAACTTACCAGTTTATAAACTTACATGTTCACTCTTTGAATATAACGATGAGAAGTTTGATACTGGCCTTGATGTTATCGATGATACTATGGGTGAAGAGGCTTATCTTATTGGTATGGACGTAGCCGTTACGGCCGGTGCTCACTTTACTCGTGGAGAAATTGTAACTCAAACTTTAGTTGATGCTGATGGAGACACACCAGCAATACAAATTTATGGTACAGTCCAAAGCGTAGAGAAAACTTCAGATACTGCAGCAACAATTGGTTTATCCAATATCGGAGTAGCTGGAGCTAGCAATTACAGGCAGTTTGTTGTATCAAACACTAAAGGCTTGGTTGGTGGAGAATCTACCAATACGTGCTATATTACTAAAGTATACGACGTAGGCGATAACGACACCGATAACTTTATGGCTACAGATGGAGCTGCACAAAATGTTGCGTTTGAAACATTTACTGACAATTTCTTAGACTTTACGGAAACCAATCCATTTGGTGATCCTTCGGAGAATTTCTAATGTTTGGTGGACACTTTTATCATGCCACAATGCGTAAATCGGTGGCCGTTTTTGGTACCCTATTTAATAACATTAATGTTGTTCGCAAAGCTGCTGATGGCGGTGTTCTTAATCAAGTAAAAGTTCCACTTTCATACGGCCCTAAAGAAAAATTTCTTGCTAGATTAGATCAACAAGATGGAAGAAATCAACCGGTAGCTTTAAAGCTTCCCAGAATGGCCTTTGAAATTACAGATTTAAGTATAGATGCTAATCAAAAATTAACAAAATATAACAAAATTGTAGAATCAAACGCGTCTGATAGCACCAAGAAAAAAGTAATTGATCAATACACTTCGTACGATATTGGTATGTCATTATATGTAATGGCTAAAAACCAAGACGATGGATTACAGGTAGTTGAACAAATACTTCCATACTTCACTCCAGATTACACTGTGTCCATAAGACCAGTAGACACATTTGACTTTAAACAAGATGTTCCAATCATTTTAAATAGTGTTAATATCCAAGATGATTATGAAGGAGATTTTGCGACGCGCAGGGTTCTCATTTACCAATTGGATTTTACAATGAAAATGAAATTTTATGGGCCGACTAATGATAATTCTAGTATTATTAGAGAAATTAATCTAGACTTTGAAAAATTTGGAACAGCTGGTAATACTCATATATTTGAAGAAATAGACTTTAGCGTAGGTACGGAGGATACAGCAGATAGCTTTACTGTAACTAGTACTGTTGATAACGAACCATTGTTTGATAATTAATTATGGATAAATTAGATAAAATGAGAAGCTCATTGGAGAAGAATCTTCCAGTTAAACCAGAAGCTCCTAAAGCAGTTGAAGAAAAAGACATAAAAGATGATTATGAATTTTCGCGAGACACCTATCGAGACTTAATTAGAACTGGAACACATTCACTGGATTCACTTGCAGAACTTGCAAGAGAGTCAGAACACCCCCGTGCATTTGAAGTATTGTCTAAATCGATAAAAGATATTGCTGATACTACAGAAAAACTAATGGCTCTTCAGAAAGCAAGGAAAGATTTAACCAAAGACGATAAGCAAGAAGAAGCTCGACGAGTGACTAATAATAATGTATTTGTAGGTTCTACTACAGACTTACAGAGAATGTTGATTGATAATAATAAGATTATAGATGCAGAAGATCAAGAATAATGAGTTTGGTTATCTAGGAAATCCATCAGTAAAGCGAGATGGCGTAGAAACACAATTCACAAAACAAGAAGTTATAGAATACGCAAGGTGCATGAAAGATCCTTCGTATTTTGCTAAGACTTACTTAAAGGTCATCTCGCTTGATAGTGGTTTAGTGCCATTTAAGCTATATCCGTATCAAGAAAAGATGTTTGATCATTTCAATAAGAATAGATTTTCTATTGTGCTAGCATGTAGACAGTCTGGTAAATCTATTTCATCTGTTGGTTATCTATTATGGTATGCATGTTTCCACCCTGAGAAGACTATTGCGGTTCTTGCAAACAAAGGTGCTACTGCAAGAGAGATGTTGGCTCGAGTTACTCTTATGTTAGAGAACTTACCATTCTTTTTGCAGCCAGGTTGTAAAGCATTAAACAAAGGTTCTATAGAATTTAGTAATAACTCAAAGATTATTGCAGCTGCTACGTCTGGTAGTTCTATTCGTGGTCTATCGATTAACTTACTATTCCTAGACGAGTTTGCATTCATTGATAATGATGCTCAATTCTATACTTCAACCTATCCAGTAGTATCGTCTGGTAAAGATACAAAGATTATTATTACATCTACCGCAAATGGTATTGGTAACGTATACCATAAGCTATGGGAAGGTGCTACTCAAGGGACAAACGAATTTAAATCATTCCGTGTAGATTGGTGGGATGTTCCAGGCCGAGATAACGCATGGAAAGAACAAACTGTCGCTAATACATCAGCTTTACAGTTTGATCAAGAGTTTGGTAACACATTCCATGGACGAGGAAATACTCTAATTGATGCTAATCATTTGTTAGCTCAAAAATCAGTAGATCCAATGTTTTACAAAGAAAATATTTCCATCTATAAAGAACCACAAGAAGGTCACGAGTACGTAATGTTGGTCGATGTGGCAAAAGGTAGAGGTCAGGATTATTCTACCTTTAATATTATAGATGTGTCAACACAGCCGTTTGAACAAGTTGCAGTATATCGCGATAATACACTATCTCCTATGCTGTTTCCTGATATCATATATAAGTATGCAAAGACATTTAACGAAGCTTATGTGGTTATTGAGAGTAACGATCAGGGTGCTGTAGTTTGTAATGGTTTATACTACGACTTAGAATATGAAAATATCTTTGTAGAATCTTCGATTAAGAGTAACTCGATTGGTGTTACAATGACAAGAAGAGTAAAACGCATTGGTTGCTCTACGATTAAAGATCTTATTGAGCAGAAGAAGCTTATTGTGTATGATTCAGATACAATCATTGAGATGTCAACATTTGTTTCAAGAGGTAGTTCATATGAAGCTTCGTCTGGTAATCACGACGATCTAATGATGAACTTAGTACTCTTTGGTTGGTTTATTTCAACAGATGTCTTTGAGAACTTAACCGACATTAACATTAAAGGATTGCTTTATAAAGAGCGATTAGCCGAAATACAAGACGATATGCTTCCTTTTGGATATATAGACGATGGAACAACAGCCATAGAAAGTGGCAAGGGAGATGGGCAAGGCAATGTTTGGTACGAACATTCATTCAGAGGAATTGAGGATTAAATGAAAAGACGACTAGTAAGAAAAATAATCGAAAAGCGACATGCTGAAAATGAGCATGTGCAGACTATTGCCGAAGAAGAAACTAAAAAATACAAGTTTGTATATCTCTGGTATGACGACCCCGAAGATCCTGATGATCCAGAAAAGACGGCTAATGACTTTATTGAAGAAGGTAAAAAGCTTGGACTCACTGGATTTAAGGTTGATGTGCAGGGTGCTTATTCTGATTTAGAAAATGGCGTAAGATATATTTACGATGGCATGGCTGAAAAGGAACGCAAATTTAAAATTGACGATAACACCATTGTATTCGTACGAGCTCCAGTTACAAAAAGAAAGGCTTGGTCAGACTTCTTGACACAATTAGAAAGAGCTGGAGTAGTGTGTGTTAATACTCGCGCATGTATGGAAATCACATCAGATAAGTATAGAACAAGTCTGTATCTCGCAGAAGCAGAGTTACAGCAGCCTAAAACAGTATTGGTCCATCATCAAGAAAAAGCTATTGATGCGATGAAAAGATTAGGCGACAAATATCCAGTTATACTTAAGACGCTTACAGGCTCACTTGGCATTGGCGTAATTAAAATAGATTCAGAAAGCTCGTTACATTCTACAGTTCAGTTACTTCATAAGCTAGATCCAAATATGGGTATCTTATTACAAAGTATGATTAAAGATTTTACCTATGATATTAGAGCACATGTCATTGGGGGTAGATTCCATGGAGCGATTAAGCGCCCTACAGTTAAAAAGGATTTTAGAACTAACGTATCGTTAGGATCAAAGCCAGCTCCAATAGAATTGACCGATTTAGAAATAGAACATGTAGAAAAAGCAGCGAAGGCTGTTGATGGCCTATGGGTAGGCGTAGACATATTTCCCTCGAAAGATAGAAATAAAATTCCTCCAACCTTTATTGAAATTAATTCAACTCCTGGTACTAGAGGATACAGAAAGGCTACTGGAGAAAATTTACCCAAAGACGTATTAGAAAAATTTATGGATCGCGAATTATGGCTTAAGCCATCTACGTATAAATCTATGTTCGATAGCGAATAAAGTTAAGATTGTTTTATTTATAAATAAACAAGTGAAGAATAATTCGTATTATGATACATATTAACTAACTCATTTAAGAGGATAAAGCGATGGCATTTCAAGTATCACCAGGCGTTCAAGTCAAGGAAATTGACGCAACGAGCGTAATACCTGCCGTATCAACCAGTATTGGTGGATTCGCGGGGGCCTTCAATTGGGGTCCAGTAGATAAAATAACGCTAGTGTCGTCTGAGGACAACATGGCGTCGATTTTTTCTGTACCGGATTCTAGTACGGCACCACATTTTTTAACTGCGGCATCATTTTTAAAGTATGGGAACGCGTTAAAAGTAGTAAGAGTTGTCGAAAGCACTGCAATGAACGCAACTGCTGGCGGCGAAGAAGTATTAATTAAAAACGAAGATGTATTGATCAACCACGCAGGCTTCCAAGATGGTACTGTGGGTTGGGCAATTGCAAAATATCCTGGTTCACTAGGTAATAGTTTAAAGGTAGAAGTCTGCGTAGGTAGTGGTTCTTTTTCTAGTTGGGCAGTACGAGGCTTGTTTGATGCTGCACCTACGACTTCAGATTATGCTAAGAGTTTAGGATTTACTGCAGCTGGTGATGAACTTCACGTAGCTGTAATTGATAGCGATGGTAAACTCTCAGGTACTCCAGGTACTGTTTTAGAAACATTTGCATTCATGTCTCAGGCATCAGACGCTAAAGATGCATCAGGGACTTCTATCTATTACAAGAATGTAATTAACTCACAGTCTAAATATATTGCTGTAGGTGAAGGTTTAAAGTTTGCGTTTGATGCATTAAGTGGCACTGGTTCTAACGGTGCAGCAGATACAGCTATTGCAACAGCGCTACCAACGGTTGCTGGCACATTTGGAACAACATTTAATAGCGTAATTCTAAATGGTGGTACTGATGGTGGTTCAGTGGATAAATCAGAAATCCTAGATGGTTTAGATTTATTTGCTGACACTGAAACTGAAGATGTTAATTTAATATTCAGTACACCAGACCAAGGTGCTACAGATGACACAATTGCTGAAAAACTTATTGAAATCGCCGAAGGTCGTAAAGATTGCATGGCGTTCGTTTCACCATCAATAACCAACAGTAAAGCAGCTAATATTACTGCTATTACGACTTGGGCTGGCAATCTAACATCTACATCTTATGCGTCATGCGACTCTGGTTCAGTGTATGTGTACAATAAGTATTCTGATGAATATCTGTACATTGGTGCTGGCGGATTGTGTGCTGGTCTCTGTGCTAATACTGATAACGTAGCAGATGCTTGGTTCTCACCGGCTGGTGTTAATCGTGGGCAATTGCTAGGTGTAACTAAATTAGCTTATAACCCAACTAAAGCACAACGTGACGAACTATATAAAGCCAAGGTTAACCCTTTAGTTTCATTCCCAGGTCAAGGTACAATGCTATTTGGCGATAAGACACTATTATCACGCCCATCAGCATTCGACCGAATAAATGTTAGACGTTTGTTTAACACTTTGGAAAAAGCTATCAGTACTGCTGCTAAGGCTCAACTGTTTGAACTAAACGACGAGTTTACTCGAGCTCAGTTTAGAAATATGATTGAACCTTTCTTGAGAGATGTTAAAGGCCGTCGCGGTCTTACCGACTTCTTGGTCGTTTGTGATGAATCAAATAATACAGGTCAAGTAATTGATTCTAACCGATTTGTTGCAGATATCTATATCAAGCCAGCTAGATCTATTAACTTTATTACACTAAACTTCATTGCAACAAGAACTGGTGTTGACTTCTCTGAAGTCGCCGGCGGTTAAGAGGAGATAGAAAATGGCTATTTTAGGCGTAGACGATTTTAAATCAAAGTTGACTGGCGGTGGCGCTAGATCCAACATGTTTAAAGTCACATGTAACTTTCCTGGTTATGCCCAGGGCGATGTTGAATTGACTTCTTTTCTTTGTAAAGCTGCTCAATTACCAGCATCTATTATTAACCCAGTCGAAGTAAACTTCCGTGGTAGAAAACTACAGATGGCTGGTGATCGTACTTTTGAACCATGGACAGTAACCATCCTAAATGATGTTGACTTTGTGGTACGAAATGCTTTCGAAAGATGGAGTAATGGTATTAACCAACACGTTGATGGACGCGGTTTGGCTAATCCTACTGAATATATGGCTGACATGGTTGTCGAGCAACTCGATAAAAATGGCGATTCTGTAAAACGATATGATATTAGAGGCACATTCCCTACTAATATTTCTGAAATCGATTTAAGTTACGACAACGAAAATGAGATTGAAGAGTTTACAGTTGAGCTACAAGTTCAGTACTGGGAATCAGATACTACTTCTTAGTAAGCGTATAAATACTATTAGACGAGGGGGAACTATTCCCCCTCTGATAATATTATAGGAAAAGAATATGGCAGATTTTTTTGGATTTGAAATAAAGCGAAAAGGTGGTGAAGAACCCATCAGGCCATCGTTTGTACCTAATACAGACGAGGACGGTGCTGGAGTAATCCAGGCAGGTGGTCACTTTGGAGCTTATGTCGATCTTGATGGTGACAAAGCTAAATCAGAAATTGATTTAATTTATAAATATCGCGATGTAGCTACTCAACCTGAGTGCGATGCTGCAATTGATGATATTATTAATGAAGCTATTGTTGGTGATCACGATGATACACCCGTGAGATTAGTGTTAGATGAAGTTGAAACATCTGATGCTATTAAAGATGCAGTGACACAAGAGTTTAGAACTGTACTTAAATTGTTGAATTTTAATGCTTATGCACACGATATTTTTAGACGATGGTATGTAGATGGTAGATTGCCCTATCACATTATTATCGATAAAGATAAATCAAAGAGTGGGATTAAAGAACTACGGTATATTGATCCAACCAAACTTAGAAAAGTAAAAGAAGTTGAAGAAAAGAAAGATCCTAAGACTGGCGCAAGTGTTGTAGTTGGCCAGAAAGAATTTTTCTTATTCCAAGATGATAAGCTTAATTCTAATAATGAAGGCATAAAAATACATAAAGATTCAATTGCATATTGTACGTCAGGGGTATTAGATCCTTCGCGTAAACGAATTTTAAGTTATTTGCAAAAGGCGTTAAAGCCAGTTAACCAATTGCGAATGATGGAAGACTCACTGGTTATTTACAGAATCAGTAGAGCACCAGAACGTAGAATCTTCTATATTGATGTTGGTAACTTACCTAAGGGTAAAGCCGAAGAATATTTGAAGAATATTATGAGCCAGTATAGAAACAAAATGGTTTATGATGCTAATACTGGTAATGTTAAAGACGATAAGAAACACATGTCAATGTTAGAAGATTTCTTCCTACCACGAAGAGAAGGCGGTAGAGGTACAGAGATCACAACGTTGCCTGGTGGCGAAAATCTTGGTCAAATAGATGATATTCTATACTTCCAAAAGAAACTTTATAAGTCTTTAAATGTACCTTCACAGAGATTAGAGACAGATAACCAATTTAGTCTTGGTCGTGCTACAGAGATTTCTAGAGAAGAAGTCAAATTTAAGAAGTTTATCGATCGTCTAAGAAAGCGATTTAGCGATATATTCATGCAGCTACTTAAAACCCAGCTTCTCCTTAAAGGTATTATCACACGAGATGATTGGGATACATGGAAAGAATCAATTGCCTTTGACTTTATTGAAGATAACTACTTTGCAGAATTAAAAGAAGCTGAAATCTGGAGAGAAAGATTTGATATGCTATCAACTGTTGATGAATATGTTGGTAAATATGTATCATATGAATGGATTAGAAAGCATGTACTAAAACAATCTGATGAAGACATAAAAGAACTAAAAGCTCAGATTGCGGACGAAGTGAAAAGTGGCGAAATTGAAGTAGATGACGAAGATTTTTAGTCTTGACATCTAATTTTTTATAAATATATAAACGAGGAACAGAAATGTCTATAGAACAAATGATTACTGATTTGAAAGGTGGCGACAATGTTGCTGCCGGCAGAAACTTTAACAGTGTAATGGCTGATAAGTTAACCGCAGCTCTAGATGCAAAGAAGATCGAAGTAGCTTCTACATTGCAAGATAGAGCACAATCACAAGAGGAAAAATAGTGATTACCTTTGCAGATCTACAAGAAAAGTTAAAACTACAGCGTGGTGAAAAGGTTGTAAAGACCTTTAAATCGCCAAAGAAAAAGAAGGATATATCCATTACCGATTTTGGTGGTAAGGGCTTTATGCTTTACTATGATGGTCAAGCTGTAGACGATTCTGTATATGATTCTGTAAAGGATGCGGAAACTTCAGCTAAACAACTAATGAAAATGCTGGAGAGATAAAAATGAAACTAATTGCAGAATATATAGAAACCGATCTTAATGTTATTACTGAAGAAAAAGGTGGTAAAAAATCATTAGTGATCGAAGGTGTTTTCATGCAAGCCGATTCTAAAAATAGAAATGGTCGTATATACGATAAGGCTATTTTAGAAAATGCTGTTAATAAATACATTAAAGAACAAGTAAAGACTGGTAGAGCGGTCGGTGAATTGAATCACCCTGATGGACCGACTATCAATCTTGACAAAGTTTCACATAAGATTACTGAACTCCGTTGGGACGGAAGTAATGTTATAGGAAAAGCATCAATACTTAAGACTCCAATGGGAAAAATTGTAGAAGGTTTACTAGAAGGGGGTGTTAAGCTTGGTGTATCAAGTCGTGGTATGGGAAGCCTTGTGCAGAAGAACGGCGCGCAACATGTTGGTAAAGATTTTATGCTATCAACCGTTGACATTGTTCAAGATCCATCTGCTCCTGAAGCCTTTGTAAATGGCATCATGGAAGGAGTAGACTGGGTGTGGAATAATGGTGTCCTAGTTGCACAAGATATTGAATCAATTGAGACTGAAATCAAAGAAGCTAGAAACATGGCAGCCCCTGAGGTTGAAATGCGAGCTTTCAAAAATTTCCTCTCTAAATTAAACTCTAAAATATAGGAGACTGTTATGTCAATCGACGAAGTAAAACTCGAAGATGTAGCTACTGAAGAGCAGATTCAAGAAGAGACTGAAGAGCTCGTTGAAAATTTAGACGAGGCAGAAGTTGAACTAGAAGAAGCTAAGGTTAAGGAAGAGGAAGAAGTTGAAGAAGACGACGATGAAGAAGAAGTAGAAGTCGAAGTCGAAGCTGTCCAAGTTCCTAAAACTAAAGCTGGTGTAATCCAGGCTACAGTAGAGATGTTGAAGAAAGCCCGTAAAGAAGATGCACAAAAGTTATTTGCTAAAATGACTAAGCTAGACGAAAAAGAGGACCTAGGCGACGAGGAAGAAGAGTCAATTAAGTCCGTAGAAAAAGCTGCTAAAGCTGTAGGTAAAGCTAAGGTTGAATCTGTTGATTTTGATGAAGACCTAGATGCTTTAATACAAGAAGAAGCTACTCTTTCTGAAAATTTCCGAGGAAAGGCTGGAGCCATTTTCGAAGCTGTATTAACCTCTAAGCTTGCTCAAGAAGTTGAGAGATTAGAAGGTGAATATGTGCAAAATCTAGAAGAAGAAGTATCAGAAATTCAAACCTCACTTGTTGAAAAAGTAGATTCTTACATGAACTATGTAGTTGAAACTTGGATGCAAGACAATGAAGTTGCAGTTGAGACTGGTCTACGGACTGAAATCGCTGAAGAATTTATGGCTTCTCTACAAAGCGTATTTGTAGAACACTACATTGATGTTCCTGAAGGTAAAGTAGACTTGGTAGATGATCTATCTGGTCAAGTTGCTGAACTAGAAGAGAGCCTTAATAAATCAACAGAAGACAATATTCAATTACATCAGTCTGTACAGGATTTCCAACGTGCAGAAATCGTAAGAGAACATTCTTCTGAACTAGCTACTACTGAAGCTGAAAAACTATCTTCTCTTGTTGAAGACATTGATTTTGACGACGCTGAATCTTTCGAAATGAAAGTAAAAGTTGTTAAAGAATCATACTTCAAGTCAGAAGCTATGAACTCAGTTGATGAAGCTGATAGCTTATTAGGCGAAGATAATCAACAAGTTGATTTATCCGATTCTATGGCTAGATACACTCAAGCAATCAAAAATTTTAACAAGTAAACATATTACCTAAAGGGGAATTAAAAATGTTTCAATCCGATTTAAATCTAATGGAAAAGTGGAGCCCAGTACTAAAAGCTGAAGGCGCACCTACCATCGAAGACAAATATAAAGAAGGCGTAACTGCTCGTCTTTTAGAAAACCAAGAACAATCTATGCGAAGCGATTCGGTATCTATGTCAGGTAACTTCCTTTCAGAAGCTAATACTGCTGCTTCTGGTGGAGTAGGTACTGAAAATAGTGCTGTTGATCCTGTTCTTATTTCACTAGTACGTCGTGCTATGCCTAACCTAATTGCTTATGATATCGCTGGCGTACAGCCAATGACTGGTCCTACTGGCCTTATCTTCGCAATGAAAGCACGTTATGCTGGTACTGACGGCGCGGTTGTTGATAATACTGACGCTGAAGCACTAGGTCTAGACGAGCCAAACACTGCATACGCTGGTGCTGTCTCAGGTGACCTTGGCGCTTCAACATCATCACACGATCCATTCGCAGGTGATACCTCTACGGACGATGATTCAGCTGATACTGATACTGTTGATGAATACGCTCCAGGTACTGGTATGACTACAGCTGCTGGTGAAGCTTTAGCTGGCGCAACTGGTGCTGGTAGTATTCCACAAATGGGATTCACTATCGAGCGCACTGCTGTAGAAGCTAAAACACGTGCACTTAAAGCTGAGTACTCAATGGAATTGGCTCAAGACCTTAAAGCTGTACACGGTCTAGACGC
>Ga0208304_10000813_pt1 | contig 15899 bp, 9 predicted proteins | sample ColrivemetaGS713_FD_187603 | JGI IMG/M metagenome (GOLD analysis project Ga0208304, IMG submission 187603) | Estuarine microbial communities from the Columbia River estuary - Flood tide ETM metaG S.713 (SPAdes) (version 2) | ecosystem: Environmental > Aquatic > Marine > Intertidal zone > Estuary... | reverse complement strand
CTTCAACTCCTCATCAATCTTTTCTTTGATCTTATAACCAAACTTGTAGATCAAGTATTGACCTTCATATTCTGGATGTTGAGGATCTTTAATAACTTTAATAAGTGCGTAATATTGCTCACGACGCTTCAACTTTTCTGACATCTTACGGTCAACTGCTGAGTCGCTGTTACGCAATTTAAAGAATGCATCAGCAATTGGGCATTTCTCGCCAACTGTTGATGGAGAATCCACGAGTTTACCGTTACCGCTAGCATCTGTGAGCCAGTGTACATACTTTTTAACAAGTGAATTACGTGGGTTTGAAGGATTTGGAACAAAGCGGATAAGAGCTTTATATGTTCCGTCTTTTCCTTGATCTGCGCTTGGCTTGTAGATTACATCTGCCGAAGCTGCTGTTGTGTTGTGAGTGTCAATATCTGATACACTCAGGTTGAAAATGTCAAAATCTGCCATTACTTTAAATACTTTAATTTCGTTTAACTTTAATTCGTTGATTGTTCTTTAATTGGTACCTTTAAAAACTTTCAATAGTTATACGTGAAACCCTAAAAAAGTTTCAAACATAACTAATCTATATATCTAAAATTATCGAAGAAGTGTGTAAATTGATCCGGTGGAGTCCATCCAACCTTGACCTTCTGGGAGTCTTGCTAGTCCAGCCTTTGTTAAGATATCTATCATTTCGGATTCTTCTATACTATGAAGAGATACCATCTTAGATAGGATAGAGTGTAGGTCCATAAGGTCCTGTGAGGATAATTGTTCCATGTTTATGTAATTATTTTATTTTGGTTGAAACTTTTCGGCGAAAGGTAAGTATAAGCTTTAAGTTTTAAGCCTGAAGGTAAAATGTACTCTTCAGATATGCATTTAAGAAGTAAGCGTCAACCAAATCATCAAAGGGTTTTGGTATCTTAGAAGTTTCCCCCACTTCATTAACGCAAAAAGAATGCATTTCAGATTCTCCAATAATTTTATCTTCTAATGTATTATCAAGAAAAACTTTCCACAGTTGAGCTTTATTCATATTGCCTTTACCTGCGTGTTTCTTAATGGTTGAAGGAGCAACCGTTTCGATTGTGATCGGTGAGAAGTTTTCTAAGATTTTGAGTTTTAAGATTGCGGCACCTGCTGCCATGTCAATCATATTGTTTGTTCCGCCATTTGATCCATAGCTGGTTCCTTCGAATGCAAACACAAATTCATCCATGTCTTGAACAATATCTTTAATGAGATTTATAATCTTATCGGCGGTTGTGACGTATCTATTGATTTTAGCTAACTCTGCTGAAGAGTATGTTTTGCTATTTGAAAAATCAGGTTGATAATATAGAGTTACACCTTTAAGATTTTTAAGATCTTCTTGAATCTTTTGTTCTTTTTTAGTGCCTAACCCACTTTTTAAATAAGAAATAAAATGATACTGTTGGGTTTTGTCATTAAAAATACAAATACCTGGAGAGTTCAAAGAAAAGTCAATAGTGACGTAAACCATTTTAGAAAGAGCTACCAAGAGCAGAACCAAGAGCGGCACCTACTAGTCTTGAAGTTAACATATCATACATAACACCTTTTTCGATTCCAAGAACTTTAGCAACCGCTTTACCAATAGTTTTACCTAAAGCAAATCCAGTTAGACCTCCAAAGATGGTTCCTAATAAACCTTCATTCGTCATCTCTTCATTGAACTTTTCAACATTATAAGTTCCATCTTCATTTTTATACTCTTTGACAAATTCTTCTAATGCAGCATCAACTTTTTCCTCAAGTTCTTCAGACCATTCAGACTGTAAAGATTCTTTAAGAATAGTTAATTGTTGCTCACTGATATTTTCTTCAGTAATGTAATCTAAAAATGTTTTCATATAGTATATATCCGTTAATCTATCTCTAGTGTTAAGTTAAATTTATTATAATAAAAGTTAAGAGTAAACGTACTAAATTCAGCAATATTAGAACTCATATTTAATTCAAGTTCTGAAATAGAATTAAAGATTGGCTTTTCAAAAACCGCGCTCATCACATGAATACCTTCAGCATCTAAGATCTGAAGTTTTAGATCATCTGTAAAAGGTTCTTTCTTTTGTCTTGAATAATAATATAACAACGTGTCTTGCATAATCCAGTAGTTAATGAAACCATCTAATAATTGCAGCTCAACTTGAAATTGTCTCTCAATTGTATTTTGAATTGGAACTGCACCTCTATGATACGTTGTAGTTCCATCATTAGGAGATTGTTCAATTGGATCAAATGAAATACCTGGAAGAGAAACACCCTGAATAGAATAGTTAATAAAATCAATAGGTTCAGTCATTAAATTACCTGGCATCCTATTTAAATATTTACGATACTTGTCAGCCACCTCGATAGGAATAAACTTACGAGGAAACTTAAAGTTAAATAAATTATTTCTACTATTTAAGATCATTAGATAATGTTAACTTTACCATGGTATAACAATGATTCTGTTTCACCATTCTTTAAATTAATATAGAATTTGTCTTGTGTTAAATTAGTATCAGCTTGATCAAATCTGACCGCAACTGATTTTGGAACCTTAAAGAATACTTCTCCTTTTCCTAAATCAATATCTGGGAATGTTGGATTGTGATTAATTTGTTGTTCCACTTCTCCTGACTTAATAATTAGAATAATATCGTCTGCATTTACAAGACTAATTGATTCTAATGAATCTCCTTTAGGTTTAACAATGCTAAACTTAATAAAATTGTCTGACACCTTAGAAAGAGTAATCGAAGATTCTCCTTCAGGTAAGTATTTAATTTCGTTAGTAGCTTTGATCTCTGTTGTATCTAATGTGATATTAGTAGAACCTGCCATAATGCCATATGTATCTAATGCTACTGGAACATATTTAGTTTCTCCGATTGCTGGTCTAATAGAATTTACAAATTGATTTAATTCTCGGTTGACGCTCGTGTTTGCTAATTTGTTGTAAACAATAGAAGGTGCAACATTTCCATTTAAATTAATTTTAGACATTCTACGACCATACTTCTTAGGTTTATTATAGATAAGAGAACCTAATTTTAAAATTTGAGTATTATCGGTTTCATTATAAATGCGCATTGCAACTCTAAGTAAGAAGTTACTCGAAGAAGACGCATTTAAAATAACTGGTCTATAAATTAGGGCAGTGTCATAATTTGCGGTCTGAACGAATGTTGTTTGATATGTACTAATATAATTTAAACCAATCTGTTCACTAACTTCAATGTCATAAAAAACTACGATATCATCTCCGGATGTTTGAAGTCTACCGTTAATATAATTTTCAAAACCAGCTTGTGAACCGTCTTTAGTTCCAAATATTTCAAAGTAATCTCCTAAGTCAGATTCTTGTACGTTAACTGCAATATCTAAATATTCATCTTCTTGTGAAAGTACAAGTTCTTTGCTATTTGCAATTTGAATATAATCGTAACCTGAAATAGTTTTAACCTCATCAATTAAATTAAATTTAATTTCATAGTTAGCAGAAGCTAAAGGTAAATCAGTTCCAGTTCCAAAGAAAGAAGTTGTGAATTCTTCATTTAATGCAGAATCGTATAAATGAACTAATGAAGGTACTTTAATTTCAACAAACTTAGAGAAAGAACTATCTCCTAATGTAAATGGTTGTGGATTTTGAATTTCAAAATTAGATGAATTTAAATAAACAATAGAAGTAAGATATCCATACTCACCTGATTGTCTTTTTACTCTAACTTGAAAATTAAAACCTTCATAACCTCTACCACTGAATGAATATCCGGTTCTTAAGTGTAATCTAATCGTATCATACCAAACGGCCTGTACTGTTCCAACTGGAACAACTGTTAAACCAGCGCTAGAAGTACCTTGCCAACTTAGTGAATCTAAATAAGCTAAATCATTACCAATTAAAGCGAACTCTGAATCATTTCCAGTAGGAACTGCGTAATATCTACCGCTTTCACCAGGTGCTGTCCTAATCGAATTACCTGTTTCCTGTAGTGGTCTTGCCCATAATGAATTTGCTCTATCACCTACGATAATTATTCCTCCAACAAATTCTTTACCTGCTAGATTAACATAAGAATATGTATAAGTTCCATTTGTATTTGGAGTATAGGTTACAATTCCACCATTGTGAACTTGAGCAACTCCATTAATATAGAATCCATTTAAATTATCAATTGATAAATCGTTTAGATCAAATTTATATGTTGAACCATTTTTAACAATTAACTCTCTAGAAGCAAAGTTATTTACGTATACAAATCCATTTGCAACGTTAACTGTAAAATTAACTACATCAGAACCTAATTCGTGAATTAGAAATCTTGAAGCACTATTATCACCACCAACTGTATTTAAATATTTTAGTTGACTGCCATTGTCGTCGTTCTCAATTTTAGCATTATCTAATACACTAATATCTTGATCGTGATAGATAAATTCTAATAGAACGTCTTCGTCAATTCTTGCAAATTTTGATGATTGCGCCATTCTTTCTTTTTATATTTTAAAATCTTAACCATTTAGGTGACCAAATTAAACCAACACCTAATGTAGGTCCAACATTGACTACCTGTCCTGTATTTAAATTAAATCCATAACCTACACCTAATCCGATTGACCATCCTGCTTTATTAGCTCTTGGTCTATTTAGCTCATCATTTACCAAACTGATATTTTCAATTTGAGTAAACTCTAAACCCGGATATGGTGAAGTGATTTTTAATCTGTTACCCTCTGGTGTTTCAAGTATTGCAGCTTGTAAACTAATACCTTGATTAAATCTAAATTCGCTAGAAGAAATACTAAATAGAGTATCTTTCTTTAAAATGTTAACTTTACCTGAGAACCTTCTCCAGTTATATTTATCCCACTCTTTATTATCGTTTATGGTAAATTTAAGAGTATCCTTTGTTTGAATTAAAAATGCATTAGCATTAATAATAGAATCTTTAACCTCTAACTCTGCTTTAATTAAAGAATTAATCTTTTCAGTTTCTTTCTTAATATTAAGAGCTTTAGCGTATTTAGAAATTAACTTTTTATTATCTTCAGTTAAAGAACTAACCTCTAATTCATAACCTCTAATTGTTGAAACTAATTCAGCATTAGAATTTCTTTCTGTTGAGATTGTATCTAAACTAGCTTTATAATTATTTAAATTTCTATCTGCAGTCTGCTGAACTTTCTTAATTTCTTGTTTCAATGAACTGATCTGATTACACTGTCTTAAAAAAAGAAGCATAAAAAGAGCCCCTAAAATAAAAACAATAGTGTTTTTATTTAGAGATTTTAATTTGTCTAGTATGTAATTAAAAGTTATCATATATTAATCACACTCCGGCTGTGAGTCAGTAATTGTTTTAATACCATTTATAAACTGATAATGTACAGTTGCTACTTCAGCCTCCTCACAAACCCATCTTGTTTCAGTTTGTAAACTAGTACCCGTTATATTTGTGTATTGTTGAGTTGCTCCAGCAACAGTTAGCGCGTTAAAATAACCAGTTTTAAGAATCTGTTCATTACACAATAGAGATGAACTAGTTAAGTTTGCGTATATTTCTATAGAATATACACTTGGATTATTATAAATTGAAGGTGCACCGCTTAATCCAACTGATATCATACCGCTTGAAGAAGGTGTTGGATTATGAACCAAAGTTACATATAAGTGACCATCTACACCAATAGATTTTGTAGCAGTAACATCAGATGGAACCGTAACACTAATATCACCTGTACTTGCGAATTCATAATCCGTGTTTGGAGTTATATTTATAATAGTATATTGATATGAAATTCCAGCTATGTTAGCTACATTAACGGTGCTATTTCCAGATAAAGAAGCATTAGTTACTCCACCTGTAAATAAATAAGTGGATGTAAATAATTCAAGAGGTTGTGGATCAAAATTAACGTTAACGCTTGTTGAGGTTGGGCCAACACTACTAATTGTAATTGTACCTGTAATTTGTGACCACTGACCGCTTCCAAAATATGTTTCTGTACCTGCTAACGATAAGTTGGAAAGTACTGTTCCAGTTGGAGAATCTATTTGCGATATTGAGGTAAACGCATATCCCGTGTTTGCGGTTGCAGTAAACGAATACGAGTGTGAAGCATTTGCAGGGCCAGTATAAGAACTACTAGATGGAGAAATACTCGCGTTATTACCGATAGACATATTATTAAATGTCACCGTAATATTAGTTGGACCAGTTGGACCAGGTGGATCAGTTGGACCAGTTGATTCATCTCCAGGTCCAACGACAGCTTGTGGAGCAATACCGTTATATTCCCATACTAAATTGCTCACTCCTAAATAAATAATATGTGGAAATCTTTTAATAGCGTATGGAGTTCCAGATCCTCCTAAAATGGTAGTATCTGAACTATCAATAGTTGCAGTTACTGTATATAAAGTACCTGATGTATTGGTTGCGTTTAAAGTTACTTCAGGACCTGAAATCAATTGAGATTCAGCTAAGTCAGGAACTAATGTTAACGCTCCATCTCCGCCGTCCCACCATTCTTTACCATTACATAAATACCATCCTTCATAATTTCCAAGACCTGCTCCAACATTAGTTTGAACAGTGTTTCCTCCACCTGAATCTAATCCAGTATCTTGGATTACAAAATTTGAACTATTAAAAGTTGCATGAGAAATAGCCACAATAGTTCCAACTGGAATTGCTCCGCCTAATTCTGCAAGAGTTTTAAATTGAACTTCACCGGTTGCGTTAACAGATGAAGCTATTTTATTTGCTCCTGGGTTACCAGAAGTTATTTTTAAAGTATTATTAATTTCAACATTTTCAAATGTAGAATCTACATATGCAATTAATGCATTACCATCTAATGTTAATACATCAGACAATGTATTACTATCATTCCATATGAACTGATCTGCACCTTCTTCAACAATACTAGTAGAACCATCAACAAATCCTTTAGTTAGTGTAGTTGTTGAAGTAATACTATTCCACCCCATTGTAAATCTATACGCATTGGTAGATGTTTCAGTTCCGGCTCCATTAACTACTCTTAATTCTAAGTTACTATTAAAATTAGCTGCTTTGTTGATTACAAACTGTGCGTCACCTTCTGGCATACCATATTGTGGATCACTTTCATGATAACCAATAACAACCGCAGGTGCTTTTTGAGTTAAGTTTTGTTGAATAGGAACTAATGTATCGATTGTTGCGATTCCATCTCCTTCATTAGTATTCCATAGATCTATTCCACTATTACCACTCGGACCTTGTGGACCTTGTACACCCTGAATACCCTGTGAACCTTGTGATCCAGTGAATCCTTGATAACCAGTTTCTCCAGTAGCTCCGGCAAACCCTCTTGGGCCACCTCCATTAGCTACTAACTGATCAAAATTATAATTGATCTTGTCTAGCTTAATATTGTCAGAATCGCTTGCTAATATTTGCTTTAAGTTAATTATCATGAGTGTCTATTATTTAGTCTATATATTTAATTTATTAAGATATACTTGCGTTATTTCCAGAAGTACATCCAAATTCAGCATTCATAAAGAAAGAAAATGATCCTGTAGAATTAATTTGTAAAGTATCACTATTAGTTGCTCCTGCATTTGCAAATACCGTTTTAGTACCTGCACCTGGAACGCTTAAAAAAACATCAGTATAGCATGAAGGTCCACCTGCTCCACCAAATGCAGTTAAAGTAATAATAGCAGGTGTATTAGTTACAACTATTTGACCTGAAGCTGTTGAATTAGACACATTGACGTATTGAGTCCCAGTGATATAATAATTTGAACATACTACAGGTGATAATATAGTAGATGACGTTGTAATCGTAGATCTATAAGTATTGGAATTATCATCATCTAATATAGATTTATAAGGACTACTACCTCCTCCTACTGAGTTTTGTGAATATATTTTAACTAATGGCCATTCTCCGACCGTTGCTCCTAACCAATCTCTATGTACATAAACAATAGATGAACTTCCGTAGATATCTTGTAGAATATTTGAAGTTGGAATAACCGTTGAGTTTGTTGCGTAATAAATTTTAACTGATGAATCTACATATTGACATGCCGAAGAAGTAGAATAAGTTGAAACTTCTTGAGTACCTGCATAATAAACATTTTTAGTTGTAATTGTTTCACCCAAAAATGCATTTCCATTCCAGTATCTTCTAGCTCCATTATCGGTCAGCGCAACTTTATACCAACCCGCTGATGCATTAACTCCACTGAATTTTAATGATGTTGCATCTTTAAATGCAAGTGCATCAATGGTATAAGTTCCAGAAGATGGAACAGATCCATTAAGAGTTAACACTGAATTAGCTACACCTAAATTAACGTTTTGTTGAATTGGGCATACTTCATATGTAGTAAATGAAATTCCATTCCAGTATCTTGCTAAACCATCTTTAGCATACCATTTATTAGAAGGTGCTAAATTATTATTGGAATCATATAGTGCAACTCCAGTTAAATCTGAAGTAATATTATTCCATGTAATACCAGACCCAGTCCAATTATATGTTTGTGTAGTAGTAGAACATGCAATACTAGAACTTGTAGAAGGATCTGATAAAATGATAGGTTCTGTAATTACTGCGCCACCTACGGTTGACCATGTTAAATAAGAAGAATCTAATTTAATAATATGTATGTTTCTACTTACAAATGAATTAAGACTAGTTCCAAATGTCTCAGCAATATCTGAATAATCATATAATGAATTTACATTATATAAAGTTCCTGAAGTATTTGTATTATCATATGTAAGATCAAGACCCGCGATTAAAATCGCTGTATCATCACCAGCGTCTACGTTTGGTTGACCTTTTCCATTTGAATCAATATGATATGAAAATGAATTTAGATTAGGCACTTCATTAGAATTATTACCTAAATAATTCCAGGTTTCTCCATTACAGAGATACCAACCTTCATACGAAGTGTTAACTCTTCCTCTTCCATAAAAGAATTGAAGAACGCTGTCAACTTCCTCAAAAGCATTTTGAATCCAAAAATTTGTATTATTAAAATCACTTGGTTTAATAGAAACAATAGAACCAACTGGCAATAATGAAAGTGCCTCGGCTTTATTTTTCCAAGTTACTAATCCGCTTGCGTCTACTGAAGTTAATATTTTAGAAGCTTCCGCATCGTTATTAAATTTAAATGCACCATTAGCTGTTAAATTTCCAAACTCTGCATCACCAAAAGATTCAATCAAAGAATCACTAATATTTAGTTTATTAGTTAAAACTCTATTTATAGAACCTCTAACATTATATCTAACTTGAGAATTATTAAGCTGTTCTTTAACTATTAAAGGATTTGGATCTGTGTTTAATTTACCTAAAAATAAATCATCACCATCAAATTGCATATCATATTTTGAATCTCCAATCCTAAAACTAACTTGTTTATCACCTGGATTTGCAATAACCTTTAATTGTGAAGTATTATTCCAAATTGCCGCTTGTGAAAATTCATCTAAATTGGAATTAGCCCCGATAATTACTGCAACACCTGAATAATCAGTAGGTTCAATCATCGGATAGATTGTTCTATTATCTAAGGTATCAATATGAAGCCAATTTAAATTAGCATCAGTTCCAGATATACCTTGATTACCCTCAATACCTTCACTTCCCTGAGGACCTGTAACACCAGTAAAACCAGTAGGACCATTAATGCCATCTACCCCTAAAGGACCTCTAGCACCTCCCTCAGATAATTGATTAAAATTATAATTTAATTTATCGAGTTTATCAGTTGACCAAAAATCTGTACGATTAGGATCTAAATCACTTAAGAATATGTTTTTAATATTTAATGGCATGAATTACGCTTGTATTTTTACATGTACTTTTAAATTGTATCCGTACCCAATCTTCTTGTTATATATTAATCTAAAGCTCAATGCATCGTTTTGATAACCTTGAATATCGAAATTTGTTTGTGGTAAATAACCATCTTTGTTGAGATCAACCGGATCTGTAACCATTACAAAATCAGTTGTAACCTGTTTACCTGAAACACCATAGATATTAATCGAATCTATGATAAATCTATTTACAATATTTGAATATACATATTTGTCTAAATCATCTTCGATAGTTTGTTTATCTGCATATGAATATTCAGGTAAAATATATTTTGAAAAACTTGTAAGAATATTATCTTCTCTTAATTCTTCATTAATCGCTTTAGGTAAATAAAAATCTGCAATAATCTGCGAATCTGTTTCAATCCAATGAATTCCAGACGTATTTAGATTATTAAATCTTATAGCGTCTAGTGAATCGATCGAATTTTCTTTAGTTGATGTAAAATTAGTAATATCGTAAGTATCTTTAACTTTCATAACGGTTGATGCTAGATAAGATCTAATTTCAACAGGTGTTAAAGTTCCATGGACATATTCGACTTTTCCACCTGGTAAAGACTTAGTGAAATAATCATTTGAATATTTAGATTTAAATACATTAATGTTCTTTTTATCAATTGCAATTTCGCCAATTAATGGATATAATGGAAGTTTATCACTTGTCTCAGAAAGTTTTAATAAATTTTTTGAATTTTCATCATTAACCTTATGGAAAAACGCATTCTTAATATAACCATAATCCTGTTCTACTTCCTTAAAAGAAGAGAACGCAATTCCCATATTTCTAAATTTATTATGTATTAAATTACTTCTGTAATCGATAGGAGTAATAGTTAGTTCTCCAACGATTGGAATATAAACGGATTCTTCATTATAAATATTGGAGAAAGTTACAACATCTTTGAAAAGAGGCATATATTCTCCATTCATTCTTCTCAACATCGTGAAATAACCTCCATCTGGTCTTGTTGTAAGTACTCTTCCGATTTCACCAGGAGTTAACTTATATGATTTAGGTCTATCTCCATCCGCTTTAGTAGTTAATATAGATGGTTTAACAATGTTAACTCCATCTTGAACTTCTAACACAAATTGATTATATTTAATATCCGTTGAAGTAACTGTAACATACTCTATGTTTCCAAAGTTATTAAATCTCGTAGCGAACTTATATGAAACGATATCTTCCATTAAGTTTTTCCAGCCTGATTCACCACCTCTCCAATAATAGAAAGAAGTGTTAGGAGCTAAAGCACTTAAAGTAATATCATCAATTTCTCCACCTGAAGGAATTGGGTAACCACCGCTTGTAGGTAATCCAGGAACTTCAAATGTAACTGGTTTTCCTTTAACTGCGATTTCATTATTACTAATTACTCTATAGACTTTCATACCGTAATAATCTCCATTGGCATCAAAGAAAATCCAGGAGTAATTTCCATCACCCACTTGTGTGACATATTCTGTGAATTTAGCATTTCCACTTGCTTGATCAAATACGTTTGCAAAAACAGAATAGTACTCGTTGCCTTCTGAATCAATCGAGGGAGTGTTCCAATCTGTCAAGCTTAGATCTATATTAAATGGAATTAAAGTGTTTAGAATGTTTCCATTTACATCAGTGATGTCCTCTAGATCATACATTAAAGACCTAGTTAGTCCTGTTTCAGTAATGCTATTTAGAACAACATTCAAATTGATAACAACGCATATAAATTTAAATACGTCATTCTTAACCACATTATATGTAATAGAATTTTGATCAGTTGTATTATAGTTTAAAACAACTCCAAATTTATAATCATTAACCTCAGTTGTATTAATGAATTCTGTTGGAGACGACTTAGTAAACTCTTTACGTTTCTTATAAATATATCTTAAACCTCTAAATACAGTACTAGGTTCTAACTGTGTAGATCCATTACTAAATTTAGTGAACATATCCCTAAGTTTGTCATCAACCCACATATCAGTTTGATTATTGTAAGCTCCACTCCATTTAAAATAAAGACTAAAATAATCGATGTTGGTTGATTTTAATTTATCTTCAGATATTCCAGTTCCATCCTCATCTAGATTATTAAAATCCAAATAAGAAGTTAAACCTGCGATAGTGCTATTTGTGTAGTAAGACTTTGGAATAAAGTTAATATGAAAATGCTCCATATTAAAATTATCAGGATTTCTACCGGACTCTAGTTCGATATTTGGTGATAAATTATCTGTTCCAAATGCTTCAGATACATTTAAAATATATGGCTTATTTCTAGCATTAGTAGAATCTTTTAACGCAAATTTCATAATAGTTGGAACAACTCTACTTTCTAATGCAGTTTCTTTTAATGCATTTTCATAAAGTCTATCGTATTCAGAATCGATCTGTATTTCAATAGCTTCATCTTTGATAGTCTCCTGTTCTAACACGGGAGTAAGTGTCTTAAACACAACTCCAGTGTACACTGTAATACTTGAAGCAGCTGGATCTTGTCCGTATGAAATATTTATAGGTCCATCTGTTGTGATAGCAGTTATACTTTGATCAAAGTCTATTTCTATAATCTTACTGTAAACGCCATCCGTTGGTGACAATAAAAAGTCACCAACCTTAATTTGGCTTGATACGTCTATATCCCATATGAATAACATATATGGATTATTATTTCCTACTGTAGTTTCAGATGCACCTTCTAACGAGACTTGATAACCTCTTAATTTTTCATATGAAAGTTCTCCTAAATCAGAATTATCAGTGCTATAGAAATCAAAGTCAAAATCTTTTAATGGATATACGCTAAATTTTCCAAATGTTGGAGAATAATTAACATATGTGTGTATTGAATTATCGTTAGATATTTTAATTAAATCGTTTAAAATAACTCTATATGTTGTAGAATCATAGTGATCTTGTACTACATCTATAATTCTAGAAAATTTATTTAGATCTTTTGCCTTTACGTACTGACCGATTTTAGCATCTCCTAATTCAGATTCACTTACTAGGATTGCAGCACCTTCTTTAGAACCTCCAACTGTTGTATAAATATTCCAATCTGAGAAACTAGTTGAAACTCCAACTGGAATAGTAACTAAAGACCATGTGTCATTTGCTAAAACACCTGCATCTACTGTAAAAAATTGAGAAACATTATAAATAGAAATTCCAACTGCCATTCTTTTTCTGTTAACTCCATTTGCATAATCCTCGATTACAATTGAATTACCATACACATATACATTATATAGTTTAATTACTTTACTAATTGCATATGCAACTTGCTGCAGTGTCCCTTGTGTTGAAAATCTATTACCTGAAATAGTACCTGCTTCTAATGAAGAATCAGCTATTCCAGTATAATCATATAAATCATAACTGGATATTTCAAGCTCAGTTGCATCTCCAATAAAAAATCTATCATTGTTAGTTGGAACCTCAGTAACTGTTAACTTAACAAATCCTCTGTTTGAAGGTTTTTTAGCAAGTGTTTCAATTAAATTAGTTGTCTTAGAAAAACCTTTAAACTCTGGTACATTATCGGAGTTGATTTGCAACTTGGCAATTGGTAAAAAAGAAACATTATTTTTAACATGATAATAAATATCCTCAGTTGCTTTAACATATGAAAGAACTGGCATTTCTAAATCAGTATGAGTTGGAAGCATATCAACTGCTGTTAAACCAGTTCCATCTAAATTATAATTAACTGAAACTGAGTTTGGTTCAATACTAATCATACCATTCTTGGCTACATAGTTAACATCAAACGAACCTTCCTGTACTTCATCTACATACAAACCAAAATATCTATAAATGTTATAATTGATAGCGTTTGGATCATCAAACATAAACTCTAAGTTAATAAGATTTGCAGAAATTAAACCATGTCTTTGAAACCCAGAAGAAACAAGTTGATTTGCAAAAATTTCTAAAGAATCTTTTTGAATATAGTCTTTAGATAAGAATTCTTGTTTTGATGCAAATCCACCTTTATTAATATCAATTCCTCTAAATTCTGTAGGTCCATTCACCTCGAAATTAAAATTAAGAGGACTTGTAGGAACAGCTTTATCAAATACATGATTATGTAAATACTTTCCTATTTTGCTCTGCTGACTTAGATCAAATGTTTTAACGATTGTTGCCTTATTTAATAGTTCTAAAATTCTACTATTTTGACCACTTACGTTTTCTGAATAATCATAATCATAATCTACAGAATTAACTCTATAAATCACAAATTTACTAGGAACCTTTCTGTCCAGCCAAATTGGCGCTAAGATTCTATATTGTTCATCATATAACTTTGTAGCATTAAAAGAAGCTCCAAAGTTATATTGATCTTCATATTGAAATTCATACTCAGTATATGGTGTTATATCAGAGAATTTTCTCCAAACAGCATACTTATCATCACTAGGTAAACCTTTGTAAAAATTAGCAACATCTTTAGAATAAGATCCTCTTTCGTTAAGTTCGTATTGCTGATATGTAACCTGTGAAAGAGTTTTATTACTTTTAAAAGACCCTAAAAATATATTACCCTGAGAGTTAACAATTAACTTCACGTTACTTGTTAACTTAGGATTAGTTCTTAATAAACCGAATGATTTTCCTTCAGATCCGGAATTTTCAATATTAAAATTTATAGCCATTTATAAGACCTCTTTTTAGTTAAATTATATATCATAATTTTAAAAGGTCAATGAGGACTTATTTAATAGCAGGTGAAGAGAAATCTTTGTTACCACTTACAGGAGAAAAACCACCAGTTAAATTATAATTAGTCAGCATTGACGAAGTAATAGAGTTGATGTTTTTACCAGTTGGCTTATATTTAGCATAGACTTCAACATCAAACATGAAGTCATTTCCTTGCGAATCTAAAATATCAATACCAATTTTCTTAGAGTAAGTTAAATTAGTGAATGTATTACCAATTACTCCTCCAATTCTACCAGTTCCCGTTGAATCTGGTCCATGATAATCTGTCATTCTGTATTCGAATACCATATCTAATGTAATTGCACTAGCTTTACCGCCCGGTACAACTTTTTTACCTGTTTTATTTTTAGCGTCTACGATTAAAGAATTTTTATCAAGTGGCGCTAGGTATAGGAATGAACCACATGAATGACCGCCTAATAGGTATTGATCATCTGCGTCAAATGAATTTTTGTACGTTTTAAGAGTACCTTCGACCCCATCACTATTTGTAACTGAAATCTTTCTAAAAGGAACTTGTACTTTTCCATTTGCATCATTTGCTCTTAGAGCAGCCACCTTAGGCATTGCTCCAACTAATCCGTTTGACTGTAACTTTAATACGTTATTTCCAGAAATAGTAGCAGGGTGTAAAGTATGAATTAAAATACCATTATCGTATTTACTATTATCGATCTGCGCAGTTCCTAATGCTGCAACATCACCTGGATTAGCGCTATCACCTGTCCAAATGAAATCAACACTTGCATTTCCATCTGCGGAGTATGGAGTAAAATTAGCAGCAGAATAATCTTTAAAACCTTCAATATTCGAAGCGATTCCAGTGATATTGTAGCTTAATCCATACGCATATTCATCCAATCCGCTTACATCAGCTGAATCAGGATCTGTTGTTAAATATAAAGAAGCATCATTTGCAAGATTCTTAAATCTTGAGTAAATAAATTGTCCTCTTAGTTGAGATGATTGTGAACCTTCATTGAACCAATCAAACGCGGTATCTGCTGCATCTAGGTTTTGATACATTGCTGGAACTAAATCATACTTTGCTTCAGTTGTGTAATATGTATTTGAAGCAACTTCAGTGTCAATTGAACCCGTACCTAAACCGAATGTAGTTTGAGTGGATGATGTAAATGCTGGCATTTCAGTGTCACCAATAATTCTTGCAACTAATTCAAGATTTGTAGCCTTAGTATTAGACAATTCAACTTTAAAGTTTTTAGTTACAATGTGTCCTTTGAAATTAGTATCTGGTAATTCATCTA
>Ga0208304_10000804_pt1 | contig 16023 bp, 15 predicted proteins | sample ColrivemetaGS713_FD_187603 | JGI IMG/M metagenome (GOLD analysis project Ga0208304, IMG submission 187603) | Estuarine microbial communities from the Columbia River estuary - Flood tide ETM metaG S.713 (SPAdes) (version 2) | ecosystem: Environmental > Aquatic > Marine > Intertidal zone >... | reverse complement strand
AACCGACGCCGGTTTTCACATCATATTGCCCGGTCCCATCCAAATTCACCGAAACCGTGATTTTGGTTTCCGAAGTATCGCGGGAAATTTCAGCCTTGCGCATATCCGCCTCCATCATTCAATGCCGCCCTTATAGGGCCGGAGGTGGCCATGGCCAAGCGTCTATTGTGCTTCATATGTCAGGCTGGCCCAGAGCGAATGCCAGACATAATCAACGCTTTCGGCGTCCTCAGCAAACGGTTCAATCATAATCACGGCGTTGAGCATGATAGCGCCCGCACCGGTGGGCGGAATTATGGCGCGGCCTTCGGCATCGGTTACCACATAGCTGCGGGTTAGCTCGCCACCGGTCGGCACCACGAAAATATCAATCTGTGCGCCGGCAGCTGGCTCGTCGAGATAGAAAAGCTGCACAGGCAAGCCAGCGCTAAGATCTTCGGTATAAGGATTGGCCCCGGCGACCAGTTCAAAGAAAAGGCCCGTGCGGAAATCCTCACCCGCACCATTGCCTGTGGCGACCAGCGTTTTTGCAAAACGGGTATAGGCCTCGGCAAAGCCAACTTCGGGCAGGCCGCGCGCGGCATGGGCCTCGGTCACCCAATCCATGCCATGTGCGGTGATGAACGCATCAAATTTCTCACGCTCTTCCCAAACCAGCCGCGAGGCGGTTGAAAAATGCGTAACGATGTTCAGCCCGTCACCCGCGGGCAATTGGTTGACAGCGGGGTAATCGCCTGCGCGGCCCGTGACATCAACTGCGTCGGCGCCATTAAAGATTTGAAAGCTATTAAATTGTTGGGGCGAGTAGCCGTAGGTATTGCCTTTGAAGTCTTGCCCCACCTTGATGTCGATCTCCAAATTTGCGCCCATATCAGGGGTGAAATCACGCGGCATCAACCAAAATTCATGCGCAGCAAGCGGTGCGGCATTGAGGGTTAGAAATACAGCTGCAATCGCGCTAAGTCTGAACATGGAACCACCTGATTGGATTTTCTATGCGTTACTCTATCAAAGCTACCTTGCTGGCGTCACTGCTCGTTTTCGTGAACATGGCCGCTGCCCATGAAATTCGGCCTGCGATTGCCGATTTATATCTTGATCCCGGTGAGTTGCGCCTTGAGATCCGCCTGAATCTTGAAGCGGTAATTGCTGAAATTGAGCCGGGGCTGGCAGATACGGCCGATTCTGCCAATGCAGAACGCTATGATGCGCTGCGCAAAATGGAGCCTGATCAGCTGCTGAGCGCGTTTGATCGGACCAAATTTGCCAGTGAGATCGCCGCGCGGTTGGGCGGTGCGCCGCTGTCGCTTGAGGTTGTTGACGCCACTGCCGCCCCGATTGGCGACATTGATTTGCTGCGTGATTCCAGTGTGACCCTGCGGGCTGATCTGCCAAGTGACGGGACGCTGACGCTTGGCTGGGCACCCGCGCTTGGCCCGCTTGTTTTGCGGCTTATGAATGAGGGCAGCGATTATTCAGTCTTTCTTGAGCCGGGCATGACAAGCGACGAATTGCCGGTAACCGGCGCGGTCAGCCAGTCCTTTGGCGCGGTGTTTCTTAACTATATCGCCGTTGGGTTTGACCATATTGTGCCCAAGGGGTTGGACCATGTGCTGTTCGTGGTCGGCCTGTTCTTGCTGTCCACCCGGCTTAGCCCGCTACTTTGGCAAATTTCGGCCTTTACGGCAGCCCATACAATCACACTTGCGCTGGGCCTGTTCAATGTTGTGCAGGTAAGTCCGGCAATTGTGGAGCCGCTGATCGCGCTTTCCATCGCCTATGTTGCCATTGAAAATGTGTTCTTCTCTGGGCTTACCCGGTGGCGACCAGCGCTTATCTTTGCCTTTGGCCTGTTGCATGGCCTCGGGTTTGCGGGTGTGCTGAAAGAGTTCGGACTCAGCCGGGGGAATGAGGTCGCAGGCCTCATTGGCTTTAATATCGGGGTGGAGCTTGGCCAGATCACCGTGGTGATTGGCTGTTTCTTGCTGGTTGGCCTGTGGTTTGGGCGCAAGCCTTGGTATCGCGCCGCCATCACAATTCCCGCATCTCTGGCCGTGGCAGCCATTGGGCTTTATTGGTTTGTGGAGCGTGCGATACTGGCCTGAGGAATCATTTGCGTTTTAACTGAACATGTGTTCAGTTACGGCGGATCCAGAGGAAAGGCTGCGCTATGTTTACCGCTTCCATGAATTTTGCCCTAGGTGATGATGTTGAGGCGCTGCGCGACATGGTGCATCGCTTTGCCCAAGATCGCATCAAACCGCTGGCCGCCGAGATTGATCGCACCAACATCTTCCCCCCCGCGCTGTGGCGCGAGTTGGGCGATATGGGCCTGCTGGGTATTACCGTGCCCGAGCAATATGGCGGTGCCGGAATGAGCTATCTGGCCCATGTCTTGGCGGTCGAGGAAATCGCCCGCGCTTCGGCCTCGGTTTCATTGTCATATGGTGCGCATTCCAACCTATGCGTGAACCAGATCAAGCTGAACGGCACCGATGCGCAGCGCGCTAAATACCTGCCGGGCTTGGTGTCGGGCGAACAAATCGGAGCGCTCGCGATGAGCGAGGCTGGCGCCGGCTCGGACGTTGTGGCCATGAAGCTGCGCGCCGAAAAGCGCAATGACCGCTATGTGCTGAACGGAACGAAATATTGGATCACCAATGGCCCGGATGCCGATACTTTGGTGGTTTACGCCAAAACTGACCCCGCGGCAGGTGCCAAAGGGATAACCGCCTTCATAGTTGAAAAAACGATGAAGGGTTTTTCAACCTCTCCACATTTTGACAAACTCGGCATGCGCGGCTCCAACACGGCCGAACTTGTGTTTGAAAACGTCGAAGTGCCGTTTGAAAATGTGCTGGGTGAGGAAGGTCGCGGCGTGGCTGTTCTGATGTCAGGGCTCGATTATGAACGCGTCGTGCTGTCTGGTATCGGCACCGGCATTATGGCCGCCTGTTTGGATGAGGTGATGCCCTATTTGGCGCAGCGCAAACAATTCGGCCAGCCCATTGGAAGCTTCCAGCTAATGCAGGGCAAAATTGCCGATATGTATACGGCTATGAACTCGGCCCGAGCCTATGTTTACGCCGTCGCAGCTGCCTGTGATCGTGGGCAAGTGACCCGGCAAGATGCAGCGGCCTGCGTGCTCTACGCCTCGGAAGAAGCCATGAAACAGGCCCATCAAGCCGTGCAGGCGATGGGCGGGGCGGGCTTTATGAACGAAAGCGCCGTTTCTCGCCTGTTTCGTGATGCCAAGTTGATGGAAATTGGGGCAGGCACCAGCGAAATCCGCCGGATGCTGATTGGCCGGGAAATGATGAAGGCGGCAGAGTGATGACATTTTTCGTTTTCGCTGAACTGCACAATCGGGCAAGCCAATGACCCAAAAACAAGCGCATCTTGATTTGCTGGCACAAATCTCCACTGCAGCCGCGCTTTCCGCTGCTGGCGGTGGCGACAAAGCGCGTGAGCGGCATTTATCGCGTGGCAAAATGCTGCCGCGCGACCGGGTGGCCGGGGTGTTGGACGCTGGCTCGCCGTTTTTGGAAATTGGCGCGTTGGCGGCGCATGGTATGTACGAGGGCGCCGCGCCGGGTGCGGGGATGATTGCGGGCATTGGGCAGGTGCATGGCAACTGGGTGATGGTTGTTTGCAACGATGCCACCGTGAAGGGCGGCACCTACTACCCGATGACGGTGAAAAAGCACCTTCGCGCGCAGGAGATTGCTGAGGCAAACCGCTTGCCCTGCATCTATCTGGTCGATAGCGGCGGGGCGAACCTGCCCAATCAGGATGAGGTTTTCCCGGATCGGGATCACTTTGGCCGGATTTTTTACAATCAGGCGCAGATGAGCGCCAAAGGCATTGCGCAGATCGCCGTGGTCATGGGGTCGTGCACGGCGGGTGGTGCCTATGTGCCGGCAATGTCTGATGTCTCGATTATCGTGCGCGATCAGGGTACGATTTTTCTGGCCGGCCCGCCCTTGGTGAAGGCAGCGACGGGCGAAGTTGTATCGGCCGAGGATTTGGGCGGTGGCGATGTGCATACGCGCCTGTCAGGGGTGGCAGACTATTTAGCCGAAGATGATGCCCATGCGTTGGAACTGGCGCGCGATGCTGTGGCCGCGCTGAACCTTGCGCCTAAAACCCATGCCGCCCTGCAACAGGCCGAACCGCCCAAGCTCAACCCAGATGAATTGCTGGATATACTGCCTGCCGACTTGCGCACGCCTTACGATATCCGCGAGGTGATTTGGCGGCTGGTCGATGGCAGCCGGTTTGATGAATTCAAGGCGCGGTATGGCACTACATTGGTCTGCGGTTTTGCGCATGTGAACGGTATTCCCGTTGGTATTATTGCCAATAATGGCGTGTTGTTTAGTGAAAGCGCCACCAAGGGCGCGCATTTTGTGGAGCTGTGTAGCCAACGCAAAATTCCGCTGGTGTTTTTGCAGAATATCACCGGGTTTATGGTCGGGCAGAAGTATGAAGCCGAAGGCATCGCGCGGCATGGGGCCAAGCTTGTCACGGCTGTGGCGACAACCAATGTGCCGAAAATTACCATCCTCGTCGGCGGCAGCTTCGGCGCGGGTAATTACGGCATGGCCGGCCGGGCCTATTCCCCACGCTTCCTGTGGACATGGCCGAATTCGCGGATTTCCGTGATGGGGGGCGAGCAGGCGGCAGGCGTGCTGGCCACTGTGCGGCGTGACGGAATTGAGCGGGCAGGTGGCGCTTGGTCAGCGGCGGAGGAAGCCGAGTTCAAGCGCCCAACAATCGAGATGTTTGAGGAGCAATCCCACCCGCTCTACGCCTCGGCCCGGCTTTGGGACGATGGCGTGATCGACCCGCGCCACACCCGCGACGTGCTGACGCTTAGTCTGCTCGCCAGCCTCAACACCCCAGTGGAGGACACGCGGTTTGGCGTGTTTCGGATGTGAAATTGCGCCTTAAAACCCGCAAGCCACGGCCCCACCCACCCACCCGCCGCGCCTTGCGGGTTTTGGAGATGGTATGATGTTCAATAAAATCCTAATCGCCAATCGCGGCGAGATCGCCTGCCGGATAATGGATACGGCCCGCCGCATGGGCGTGGCCACGGTCGCGGTTTATTCCGATGCCGATGCCAATGCCCGCCATGTGGCGCTCGCCGATGAAGCCGTGCGGATCGGCCCGGCGCCTGTAGGCGAAAGCTATCTGCTAGGCGATGTCATCATTCAGGTGGCGCTGGATGCGGGCGCGCAGGCGATACATCCGGGCTATGGTTTTCTGTCCGAAAACCCCGATTTCGCCGATAAAATCGCTGCGGCGGGCCTTACCTTCATCGGCCCCAGCGCCGATGCGATCCGCGCGATGGGCCTTAAAGATGCGGCCAAGGCGTTGATGGAACAGGCCGGAGTGCCGGTCGTGCCGGGCTATCACGGCGCCAATCAGGACGCAGCGTTTCTGGCCGATCGGGCCGCCGAAATCGGCTATCCTGTGCTGATCAAAGCCCGCGCAGGCGGTGGCGGCAAGGGGATGCGGCGGGTGGATGACCCGGCTGATTTTGCCGCGCATCTGGCTGGGGCAGCGCGTGAAGGCAAGGCCAGTTTTGGCGACGCTGCGGTGTTGATTGAAAAATACATCCTCAACCCCCGCCATATCGAAATTCAGGTGTTTGGCGATAATCACGGCGAAGCTGTGTATCTGCATGAGCGTGACTGCTCGCTTCAGCGCCGCCATCAAAAAGTTATCGAGGAAGCCCCCGCGCCGGGGATGACGGATGAGGTGCGCGCCGCCATGGGGCAGGCGGCTGTGACGGCGGCCAAGGCGATTGGCTATTCCGGTGCAGGTACAGTCGAATTTATCGTCGATGGGGCTGGCGGCCTGCGCCCGGATGGGTTTTGGTTCATGGAGATGAACACCCGTTTGCAGGTGGAACATCCGGTGACCGAGGCGATTACGGGCATTGACCTTGTTGAATGGCAGTTGCGTATGGCCGCTGGCCAACCCCTGCCCATGGCACAGGCAGATATTCCCTTGAACGGCCATGCCTTTGAGGCCCGGATTTATGCAGAAGATGTCGCGCGCGATTTTCTGCCCGCTACCGGCCATCTGCACCACCTCCATTTCGGCGGCGGTGCGCGCGTTGATACCGGCGTGCGCCAAGGAGATGACATCAGCCCATTCTACGACCCGATGATCGCCAAGCTAACCGTGCATGGCCCCGACCGGGCCACGGCCTTGGCCAGCCTGAATCGCGCGCTGGGCGAGACTGAAATCGCCGGGCTGACAACAAATATCGCCTTTCTCGGCGCGCTGTGTCGCCATGCGGAATTCGCCGCCGGACAAGTGGATACCGGGTTGATTGGCCGCGATTTGGAAGCGCTGCGTAGTGCGGCCGCCCCCGATGCTGCCCTGCGCGCCTTGGCGGCACTGGCGGCGCAAGACTTGCCCAACCCCCAGCCCCAGGCGGGCTTTACCCAATGGGCGCCGTTAAGGCGGCATGTTGTGCTTGAGGGCGAAGATATCGCCGTAACCACGCTGGGGCCGGAGCGGTTTGTTGTTGATGGGCTGGAGTTGAGCCTGCATCGCAATGGCCCCCGCTGGCGTGTAACGGCAGATCGCCAGTTTGACGCCACGCTGTTGCGCTTTGGCGACCGCGTCGATGTGTTCGCTAATGGCACGCATTTCGGCGCCACAATTACCCGCCCCGGCGCCAAGCAGGACGAGGCCGGGGGTGATGTTATTCGCGCGCCCATGCCGGGCTTGGTAAAGCTGGTTGCTGCTATACCCGGCCAAACTGTGGCCAAAGGTGCTGCATTGCTGGTGCTAGAGGCTATGAAGATGGAACACACAATGACCGCCCCACGCGACGGCGTTGTGGCCAATGTGCTGGTGGCCGAGGGTGCGCAGGTTATAGATGGCGCATTACTGTTAGAATTGGAGCCGATAGATGGCTGATCAGGTTCGCATTGTTGAAATGTCTGCCCGCGATGGTTTGCAGAATGAAGCGCAGATTGTGCCGACCGCGCAGAAAATCGCGCTGATTGACCTGCTGTCAGCCTGCGGGTTTGATGCGATTGAGGCGGCGAGCTTTGTATCCCCCAAATGGGTGCCACAAATGGGCGATGGGGCCGAGGTAATGGCCGGAATTACCCGTACGCCCGGTATCACCTATTGGGCGCTGACCCCGAACCTGAAAGGGTATGAGGCAGCTTTGGCTGCTGGTGTTGATGGGGTGGCGATTTTCGGTTCAGCCTCAGAAACATTCAGCCAGAAGAATATTAATTGCTCGATCGCTGAAAGTCTGGGGCGTTTTGCACCAATAGCGCAGGCCGCCCAGCGGGATGGGGTGGCGCTCCGGGGCTATGTGTCTTGCGTAACCGACTGCCCCTATGAAGGGGCGATTGCGCCCCGTGCTGTGGCTCATATGGCGGCCGCATTGGCCGATTTGGGCTGCGTTGAAATTTCGCTTGGCGATACAATCGGCCAAGGGCGGCCTGATACGGTTGCCACTATGCTGGATGCTGTTTTGGCGCGCTTTCCAGCCCATCAACTGGCTGGCCATTTTCATGATACGGCGGGCCGGGCGCTTGAAAATATCGGCACGGCTTTGGACAAAGGCTTACGGGTGTTTGACGCTTCTGTCGGCGGGCTTGGCGGCTGCCCTTATGCGCCCGGTGCGGCGGGGAATGTCGATTCATTGAAGGTTGATGCCATGCTGAAAATGCTGGGTTTTGATACCGGGCTGGACGGCGCAAAACTGCGCGAGGCAGCGGCTTTTGCAAAGGGGCTACGAGCATGAGTATGACAAGCGTGATTGAACAGATGGATGCGCGCGGCATAGTTACGCTAACGCTGAACCGCCCCGAGGTGCATAATGCCATCAACGCCGAAATGATGGATGAACTAACCGCCGCTGCAGCCCGGCTTGGGGCTGACCCAGCGGTTCGTGCGGTGATTGTCACCGGGCAAGGGGCCAGCTTTTGCGCGGGCGGTGATCTGAATTGGATGAAGGCGCAAATTGCCGCCACGCGCCAGCAACGCATGGCCGAGGCGCGGCGTTTGGCGAATATGCTGCAAGCGCTGAACACCATGCCCAAACCGCTGATCGGGGCTGTGAATGGCGCGGCTTTTGGGGGCGGTATTGGGCTGATTTCAGTCTGTGATGTGGCCATTGCCGCTGAAAAGGCCAAGTTTGGATTGACCGAAACCCGGCTTGGCCTGACCCCGGCCACAATCTCGCCCTATGTGCTGGCGCGGATGGGCGAGGGCTTGGCGCGGCGTGTGTTCATGTCATCGCGGCGCTTTGATGCGCATGAGGCGCGGGCGTTGGGTCTGCTCGCCCGCGTTCTGCCCGCCGAGGACCTGCTGGCAGCCGCAATGGCCGAGGCGGAAGCCTATCTGGGATGCGCCCCGCATGCCGTTGGTGCAGCAAAGGCGCTAACGCGGATGTTGTCCACCCCGATCACGGATGAGGTGATTGATCGCACAATTGAAGAGCTGGCCAATAATTGGGAAGGTGCCGAGGCGCACGAAGGCGTCTCGGCATTTTTTGAAAAACGCGCCCCAAGCTGGGCCCGTTAGGCGCAGCGCTGGGATTCTAAGGCGGCTTGTGCGCAGTCACGGTCCAAGGCGCGGATCGCATCAAACTGGGTCAGAAATACCTGGCCGCCAAGGTCATGCAGGAAATGGCTGCGTTTGAGCCTATCCATAACGGGGCCTTTTACTTCGGACAAATGCAACTGAATGCCTGCCTCTTTCAGGCGCGTATTCACGGCCTCAAGGCTTTCCAATGCCGACAGGTCAATGAAATTCACCGCCGGGCAAACCAAAATCACATGCTTAATCGCCTTGTTCTGAGCGATTGCGGCATTGATCCGATCCTCAATAAACCGGGCATTGGGGAAATACAGGCTTTCGTCAATGCGGATGGAATAGATCGACGGGCTGACCACAACTTCGTGACGGTTGATATTGCGGAAATGCTCGGTGCCCGGTACCTGGCCAACCACGGCATAATGCGGCCGTGAGGTGCGGTAAAGATGAACGAAAATCGACAGCCCGACCCCCGCGATGATGCCCGGCTCAATCCCAAACCCTAAGGTTACCAAAATCGTCGCGGCCATGGCTGCAAAATCACCGCGCGAATAGCGCCAGCTGCGTTTCAGCGCACCCAGATCAACAAGCGACAGAACCGCCACGATGATGGTGGCCGCCAGTGTGGCCTTTGGTAAGAAGTAGAGCAGCGGGGTAAGGAACAGCGCAGCACCAGCAATGCCGACCGCTGTGAAGGCCCCGGCAGCGGGCGTTTCAGCTCCAGCATCGAAATTTACGACCGAGCGTGCAAAGCCACCTGTGACCGGGAAACCACCCGATACAGCCGCGCCGACATTCGCGGCACCAAGTGCGATCAACTCCTGATCAGGGTCAATGCGCTGGCGGCGTTTGGCGGCAAGCGTTTGCGCCACGGAAATCGTCTCAACATAGCCGACAATGGAAATGAGCAGTGCGGGCGTGGCAATTTGCGCCCAAAGTGCAAGATCAAACGGCGGCAGGGTTGGTGCGGGAAGCCCGCTAGGTATTTCGCCTACAATTGCCACGCCATGCCCGTTCAACCCCAACAGCCAAGTTGCGAGCGTTGTTGCAGCGACGGCCGCAATGGGGGCTGATTTCGTAAGAATGTCAGCCAAGCGCGGTTTTGCGCCACGCGCCAGAAGCAGCTTTTTCAATGATTTGCGCGACCAGAACAAAAAACCGGTCGCAAAGACGCCGATAACGAATGTTGGCAGGTTTGCATCGCCAATATTAGCCCAAAGCCCGCTTAGCAATTCAATTAGGTTATGCCCTTCGCCCTTTACGCCCAACAGGTGGCGCAACTGGCTGGCCGCAATAATAATTCCCGATGCGGTGATAAACCCGGAAATAACCGGGTGTGATAGGAAATTCGCAAGAAACCCCAGTCGCAAAAAGCCCATCACGAGCAACATCAACCCGGATAGAAAGGCCAATGCGATCGCCGCCCCCAAGTATTCCGGCGTGCCCTGTGCTGCCAATTGGCCAACTGAGGCCGCGGTCATCAACGAGGCCACAGCAACCGGCCCCACGGCCAAAGCCCGGCTTGTGCCGAAAATTGCGTAAATCACCAAAGGTGCAATCGAAGCATATAGCCCCACTTGCGCCGGCAGTCCGGCCAAAAGCGCATAGGCAAGTGATTGCGGGATCAGCATGATCGTAACGATCACCGCCGCCACAAGATCATTCTCTAGCGTTTGGCGCGAATAGCTACGGCCCCATGTAAGGATGGGGAAAAATTTGGCAAATTGCATGGGAATACCTATGAAATGCGGCGCCCGCAGGCGCCGCTACAACAAGATTAGCGCGTGGATTTCCACAGCATGGCTGAGCGCGCGCCAGAACGGCAATAACCCAGAATTTTGCCTTTGGAACCAGCGACCGCGGCTTTGAAATCGCTCAGCGTATGCGGACCTGGCCCTGCAGGCGACATTGGCACATAGTGAAATTCGATCTCATTATCGACACAGGCCGCACGGATCATTTCAGATGTCGGCTGACCATATTCCTCGCCGTCAGGACGATTGCAGATGATCGTTGAAAAGCCCTGCGCTTTGGCCAAAGCCACATCTTGTGGCTGAAGTTGGCTGGTGGCCGCGAAATTGTCTGCGATTTTATTGAGATTCATTTTAAGCTCCAATTACAGCCGGTTGACCGGCACTTTAAGATAGATGTTGCCGTCATCTTCCGGCTCGGGCATCCGACCAGCGCGCATATTCACTTGGATCGACGGCACAATCAGCCGCGGCATGCCAAGTGATTTATCACGGGCTGAGCGCATCTCGACGAAATCTTCAACGCTTTTGCCAGCGCCGATATGCACATTGAGGGCCTTCTGTTCGGCCACGGTCGTTTCCCAAGCATAAGTGTCACGCCCCGGTGCCTTGTAATCATGGCCAACGTAAATGCGCGTCGCATCTGGCAGAGTCAGAATCTTCTGAATTGAATTGTAAAGGTTTTCAGCTGAACCCCCCGGAAAATCACAGCGCGCTGTCCCGAAATCTGGCATGAACAAAGTGTCGCCCACAAAGGCAGCATCATCAATGACATAGGTCAAACAGGCGGGCGTATGGCCGGGAGTGTGCATGACATTGCCCGTCAGCCCGCCAATGGTGAAGGTGTCACCTTCACGAAACAACTTGTCAAACTGGCTGCCATCGCGCTGGAATTCGGTTCCGGCATTAAAGACTTTGCCAAAGATCCCCTGAACAACTGTAATCTGCTCACCAATGCCAATTTTACCACCGACCTGCTGTTGCAGATAGGGCGCTGCCGACAGATGGTCAGCATGCACATGGCTTTCCAGCAGCCATTCAACTTTCAGCTCGTGTTCCTTTACATAGGTGACAATCGCATCTGCGCTGCGGGTATCAGTGTGGCCCGAGGCATAGTCGAAATCGAGGACCGAATCGACGATTGCACAGGCATTGCTGTTTGGGTCCATCACAACATAGGACACAGTATTGGTTGCCTCGTCAAAAAAGGCCTGAACTTTGGGTGACATGACATGCTCCGTTTTTTACATTTGATAGGTGTTATATAGGTCGTTAAAACATATTACAAGATTTGAATATGAAATTTCTTATTATCTTCTATTCATAAATATCCCACGGGGGTCTGGGGGTGTGAAACCCCCGGCGCTAGCTGCGGTGTAAATCGTCATCGACTGCGTTTGCCAACTCAGGTTTCGGCTCTCTCGTGGCGTTAAATACGGCGCCACGAAAACCGAAACCCTTGCCAATAATAAGGCTGCACTGGGTTGAAAACGGCGAAAAATTGGTGCGGCGCGCAGCCAAACATCGACAAAAGTATAGCGTAGATTTCCCCAAGAATCTTGGGAAACTCACGCCAAACTGCGGCGTAATGACAGTGATGTCTTGAATTGGCATTGGGCAATCCTTTCAGATTGCCCAACTTTTCCAATGCAGTGGATTAGTGCGAGTGCGCCATATCCGGCGGTGTGGCTTCGCCTTTCAGCGCGGCCAATGCTTCATCCAGTCCAACGACATTGCTGCCTTGCTCTCCAAGGCGACGAATCGACACGCTGCGGTCTTCAACTTCTTTCATGCCGATGGCCAGAATCGCGGGCACTTTGGTTAATGAGTGTTCGCGGACCTTGTAGTTGATCTTTTCATTGCGGCAATCGGCCTCTGCGCGCACGCCAGCGGCCTTGAGCGCGGCCACAACTTCATGCACATACTCATCGGCATCCGACACAATCGCCGCCACAACCACCTGACGCGGCGCCAACCAGAAGGGCAGTTTGCCGGCATGTTCTTCGATCAGAATGCCAAGGAAGCGTTCAAAGCTGCCCACGATGGCGCGGTGCAGCATAACTGGGCGGTGCTTGTTGCCATCTTCACCGATGTAATTCGCATCCAGCCGTTCGGGCAGAACAAAATCCACCTGCAAGGTGCCGCATTGCCAATCGCGGCCAATGGCGTCGGTCAGCACGAATTCCAGTTTCGGGCCGTAAAACGCACCCTCTCCGGGATTAAGTTCAAATGCATAGCCTGCGGCCGTGGTTGCATTACGCAGCGCGGCTTCGGCGCGGTCCCAAGTATCATCCGAACCGGAACGTTTTTCGGGCCGGTCTGAAAATTTCACCTTAAAGCTCTCAAAGCCCAAGTCTTTGTAAACGCTGGCCAAAAGGTTAATGAAATCTTCGGTTTCCTGCTCGATCTGCTTTTCTTCGCAGAAGATATGCGCATCGTCCTGCACAAATCCGCGCACGCGCATGATGCCGTGCAATGCGCCCGAAGGCTCGTACCGGTTACAGGCGCCAAATTCGGCCATGCGCAAGGGCAGGTCGCGGTAAGATTTCAGCCCGTGGTTATAAATCTGCACATGGCAGGGGCAGTTCATGGGTTTCAGGGCGTTAATGCGTTTTTCGCGGGCATGGTCTTCGTCTACCTCAACGATGAACATGTTTTCCTGATAGTTTTCCCAATGGCCCGAGGCTTCCCACAACTTGCGGTCCACCACCTGCGGGGTGTTCACCTCAACATAGCCGGCACCCTTCTGGCGGCGGCGCATATATTGCTGCAATTCCTGATAGACGGTCCAGCCGTTGGGGTGCCAGAACACCATGCCCGGTGCTTCTTCTTGCATATGGAACAGGTCCATCTCGCGGCCCAACTTGCGGTGGTCGCGTTTGGCGGCCTCTTCCAACATATTCAGATGCGCCTTGAGGTCGTCCTTATGCCGGAACGCCACGCCGTAAATGCGCTGGAGCTGTTCACGGTTGGAATCGCCGCGCCAATAGGCACCGGCCACGTTCATCAGCTTGAAAGCATCGGCCGGGATTTGGCCGGTATGCACCAGATGCGGACCGCGGCACAGGTCTTGCCAGTGGCCATGCCAATACATGCGAATGTCTTCGCCTTCGGGAATCGCTTCAACGAGTTCGACCTTGAAGGGCTCATTGGTGGATTTGTAATGCGCCATAGCGCGCGCGCGATCCCAAACCTCAAAGCGCACATCGTCGCGCGCGGCGATAATTTCGCGCATGCGTTTTTCGATGACTTCAAGATCCTCGGGTGTAAATGGCTCGGCGCGGTCAAAATCGTAATACCAGCCGTTTTTGATCACCGGGCCAATGGTGACCTTCACATCTGGCCATAATTCTTGCACGGCGCGGGCCATCACATGGGCGCAGTCGTGGCGGATCAGCTCCAGCGCGATGGTTTCATCTTTGGCGGTGTGCAGGGCAAAGCGTGCATCGGCTGGGATGGGTTCAGACAGGTCGGCAAGCCGCCCGTCAATTGAGCAGGCCAGCGCGGCCTTGGCCAGCGATTTGGAAATATCTGCTGCCACCTCGCCACCGGTAATTCCGGCGGGGTATTGGCGCTGTGCGCCATCTGGCAATGTCAGGGAAATCTGTGCGGCCATGGCCGTATCCTTTCGATTTCTGGCGCCAACGAAACGCCCGGTTGTTGATGGCGGCAGGTTTAGCTGCTCGGCTGGGCTTGTCAACCACTTGCCATCAAGGCACCGCTGTGCATTCTGCAAACATGACACATTCGACACATCACACCGCCGATGGCCGTGCTATCGCCTATCATTACACGCAGGGCAAAGGCCCCTGTGTTGTGTTTTTGGGCGGCTTCAAGTCGGACATGACCGGCACCAAAGCCCAATTCCTGCAGAGCTGGGCCCAAGCGCAGGGGCGGGCGTTTCTTCGGTTTGATTACACCGGGCACGGCGCATCATCGGGGCGATTCGAGGGTGGCTGTATAGGTGACTGGGCGCGGGATGCGATTGATATCATTACAGATATTACGACAGGTCCGCTGCTGCTGGTCGGCTCATCAATGGGCGGTTGGATATCATTGCTGGTGGCCCGCGCGCTGCCTGACCGGCTAGCTGGCCTTGTCGGCATCGCTGCCGCGCCCGATTTTACGGAAGATTCGATGTGGGCGGGGTTTAGCGACGCTGAACGTAAGGCATTGATGGCACAGGGCCATATCGCGTTGCCTTCAGACTACGACGAACCCTATATCATCACCCGAAAACTTATCGAAGATGGCCGCAATCAGTTGGTGTTACGCAGCCCGCTGCAGATGGATGTGCCGGTCCGGCTGTTGCAAGGCAGTGCTGACATTGATGTATTGCCCGAGGTCGCCCAGCGGCTGTTTGACCATTTGCAGGGCAATGACATTCGGCTGACCATTGTAAAAGGATCAGATCATCGGTTTTCGGGGGAAGCTGAGCTGGCTTTAATCGCGCAAACGATTGAAGAGATCATCGCTTAAAGCAAAATCCCCAATACAGCGACCATCGCCCCTAAGAAAAATAAACCCATGGCCATTGCATTGACCATGTAAACCGTGCGGAATTTTGGGGCATTTTCTTCGGCTGACAGGGGTGATGATTTCAGTCGATACGCCATCATCAAACTAATTAACACGCCGACCAGCCCAAATGCTGCCAAACCAGCCCCGGCCCAAATCAAAATTTGCATGTCACTATCCCCTTGTTTTACTAGGGGTTTTGCTAACTGAACTTAGCTAAAAGTGCAAGCGGGGCTTGCCGATGGCGCGGACCGCTATTAGGGTCGCGCCAAATTTGCCGCTTGGCCAAACTGAACTTAAGGATAGATGATGGACCTGACCGACGACAACACTACATCGCACAACCAATATCGCATTACCGCTGATGAACTTCGGTCTTTTGTTGAACGTTATGAACGGCTTGAGGTTGAAAAAAAAGACATCGCCGACCAGCAAAAAGAAGTTATGGCTGAAGCGAAGGGCCGAGGGTATGACACCAAAATCCTGCGCAAAATCGTAACGATGCGCAAACAGGACCCTGCCGATATTTCCGAAGAAGAAGCCGTATTGCAGCTTTATCGTGACGCACTTGGCATGTAGGACAGCCGGTTTTTGGCGTTGGTCAATACGACGCCACTGCAGGCTAGGCGGGCTTGTTTAATAATATATCCATAAGTCTTAGTAAATGAGTCGCAAAATATTAACAGGATCAGGGGAGCTGGAACAAATGCATTGCAACCCGGCGATGTATTTGTTGCCTCGATATTATTTAAAACATACATAAAGCGCTGTATTTTAAGTGAATCCGGCAGCTTACGCTTAGTAGGTTAACGATATCTTAAATGTAAGTTGAAAATAAGCACTGCAAATGCTAAAACCTGCGTGCCTTACTTGTTGTAAGGTGGCTCGCTGGTGAAAAGTATGGCGACCCGTTTATATCAGTCGTTTCGGCGTCGCCAAGGTTTAAATATTACGTTGCCGCTTTTGGTATTTGAAACATTAATCCCATTGGTTGACCGCCGTTAACGAGTATTAGAGCGAGTAAAAACAATGCAATGGGTACTTCTCTTGGCTTTGTCCAATGGGGGCGTTGCTATTCTTGACGCCGATAATCGACAACATTGCGAAGAAATTCGAGCCAACTTTCAGCAGGAAAATTCTGCTAGCAATGGTTTGCCGTAATTTCATGCAGCCA
>Ga0208304_10000798_pt1 | contig 16116 bp, 7 predicted proteins | sample ColrivemetaGS713_FD_187603 | JGI IMG/M metagenome (GOLD analysis project Ga0208304, IMG submission 187603) | Estuarine microbial communities from the Columbia River estuary - Flood tide ETM metaG S.713 (SPAdes) (version 2) | ecosystem: Environmental > Aquatic > Marine > Intertidal zone > Estuary... | reverse complement strand
ACATCACAAAGATCATTTACCCCAATCGCTTGAAATATATTTCCGTTAAGTGCAGGGCCATTATGGCAACGGTAACAACCGGCATCACTAAAAAACAGTAGTGCCCCCCGTTTCATTTGGTCATCCATTGCGTCTTCATTACCACGGAGCCACTCTTGGTAGGGAGCTTCATAAGGCATGATGGTACGGATATAAGCAGAAAGGGCAAAGCTCATGGCCTCGCGTCCGTAACGGGCATTTGTCGGCCAATCATAAAAAGCTGCGTCAAACATTTCGCGGTAACCCAGTTCATCCAGGATGTAGTCATCTACCCGCATCCGGTGGATATCGGTACCTTCGATATTTTGTGCTTCCAACCCGTCGAGGCCGGTAAAATTCACTTCCGTCGAGGGGTCATTTACGCCCCAGAGGGCTTCGGTACCTACATTGTTAAAACGTGCGCCAAAACGGCCGGCCCACATGGAATTTTGCACATAAGCAACGCCCACCATACTCAATGGGCGGGCTCCCTGGGCATCAATCTGATCTTCGTTGTAGTCGGCGCGCATTCCGCGTCCTTCGCCGTTGACACCAAAACCTTCCGCACCATCCGCTATTCCCTGGCTATTCCCTGGGGTGAATCCGGCTTCTGGAACATGGCAAGTTGCACAGGAATACGTCCGCATCCCCGTTTCATTGACGGCATCAATCCCTAGAGCCGTCTCAAAAAAGAGCATTTTACCCAATTCCACTTTCTCATAGGTAAGGGTATTGCCAATCCCTGCCGGGATATTCTCTAAATCTTCGTGATGAGGAACTTTGTAATAATCCAGACTTTGATCAGGGGAAAGCCTGCGCATGGTACGCTGCAGCGTTACGTCCAATGGATCGGCAGTCTTTTCACTAGTACATGCAGCTAGCAAAAAGATAGAAAGGCCTAATAAGGGTAAGCTTCTTCTTAACATGGGATTATTCGTTCACAAAAAAAACAAAATGTGGGAGCGCCCAGCTAAAGGGTGCAATAGTGGACGCTCCATAACCTCTCAAAGCTCAAGTAGGGTCGTTGCTCTATAATTTCTTTCCACCTACTTAAAAGTAGGTTTATATACGACTTGGGCCTGATCTAGTTGCAAACAAAGGTAATTTTTTTTAATGTTTCCAGAAGGTGACTTTTATCAACCCATTCTGCCTTACCTTTGTTCAACAAGCTTACAGGAGTCGTTAGCACCTGTAATTAGACCTCAAATTCGCCATAAAGTTACTAATTCTTACTGTCTTCCTGCTATGAAAGAGATCACTGATTTACTAAAAGAACGAATTTTGGTCCTTGACGGAGCTATGGGTACCATGATCCAGCGCTACAAGTTGGACGAAAAAGGTTACCGTGGCCAGCGCTTTGCAGACTGGGGGCAGGATATGAAAGGGAATAACGACATCCTTTGCCTTACCCAACCTGCCATTGTAGAAGAAATTCACCGGGCTTATCTGGAGGCAGGAGCAGATATCCTGGAGACCAATACCTTCAATTCCACCAGTATCTCTCAAGCAGATTATGGTACGGAGGCCTATGTCTATGAATTGAACAAGGCTGCGGCCACCCTGGCGAAAAATGCCACGACGGATTACACCACCAGAAACCCGGCTAAACCACGTTTTGTAGCGGGTGCTATCGGGCCGCTGAACAAGACCTTATCCCTTTCTCCCGATGTCAACGATCCCGGTTATCGGGCCGTTACTTTTGATGAAGTCGTGACCTCCTACAGCGAACAAATCAATGGCTTACTCGACGGCGGAGCCGACTTGTTGTTGGTGGAAACCATTTTCGACACCCTCAATGCCAAAGCGGCCGTTTTTGCGTTGGAGACCATCTTTGCAGAGCGCAAGCAACGTTGGCCCATCATCATTTCCGGCACCATTACCGACGCCAGTGGCCGTACGTTGTCCGGACAAACCGTAGAAGCTTTCTGGATCTCGATCATGCACGCCCAGCCGCTTTGTGTTGGTCTCAACTGTGCGCTTGGTGCGGAGGAAATGCGCCCCCACTTGCAAGCCCTCTCTAAAGTAGCTTCTTGTTTTGTCCATGCCTACCCCAATGCGGGTTTGCCCAATGAGTTTGGAGAGTACGACCAGGACCCTGAAGTCATGCAGGCTTACATTCGCGACTTCGCGGCTAGTGGCTTCGTCAATATTATTGGCGGGTGTTGTGGTACTACCCCAGCCCATATTTCCGCCATGGCTAACGCCGTCGCTGATCTACCAACGCGCCAACCCGCTAAGCCTTCGGAATACACCATGCTGAGCGGGCTGGAACCCCTCATCATCCGTCCCGAGACCAATTTCGTTAATGTTGGCGAACGGACCAACGTCACAGGCTCCCGCAAATTTGCGCGCCTGATCAAAGATGGAGACCTGATCGCCGCCCTGGATGTCGCACGCCAGCAAGTAGAAGGAGGCGCCCAAATCATCGACGTCAATATGGACGAAGGCCTGCTGGACAGCAAAGCTGCGATGGTCAAATTCCTGCACCTGGTCATGGCTGAACCCGACATCGCCAAACTTCCCATTATGATCGACTCTTCGAAGTGGGAGGTCATTGAAGCAGGATTGAAAACGGTTCAAGGGAAGTGCATCGTCAATTCTATCAGTATGAAAGAGGGCGAAACGGAGTTTATCCGGCAAGCCAATCTGGTAAAAAACTACGGTGCAGCAGCGGTTGTCATGGCCTTTGACGAAGATGGTCAGGCTGATACTATCGAACGAAAAGTGAGTATCTGCGAACGCGCTTACCGCATCCTCGTGGATCGGGTAGGCTTCCTTCCTCAGGACATTATTTTTGATCCCAATATTTTTGCCGTCGCTACCGGGATTGAAGAACACAATGAATACGCTATCAACTTTATCGAGGCTACCCGCCAGATCAAGGAATGCTGTCCGGGCGCTAAAATCAGTGGGGGTGTTAGCAATGTTTCGTTCTCCTATCGGGGAAACGACGTCGTGCGCGAAGCCATGCACGCTGCTTTTCTCTACCATGCGATTCGAGCCGGCATGGACATGGGCATCGTCAATGCAGGGATGATTGAAGTCTACGAAGAAATTCCAGCAGAACTGCTGACCAGAGTGGAAGATGTCCTCTTCAACCGCCGGGAGGATGCCACCGAGCGATTAACCGATTTTGCCGAAAGCGTAAAAGGGGATGGTGGCCGTCAGATCGTTCGCGATCTTGCCTGGCGCGAAGGCACGGTACAAGAACGCCTCAGTCACGCCCTCGTAAGAGGAATTACAGAATACATCATTGAGGACACCGAAGAAGCTCGGCAAGCATACGATCGTCCCTTACACGTCATTGAAGGCCCCTTGATGGATGGCATGAATATCGTCGGCGACCTTTTTGGCGCCGGCAAAATGTTCCTCCCCCAGGTCGTAAAAAGCGCCCGGGTGATGAAGAAATCGGTGGCTTATCTTACCCCCTTCATCGAAGCGGAAAAGGCGGAAGGTGCTAAAAGCACGAAGGGGAAAATATTATTAGCTACGGTCAAAGGCGATGTCCATGACATTGGTAAGAATATCGTCGGCGTCGTACTGGCTTGTAACAATTACGATATCGTTGACCTTGGGGTGATGGTTCCCGCGAACATCATTCTGAAAGCCGCCCGCGAACACGATGTAGACATCATTGGCCTCAGTGGCTTGATCACGCCCAGCCTGGATGAGATGGTCTTTCTGGCACAAGAGATGGAGCGTTTGGAATTCAAAATGCCGCTGCTGATCGGAGGTGCAACAACTTCCAAGACCCACACTGCCGTAAAAATTGAGCCCGAATACAGTGGTCCGGTCATTCACGTATTGGATGCCTCCCGAGCAGTGGCGGTAGCCAGCGCCCTTTTAGGGGAGGATGAAAACCTGCGCAGCAATTTTGTACTGGACGCCCAGGCCTCCTACCAGCAGATTAGAGATCAGCGGGCCGGACGGACCAGTCACAAAAAATATTTACCTATCGCAGAGGCACGCGCCAATAAACTTCAATTGGACTGGGAAACGTACACCCCGACAGCTCCTAAAAAAACAGGAGTACAAGTGTTTGCCAATATCGACCTGGAAGAACTCAGCAATTATATCGACTGGACGCCTTTCTTCACCTCCTGGCAACTGGCGGGTAAGTTCCCGGCAATTCTCGAAGACGAAGTTGTTGGCATCGAAGCCAAACGGCTCTATAACGATGCACGCTCTATGCTGCGGCAAATTATCGACGAAAAGTGGTTGCAAGCCAAAGCTGTTGTTGGCTTATTTCCGGCAAACGTGGTCAATGATGACGATATTGAAGTTTACGATCCGGCCAACGAAGGTCGGGTGCTAACCACCCTACATCACCTGCGGCAACAAGCCCAAAAAGCGGCAGGGCGGCCCAATCTTTGTTTGACCGATTACCTGGCGCCTAAAACCAGTGGAAAATCCGATTATCTCGGAGCGTTCGCGGTCACGGCCGGTATCGGCATTGAAGCTCACGTTGCTCGTTTCGAAGCGGATCAGGACGACTACAATGCGATCCTCCTCAAGGCTTTGGCGGACCGTTTAGCAGAAGCACTTGCCGAAATGATGCACGCTCGGGTACGCCGCGAGCTCTGGGGCTACGCGCAGGAAGAGCACCTGGACAACGATGCACTAGTGGCGGAGAAATACCAGGGCATCCGACCAGCCCCCGGCTATCCTGCTTGTCCGGAGCACACCGAAAAGGGCCTCCTTTGGGAACTGCTCTCGGTAGAAGAACACATCGGTATTCGCCTGACGGAAAGCTACGCCATGTATCCGGCTGCCAGTGTCAGTGGTTGGTATTTTGCCCACCCGGAAGCGCGCTATTTCCCTGTAAAGGGAGTACAGGCCGATCAGGTAGCAGATTATGCGCGACGCACAGGGATGAGTCAGCAAGAAGCGGAGCGTTGGTTGGCACCAGTCCGGGAGTAGCATTGCGTGAGGTACTTGGTACTTGGTATAGGGTATAGGGTAGGGTGTCTAATCTGCCAGGGTACAGCCGTGACTCCGTTAAAACGGGATAGAACGCAGATTGAACGGATAAAACAGGATTTTCACGGCTTTTAAATCAGTGGAAATCCGTCTGATCCGTTAGATCGGTGGCCCATCCTGTTTCTAGCGTTTTTTGTGTGACTAAAACCGTCACGCCTATTCACCAGTAGATTGGACACCCTAGGGTATAGGGATCACCTTAAACCTAAAATGGATGCTATCCCAAATACAGTGAGGGCTAGAGTACTCAGACCGCTAATAAAATGAGACAATTACACTTCCCATGAAGTGAAGCCTCACGTTAGAATTATGGCTAATAGAGCATCAAAACAAGGGAGCCCTGGTAAGCTGAATGCTCACCGGGCCGTCTGCCCTTTTCAACTCCAGGGTGATTTCTTCCTTTGCAGGAAGGTTGAAATTTGTAGCGAAGTCGCAATAGTCCGTAAAGTGATAGACTTTACCGTCCACGCTAATAATCTCTTCTCCCGGCAAGACACCTGCGGCAAAAGCGGCACTGGGTCGATATACGTAGCCAACGGTAATCTGCCCGTTTTCGAAATTAAAACCAAACCCAAAAGAGGCGAGCTGATTAATTTCCTCCGGGGCTTTCCTTGGGAAAAAGGTGATTTCCTTAGCGGCCAGGTTAAACAAGACATTGTGGCTTCGGAAAATCTTGCTCCCCAGCAGCGAAGAAGAGCTGCCTGGGTCGATATTGGCAAGGGGTGCTAACAAGTTCAGGCCCGAAATATTGATTTCGTCCATCTGGGCAATAACAATATTCCGCTGGTCCTTACCATGCCCCGCATTGAAAATCTGCCCTAACTTATCCACTTTTGAGTAACCTTGATAAAGGGTACTATCGGAAGTTGCTCCTAGTTTTAAGTAACCATTGAACCCTGTATCGAAAGTCAAGGTGCTGGAATAATCCGCAAACGAAAAACCCAGCAAAGGCTTGTTGATATTGGTCATTTTGCAAGACAGCTTGATTTCCTCCTCATAATTGGGCAAGCGGCTGGCCTGATCCGTGAGAATAATTTGCTGCTCCTCGGTTGCAAACAACCATAAACATTCCTTCATGATATTTGGTCCCAGCGTACCATCAACCCCTAAACAAGAGAACCATTCTAGTTCGGTAAAACCGATTTTGGCAAAGCCGACATCTGCAAACTCGACTCCTCCGATACTTAAAGCATCTAACTGGTAGGTGTAGATGCGATTGGTTTGCTCGTTCCCATCTTTTACGTCGATGTGGCTGATTTGTTGAATCCCGTTCAGTTGCTGAATAAGCGCTGCAGAAAGCACCGTATAACCTCCCGTATCAAAGAAAAACCGGTAAGGTTTACCTTCTATTTCGACGGAAATGATGGGAAGGTCCTCTTTAAGCTCGTAATCAACCACGGAATAAAAATTAGTCGCAGTAAGGGTGGCCTTAGTTACCAGACGATTAGACTTTATTCGATGCAGTGTTGAGCAGCTTGCGAAGAGCAAAACGAAGAAGAATAAGGGTAGAAATTTATTCATGATAATGGGTTTATCAAAGTAATAAAGTAAGACTTATGTCGATCATCTCACTCAAACCATCCGTTTCCATTGCTTCCGAAACGAACGGTAGAGTGGCTTGTAAACTTTGCGTTCCTCCTTAGCTACGAATCCGTAGAAAGTGTTCTTCCAGTTCGCGGTGGCCACATAATGGCGGACGGCCAGGGCACTGCCCAGGCGCAATTGCAGGTCTTCTGTCTGGCGCAGGTCTACCCCACGGTCGATCATCAGATCCAGCAATTCCAAAGCCTGTTCGTGCGCTCGTTGATCGAGGTAATAATGCGCCCCTGCTAGTGGCATCCGGTAGTTCTCGTGATCAATGATGTAGGCATGGAGGTTCAGTGCCGTATGGGGTGCCAGTCGGGCTTGTACGCTGGCATCAGCATAGTTGGCTTTGGCCGTAACGTAATGCTCAATCGCCCGACCAAATTGTAGTTGCTGCTCGGCGCGTTCAGCGGCCTGAATAGCTTCCTGGTAGGCCGCACAAGCTGCTACTACCCTTTCATTCATCAGCAAACTGGATTCGCTTAAAGCGCAATCAGGATATGCATTGAGGAGTTTCTCAATACGGGCAAGGGTCGCCCGGGCGGCGAGGTAATCGCCTTTTTGCTGCTCTTGGGCCAGTTGATCTTCTTCGTGGGGCAGGAGCAGATCACGGGCATTGGTACACTGCTGCGCGTTCAGTTGATCAATGATTCGCAGCAGTTGTGATTCTCTGGCAATGCCAAAACGGCTGGCCAGTATTTCGATCTCTGCTTTAGCTTGCTGTAATTGCTCGTTCTCATCAGCGGATTGGCGCAGCACGAACTGGTGAATTCGTTCTGCTTCCAGCAGTGCCGTATTTTTAATTTGCTGATGGAGGCCGCTATTTGGCGAAAGCAACCCTACCTCCTGTTCCAATGCCCGCGCCCGTTGGTACTGTTCCAGCGCGCTGGCGTAGCTACCTTGCTGTTGTGCCCGATCGCCACCACGTATAAAACGCTCATAACGGTATTGTTGAACCTTGGTAATGAGGCGCTGGCTTTCTCTTTCCTGGCTGCTGCCTAATTGATTGGTTTGGACAAATTGCAGACTACCCTCTGCTTCCGTGAGTGCCTGATCATACTGCTGTTGCTGAATAAGTGCTTCGGTGGCCGCGACCATCTTTTGGTATTTACCCAGCAGAATTTGCTGTTTCTCTTGGGCCAGCTGCTGGGGTTGTGCCACCATGCCGGGATAAGCTTGCAGCAATTTTTCGGCAGCAACAACCGCCACCAAAGCTTGATCCCATTCCCCTTGGTAGCGAAACCCGCGGATTTCAGCTAATTGTGCTTGGTGCAAGTCGTTGACGATCCTGCGCGCGAGCCCTTCCGTATCGGCCGTACTGTTTACGCGAAAGCGCTCCTGGAATTCCAAGGCGTCATTGAGTTGCGCTAATGCCAATTCGTACTGCCCCGCTTTTTGGGTGTAAACCACCTGGTCCAGCTGATCATGAAAATCGAGATAGTAAGCTTCTTGCATTCGGCTACGCGCCTCGGCCTTTCCGAAGTGGAAGCCTTGAATACTTTCACTAAAGGCGAGCGCCTGTTGGTAGGCTGCCACGCCCTCGGGATAACGTCGGAGGGCTACCGCATTTTGACCAGCATCCAAGTAGAAGCGGACAATACCGCTCGCTAAATGGCTGGCCTCCTCCCTCACTTGCGGATCAGGGTTATAACGATTGAGGACCAGGCGAATACGCTGCGCAGCATCCTCCACTTTACCTTGCTCAAAATCCATGGCAGCGAGGAAGTAATGACTGGGCGCGTAGCAATCATTGGTCCGTAAAGAAGCCTGAAAAGCTTCGCGCGCGGCGCGTAATTGATGGTTTTGATAAGCAGCAAGCCCCTGTTCGAAATAGAGAACATGCAAATTGGCCATCAGCTCATCCAACCAATTTTGCCAGGCGGCCACTTCTTCCTGACAGGCCAATTGCTTGGCCTTAAGTTGTTCAGGGTCGTGCGCGTTGGGCGTATCTAATGCGAGGATATTCCAGAAAGGGGCTGCACAAATTTTCCTAAGCTGCTCCTCATAGCTTCGTAGCTGCTGACGGTAACTCTCTAACTGTTGTGGCTGAGGCTCCAGCTGGCGAAAGGCCGTGAGGGAATGGTGAAGGGCCGTCAGTTTATCTTTAGCAATCAAGTATTGATCAATGGCTCGTACTTTCTGTTGAACAGCTTGCACGTGGCGACTTTCATATTTAAAAGTAAGGTCGCTAACGCGTAGGGTGTAAAACACGCCACCTTGAATTGCTGTAAAATCAAACGTATAGCCTGGCAGGGTTTGCCCCAAAAGCTGTTCTACACATTTGGTGGCAACGACCTCGCCATCGGCCAGTAATTCCAGGTTGTAGGTCGCACCGCTGGGCGCTAACAGGTCTTCAAAAGGAAAGCCAAAGGGGCTGGGTGCTCGATCTGCCTCTACCGCTTCCCACTGAAGGCAATTCTTCAGCGAGTTGGTGCCTTCCAGAATACGTAGTTGGTAACGGTAATAGACATCCAGTGAAGCCTGTTGCGGTTGATGGGGCTGCAGCAAGCGAAAAACCTGCTGCAAAGCTGGTGCCGATGGCCCACTCAGCTGCGTATAGCGGTAGACGACCGTTTGCGCTGGCGTATCATCAAACAACAATACTTCTTGAGCGGGGAGGAATATAGGAAGACAAAACAGGGGGAGAAATAGGAGGTACGTTTTCATAATGCTGGAATTAGGCTACAAATATTAACGCTCAGTAGCCTTTATACAAGCATTTTCACGGGTTTAGGATATGTTTAAATGGGGGTTAAGGATATTAACAGCGGATTGTTGATTCCACCAATTTCCTTATTTTGAGCCAGCCTTACCATTCTTTCTGAAAAAAATCTTGAAAAATGCGCTTTTTAACCACCTTATATTGCGCAGAAAATAAACTGCGATTTAGCTTCGCTGCTTCTTCGAGGTTTTTCAAGTTTTTCAAATAGCTAAAACGTTTAAAATGAAGCACTTATTTAACTATTGTGAAAAACAAAATCGCTTTTTATTTTCGTGCTGTTCCTTATTAATCTTAGGAATTACTTGTTCTCTCAATGCCCAAACCGCCTACTGGGCGGCCACTTATAAGGAACATATCAAGCGAGGCAGTACCGTCTTAGTAGCAAAAGAAGGCTATACTTTTGAACAAACGAGCTACGGTTTGTACATCGAAAAATTTTATAACAACTCCGAGCATCCGCTGCGAGAAGTCATCACCTATGCTGATCGCCGTAAGAAAGTATTGGAAGGCCCCTGGCAGGTCTTTTACGCCAATGGCCAGGTGCAAGTGACCGGGCGCTACATTGAGGGGGAAAAGGCCGGCCGCTGGTACTATTACCGGGAAGACGGCGAATTATGGAAATCCTGTACCTGTACCGACGGTATCGAAGATTGCGAGTTGGAAGAGAAAGAGGTGATCTCTGAGGTACCTCCCAGCAACGTTCGAGACTATACTCAAAAAGCGGAGGATGCCAATGCTACTAGATCCACAGATGAAGAACCTGTTTTCAAAGTCGTAGAGGAAATGCCACGCTTTCCGGGTTGCGAAGAAGAGCATAGTTTAAATGAACGTCAACAATGTGCCCAGACCGCTTTGTTGAAGAATATTTATAGTCGCTTAAAACTACCGCCAGGATATGAAGGTCCGGAGGGGACTTTGGTCATTACTTTTGTAGTGGAGGCAGACGGTGCTATCACCAACGCCAGGGTCGTGAGGTCTTTAGAAGAAAGAGTGGATCAAAAGGCTTTGGATCTTGTCAATTCCTTTCCTAATTTTATTCCAGGCAAACAAAGAGGAGAATCGATTCGGACACAATTTAATTTACCCATAAGCATCAAGCTAAAGTAATATGCCAAACCGTATCCTGCTTATTTTGTACGCAGTGCTTAGCATCGTTCACCTGGGGGCCGAAGCGCTACAGGTGGAGTGGTTAATTTTACTTACCAAACCCTTACTGGTAAGCCTACTGGCGTATTGGTTTTGGCGGGTAACCGCTGATAGTTCCTCCACCTTTAGGAAATTTCTTTTGTTGGGCCTGGTCTTTTCGGTAGGTGGGGATACGCTCCTGATGTTTGTAGAACACGGACCACAAATGGAGGTCTTTTTCTTATTGGGATTGGGCAGTTTTCTGATCGCTCAGCTTTGCTACACGTATGCCCTGTGGTCTTACCCTAAGGTGGCCGCAGGAATTATCTTCCGCAAACCCTGGCTGATCATTTTCTTTTTAGGCTACCTCGTCTGGATTTTGGGTACGCTCTGGATGGGCATTCCCGCTCCGATGCGATTGCCCGTAGGCGTATATGCTTCCGCGATTGTGGCCATGGCCATTTCCGCAGCCAACCTTCATGGTCGAACGATACCCAATATCTTCTGGGGATTTTTTGCAGGAGTGTTGCTCTTTGTCTTATCAGACACTTTGATTGCGCTCAATAAGTTTGGAGAGCCGATCGCTGGTGCGCGATTTGCCATTATGTTGACCTATCTAGCCGCTCAATTTTTGATCGCGACCTATGGGAGTAGGTTGGCAGTTAACGAAAAGCGTTAGGAGTAGGATAGAACACGGATGGAACGGAGCAAACGGATTTTCACTGATTTTCATAAAAATGAGGCTTAGCTTACCCTTTTAGCAAGCTAAGCCTCAAATTAACTTAAGGCGTCCCTTTCAGTAACTCAATGTAGCCACTCAGCAATTCCGGCGCGGGTAATATCCCCTCTACCCGTTGCTCAAAGACGCGGCAACGATAGAAGTAGGTTCCCGATTCAAGGGCCTCGCCTTTGCTATTGGTGCCATCCCAGTTCAGAGCGGGGTCTTTGGTTTCGAAAACGAGACCACCCCAGCGGTTGTACACCTGGAATTCTACCTCTGCGATAAAGCAGGAGCGCGTTGGAATGAATAAGTCATTCTGGCTATCCGCATTCGGCGTAAAGGCATTTGGCAGCTCATAAACAGGACAGTTGTCCACGCAAACGATGTTGCTTTGTGCGCTTTCGTTGCCCACCGTATCTACCGCAGTGACCGCATAGCAACCCGCTATCGTCCCGCCTGGTTGGTGGATAAACTCAAGGGTGTTAGGATCATCAATGGTCGTGATCAGGGTAAATGGAGCATTGACTACGGGAGCGTAATAGACATTATAACGATCTACATCCTCAAATTCGGGACAAAGTGTAGGTGCACTCTCCCAGGTGAGGTTGTTTTCCAAGATTTCGATGTCATCACAGTTTTCGCTCAAATCACATAAATTAGTGACTGTAAGTTGTGGTGGACAAGGCGGGACATTATCAAAGGGCGTACTACATACCCGCTGTGAGCGATTCAATAGTGGTGCCAACACCCCATCAATATTATAAGTCCCTGCACTTCTAATGACATAACAGTATTCTACCAAATTCTGTAAGCCTTCATCACGGTAGATCGGATCGGAAACCGTCGTCAGCGAGTCCAATCCTCCGCTGGTATTTTCACGGAAGATGGTGTATTCAAAGTTTTCCCAGGGAACGAGCTCGTCCCAGAAAAGGGTATTGACTCGATCTGAAGGAGTTGCATTCAGGTAAATAGAACCCGCGACGGTGCTGGCCCCCAGCGGGGTTGGTTCACCATTGGCATAAAAATTAACCAAATAAGTGTAGGGCTGATCTATCGTATTCAGGCCAGTATCCGTAAAACAAGTGTCATTGGCTAAAGCAAACGTAGGCGCTGATGCACTATAGATGGACGTAAAATTGGTAATATCTTCGGTGTGACCAGATGCTCGCAACAACTCATAAGTATAAGGGCCCGTATTCATGATCGTATCCAAATCAGAAGGATCAGGTTTTGTCCAACAGACATCAATGACCCCGTTATTGAGATCGGTCGTCACAACATCTGCTTTGACCAACAGTGGAACATCCCTGCCTAGCTGCACGCACGCTTCTTCGGAAGGCAAACTTTGTACCGGGTTAAAGAAGAACAAGCCATTAGCCGTACGGCGAGCAAAGTTGGCCAATATCCGATAGCAATAGGTTTTTCCCCTTTCTACATTGTTATCCTCAAAGAAATAGCGCCCATTTACTATTTGCCGTAGTGTGTCGGGTGAGATTCTAGTGTAACCCCGTCCGTCAAGGCCAGGGGCGCAAGTATCCAACGGAGATTGGTCAGAATTGATCCGACGCCATACGGAGAACCCTCTAAAGTAATCTTCTTCCGCATCTTCACAAACGTAGGGTGACTCCCAACTTACTTGAATGGTTGGCCCTTCCGCAGTCGCTTGTACATCTTCAGGGGGAGGCCCTACGACTTTTATCCTAACGGTCTTAAGTGTGGCTAGTCCGGTGGTATCACCGAGAAAGTCATCGACTGCCCGGAAGACCACATTATAGGGCTGTGGAGATATGTGCTCACAGGTGGTTTGCCAACGGAAATTCTTTACCAACGGATCATCAAAATAAGCTTCCGAAGGAGGGGTGAATTCGGCTGGGCTAACACTGAGGTTTAGTGGTGCCCCATAAGCCAGCAATCTCACTCTTTGGTCGGTATCGGTGAGCGGAGCAGTTGCGATGACATCGAAATCAATGACCGTACCGGCGATGACACAAATCTCTTCAACATCCGTGATCACCAGAGGTGGTTCGTTGCTACAATCCTCAACAATGATCTGCATATCCCTCACCATGGTGTCGATCAACTGGCCATTACGGTAAGAATAGATATTGATAGCTATGTTGTATTCACCAACATCCGTGGGGGTATCCCAAACAAGATCTCCGGTCACTGGATTAATAGACATCCCATTAGGGAAAAAGAAATTAGGAACCGGATCATTTGGCCCACGCTTCGGGACGGCCAGTTCGTAAGAAAGGCTGTCACCATCGACATCATAAGCTCCAGGATTATGCGTGAACACTTCACCGGTACAAGCAAAATCTATAGGAGGCACCTGAAGAACAGGGGAGTTATTACACCCGGAAAAAGCAGGATTGAACAAGGAGAAAACGTTTTCGACGTAAAATTCGATACTAACAGAATTAGGGAAATTCACATTCAACACCCCCGCATTTCGGTTGGGATCTTCAAAGCTGATGATATAAGTTGATGGCCCCGTGTAGGTATGGGTGGCCATGTAGATGTTGAACTTAATATCATTTTCGAGGCGCTCTCCTCCGGGAGGACTTCCAGCACCATTCATTCTGGCTACTCGTTCACAATTATCATCTCCCCAGCAAATGGTCAATGAGTCTCGATCAGCATCTACGCTCGAAGTTTTGGTATAGGTGATGATGGTCGCCTTCACCGTAAGGCCACAGTTACCATTCTCATCAGGAACCGTTTCTACAACAATTTCTCCGGCTCGATTATGGGTAGCCCAAGCAGAAGGCAGCAGGCAAAACAGAAGAATATTCAGGGAGAGTAAGCGGATTATCGTTCTCTTCATAGTTCGCGGGTATTGCGTGGATGAGGATAAGAGCCTAAGCAATTTAAGCAATTCATTACAAAGTTGCCGTCTTATGGCTTGCAAATAGTGCTTAGTTTAGCAAAAAGGAAAGTATCTTTACTGAGAAACGATCTGCGTCAGTAATTAGTTTAGGGAAAGTCGGTGAATCGTTTGAGTGAAGTCATTGGTGATCTACAAGAATCGGTAGTCATCCCCGAGGAGTATTTGGAACATTCTTACGCTTCCTTAGTCTGACATTGCACTGAACAATTACCTAAAAATGACTGTTTGAAAAGTAGAAAGTTATTTATCCACCAAAACTATAAGGGACACTATGGCCTTTCAACTTCCAGAATTATCCTACGCATACGACGCTTTAGAGCCACATATCGATGCGCGAACCATGGAAATTCACCACTCTAAACACCACGCAGGTTATACCAACAATCTCAATGCCGCTATCAAGGGTACGGATATGGATGGTATGAAAATCGAAGAAATCTTAATGCACGTCTCTGAATACAGTATGGCCGTGCGCAATAACGGTGGTGGCTATTATAATCACAAGCTTTTCTGGGAGGTGATGTCACCCGATGGTGGTGGCGAACCCAGTGAGCGTACGAATATTCACAAAGCTATTGTTCGTGACTTTGGTAGCTTCGAGAAATTCAAAGAAGAATTTTCTAATGCTGCGGCCACTCGCTTTGGTTCTGGCTGGGCATGGCTGTGTGTGAGTGGTTCAGATCACCTGTTTGTCACTTCTACCCCTAATCAGGATAATCCCTTGATGGATGTTGTTGAAAACCAGGGTACGCCAATCCTGGGCTTGGATGTTTGGGAGCATGCCTACTATCTCAACTACCAGAATCGTCGTCCGGACTACGTAAATGCTTTCTTTAATGTCATCAACTGGCAGGAAGTTACAGAGCGTTTCAATGCCGCTAATAAAGGTGCTTCTGATTTGTAAGCAACACTACGTAGCCTGGACTTTGGCGTAGCCATTCCCTTGCGGACAGTCCGAGCAGTAGTAGGTTGTTATTTTTGGCTGGGCAAAAGCCCAGTCCACATCTATTATCAGATAACAAATCCCGAAGTCTTCAAAAGAAGCTTCGGGATTTGTCGTCTTAGTCCGTGTTATTGTCTAGTTAAAATAACTTCTCCCCATTGACAAGGAACTAAAAAGGCTTTATTTTAGTTATGTTTTTATGCCTTGAATCTTTAATCCCTCGAACACGAAGCTCGCCCGATTTGGGTCGCTTCATTAATCCTTATCCCCATGATCATTTTAGGAATACTTTTACTGGTATTGCTGATGTTTAATTTTCAACCTCTACGAAGAGAAGAACATTGATCCAGCCCAGTAAGTTCTAGTTAAAAACGCAAAAGGCAGCGCTTCCACTCAGGAATCCGCTGCCTTTTGATTTTCAGAATCATGGTATATCCAGTCGTATCTGCTTAGCGTTGCTTATCTAAGCAAGACCACATCACCTCGCTGACTCACCTCCCTGGCGTTACCATTTTCGCTCACGGTATATCTAATCATCCATACGTATGTTCCCTGGCGTGCCAAGTCTCCTTTGATCCTACCATCCCAACCTATACCAGGGTTTGTGGATAGAAAGACCTGGCTTCCCCAGCGATCAAATATTTGCATTTCGTAAGCATCCAAAACACAGGGGCTTTGGGGAAATAGTCGGTCATTAACACCATCGTTATCCGGGCTAAAGACGTTGGGCATATAAACCTTGCAAATCTCACACTCGGCAATCTGGATCGTATCAATAACCGTTTCACAAACAGAAGTAACGGTAATGCTGTAATCTCCTGGACCAAAAATGAGGCGACGCCCTTCTTTCTCCCCATTTTCCCACTGGTAGTCCGCGGCAACTTCAGTACTCGCATCCAAAATAAAAGGATCTTCCGGACATAGAAAAGTATCGCGTCCCAAATCCGTCGTAATAGGTAACAGGTAATCGATGATCACTGAATCGACCAAGTCATTACAAGCAGTAGAGATCGTGACCTGATAAGTATCGGGAGAGGTAACCACCAGGCGATCCTCTGTACTTCCATTCTGCCAGACGTAAGTGGCTCCGGGAATACCTGGTTCAAGCACCAAGCTATCGTTCGGACACAAAA
>Ga0208304_10000789_pt1 | contig 16202 bp, 13 predicted proteins | sample ColrivemetaGS713_FD_187603 | JGI IMG/M metagenome (GOLD analysis project Ga0208304, IMG submission 187603) | Estuarine microbial communities from the Columbia River estuary - Flood tide ETM metaG S.713 (SPAdes) (version 2) | ecosystem: Environmental > Aquatic > Marine > Intertidal zone >... | reverse complement strand
AGCAGCCTGTCGAACCATTCGTCCCATGGTTGCCTTGGGCGTCATCTCCATCGATGCAATCAGCACCTTTTGATCCTGCTCTACAGCATTGAGTGACAGCTGGTTGAGCCACATGCTTTTGCCGTGACCGTTGATACCGCAAACACCCCACAACTCATTGGGTCTGAACTTGATATCCTCTTCGTCCAGCTTCGCCCAGCCAGAACCGAAGCCCTGTGTGTCGTCCATCTTGTTCTCAAAGAAGTCATCGATGTCCGCTTCAAAGTCCAATACAGAGCGCAAAGTCTCTGGGTCTTTCCAGCGTGCCTCTTGATAGGCGCACTCCAGCATCCAGCGTGCCTGCTCGTAGCCTTCCTTTTGCAGCAGCTCGTTGATGTCCTTGGTCGGCAGGTTCACCCTGTAGCAGCGGTCACCCAGCCTCGACATAATTTCTGCGGCGGCAAGCTCCCCTTGCTCATCCATGTCGGTGGCAATCAATATCTCCTCAAAGCGTGCGAGGTTCTCGTATTCATGGGCGATCCACTTGGTCTGCTTGGCACCCTTACCCCCGCCCATTGGCACCGATAAGGCTGGGAACCCTAACTCACCACAAGCGATGGCATCCCACTCGCCCTCAGTAATCCAGACCTTTCGTGCATCGTCGGGCATGGCTTGCCAGCCGAACAGGATTGGCTTGAGGTCTTTCTGGGTAGAAGGGTTACCGTCATGGTTGATCGGCTTGGTCTTAAGGAATGTCTCTTTGCCCTCAGTGTCGAAGAAGGGGAACACGACATCTTGACCACCCCTTGCATCGGTCTCATATATCTTCCAGCGGAAGCATACCTCCCCTACATCTTTGAACCCTCTCTTCTCCATGTACCCGTGGAGATTAGAGCTTTCATTGCGAGCTGGGGGTTGAGGTTTGGTGTAGTTCTTTTTTTCCGCCGGAGCAACTTTTTTGGCGGGGGTGTTGTCGCGGATACCGTAGCGCTTCTTTGCCCAATCCATTGCATTGACTAGGGTAAGACCTTGGCTATACATGATGAGGTCTAGCAGGTCGCCTCCCTCACCAGTACTAAAGTCCATCCACTTACCGCACTGGTCGCCGTTAAGATAGACAGACATACTCCTGCCCTTCTCACCCTGTATTGATCCAATCTTGTAGCACCCTGATTCCACCCGACCGTCGGGGTATAGTTCGTGACAGATACCAGCAGCATGCGGGGCTAGATGCTGGGCTAGCGTTTTAACGTCCATCATTTGACAGCTCCCAACAGATCATTCTTTCTTTCATGACCTTTGAAGCACTTGAGCGCTGCCCAGTCAGGGCTGCCGATTCTTTCCCAGCCTCGGCTGATCGCAAAATCCACAACCCCTGCGATATCGAAGCCTTGGCGCTTCATTACCTTGAAGTCCTCGGTTTGAGAGCTGAGCATCTTTGCCGCAGGCTTTCTGCCTTTACGCTTTTCTAGCTTGTACTCCCACCAAGTAGTCCATGGCTTAGAAGAAATACCCTCCGGATTACCGTTAAGGAGATCAGACCGCCAGCATGTTTGTTCTTTCTGATGTTCGTTAGTAATAATATTTGTTCTTTGGGTCTGATTACCCTGATCTGGGTTTACTTGATCTGGGTTAGCTTGATCTGGGTTTTGATGATCTAGTGGAAAACGACCCCTAACGTCAGTAACCAGCCAGTCCCACCGGACGACATGACCACTTTCGTTTCGGATAATTTCTCTGCGGATGTATTCAGCCTCCTCTAGCTCATCAGTAATGCGCGTCATTTTCACATTACCGACACCGAAGACGGTGCAGAGTTGGTTGTTAGTTATTTGCCAGTCATCGACATGACTGAGAAGGTAGACGAGAACACCTAGAGATTCTGGGCTCAGCCCGTCATTTCTGTATTCGCTGGCGGAGATCCCGCCTCGAAGGAGTAAGTTTGGAATACGGGTGTAATGGTCTTGCTTTAAGTTGGCAGGACGAAAAATCATTCGTGAGACGGCTCCATGTAATATTCATTTGAGCAGGGATAATAATCTGCGAGTATTGTTTTGGCAAATTTATTTACTCTTGCGTCTTGTTTCATGATTTAAAATATGGAAGATCGGTGGTGAGGAGAAACAACATGGACGATAAAACTAAAAAACAGAAACGGGCGGATATATTTAAAACAGCTCTAGACAAGGCAGGGGTGCCAGACTGGGGCAGAGGGGCGGCGATAGTTAAAGAGACGGGTTGCAGTCCTGCGTCCGCGCAAGCGTGGATAAGGGGTAGCCTGCCATCGGACGGGGAGCGTATAGTTGAACTGTGCGACCTTTACCACATTGACTTATATCTTTGGGTAACCTTGGAATCACGAGGTGAATCACAGGTATCAGAATCTATGACTGAAGCCATCATTTACGTAAAACAATTCGACGAAAAAACAGCTTTTACCCTTACACCAGAGCAGTTTGCTCATATGTGCTTGGTGTATTTGGACACTGAAAAGCGCGAAGGGCTGGCAAGTATGGTGGAAGTGTTAAGTAAAAAAACAGATGCGCCTGCTGTTACAAAATGATAATTTGCAACTATTGGCTTACATTAACAAGGAGAGTTAAGTGGATAAAGTTGTACCTGACAGTGAGCGAATAAGCTGCGAGGAATTAAGAGCGTTTGTACTAAGTTTCCCAGAAGTAGGTTGCTGCTTTGAGGGTTACGAGGAAAAGTATAGCGAAGCAATCAAAACGATTGCCAGCGCCAACAAAAAACTTAGATCTGCAAATAATAATCTGAAAGTGTTGAAATAAATCTACACGGTGCTATGATGTCTCTGGAACTAACGGAGACATTACATGGATACGCTTACACGCGCTCACATCTGGGCGACCTTATCTGATATAGACGTAGCACCATTCTGCACCGAGACAGAGGTACTGGGCGATCAAGTCCTAACCTATCTGCCTTGGATGAAAGCCCATGAAATAATGATGGGCACCTTCCCCGAGTACCACTGGGAATTCACCGAAGACCCAGAAGGCAGAGAATGTCATTACTTTAATGACGGTTCTGCTGAGGTACGTTGCCGAATGACTATCGGCGGGCAGACCAACATCACCTACCTTCCTGTTCATAGATCGGGCAAAGCAATTGACTCCCCCTCTGCTACAGACATCAATACTGCTAAACAGCGGTGTCGTGTTAAGGCTATGGGTGAGTTTGGTCTGGGCTACACCATGTGGCTTAGCTCTCAGGTAAGAGATATTGAAGAAAGTGTTTCTAACACTGAGCAAAGTACACCTTCAGAAACAAATGATGCTGATGCAGAGCTTGAAAAAGTAATAGCCATCTGGGATCACCTGAAGTTTGGTGAAGCTAAGACCCTGAGTGAAGCCACAAAGCTTTACGACAAGTTTAAACGTGGTCTAACTAATCGAGGCTTAACAGATACCACTGGTAACTGGGAAAAGCTCTGTAAGGACAAAGGGTGGAGGGCTAGCAAATGAGTTTAGCTGCTCAAGGATCACCCGAATGGCACGCGGCACGAGCCGGTAAGATCAAGGCATCTGTCTGCGCTGCACTAGAAGGCAAGCACCCATACATGAAGCCAGCCGACTTGGTTCGCCAAGAGGTTAGAGCACTGGCTGGTGCTGAGTCAGAATTTAAAATGGTTCCTGCTGTTGCCCACGGGCAGATGATGGAAGACCACGCTCGAATCTTTTTGGAAGACCTGCAAGGCTACACTGTCGAAGAGACGGGTCTTGTGATTCACCCTAAGTACGACTTCATCGCTGCAAGCCCCGACGGGCTCGTGGGTTTGGAGGGGTGCGTAGAGATCAAGTGCCCCTTCCCTCAGTACACTAAGACGCCTTACTCTATCTTTTCCCCCAAGCGCAGCATGTACCTGATGCAGGTCTACATGCAGATGGAAGTGCTGGATGCAGAGTGGTGTGATTTTATTTGTTACTTGGCGAAGAACGAAACAGCCGAGCCACAGTACACCCTAGAAAGAGTCCACCGTAAAGAAGACTTCCTGACTGAACTGCTGAGCCGCAAGTATTTGCCGCAGCCTGAGAAGGGAACTATCTCCCGTCTTGATCTGTACCGATGCTGGTACAACTGGATTCAAGAGCAGCACAGGGATGAAGTTGCCCGCGCTGATCACGTTAAAACAATTGAGGTTGACGCTCCCGAGATTATTAAGACCGATGAGGAGCTGAACCGGCTGACTGCAATGCAGAACAGGATTGCAGTTATCAGGTCACGTATTGGTGACGACCTAGAAACCTTGGACGTGCTGGGCAAGACCAGCGAGTCCCTGAAAAAAGATATTGCCGAGCGGTACAAGTCATCTGTCAGCAATGGCAAGACTACCGTCAAGGTAATTATGAAGAACCCACCCATCGACTACCGCAAAGCGTTTGAATTTCTCGGCGGTGAAGATGAGGTGTTAAACAAAGACGAGTCTCTTGATTCTTTCAGAAGAACAACAGGCGCAATGCAAGTACAAATCCATCATGGAGAGCAATAATGAACAAGACACCAACCGCATTTGAATCCCTTAAAGCAGGCAAAGGGCGTCTGTACCCAATGCCTAAAGAAAAGCGCATTGAAGAGTGGAACCGCCTCAAGCAGTACGAATGGGCTACCAAGGCTAACGTCCCAAAGTTTGACGGCTTCATTAAGATTAGCAAAGAACTGGTACACGACCTTCAAGCTGCCTTAGACCTTAATAACGGCAATGACTTCCGATACAACATCAAGGTCTGTGAGCAGATGGGCGATGACGGAAACCTTCAGCAGTTGAATGTTGACTACTGGATTCCAAAGCCGAACCCCAATGCTAATAACTCGCCATCGCAAGGCGCCAAGCCACCAGCTGACGACTTCCTTCTGGAAGACGATGACCTACCTTTTTAGGACTCAATCATGCCTCTAAGAATATCCCGATCAGCTGGAACCGTTTTTTATGGCGGTGAAAGCCTTGACCCAGAAGACCTCGAAGGGACTTTTGACCATCGAGTATTTGTTCGCGGGGTAGTTGACTTGGAAGGCAGGCACGAAACACACCTGAACGTACACACCAAACGATCAGGACATCAGGAGCATGTTCTTACAGCTGGAGGTCAAGGTCTCCAGCTTACTGATGCAGTGTTTGTCGAGATGACAGGAGTTCAACCCTACTTTACTAAACCAAACCTGAAGTGCCCCGAGTGCGGCAGAAGCGGGTCACCATCTGAGACCCCGATGATGTTCCCTCAAGCCAAGCTGCTCATCGGTGGACCAAGAAAATATCAAATAGTGCGTGATGACGCGAGGAAAAAGAAATGAGCGACGAACCTCAAATAATTAATATCGATAACACCCCTTACTTGATTGATGACCTGAGCGATACCTGCAAAGAGAAGCTAGGCTCATCGCAACAGGTAAATCAAGCCATCGGCTTGTTGGGCGCATTGATTAGTGCTGCTAGGAAAGGCGCCGAGCTGGACTTTAACGAAGCAATAAAACTTCTGCCCGAGCCTTATGTTGAAGGTGATCCGGCAAGTAAGTCTCACTAGTTTCCCCCTAGAGGGTATGGCGTCTCCTCCTCACGCCTATTAAAGCAGGCTTGGTCTACCTGTCCCTCGCAACAGACCTTTTTTTAGGGATCTCAGCATGGTAATGTGCCAGCGCTGTAGGTCTCTTCACGGAGATTGAATATGAAGCTAACTTTTAAAGAAATAACTGAGCGTTATCTGGCACAGCCAAGCGCACACAATGACGAGAAACAGAGGACCACGGTTCTAGTAGCTAACAACCTTGTTAAGGTGTTTGGCTCTAAACCGATAAAGGCATTCGAGAAGATCGCTCTTATCGATAACTTTATAGAGAACCTGCGGAAACAACCATCCAAAAGGAGAATTGGTCAACGAGTCAGCAACAGCTGGGTTAATAAGCACATCATAACTTTCCGGAGCATCCTTAATTACGCTCACTCCAAAGAGCATGTTAATCGAGTCCCTAAGTTGTCTGTGTACCCAGAGGCAAAGAGCAAACTCTTTCTGAAGCCTGAGCAGGTTCTGAGTCTGATTAATACCTTGGATGATTTGAGAGCGGACATGGTTAGGTTTGCAGTCTCGACTGGACTGCGATCTTCTAACGTGAGGCTCCTTAAGTGGGATCAAATAGAGCCAGACTTTTCTGCTCTAAATGTTTCTGGTGAGGATGCCAAGATGGGCGAAGACATTCTTATACCTCTGAACAGAGATGCTCAGAAAGTACTGGAACGTCGCAAAGCTCTGAATGACGCCCTCGTTGAAAAGCATATGTATCTCAGTAACGGGATAGATCATGTGTTTGTTCAGCAAGTAGGTGGTGGCAGCAAGATAGGCAATGTGTTGAGTGAGATCAATAACAAAACCTATAAGAAGGCGTGTCGTGAAGCTGGCTTACCAGCAGGGGTAACCTTCCACACAATGCGTCATACATTTGCTAGCTGGCACATTGAGAACGGAACAAGTGAGATGGTTTTGATGGAGCTTGGGGGGTGGAAAGATCGTGTTAGTTTGCAGCGATACGCCCACCTAAATCAGGCTCAGAGACAGGCTGCATCGTCTAACATCGAAGGTATTTTGTGACCGTCAAGCATGAATAAATAGTGAAGAAGTAATGGTTTTTTAAAAAAGCCACAATATGAAGAAATAATGGAGAGAGGCGGGTCGCATAAGCGATTGATTTATATAGAAAAATGGTGCCGGAAAGAGGACTTGAACCTCCGACCAATTGCTTACGAAGCAACAGCGCTATGTTTTTATGCAATCAAATCAATAACTTAAGAGACCTACAGCTCGTCTTTTTCCAGAATTTCATATTTTTATGACACTGGTGATATTGAGGAGAAAACAATGCACAGCATTAAGGATAAAATTAAACAAGCTAACCATTTTGCCGATGAAGCAATCAAGGAAGCTGAGAGAGATCTGAAAGAGATTGGCGGGACCATGAGCACTTGGCTCAACGCAGGCAACTATCACCTAACCAATGTGCATGTTGTCACTTGGCTAGGCATCACCGTACTGCTCTGCATAATCTTCTAGCACCGGAGAAGCGTGATGAAAATTAAGATGTACTCCCTGATAGAGACTATAGTTGAGCAAGGTACAGAGGCAGGGTACGACAGGGCACATAAGCACACTGATACACCTAACGAGGCGACAATCAAGCAGTGCATAGAGCAGTACATTATGCAGGGGTTTGATGAATATTTTGCGTTTGATCCAGAAGAATGACTTAGCCAATACAGCTTTTAGGCTCGTTAAAAGTCGTTGCGAGCCTACCCTCACCCCCAGACCGATTTGTACTTGGCTGGGGGTTTTTTATATACCATTTATGATATGACCTAAATGCTAAGCAAGCATTTCCGATCATAAAAGATCATAACTATAATGGCGCCTCATTTTAATTAAGACTATAAGGCGCTTGTAATGTTGGTTGTTTGTATCTGTGTACTGTTCGGTTTGTGTGTCGTAGCAAAGGATGATTTGTTTATCCGCTAAGTATTAGCTGTCCCCTATTGCAGCCTCCATCTTCACTTCTATTTCTCTAATCTTCAGCTCGAGTTCTCTTACTCTGACGATAGTATCCTGAACAGATTTAGGAGGCTCAAATTCATCGATCCAAGTATCGTTCTCCTCTATCTCCACCATCATTATGTCAGCCCTATACTCAATAGATGTGAGGCGCTCCTCAACCTTAAAGTAAGCTGTAGTGGCGACTGTGGTGAACGCTAGAATACCAAGCAGATTCTTTACTGGAATCGTTACTTCTGTTGTTTCGCTTAGCTTAGGCATCTACATCCCCAGCAAATAGTACGAGCCAAAAAAGATAGCCAGAACTGCTATTGTTGCGCCGATGTTCTTCGCCACATCACCAATCTGACGCTGCTTCTTGAGCCTCGCCAACCTAGCCTTCTCCAGCTTGTGCTTGTGATCGAGTAAAGACTTGTTCTGAATCATGAGCATGTCACGCCAGACGTGCTTCGGCGTTATCTTCTTCAGCTCTTTTTCATGCTGCCGGATAGCATCCTTAGCCCACGCCAACTCCAGAGCTTCTTCCTGAGTGAGGACATGGTCTCCAGCCTTGGTGGCTTCTTCGATACTTTCAACCGCAGTCTTGCTCTCAGTCAGGCTAGAGAACAGTCCGGTCAAACCATGCAGGTTATCGCCTGACTCCTTAACAGTTTTGATCCCGTCATTCAGGGCTTTGAGTACTCCAACAACTGCACTGATCTCAGCTATCATTTCTCTACTCCAGTTTCCTCGTTCAGCAGCTGCTGAATTAAAGACCATCTGTCCTTGAACTCTTGGCTCTTCTGCTGACCAAATAAGACATCTGACTTTGCGATAGAGTTCTTAAGCGTGCTGTCAGACATAGTCCAAGCCGATGCGCCACCGCCAATCAAAGCCCTAGCATCCTTCTTCGTAACACCGTTAGATCGGAGGATTGTCATCGCCTGTGTTGCGTTCAAGCCAGAACTCATTGCAGCGCTAACTAGAGCCGCCATATCTTCAAAGGTCTCGCGTCTAGCCGTAGAAGCTCTACCGAATGCTTCTCGTATATCGCTATCCGATACATTGTTAGGGTCTCTAAACACAGAGGTCAGCAGTCTAGTTGACTGACGCTTACCTTCCGAGAACTCATAAGCCTTGAAGTGCAGTGCAGTCTTAGGGTCAAAGGTAGTCTTGCGGAAGCCTACAAACGCCGCCATCTCATCGCCAACATCGTAAGCTTTTCCGCTCTTAGAAATCTCTCCGCCGATAGCCCTCGCCATGCGGCGACCGTTCTGTATAACACTTGGTCCCATACCTCTCTCAAAGTGCATGTAGGTATCGACAGCTTTATTAGTGAAGGTGTCAGCCTCGTTATAGACCTGACCACCTGACGTTTTCTCGTTTGAGATAAACTCTAAGATGGTGTTGGTCGATATATCCCAGCCTAAGAATGGCTTAAGTATTTCAACGCTGGCGTCGAGCACCGCATCATCCGCTGGCTGATCACGTAGCAGGGCGTTTAGCGGGCGCTTCATCAATGCATACGGGTCAAGGTGAGTAAGGTCTAAGTACTCTAAGCGACCTTGATCATCTCTACCTGTTATCAATATGTTTGAGTTCTTAGCCCAAGGAGCTGCCATCAACTTGATAGCCTCTTCCTCTTCTTCCGAAACACCAAACGCTGACATAGCCATTGCTTGAGCTGCATACACCCCCGCACTAACCATACCTATACCTGCCATGCGCTTGAGGGCAGCTGGTCTCATATCTGGATCGGCTAGGTCTTCACGTAAGTACTTGATCATGTTCGCTTGTGTACGAACAATTTCTGCGGGGAAAGAAACAAACGTGCCAGCGAGAGGGAAACGTCTTAGCTTCTGAGGCAGGTCGCCAATCAGGGAGTACGTGGGGTATGTGTCACGAATACGCTTAGCTGATTTGATCTCAGCCTCTTCGCGTGACATGCCCTTGTTCTCCATGAAGTTGATGATTTCATTCTCGAAACCAACGATCTTCCAGAAGTCATCACCATACTGATAGAAGCGAGTAGCGTTATCAAAGAATGACTTCATCATCCCTGTGCCTGATACCCACTGCTCTGCGTTAGTGTCCTTCAACAGATCTATCATCTCGCCAGCGTATGGGTTGTCGTGTACTACACCTAGCTTTTTTAGGCGCTTTAGGTACTCAACGCCGTCACCTTGACCTGTTCTGTAGCTACTGGTTACATCAATCGACTTGCCTATTTTAGACCAGTTAAAGTGCCCATTTGCCACAGTAAACAGAGATGCAGACATCCAGTTACGAGCCATAGTAGTAGGCGCGATTACAGTCTTGCCGTACTTGACCATACCGTTGATCTGGATAACCGTCTTATACAAGCCTCCTAGCTGCTCCTTATCTAGGGCATCTCTGAATGCTTGCTCTACCTCTGGGAATGTATATAAGCCGTTGAGGGGGGTCATGGTTTTTGACCCGACTTCCGCAATTTTTTTCGTTGCGCCTACCGGAGCATCTGCCTGATCAAACAGGAATACACCCTTGCCGTCCTTGAGGACTTGGTTAAGGAACCTGTCGTTGTAGATAAGGCGAGACATCTTGGTGGCAGACTTGGCGAAGTTGATTCGCGCATCCTTATACTCACCTAGAAGTGCTCGTATCTCTGGGGCTATATCCTTTTGTTTCTTCAGGATGGATAGGTCTTTTGCACCTAACTTAGACTCGGCAATAAACGATGACATATCATCAAAGGCAGTACCTTCTTTGAGTATGGTATTGATTACCTGATCTGGGTTAGTAGTACCCTGCTCTACAAGGAAGTTTCTAGCTGCCAAAATTATTTCTGCGGGGACTTCTTTGTTCCAGTTCTTATCGTCAAAAGCCCTGTGGCTTCTGTTTGCATACTTACCCATATTGTTGACAACAATGCTTAACAGCTCACTCTTGGCTAGCGCTTCATCGTTACCCTCAGACTTTAGCTTTTCTATATCTGAGTTAAGTATCTCAGCATAGTCAGCTGACATCTTGTCGATGTAGTTACGCATTGCTACCAGAGCTTCCTTAATATCATTAGGTAGCTTAGAAGCCATAACTTCTACCGCTGGTACTTGCATTGCTTTGTCCAACACAGCAGCCTGTGATGCGTCTATCTCGCCGAAGTTGTTCTGAACCGCCTCATCAAACAATCCAACCATCTGGCGGATATCCATCTCCACAGCACCGAACTCACCATCACGCTCGATCTTTGAATCAAACGCTGTCTCAGGCAATAGACCTCTGGAATAGAAGTTTTTCTGGAACCATTTCTTAAATCCTGAAGCTGCAAACCCTGCCGCTGCCTTAACATCTTTATCTTTAACTGCGTCGATTACTTGACTGCCATCTGATCCAGCACGAACCGATGCAATCAAGTCTTCTTCCGACATGATCTCAACAGGCGTTCTGGTTGGAGCATACAAGAAGTCATCTGACGGCTTGCTACCCGTGTCAGCATTCTTTGCCAGAACAAGGGGACCGACCTGAATTACTTCTTCCGCACTCACCACGGGCTTCCCTGTCTTGCGGTCATAGAAGTAAGAGTGGCGGCGAGGGTCAAATCCAACTTGAGTCCAATCGGGGTCGTTGATAGCTGACTCTGCTAGTTGAGCGTTTTGCTCGTCAGTTCTGTTAACAAAGCTGCCACGAATCTGGGCAAACGGTGACTTAGCACCCCCCTCCATGACCTTCTCAGCTTTTCCTTGAGGCGTCTTCGTGAAGTCTGCGCCCGTAATAGAGGCAGTGGCTCTGTGTGACGTTGCCTTGCCGTGAATAGTAGGAACCCATACCCCGTGATCTGTATAGGCTGGTATATCTAACCTTAGACCTACGTTCTCGCCATCTGCGATGGGGGTATTTATTTTTTCCCGCTTTCTGGAATTTAGCGCCCCATACATCTCCTCCTGCGTTGCAGGCTGAGGGACGAACTCATAGGGGGATATGCTGCTTAGTACCGTCTTGTCGTATTCTTGGCGGTCTATCTCGCCGTTACGCAAGCGCTGGTAGGCATTCAGTACGGCAGGATTACCTTTTGCATTTGGCTTGCTGGCTTTCTGGCGCGGGGGTGAGTCTAGCTGGTCAGATTCCGCATTGCCTTGCTGATTCGGTCGGCTTGTAGATTGACCTGTGTCTTGGTCATCTTGCCCATCTGCTCGTTCCAGTCTTCCTGCTCCTGATTGCTGTGCAGTTCCGTCTGGTCCAGATAGACCCGATCCTCGCTGGCTACGCGCTTCGACGATTTTTTGGAATTCTGTTTCATAGTCTGTTGGCTCTGACTTTGCATTGCCTACTCCTAGTTGTTTGTACAGGTCTTTCTCTGGGTACCATATGATTGCCTGTAAGGCTCCCATATTAACAGGATCTGAACCTGAAGTCTGATTTACCTTATCCAGCGCCAACATCATTACGCTGCGAATGTACTCTCTCTCCTTACCGTTCTGCGGAGCCTGCTTTTCACCTTGAGAATTTTTGAAGGTATTAGATGCTTTGTTGATAGTGTTCTTATCTTTAAATCCACCGTTGGCATAGCCAGACTGAACCTTAGCTGCGTAGCTCTTTGCATATTCGTCGTCGCTAGCTAACTGACCACGGTCTATCCCGTCCGCCTTTAACTTGCTTCTATACTCACTACCTAAAGCAACCTCTCTGAACTTGGCTAGCTGCACTGGAAGTTTTCGCTCGGCATCCGCCATCAAGGTGCCAGTTAGGCGACCCCATGTACGCATGAACCAGCGATCCATAGTTAACGGATCAAAGTTTCCATTAAGGTTCTGGTAAAAACCGCCACCTATTTTGGGTCCAAGAATTGCTGAGCCTTTGAGCTTAGTTCCCATAAGCTCTCCAGATACTGACAGACCGAAATCATTTTTTAGACTCTTTACGGTCACATCTATATCCATGAACTCCCTAACAGAGTCTATACCTTCAAGCTGAATAAGCCTGTTAAGCAGCGCAAATGAACTCTTCATTGCTTGAGCTTCTTTGCCTACACCAAAGTCTGGGAATACCTTACTGTCTCTATAGCTTCTATAAATCTCAAATGTATTGACTGAGTTTTCTGGAACAGATGCACCGTTAGAGGTGATAGCCATAATAGACGTAAATGCAAACTTGGCATTCGGGTCTGTGGTCAGCTCTGGAAATTCTTGAGCTGCGAGGCTCATGGCGTTCGCCACTTTCTGCTGATACCACTCACCAGCATTGCCGTCAGTCTTCATTGCCTGAACAGCTTCATGAGCAATAAGGTCAGATACGACCTCGGCGTTAGCGTCGTTAGGCTCACCAAAGTTGTTACCGCCTGTCGCTTCTCTTACTCTCGCATCGAAAGCTCTCGCTAGATCAACTACAACTGTCGAGCCGTTGCGGCTAGTTCCGGTTACAGGTATCTCTTCATCACCATACAGGACACCAGAAGCTGTAATATTTTGAGCCTCGGGGGATAAATCTTCTCTTTGGATGAATAATGCATCATCATCGAAGCTAGCCAGATCATCCATCGGATCATAGTCATCATCGATATCGCCTAGCTCTTGCTGAACAGCTTCCGCTTCAGCTTTCTCTAACCGTTCACTGTGTGCCTTGTTAAGCCACTCCAATGCCTCCTTTCTAGTGCTGCCAATGCCAACAATTCTATTAGGGTCTTGACGCGAAAGTCCAAGAGCATCGTAGTCTGATTCATCCAAGCTCCAGTAGGGATTGCTGGGCTCGAAGAGCGCATCTCTTGCCATCTGGTACACAGTGCCATCCGAGTAAGTAACGTCATAGGTTCCCGTATTTTTAAAGTCTTCAGCTCTTTTTACTGTGGGCTCTAGCTGTACAGCTCGTCCAGCCCCGTCCCCGTCTGCACGTTGGGTCGGTTCTGCCACTCCTTGACTGGCTTGTTCCGCATCAAGGCTACTTCCGCCATCTCCTCCAGCTCCGCCTTGCTCCTGAACTTCATCGCCTCTGCGCTCGGCAGGTGCCCGAACTTCTCCCTGTACGTCTTGAGGTATCCCGTCAGTTTCATTGGACCGAATGTCAGCTTCGCCATCTTGGTTTATCTCCGTTGGTTGCGTTCTAAGCAGCTGCTCTAGATGCTTGTACGTTGTTGGTGCTTGCTCCTGAAGTAACTCAGGGCTCGAATGGAATATGGCAAACGCCTGCGCGAATGCCTCTTTTTTGATGCGGTCTACTTGAGCGACCATCGCCTCGGGCTGTGAATTAGCTATCCATTCAAACGCACCGCCGAATGGGTATGCTAACTCCTGACCCAGCTCTGTACCACGCAAATAGTTTTGTCCCAGCTCATGAATAACTGGTCCCAGCTCATAAGTAGCTGAGTTCATGCCCAGCCCGTCCACTTCAAGTGAGAAGTCTGGAGAACCGTTTGTGTGCCCCGTACCTACATCAAAGGCGTGTCCGATCTCATGAGCCAGATTAAATCTTAGATTAATTGCAGAGTCGCCAGAATTGTCTTTGTCAGCAATCAGCTCGTTAACTCTTGCGCTGTTCATGGTGATGATCTGAGAGCTTTTCAGATATGAGCCGTCCACTTCCTTTTCCATCTGGGCAGGAGCGTGTACGTAAAAACCCTTAAAGTGCTTCATGACCCGCTTAGGCATTCCTGAGCCCAGCAAATCAACAAGCGCCGACTTGATCTCGTCAGCCTGAACACCTTCGGCTGTGGTAACTCTCTCACCATTCATCATGGTGACCTCAGGAGCATCAAACAATCCGTCTATGCGACCCTGATCAATCGGTGTTCTACCGTCTCCCTGAGCAGCGTTGATCTCGGCAATAACCTCAGCCAGCGGCTTCATGTTTGGGCGAGTTACATTCTCTGTGTATGGAACGGCAGGCATAGTCCCAGCAGTCCCTTTAGGGATTGTTAAGTTCTGCGTTGCTAACTCACGGATGCCCTCAACCACAGCTTCAGCGTTAGGTAGTGACTGAGCTATCTCTATAGCCTGAGAAGCCGGAACGCTCTCTGGGATGCTCTCTGCGTCCGACTGCTGTATCACCTGCTTCTGTATGCTGGCAGGGAGGTCGTCTAGCTCTACTATGATCTGACTAAAGTCAGGTACCGGAGTCTTTTGGTTATTGATCCTAGCGACTACTTCAGGGGTTCTGATGGTTTTCTTGGCGCCCTTCTCATCCCTTACTGCTAATGACAGTGGATTACCGTCAGCGTCTCGGATGATTCGGGTGAGTGAATATTTTTTCCCGCGCAATTCAAATTTGTTGTTGTCATCGATTTGAACGTCTTGCTCAAAGACCAGATTGCCGCCAGTAGGCATGACGCCCAACTGCTCTGGAGACTGGAACTCACCACTCTCAATAAGAACGTCGCCGTTGTCCTGCGTAGCAACATAGAAACCATCGTCCTTCTTGACTACTGGACCCTTGTTGCCGTTGTAGTCAACGTCCTGACCTACAAGCTCTTCCATTCTTGGGGTGATAGACTCTGGCAGATTGCCACCAAACACTGGAGGCTCTTCAGCTACAGGCTCTGGCTCTTTGTCTTTAGGTATTCTTGTTGTCTCACCTAGAGTGCCCAGCTCCATCTGGTAGATTTCTTTGACCTTTTCTCGAACGGCAGGAAGCCCATCGACTTGCGCCCTTGCTTTGGCTCTAGCTTCTTCTTGCCGTGCCGCTGGATCAGATGCCTCTCTCTGCTCTGGAAGTCCGTCAATTTCTTCTCGAACCTGATCACGAGACTTAGGGGCAATGGTTGTTCTGCCAGTGGGGAGACCTAGCGCCTTAGCTCTCGCTGCTTGAACTCTTTCGCCACCCTCGTCGGTAGCTTCAGGCTGTAGATTATCTTCGACAGTCTCATTTTCATCTTGAGCCTGATCTTCATCTTGAACGGCATCAGGAGAACCTTCGGCAGGCTCACCTTTAAGGGCATTCTCATCTAGGTTTTGCTTTGACTCTGGGTCTTTGGTTACAGCACCAGTAACGCCACCAATAGCTCCACCACCAATGGCACCAGCTACAAACGCATTAAGGTATTGAGATCGATTCTCTTCGTCGAACAATCGCCCAAGAAACTCTTCTTCTATAGCAGGGTCTTGCTGACCGCGCACAAACTCCAGTGCAGAATTCTGTACAATCTCCTGCATCATCTCGGTAACACCTTCTGTACCGGATGCCTTGCCAGCCTCTTTTAATGCACGAGTAATAACTGATTTCTTTTTAGAAACATTCTCCGCTACTTCACCAGCAGCTTTGCCATACATGTTCTGTGGAAGGACACGCTTCAAGACCCGCATTGGAGTCATTGCATCTAGCGCACCGGATGCTAGACCCGTAACAAGAGCTAGACCGGCAGCTTCTTCACCCGTCTCATCAAAAATTCGAGTAAAGGATTCTCCGGCACCCATTGCTGTGCCAAAAGCTGTAGCTCCAGCTAACTGACCTTTAAGACCAACTTTTCCAAGAGCCTCTCTGCCTACAGCCGACTGTGCATACTGACGCTTAGCTGCATTTTTAGCTAAACCTTCTGCGTTCTTTTTAACCAGAGCTTTAGCACCCTGATTAATGGCTACCTTCTTCACAACAGCACCGCCAACAGCACCAACACCACCGCCGCCAATAAGGCTAGGTATAATGTTGCCCACGATAAATGCCGAGTAATTTGCTAAGTCTCCAACACCATCAATGTCTTCTAGCCTTCCGACATCAGCAGCATTCTCG
>Ga0208304_10000772_pt1 | contig 16494 bp, 10 predicted proteins | sample ColrivemetaGS713_FD_187603 | JGI IMG/M metagenome (GOLD analysis project Ga0208304, IMG submission 187603) | Estuarine microbial communities from the Columbia River estuary - Flood tide ETM metaG S.713 (SPAdes) (version 2) | ecosystem: Environmental > Aquatic > Marine > Intertidal zone >... | reverse complement strand
TACCTGGCGTTTGTTTCGCCAGTCCATAGTCTGAAGTTGGAATATGGTTCTTGATGCGCCGTTGCCGTGAGCCAGGGCGCGTTCTGCCAACTCATGATAGTAGCGTTTCGCCTCCCCGGGGTTGTCAATGTTTTCCAGGTAGGGCATCGCCATGACCGTGACGAAATCATAGTGGCCGAGGAACCGGGTGTAGTCCTGGGCAAGCAGGCGAGCCCCGTCTGTTCTAGACAGGGCCGGGGAAAACATGTTGCGCGAGGTTTTCATACCTGCCTGGTAGTTGCCGACAAGCTTGGCCAGCTGATCGGTAAATTCCAACAGGGTGAGGGTCTTCAGAGTCGCCCAGCGCTGGGCGACCCGGGGGTTGCTTTTCAACCTCAGCAGGTCGGGAGCTTCGCCGTACAGGTCCTGGTATGCCCTGATGCCGTCGGGGCTGGCGTCTTCCAGTTCGTTGAGTCGACCATCGTCGTGAAAATGCAGTCCATCAAAACGCGCGTGGCGGGCCAGGTCTTCATAAATGCCCGTGATTACCGCCCTGGCGTCAGGATTGAAAGGGGAAAGCCTGGGTTCTGCATTGGTATCCAGGGTCTCGCCTTTGGCGCCTGCCTGCAGTACCCGCCATGCAGGGTCGATAGTATCGCCGGTGAAACTGAGGATTGGCATCCAGGCGTATACCCGCACGCCGGCCCGGGTTTTCAGTTGCCAGGCCGCCCGGTTAAACAGGTCCGAGCGCATGGGGAGATAACGATTGGGGAAATACAGGGCTTCCGCGCCCCCATCTCCATCCAGGTCGGAAAATGCCTGGAGGAAGACATGACTGATTTGTAACTGGTGGATGCGCTCCACGAGCACGCCCAGGTTGCGTTCCTGCTGAGCCGGGTCCGGGTCGTAAACGTAATCCAGGTCAATCTGGGCGGCCCGGACCAGGGGCGGGGCAGGGGGCCTTAACAGCATGGTCGCCAGTTCCCGGATGCCGGGGTTGTTGTTGATCAGGTGTCGGTGCAGGACGGTGCTGCCGGGCTGGTTGCCAAAATTCGGTTCCAGGGTCAGCGACCAGGGCATGCCGCTTTGCCGGGCAAGTTCAACGGTGATCTTGTTGTGGGCGCCGTAGGGCCAGGTCATTACCCTGGGGGCGCGCCCGGTGTGGCTGGCGATGATTTTCGAGCTGGTCTGCAGATCGGTGATGATTCGATTCGTATAGTCTTCACGACTCTCGTATTTGCCGTCGCTATAGAGCAGGGACACTGCGGCGGGCTGGGTGTTGCCCTGGGGGTTGGCCATAATTCCCTGGTGCATTGCATGGCTGTGGGAGGCAAACTCCACCAGGCCCGAGTCCTGCATTTCCCGAATTTGTTCCCAGCTTACGAAGTCCGAGCGACTTCGTTGTTGCCCGGCATAGTCGATGGTCTTCTCACCGTCGACCCAATCGGTGACCAGGCTTGAAACGGCCGGGTAGTTGAACAGCTTGAGCAGCGGGTAGACGCGGGTGTACGTGCTGATCAGGCCATCGTCAAAACTCAGCAGCACCGGGTTTGCCGGCAAGGCGTCTCCGCCGTTATTCGCTGCGACCACCTGGTCCATGCTTACCGGGTGGAAGTCGTTGTCCCGAAGCCAGCGAAAGTGCTCGACCAGGGCGCTGGTGGTGACGGCCATGCTGTCCTGGCCCTGTTCGTCTGTGACATCGTGGTAGGTGATTACATGCAAGGGTCCAGACTGTGCCAGGGCGAGTCCGGTTGAAAGCAGCATCAGGATGCCAAGAAGGTAACGCTTGATCACAGGCGCCCCTCCAGTCCAAGCAACAGTGTATTGCTGGTTTCCATTCCGCCGTCATAGGCATGCCGGCCGCGCCGGGCGCCCAGGTTGAGTGACCAACTGTCGTTGAAACGCATACCGAATTCGTATTCCAGGCTCCAGATGGGATTGCTTCCGTAACCGTCCTGGTAATAGCTGCCGACCTGGGGGTGCAGTCGATGGTAAAGGCCGCGATCGGCGCCCCTGAAAACGATCCAGCGCATGTCCGCGCCGACTGTCAGGGAACGATCGCTGGATGGATTGTAGTAACTGGCCAGCTCTTCAGAGTTGCTGGAAAAATAAGCCGATCCGGTGCCGTCCAGTTTGAACCAGGTATTGTTCACCACCCTTTGCCGGCCGTAGACCGACAAGCCGCGACGTCGGTTTCCGTCATCGAAGCTGGCCAGGGTAAGGGTGCTTCCCAGGGACAGGGATTCGTTGGCGTTGTACCTGGCTCGAAATGCCACCTGGTCGCTGCTCACATCATTGAGATCAGCCCGCAGGGGCGTCTCGTAACTGTTCAGTTCGCCGCTGGCACCCACCGTCCACAGGTCTGTGATGCGCCAGTTTAGTTCGGCGTGCAGACCCGCGTCGCCGCCCCAGCGTCGGGCGCTTACCTCGGTGCGGGCGTTCCAGCCTGGTCGTCTGTATTCGGCGCCTGCTGCGATGCGCGAGCGTTGACCATCGCCTTCCGGGAATTGGGCAAAGCTGTCGAAAGTGTGGGCATAGAAACGGAACCAGTCATATTTCGGCGGTGTATACCACCAGCCCTGCAGGGTGTATTGCCGGCTGCCGAAAGTATCGCCGGTACTGTCACCGGTAGAGGCTTGAACCACCAACTGGCTTTTCTCGTGGAGACTCCAGGTCCGGGCCAGCTGCCTCACCGGCCGGCTTCCAGGATAGTCTTTCTGGAGGTTTTTAATCGCCCCGGCGGCTGCCGGGTAGTCCTGGCGGGCAAGCTGTGCGCGGGTCCAGCCGGCCCGAGCCCCCAGGTGTTCCGGGTACATGGTAAGAATTTGCTGATACTGGGCCAGTGCCTTGTCTGGCCAGCCTCGCCACAGGTATATGGACGCCAGTTCCTGTCGGGCATCCACGTTATTGGGTGCCTCGCGGGTTATTGCTTCCAGTTCCGCCTGGGCCTGGTCCAGTTGGTCTGCGTAAGAGCGGGCGAGAATCGAACGCAGGCGGGCGCTCATGTAGAGGTTGCCTGCCTGGTCGGTTCCCTGCTGGCCTGGGGATTGCCTGGCCTGCAGGGCGTCGGCGTAGGCGATGGCCTGGTCCAGTTGTCCTGATTCCAGTAGTCCGTAAAAGTATTCCGCCTGGTAATCCAGGTTGTCCGGTTCGGCGGCGAGGCACTCTGTCAGCAGGAGCAGGGCGGTGTCAGTCTGGCCATTGGCCAGGTAGGCCCGGGCGGCGGCGAAGCGAATATTACCAGCCGGCTGCATGCCCTCGGCGGTCAGTAATTCGTATTCGGCCACCGCTTCGGCATCATGCCCCGCGTCTACCAGGGCGACCAGGCGGTCGGTACGCAGGCGCCTGTAAAGCGGTGTGCCGGGCGGGACGGTGGCGATATGCTTATCCAGTGTGGTCAGGGCCTTTTCACTGTTCGCTGATTCGCTGCCAGGTGCGGAGTAAGTTCGGGCGGCGCTGCGAATCGACAGTGCAAGCTGGTCGCCCTTGAGGTTGTCCATCTCTTCCTGGCTGAGAATGCCGGGGTGTTGGCTAGCCAGTTCCAGGGCGAATTCCGGGAGCATCATTTCGCGTAGCAGCAGGGCCTTTTCACGCAGTACTTTTTGCGAGGCGGGGTCCAGGGCAAGCAAGGCATCGTAAATGACCAGGCGCTGAACAGTCTTGCCCTGACTCTTGAGTATGTAGGCGTGAACCTCGAGAGCGGGAGCGGAATTTCGCTGGGACTCAGGGAGGTTTCCCAATTCCGTAATGGCTTCTTCGTAGCGCTTGCCATCCGCCAGAGTCATCGCAAGGCCAAGCCGGGCATCAAGGTTATCCGGCTGTCGGTTGAGGGCCCCGTGATACCAGCGGACGGCGTTATCAAATTCTTTCAGGTTACGGTATGCCTTGGCCACCGTGGTGATCACCCGTATGGGGTCGCTGGCCAGGTTCAGCTGGGACCCATTGTCCACAACCTGTTGATCCCTGTTGGCCCAGGCGAGGACCAGGGTTTCGTCTATCAACAACGATCTGGCCTGGGGGTACTCAAGGCGCAGACGGTGCAACTGATCAAGTGCTTCGCTGAACTGTCCGGATCGGGCGGCAAGAATCGCCGATTCATGTTCTTGCTGAAAGGCTGCTGGTTGGCTGGCGATAGCCGGGTAGCAGATGCACAAAAGTCCCAGCAAACCGCCGGAGATCTGCCCGGCGATTCTGCGCCGAAGAGTCTGGGCAAGGCCAGAAACCCAGGTGCGAAACCGGGCCTTTCTGCCTACCTTGGGGTGGCTTAACGATAAGTTATTCATGTGATTCGAAATGCTGAAAATTCGCCTGAATGCCAGTTACCGCTGAAATTTACATTGATTCCATCCGAAAAACCCCGAACCCGGTCACAGTCCGGTGATTTCTGTAGGATTTTTGCTGTTTTTAGCGCCGGTGGAGAAGCGCCTCGGGGGGCGAAAAAGAGCAGTTTTCGCCTCGCCTACGTACCCGTCCGTATGGTTCGGTATGATTGCTGGCCGTATCATTTCCGATTTATGCAATCAGACTTACCCGTTATTCAGAGGTTTTTATGAAACGTCTTGCTGCTTTTTCAACTTTTTTCCTGGTCCTGGCCGTTGTCCTGACGGCATGTGCGACACGCCAGGAAGACCCCTATATGTGGCTAGAAGAGGTTGAAGGCGAAAAGAGTCTTCAGTGGGTTGAAACCGAGAACGCTCGCAGCAAGGTAATCCTGGAAGGCCAGCCAGAGTTCCAGGCCATGTACCAGGAAGCCCGCGAAGTCCTCAACTCCAGCGAACGAATTCCCCTGGTAAGCATTCAAGGTGACTACGTCTACAACCACTGGCAGGACAAAGAGCACGTGCGGGGCCTGTGGCGCCGGGCCAGCCTGGCCAGTTTCGGTTCAGGGGAGCCCCAGTGGGAGGTGCTGCTGGATGTGGATGCCCTGGCCGAGAGCGAGGGGGAAAACTGGATTTTCTCAGGCGCCTATCCCTGCCTGTCGCCGGAGTACAAGCTGTGCATGGTAGCCCTGTCACGGGGTGGCAAGGATGCGACGGTTTACCGGGAATTCTCGGTTGAGGACAAGGCATTTGTGGACGGGGGCTTCACGCTGCCCGAGGCTAAGAGCCGTCTTGCCTGGGAAGATGAGAACACCCTGCTGGTGGCCACCGACTGGGGTCCTGGCAGCCTGACAGAATCGGGTTATCCGCGGATTTACAAGCGCTGGATAAGGGGTGGTGATATTGCGGATGCCGGCGAAGTTTTCACCAGTCCGGAGTCCGATGTAAGTCCGTTCGTGAGCGTCCTGCGAGACGGTGACCACCGGTTTACCCTCATCAATCGGGCAGTAACGTTTTTTGAGAGCGAGTTTTTCTTGTTGGAAGAGCAGGGGTTGAGGCAGATACCCCTGCCGTTGCATGCAGCAGTAGCGGGCATGCTGAAGGGGGAATTGGTTGTGCGGGTAGACGAGGACTGGTCCCATGATGGCCAGACCTTTGCCCAGGGATCGGTGGTCACCATCGATCCGGCCGATTTCTCGACGGAGCTGGTGTATCAGCCGGCCCGGGGCGAGGCGGTCAGCGAGGTGATGCTGGGGGACAAGATGGTTCACCTGCAGATCCTGGACAACGTGATCGGGCGCGCCCGGCAACTGGAAAAGATAGACGGCGACTGGGTTGCGCGTACCCTGGACCTGCCTGATAACGGCGTGGTGACCCTGGTTTCTGTGAGCGGCGACGATGACAGCCTGCTCGTGAGTTTTGAGAGCCTGACCGTTCCCGACAGTCTGTACCTGGCCAGCCCTGATGGGAGCCTGGAGCAGGCGTACTCGCTGCCGGCGTTCTACGATGCCTCGGACGTGGAAGTTTCCCAGCGATTCGCGATCAGCAAGGATGGAACCCGGGTTCCCTATTTCGTGATGGGTCGCAAGGACGTGCTGGCCAATGGCAACGCGCCCACCATCCAGTACGGATATGGCGGTTTCCTGGTTCCAATTTTGCCCGAATACTATGACGAGAATGCACGGCCCCAACATGGCGCCCTGGCCGGTCGCATGTGGGTGGCTCGCGGTGGTGTGCTGGTGCTCTCCAATATTCGTGGTGGCGGTGAATACGGTCCGGCCTGGCACCAGGCAGCCCTGAAAGAAAACCGGCACCTGGCTTACGAAGATTTCTTCGCCATCGGTGAAGCCCTGGTTGAGACTGGCGTGACCACGCCGGAGAAACTCGGCGCTATCGGTCGCTCTAACGGTGGGTTGCTGATGGGTGCAGTGCTAACCCAGCGCCCAGACTTGTATGCGGCCATCGATTGCGGTGTGCCGTTGCTGGATATGCTGCGCTATCACCGGCTGCTGGCCGGTGCCAGCTGGATGGGTGAATACGGCAATCCGGACGTACCTGTCGAGCGTGCCTACCTTGAGACTTATTCGCCCTACCAGGCACTGAAGCCGGGAGTGAAGTACCCTGAGGTGCTGTTCTATACCTCTACCAAGGATGACCGGGTGCATCCGGGGCACGCCAGGAAAATGGCTGCCAGGATGCGTGAGTACGGCAACAGTTTCTTGATGTACGAAAACATGGAAGGTGGTCATGGCGGGGCGGCCAACCAGGACCAGCTGGCCTACCGTGCAGCGCTGGAATACGCCTATTTCAGCTTGAAATTGATGAAATAATGCATTGGGTGAAACGGGCAAGAGCTGATTTCGCTCTTGTCCGGGCTGTCCGAAGAGCTGACTGAAAACGAATAACCAGAGACTGGAGAAAGTGCTTTGCTGAAGCGACTGTGGAAAAAAGCGAGCTTGCTGTGCCTGCTCGCCCTGGTTTGGGTGTCTCCGACTGCGTTGGCGCAGACCTACCGCTACGAGACAAGTGAACGTCTGGTGGTGATTGGTGATTCCCACGGCGCATTTGACAGTTATTCAGCACTACTGGCCGAGGTCGGGCTCGTCGACGGCAAACTGAAATGGTCCGGTGGGAAAGCAAACCTTGTGAGCCTGGGGGACTTTCTGGATCGCGGTGCGGATTCACGCAAGATAATGGACCTGCTGATGCGTCTGCAGAAAGAGGCGGCCAAGAGCGGCGGTAAGGTGCATGTGTTGCTGGGCAATCATGAGCTCATGAACCTGACTGGTGATCTTCGTAATGTCAGCCCCCAGGAATTTCTTTCCTACCAGGACATGGAAGATCCAAAAGAACGACTGGCTGTGCGCGAGTACTTTGACCAGAATCCGGAAGAGCGTCGGGACTCGGATTTTGACCAGCTTTATCCCCCGGGTTTCTTCGGTCACCGCAAGGCTTTCTCCAGCGAAGGCAAATATGGAAAGTGGTTGCGTACGCTGCCGTTCCTGATTGTTATCAACGACAAGGCTTTCACTCATGGTGGACTGCCCAGGTTGGTGGCGGAGCAGGGGCTGGAAGGCACCAATCGGTCCATGGCCGAGGCAATTTCCCAGTACGACGAGTTGTGGGCGGTGGTCAGCAAAGATATCGGCCTGGTGTTGCCCGCGACATTCAGGCAGCGCCCACGGCTGTCTGAGGCGTCCACCCTTCCGGAAGCTGAAAAATTCAGAAAGCTTTACTGGAAGCCACTGTTTTCTCCTGAGGGCCCTTTGTGGGCGCGTGAAGACAGTATGTGTTTGCCTGTGACGGTGGAGGGAACCCTGGACGCATCTCTTGCGGCCCTGGGTGCCAGCCAGTTGGTTGTGGGGCATACGGTTACCTTTAACAAGCACATTTCCAGTCGACTGAACGGCAAGGTCATCATGATCGATACCGGAATGCTGAACAGCGTGTATACCGGGGGTATTGCTTCGGCACTGGTGGTGGAGAAGGGTGTGAATTCGGCCTTCTACCTTGGGCAGGGTGGTGGACACAAGATATTACCTTTGCCCCGGCAGGTGGGTTCCAGGCCCGCCTCCATGAGTGATGATGAGCTCGAGGTGTTTTTGAGTGAAGCGGAAATCGTGCTCGCTGAATACCTGGGTAAGGGAATTACCAAGCCAAAAAAAGTGATCCTTGAGCGGGACGGTATCCAGTTGCAGGCCATCTTTAAGGACGTAAGATTTAAAGAACAACGTATGGGCAACACCATCGTTGAATTCGCTGATCACTGGCGTAACGAAGTCGCCGCCTACAAGCTCGATCGACTTATGGGCCTGGAAGCTGTTCCGGTTACCGTGGAGCGCGAGGTGGAGGGCAAGCGAGGCTCATTGCAGTTCTGGGTTCACGGGTTGATGAACTGGAGAACTGTCTCCGAGGCGGGCAAGGCACCGGGGAACTGGTGCGAAATGCTTCCCCAGTACCAGGTTCTGAAGGTATTCGATGCGCTGGTTCACAACCTGGATCGGACCCAGGAGAACCTGGCATTTGAAAAATCTGACTGGAAGTTGATCCTTATCGACCATTCCCGAGCCTTTGCAGCAAGGCCAAGAATTCTCGACAAAATTGAGTCTGAGTACCTGGTGGTGACACCTGCCATGGCGAAACGCCTGGAGGCCCTGACAGAGGAGTCGGTGCTGGCCGCCACAAGGCCATACCTTAACTTGAGTCAGGTGCGTACCCTTATGGCCAGGCGCGATATTCTTTTGCGTGACTACCTGGCTGAGGTCCCGGGATCGACTGAGCCGGAAACCTCCGGCGACCACTGACAAACTTCGTAAGCTTATCTGCCCGGTTCCGGTGCGCTCTGGAATTCCGGTCGCTCCGCTTTCCGGGCATATTCCCTGCCGGCGGATATGGCGATGGCGACCATCACTAACGCCAGGATTGCGTCAAAGACCAGGAACTGACGATGTCCCCAGCCGAGCAAGTCTGCGCCAATGAATACGGTACCCGCCGCCACCAGGTCTCCGCAACGGAAGAAAAACGTATCGATTGCGGTCTTGGCCTCATATTTTGCTTCCCTGCTTGCGGGTAGCAACAGCGCATTTCTGCAGGTGTTGAGTAGCGAATAGTCGAGGCTCTTGATGGCGATGACACCCCACTTCATGACTATCAGTGCCGGTATTGCAGCCATACCCACAAAGGAAATTGCGAAGATCAAAGGCGGTATGGCTACTGCGACCTTGACCCCAAAAGTGATGATGATCCGGGAAACGAGAAGCAGTTGAATGCCGCTGCTGAAGATCGTTATCCATGAGAAAAGATCACCCATGAATGCGGCGATCATGGCCTGTCTCTCGCCTTCGGGTAGCGTCATAGAAAGCTGCACGACGTAATCTGACATTACGTACTCACCGGTAGTGGTGATCCAGTTGAGCATCACCACCAGGGTGGCCAGGCTCAGCAGGTACCTGTCTTGTAATACCAGTCCGAGACCGCCCAGGGCCTTGGTCATGATATTGTCGGCACGGCTGATTTGCTTTGCCCTGGCTCTGGCGGGGACAGCGTTGCCGGCAAATCGGCTCAGGGGTAGAGAGGCAAGGAACAGCCCGGCCGATAACATCATGAGGCCGCCGGCCCCCAGCCATGGGTACAGGAATTTGGCAATCTGGGCGCCCAGCAAGCCGCCTACCGAAATGCCGAAGGCAATGATGGCAAACAATCGCTGTCCCGCTCTTACGCTGAACAGGTCCGTGGCGTAGGCCCAGAATTGAGAGGTGACCATTACACCCACGGCCCCGGCGTACACATAAAAAGCGAAGCCTACATTCAGGCCGATATTTTCCAGGGCATAGAAAATAAGCAGGCCCATTGCCAGCAGGAAATACACGCGCTGTATCAACAGAGATTTTCTCTGCATACGGAACAGCATGCCGTACAAGGGCAGCAGGAGAATGAGAACCAGCGCCTGTGCCCCTGTAGCGTATGTGCGCAGGGCCGCGTCGCCTTCGGTGAGGATCAGGGCCTCGCGAACCGGCTTGAGAAGGTAGTACGCCAACATGATTACGGTGGCGTTAAGAAGCAGCCACGCGATCACCCGGCCTTCGCCTGGGCGAATTCGGGTAAACAAAGAAAGCAGTCGTTCGAATGGCGATAATCGAAGAGATTCTTGGGTCATGTTTTGTATTTTTTAGTGAGCGCTTTCAGCATGGTGAGATAAATCCTAGCAGTTTCAAAAAATAAATGCCCAAGCCCTAATCAGAAAAATCGGACAATAAATATTTAGAAAAATTAATGAAATCGACCTAGACTCATAGGCAGTCGTAAATTATTAACGGATTTGTGTCGACTTAACCGGCCTTGGAGGGTGCAGTCATTTCACTCTTAACCAGATTCTATTTCCTCGTCTTTTTCCTGGTGCCGGTCTTGGTGCCGGATGTGAGTTGGTCTGCTGAACCGGTGGAGACGGTTCAGGTTGAAGATGAACTGGTGCAACCGACCCAGGCTGAAGAGAAGAAAACGTATAGATACAGCGATGTGGAAAAGGTCGTTGTGATTGGAGACATCCACGGTGCCCACCAGTCCCTTGTCAAAGTACTCAAAAAGTCTGGCTTACTCGATGAGGATGCCAAGTGGGCCGGAGGCAAGACTCACCTGGTGAGTCTTGGTGATCTCCTGGACAGGGGGGCCGAGTCCAGGAAGATCATGGATCTGCTGATGTCTCTACAGGAGCAGGCCAGGGCCGCGGGTGGACGGGTCCACGTCCTGATGGGTAATCATGAGCTCATGAATATGAGCGCCGATACCGAGTATGTGAGTGCCGCCGAATTCTCTTCCTACCGGGATCTTGAGACGCCCGAGGTAAGGGAGGCTGAACAGTTACGTTACGAAACCCTGTTGCCGGAACAGCGGACAAAAACGTTTGATCAAAAATATCCCCCCGGGTTTTTTGGTCACCAATTGGCAATGTCGGAAACGGGTGCCTACGGCGCGTGGTTACGCAGCCTGCCCTACATGATCGTAATTAACGACATGGCCCTGGTGCATGGTGGCTTGCCTCAAATGGTGGCGGATCTGGGCCTGGAAGGTACCAATCAGAAGCTGGATGACATGTTCCGCGCGTACGAGACAAGCTGGAATGCCCTGGTCCAGGCCAAGGGGCTAGAGGGTTATGCCAGCTACAATGAGAAATTTGATATCGCCATGGCGCTTCCTGAAGAGGAGGGTGCAGGATTTCTCGCCGCTGCGCATGCGGAACTGTTCTCTCCGGATGGCCCTTTGTGGTCCCGGGAGGATTCCGTATGCATCCCGTTGACCGTGGAAGATATTCTCGATGCAGCGTTGACCAGGTTGGGCGTAAATCGGGTGGTGGTTGGTCATACGGTGACCCCGGATAACCTGATCACAACTCGCTTCGAGGGCCGGGTGGTCATGGTGGATACCGGAATGCTCTCAAGTGTTTACCAAGGAGGCAGAGGCTCGGCCCTGGTTGTTGAGGGCGGAAATCTCAGTGCCATCTATGAAGATCATGACCTCTCCAGCGCTGTGCTGGAAATGCCCCGTCGCGTGGGTGATCGTCCCGGTGGCTTGACAGACGATGAACTCGAGCAGTTCCTCATGACAGCAAAGATTGTGAAAGTGTCTGATGTGGGCCACGGAGTCACCCACCCCCTTCGAGTTGACCTTGAGAAGGATGGGATCGCGTTAAGCGCAGTATTCAAAGACGTGAACTTCAAGGAAGTCCGCAAGGGTCGAAGAATCGAGGCCATGGGTGATCGCTGGAATCACGAGGTTGCCGCCTACGGCCTGGATCGCTTGCTTGATCTGAGGCTGGTGCCGGTAACGGTCCCGAGGGTTGTTGATGGAAAAGAAGGCTCGCTTCAGTACTGGGTGGATGGCCTGGTCAATCAGATCGATATGCAAGAGCAGGGACTGGCTCCAGGTGACTGGTGTTCGAGGGTTTCCCAGCATGAACTGCTCAGGGTCTTCGATGCCCTAATCTACAACCAGGATCGAACCCAGCAGAATCACACTTACGACCCGCGCTATTGGAGAATGGTCTTGATCGACCACTCCCGTTCTTTTGAGACCTCCAGCAACTTCCCGGAGAGCATAAGGAAGAGTCCGCACCTGGTGGTGCGCCCGGCGGTGGCGAAAAGACTGGCCACATTAACCGAAAATAATGTGAAAATCGCAACTCGCGGTTACCTCAAGCCGGTCCAGGTCAGAAAGATACTTATCAGGCGGGACAAGTTGCTGAAATCCTACCAGGCTGCTGATCAGTAAGACTCTTTGGCGTCGTTTAATCGGGTGTCGTTTCGGGTGACGGGTTCGACTAGTCTTCGATGATCAGCCTGAATGTCTGGCTGGTGAACAGCCCGTCGTAATCCGTTGCGATGACGCGTATTACCAGTTCTTCCCGGTGTCCCATGGGGGGCGTTGCTTCAATCACGTGCCTGCGCTTGTCCAGGCGCACCCAGGCCGGTAGCGAGGAGCCGCAGTGCAGCTCGGCGCGTATGGTCAGCACCTCTCCGGCATCATCGTCCAGGAAGGCATTGGGTGGAATGACATGATGAGTGCATCGGCCCGAGCAAATGGTGGCGTCTGGGATTTGCTCTCCGACAAACGGAGCGGAGTTGAATTCTGGCAAGGCAATGCGCTGGGCATAAGATTTGCCGATGAACAAAGACACCACCAGCATACATGTGGCCAACACGATATTAACGATTATGAATTCATTGTGGCCCCATCTTAGAAATTCAACGCCGATCAGCACGGTGAATGCGGAGAGCAGGTCGCCGGCGCGGAAAAACAGTGTGTCGATCGCCGTTTTCCCTTCGTATTTCACTGTTCTTGAAGTGGGAAGGAGCAGCGCGTTTCGGCAAGTGTTGAGTAGCGAGTAATCCAGGCTCTTCACTGCAATGACTGCCCACCGCGTCACGGCCAGAAGTGGCAGCAAACCCATAGCCATATAGCTGACGACGAAAATCGCCGGGGAGACCGCCAGCGCCACCCTGATTCCAAACTTGATGATAATCCTGGAGACAAAAAGCAGTTGAAAGACTGCGCTCAGCAAGGTCACCCAGAACATGACCCCTGCCTGAAATTTACCTATCCAGATTTCCCGGTCTACCGCCGGCATCGCCATGGAGGCGTCCTTGATGAAATCGTTCAGAATGAACTCGCCGGTAGCACCCGACCAGTTCAGCAGCACCACCAGGGCAGCGATGGAAATCAGGTAGCGGTCCTTCAATACCAGGGCGAGGCCGCCGAACATTTTCTGGACGGTGTCCGCCTGGGTCTCCAGCGGCGGCGGGCGGCTCTCTATGGGTACCGAATCATTGGACAGCTTTGACAGGGGCAGTGTCGATAGAAACACAAAAGCTGCGACAATAAGCAATCCATCCGCGCCGACAAGATCGAGTAGATGTCGGGCCAGGATTGTCCCGAACAGAGCGCCCAGGCTGACTCCCATTCCAATTACCGCGAACAGGCGTTGCCCGGTTTTCGGGTTTAACAAGTCGGTTGCGAATGCCCAGAACTGGGATGTCACCATTACTGCCATGATCCCGGTCCAGATAAACAGGACGAAACCGATATGGAAGCCCATCTGGTGTGCGATGAAAAACGGAATGAGGCTGAATGCGAGGATAAAGTTGATTCGCTGAATCAGCAGGGACTTGTCTTGCAAGCGAAAAAGCATCCCGTAAAGAGGCAGGATAAAAATTAGCAGCGCCGCCTGGATGCCAGATGCATAGCTTCGTAGCGCGGCCGACCCTTCGGTAAGGATGAAGGTTTCCCTGGTTGTTCGAACCAGGTAATACGCGCACATAAGCAGGAAAGCGTGTAGCAGAAGCCAGGCCACGCTTCTGCCTTCACCCGGACGAATCGTGGTGAACAGGCTAATGAATTTTTCGAACGATGTGAGTTCGGATCTATTTACTAGCACGTAGCTCCCTTTGACCCAAAATCCGCCCTGCGCGCCGGATAGACAGTGTCTGGATGTGCCCATCCCGGGCGTTGTTCAGTGCGCGTTCTTCTCGCGGGGAAAAGGCGCGTTCTTGACGTAACCATACTTTATAACTCGAATTCCGCAATAGCCTTCTTAAATTAGTCAGGTAGCCTCAATAAAAAGGAGATTCCATGGCCGTAAAAGGCGTTCTCCAGTTCGAGTTTTTCTTTGGCCTCCCTGCGTCGAAAAAGTTCCTGAGTACGATGAATAGTGTTTGATTTAGTCATGAAGTTGGGTCCTTTGCTGGAATTGCGTAGCGGTCTGGCTATACTGGATGGCAAGCACAGCAAATTATTTGCTGCTGCGGTGGGTGTTTTGGCGTGAGTTTCACGGTCAGAACTTTCCATTAATTCCACATAGCAGGTAGAAAAAATGTCGAAAGAACTTACCGCACTTGAGCGCGCGTTCAAGAATGCCGAACGCGAATTTGTCAGGGTTTCTCAAAAGACCTTGAAGTCTCTGGACAGGGAGTCAAAGAAGGTAGCCCGCGATCTGCAGCGCGCCAAGACCCGTGCAGAGCGTTATAAAAACGATGTCATGAAGAAATCAGAGAAGCTCGCCAAGACTTCTGCTGCAAGTGCCAAGAGGCAGTTGCGCTCCCAGATCAACAAGCTGGACAAGGCTTTGAATGAAGCCATGGATGAAGTCGAAGCCCATAGAATTAACCTGGCTCCTTTGCGGACCCAGTTGAAGAATGCTCGTGCTTTTGCCATGAGAGCCACTCACTTGAGCAAGGCTGTCAGCAAGAAAGAGAAGGAACTGGATAAGAAGGCAGGCAAGAAAAAGCCGGCTAGCAAGAAGAAAGTAGCCAGCAAGAAGAAAGTAGCTAGCAAGAAGAAAGTAGCCAGCAAAAAGAAAGTAGCTAGCAAGAAGAAAGTAGCCAGCAAGAAGAAAGTAGCCAGCAAGAAGAAAGTAGCCAGCAAGAAGAAAGTAGCTAGCAAGAAGAAAGTAGCCAGCAAGAAGAAAGTAGCTAGCAAGAAGAAAGTAGCCAGCAAAAAGAAAGTAGCCAGCAAGAAACGGGTAGTTCGCAAGAAGAAATAGCTGCCAGAAGGCAAATCTTTCCTGGCGAGTTACCAGTCAGTTAGAAAAGCGGAAGAGACCGGTCGATTGGCCGGTCTTTTTTTGCCCCGGCCCTGGGTAAAGCCTTGCGGGCCTTTAGTGGGGGCGGTTTTTGCGCTAACGTCGTTGCTGGTCGTTCCATTTGGAACTATTCGAGATCAAGGTAATGAACATGGTTTGGAAAACGCTGTACTTGGGTGTCCTCTTGGCTTTTGGCCTTAATCTTGGCGGCTGCAAGGACCTGCACCAGAGTGTCGATCTTGATCGTCACAAATACAGTAATCTGCGCACTTCCATGAACAAGAGCGACGTAATGGTGTTTGAAGCCAAGGCCACCCTGGAGGCTCCCGTGGAAGGTGAGTCCGGCGAAGCCATCAGGATGCAGTGGTTGGAGGGCTGGCTGGCTCAACGCGGCCAGTGCGCAAACGGTTACGAGGTGATTGAGCGACGTCCCTACCAGAGAAACGATGCGAATCCTTATGGGTTCGACCTTCGCTACGAAGTGCGCTGCAAAGCGCTTTCGGCGAGTCCCGGGGACTAGCCTGCCAGCGGCCGGTCTACACGAATGCTTCCAATAATAATTGTTGTCTTGTTGTTCGCGGGGCTACTCGCGCTGCCTTCTTTCTGGGTCCAGAAAGTAATGCGGCGCTACAGTGAGCCTGGGGACCGTTATCCGGGCAGTGGTGGGGAGTTGGCCAGGCACCTGCTGGATGAATTGCATCTTCCGGATGTATTAGCCGAGGTCACCGATAAGGGGGACCATTATGATCCGGTCGCCCGGGCAGTGCGTTTGAGCAAGGCCAACTTTCACGGAAAGTCCCTGACTGCCGTGACGGTGGCGGCCCACGAGGTGGGTCACGCATTGCAGCACCGGGACGGCTATAGCCCTTTCAGGTTGCGTCAACAGATGGTTCAACTGTCAATATACGCCCAGAAGGTAGCGGGCGTAATGCTGATTCTCGCCCCGCTGCTGGCATTACTGGCACGCTCTCCGCGGCTGGCGAGCCTGGCGTTGTTTGCCGGTGTGCTGAGTATGATGATGTCTTCGCTGGTGCATCTTGTGACTCTGCCGACGGAACTGGATGCCAGCTTCCGTCGCGCATTGCCAATCATGCAGCAAGGCGGATACTTGAAGGACGGGGATGAGCCTCATGCCCGCAAGGTATTGAAAGCGGCGGCACTGACGTATGTGGCGGCGTCCCTGGTCAGTATCCTGAACCTGGGGCGATGGCTTACGGTGCTTCGCCGCTAGGCAGCAGTCGGTGAAGAACTCGCTGGCCCTCGGTCAATCCAAGGGCGTCACTGATCCCACCATTGAGTTCCAGCACGGCGATGGCCGGGCCGCCCGAGGCGATGCTGGCGAGTGAGTGGGGTTCGGTGTTCCTGGCAATCCGGATGATTCGTCCATCGGGGCCAATAAAAATCATATCCAGGGGGATGTAGGTGTTTTTCATCCACATGCTGACCCGGCTTGGCTTGTCGTAGATAAACAGCATGCCTACATCCCGGGGCATCTTCCGCACAAACATCAGTCCACGACCACGTTCCTCGGCACTGCGGGCCAGGTGAACCCTGAATTCCCGGGTCTGGGATTCCGACACCTGGATGGCTAATTGTTCATCCGGCGAATCAATTTTTTGTGATGCC
>Ga0208304_10000767_pt1 | contig 16536 bp, 14 predicted proteins | sample ColrivemetaGS713_FD_187603 | JGI IMG/M metagenome (GOLD analysis project Ga0208304, IMG submission 187603) | Estuarine microbial communities from the Columbia River estuary - Flood tide ETM metaG S.713 (SPAdes) (version 2) | ecosystem: Environmental > Aquatic > Marine > Intertidal zone >... | reverse complement strand
AAAGACAGAGACACAAAGGGAGTTATTAAATGCCTTAACTAGTAGCAACCAGGTCTTTATACTAGGCCCAGCTGGTACTGGTAAGACTTACGTCACTGCTACTTATGCGGCTGATCTATACACGACGAAGGAAGTTGATAAGATTGTTATTACCAGACCCCATGTAACTGTGGGTAAAGATATTGGGTATCTCCCTGGGACTCTGGAGGAGAAGACTTACCCTTGGGCATTGCCTGTACTTGATGTCCTAATTAAACACCTTGGCAAGGGTGTGGTAGAGACTGGAATTAAGAATAACAATATTGAGATGGCACCTCTGGCCCTTATGCGTGGTCGTAGCTTTGATAACTCTTTTATTATTGTGGATGAAACCCAAAACATAACAACTCATGAGCTTAAGATGCTACTTACCAGAGTAGGTGAAGGCAGTAAGATTGTTTTGAATGGGGACATACAGCAGAGTGACCTCTCTTCTGGGGATGGTTTATCTAAAGTTATTCACCTAGCGAAGAAGCACATTCTACCCGTACCAGTAATTGAGTTTAATGTAGATGACATCATACGTAGTGACATCTGTGCGCAGTGGGTTAAAGTCTTTCTAAAGGAGGGGATATGAACAGTACTGGTAAGCCACGGGGCAGGCCCAAGAAAGAGAACAAGTTACTACAAGAGGCCAGAGATTTTAAAAAATCAAAGCTCCCAAAAGATAAACCCCTGACAGCTAGAATATATCTCGCAGGTCAGGCACTTGCGGGATTACTTTCTAATCGTCAAGGGTTCAGTAGGTCAGAGGAGATTAGGCGTGAGGCCTATGATTGGGCAGACAGGATGTTAGAAGAGGATTAGTCTAACTCCAAGTCTCCAAAGAATATCTTGTCGTAGTTTTCTACAAGCATGTCAATTTTACGGAGGGTGTTTAATGCATCCTCCTTTTTTAGTATGTCCTCTAACTCTCCTTCAATCCCCATAAATTCCATAACACGTTTTACTTTATCTTTGTTTTTACCGGAGAGTACACGTACCATCTCTAAGTTACGAGGGATTGGACTGCTTTGAATTGCATTTGTTACGCCATCTTTTGCCGTTTCTATTATAGATTGAATGATTCTTTCTTTCTCACCCTGATTAAGTTTAAAAAACTCAGGGTTTCCCTTTAGGTATTTACGTGCTGCATTTTCTAGATATGGTGCAACCATAGTATCCATGTAGTTTTTTACTTCAGCAGGACCATCAAATCTAATAGACCTCCAAGCAGACATACCAGCAGAGTTTAACATTGCTTCTATTGTGTTAGGTTCACGGGAACCACGTACACCTAATATCTGTTTACCCGAATCTACCTGTAAGTCTGTCGCTCGTGTAGGCATAGCTCTTCTGGGCAGGTCGGTTGAAGAGGGTAACCCCATACTATCGAATAAATTATTTACGTATTTAATAGCACTGTTATATTTTTCTGGCCCTTGCCTAAGATCGGGAGACATATTTTTATCAGTTACTAAACCCCACATCTGATTCACAGGATCAAGAGGTCTCGTCGCACCCTGCAGTATTCTAGATGTAGGTGGAAATATTAGATCCTCCGTAAACTCTACGACTTTGCTTAAACCAGACCCAACCCAATCACCTGTTATAAGTTTAGACTCCTTTACTTCAAGAAGTGCATTGCCATATTCAAATAAGTTTCTTTCAAAATCTTTTAGATCACGTACTGATTGGCCTCCAAGCTGGTTTCTAAGTTCTTCCCAAAGGTCATCTGGAACTTCATCCCAAGAAAATCCTTTAAGTCCTTTTAAAATCTCTGGGTTACCCTTTGTACCATGAGCTAACATTTGCTCAACAACTCTTATGGTAGAGAAGGGCCAATCAAATCTGTTATCTTGAACAGAGCCATCATCTTTTCTTTCTTGATTCCAAGCAAGACCTTCTTTAACTCTATCTATTGCACCACCTGCGGTGTACGTACCCAGAGCTACAGCAGTCCAACCAGCGGCCATACGACCATAAGATTCAGCAACTTCCTGAGTTGCGAAGTCAAGTTTTTTACCTCGGTATCTTTCAAGAGTAAATCTTATGGCATTAAAACCAGATAGATCTCCCATAGTAGCCACGGTTGTATTTAAAAAACTACCGAAAGGCACAATAAAACCGACCGGAGTTTTGTTTGTTATTGTTTCAATAAATCTTGCCGCTGCTCTGAAAGCATTGTTAGCTGGTAGTGTAGACCAGTTTACTGAAGCAGTCTCTCGCATAGTTCTAAAGGCAGCTTTCTCAAGCACGTTATTTTTAAACCTGTCTGTTGCCATTTCAAGTGCAGCATCAGGCCTATCAAAAAATTTCTGTGGGGGTGTTCCATACTCTCTCATAATAGCTTGATTTACATTTGTACCGAATGACCAAGTTTTAGTAACTTCGTCTTGCATTCTTACAAGTGTTATTGTTTGAGCACCCTTGGTTACAGTATCTGCACCCTTAGCAATAACATATGTAGGACTTCTGGGATCTAATGTTGCATCAGGATTTATTACCTCACCTTCAGAATTTACCTTACCTTTAGCATCAAGGTTAAAGTGTTCTAGACTATCTCTTACACCACCATCACCACTGACATCCCTAAATAAAGTTTCAGCTGTCTTGGGGTTTAACTCTAAAATCTTTTGTGCATACTTGTAATCTAACTCTGGTGATAGTACGGATGCACCACGACGAAGCGCACCAAGTAGAGAGCCATAGCCCCTATTGGCATACATTTCTGCAGTGTCAGATTTACCTGTTAATTTTGCACCACCAGCTATGGTATAGTTAATTGCACTTGTAAATATGTCAGCTGCAGTGTTTAAACTTACAAGCTGTCCAAAACCTTTGATGTTAGCACCAGTTGTAGATAGGTGTGAGGTTATCAGTCTCTTGTATACAGACAAAGCAAACTGCAATTTCTTAGGGTCATCGGGCATCTTACCTTTGCCCATATTCTTCAGCGCTTTGGAAAGATCTGCCCCACCTAATTTCTCTAATCGAGATAGTTGTGAAGAAATCTGAAGGGTTTCTGCACCAACAGAAGTTCCCTTAATCATATGATCTCTTAGACCTGCTGGTGTTTTTTTAATTTTTAACTTACGCCCTGTCTCTTTTTCAAAAGAAGTCATCATGTTTTTTACTGTGTTTGGTTTTAAGAACATAATAGTCTGAGCAAAAGTACCTGTAACTTTATACTCATCTATCATGGCAGGAGTTGTAACAAACCCAGCATCTTTTAGTGCCTGATAATACCCCTTAGTGCTACCATCTTTAGCACCAAACCAAAAATTTTTCATAAAAATATTCATGGTTTCTGTGTCTGTGTCTACCTCTTGCTTCCTAGCAATGGCAGATTTTGCTTTAGCTTTAACAGTTTGCCAAGCCAAGAAACCGGAATCACCGCCAGCAATTCGACTAAAGTTTTCATCTACAATATCAATAAGTTGTTTATTCTTGATACGTTTTTTAGACTCAGCTAAAGCAGTGGCTGCATCCATCTTGAGCGCAGCTACGTCTAATTCTTTTGAACCTATCCAAGTATCTTTTAAAAAATCAGAACGTCTAAGTCCTTTAACAGTTGCACTCGTGCCAAACAATACTGCTGGCATAAGAATAGAACCTGCAGCATTTACTGCAGACTGAGTAAAACTAAACTCTTCCTGTGCATCAGTATTAATTAACTGCGCCTGATAAAGTGCGTCAAAACCCACGTTAAATACAGCTTCAGCAGCAACAACAGGTGCTGCTTTTGTCACAGCCTTACCCACTGCAATACGTGCAGCTGTCTTAGACATACCCTGCTTTACATACTCTTGAAAACCTTTTATTAACAAAGACCTAGCAGTAATACTTGACGCCTTAGTTGCACCAAAGGTAAGGATCTTACCTAAACCAAAAGAAAGAATTGTTGTCGGATCGTAGATGGCCGCTTTACCATAGTCGTAAATAGCATCGCCCATTTCAGACCAAGAACCTTCTCCTGTAAAGGCGTTACCCATCTGATCAAATAGCAGATAACCTGCACCCAATTTATTTTTAGTAGTTTGGTCTGCAGATATCCCAAAAGCAATTTCGTTAGCCGTAGTTACACTTTGACCACCAGCAAATGATCTCTGATAATTCTGCCATATCTCAAAGGCATCCTCCCTACCCATAGCCCTATAGTCTCTTGGACCAAATGCGCCACCACCAGTGTCACCACCTGCTATACCGGATACTCCACTATAGACTGTTCCAACTACACCAGAAGGTTGATACCTAGCCTCTAGGTTTTGATAGACAACCTCCATAAGCCTGTCGTCTTTAAGAAAATCTTCTTTAATTAATGAGCGACCGTACTCCTGAAAAACAGAGTCTAAATCTACTACGTCTGCACCTAAGGAAACTTCCAAAGAATTTGCAGAAGATTTCGAAAGTGGTAGCTCTGTCATTGAATCAGCCTGCCCACTCAGTGAAAGAGGATCTTCATATTCCTCTGTACCTAAAGGGACTGTTATCTCGGGACTACCATCACTAAGACTGAGCACATCTTCGTATTCTTCTTCCATGCTACTCTTCCAAACTAATTAACTTACCTGTTTCTAAACTTCTTACAGTCATTGGGGGTTGAAGTATGCCCGCCCTCATCAAGTTAAATGCAACTGCCCTACTCGGCACAGTTTGTATTATCTGAGAGGATTCAAAGAAGGATGGCCCAAGTATCTGTTCGGCATCTTGAAATTGATCATAGTAATCCAACAAATCTCCCATAGAAGATCCATAGAGTACTATTAACGGATCATACACCTCATCCTTATGAGACTTAACAGCTGAGTTAACTTGAATAGATCTTTCAATGAGCCAGTTTACTTCTTGCTCTTCTAGGCTAGTTAAGTCACGAGTTTCTTGAATCTTTGCAAGTTGATTTTTCCTATTTGCTAGTAACCTATTTTCTTTTTTAGCCATCTGAAGAGAGTTAGATACAGCACGTTTTTCTACATCAGCAAGATCTGTAAGTGTTGGCTTTTCAATCAGTGCTGGTGTCTCAAAAGAGACAGTACCAGGTACAGTGTATTCACTGCCCATCATTGTACGCATTGCATCATCCAAAGGTACTCCAATTTCAGAACTTATTTTGTCCCAGTCATACTCAAGAGTCTCAGAGTCAGTGTAAAGCGCACCTTCTAACATCTGACCAATTACCACATTAGGTTCAGATCCGGCATAACCTCCAGTTTTAAATTTTTCACTGTAGTCAGTAGCCAACTCTACAGCTCTTGCAACAGCTTCAGCCCCACCAGTAGCATAAACTTTACTGACTTGTTCTGGATCTATTTGAAATCTTTGAGTCAGTATTAAAAAATTATTTTTATTTTCAGAGGCAGGGATTTTACTAGATTTAGATGTACCACTTCCAGTGCTACCACTGGAACCTGGGCCATACAGTTCTTTTAACTGTGCGGCTAACGTAGCCCTTGTCGTAAATCTTGTTAATTTAAAAGTTTCCTCAGCTCTTTCCTCAGCCTTCTTTCTTAACTCAAGCTGTTCTTTACTAAGTTTTGCTTCTTCAGCAGCCGCCAGGCCTTGATTTATTCCTTGCCACATACCCATTATACTTCTCCTCTTGACATCAAGCCCATAGGTTTATCTTCAACAGGAGCTTCAACTTCTTCTGGTATTTTGATAGGTTCTTTTAAGCTCTCTTCTGGCTCCATATCAAAATCTACTTCTCCAGTATCCTTAAGTTCTTTTAAAATTTTAGCCGCTTCCCTAGATCTTATAGTATAATTTACATCAATTTCCTCTGCAGAATCTTCATCTAAACCTTCCTTATACTCTAGTCCAGCCGCATCCGCAGTGCCTACAATATACTCATGTATAATTGGACCAATAATGAGAGAGACATCAACAGAGTGACGACCTTCAATTACAGCTGACCTGAGTAATCCCTCTGTAAGAGTTACTACATCTATCCCCAGTTTAAGTAACCCCGCCACAGCCTTAATTTTTTCAGGCTTTTCTAGCCTATCCATGTGCCAAAGTAGTGCTGACTCAGGGTCTGCAAACTGAGATGGATTTTCCCAAGGAGAGTTCTTGGGTTCTGATGTTAGGGACTGTCCCGGTATTGGTGCACTAAACATAGCCTACTCCTTAATTCACACTAGAAAATAAAGCAGCCTCGGCTTTACGTCTTTTTACAAGCCCTGGCAAAACTTTACCAGAAGCTTTATTGTATTCAAGAATCATATTAGATATCTCTTCATCACCACGACTACCGCCATCCAGCAGTTTATTTAGGTTCCCTGCACCTAGGTTGTATGTAAAGCTGGTAAGTGCTGTGATCTGATTGGAGTCCCAGTCGTATCCATACTGCTTTGCTGCAGATACTACAATATCTCTAAACTTAGAGGTATCTCTACTGAGTCTATCCCTTGCTTGCTGTAAGGTTATAGTTTCATTTTCTCCACTGGCCTTGCTTCCAAATCCGATTGCCCAGTGATCTACATCCCAGTAAGCTTTAAAAGTTTTTTGATTCTTTACATTTTCAAAACCAGCAATGAAGTCTTCAGCAGATTGAACAGAGGGACTATCTACATCGTCACCCTCATTTAGAATATCTACAGTCTCCCCAGACTCATCAGTCAAAGCCCTGGTAGAACTACCTTCCTCTACAAGGTTTTTGTTTTGCTCTCGTAGCCGTGTAAAATATTTTGTCATAAAATCATCTTCTTCAGCACTAGCTTGTAGCACCTCAGGTCTTTTACTTACAAGAGATTTAGGCAAAAGTCTATCGGAATCATTTTCATCAACGCTTTGAAAAGAACTACCAGCTAGTCCCTTAGAAGCTAATCTCTGATCAGCCTGTTGCCTAGCTGTAAGTAATAGGTTTGTATAGTTTGCTGCCATTTTATTTTTCCTAACTTAAGAGAAGAGTATCCGTGTAAACGCTGCCCATTTGGAAGTTTCTTCTGCATCATCTCTGGCTGTTTGATACTCATCATATTTTTTATCCGCAAGGAGAATACTAAGTGAACGATCTTTACTTGACTCGGAAGACTTGTAAACGTAATCCATGATGTCTCTTTCACGTTGCCACAGTTGATCCATAATAGACTGGGTAAACGCATTAGACGCCATTGCTACATTAGCGTTAGACTCATTCTGTGCAGCTGTATTAATTGTAGATACGTTTTGTCTCCACTGAGCATTAGCCTGAGCAATTACCAAAGAGTTTTGTGCATTAAATTGCTGACGTTGATTTTCAATACTGGCGTTAAATTGTTGTGCAGCATTGTCTTGACCAGCATTAAACTGATTCGTTGCATTAATCTGTGACGAATTAAATTGACTAACTTGCGTAAAGAGACTAGCCATAAATTGTTTGGTTTGATTTTCTGACGAAGCATTAAATTGTCTTGCAGCATTCTCAGCAGCTGAATCTGTAAAGATAGACTGAGCGATAGTCTGAGCCTTAAACATTTCTGTTTGTTGCCTATTACTAAGATTAGCCATATCCATTTGCAAGAATGCTTGTGCATTTTGAATTGCAGCTTGCTGCTGATTGGATAAGTTTTGCGATTCTAGCTGGGAGATAGCTGCAGCTTGGGCCATCACCATTGCCTGACTGTTAGATAAATTAGCTAAGCTCATAGTATTTGAAGCACGAGAGTTCTCAAGTGCAATTTGTTGTTCAGCAGTAAAGTTCATATTAGCTACATCAGAAATCTTAGATGCATTTTGAACTCTTGCTTGGAAGGCTTGATCAAACTCCATACCCATAAAGGTAGCACGTTGTTGTGCGGCAAGCATAGCACGTTGCTGTCTGTTTGACAAGTTCTGAGATTCAAACTGGGATTGAGTTTGAGCATCTGCCATAGCAATAGGAAGTGCAGATTCCATGGTAGCCTGTACAATAGCCTGTCCAGCCATTGAGGATGCACTAAGGCCACGGGAAGCCATCTGTGACATAGCAGCCCTCATAGCACCCGCAGCCCAAGATGGAGTGTTGCCCCCTTCAAAGTCCTGCATGAGGTCTGTCAGCTGCCCTCTAACTGTAGCTTTTTCAGATGGAGTTGCAGTAGCCGCTTGTATTTGCTCAGTAAACTTACTGGCTGTTTCAGCATCAGCGACACCGGAAATAAGTTCACCCTCTTGGATCTTACGCTGTGCCGGGTTATCCACCATAGTGGCGGTACCCTGAGCTTCTTTAAGATCACTTACACCCGTGGAAGCTGGGTCTTTCGTAGCACCCTTGGCTATAGAATCTGCAGACACTTCACCTTCTTGAGCATCAAGATCCTGAACAGCGTCAGTTACCTTAGACCCTGTTGTAGAAGCAGTTACTCCACTTGCAGTTATCTCTTTGGGTGTCTCGACTGTAGAAACTGAATCTACTTTGGTGGCATCTACAGAGGGTGCTGGACCTGTTACTTGCCCGGTGTCTTGCGAAACAGATGTACCTTCAGTACCTGCTTCAATATCAACAACATCAGACTTTTTAGCCTGTGAACCTGGGTCTGTCACAGCAGCACCAGTCACCTCTCGTGCACCAGAGGACATCTCTGCTGAACGCTGGCTCTGAGCTTTAGCTAAATTGTCGCTTACTGTTTTTACCTTAGACGCTTTGTATTCTTCGGCTCTTTGTACGAAAGATGCAGCATCGGCACCATCAAATGCTGGTATAGCTACTGCCTGTAAAGCCTGTAGTTTTATTCCCAGCTGACCAATTTTATCTGCAGATCCCTCATCCGCTTGATTGTTAGCTGCGTTAATAGCATTTGTAAAAACAGAAAACTTGTCCTGATTACTTTGCGGTTCATTGCCTGCATCTACAGTACCACCCTCCGAGTACTGATACGGAGCACTACCCCCATCACCACCACCAAAGACTATAAGCCCAGATGCTCTAGGATTTAGATGCCGATCAATCATGAAGGGGTTATAGATCATTTTTTAAACTCTCTTGTATGTCTTTTACTAGGTTTTTGCAATCTTCGCCAATGTATTTTTTTATTTTTACTGTATACATTTGTGTGTTCTTTACGGACTAGTCTCATTACTTCTCTGGCATTTCCATAGGGGGCAATAAATTCTATACCCCAAAGCTCATCATTTAAATCTGATGTATAGTCTTGCTCCGTAATATAGTAGTCACCACTTAAAAATTTATTTCCGTTCTTTTCATTGAGCCAGCACCAAGTAACTAAGCCGACTGGAACTTGATCTTGATAGTAAAGACGTATCTTGTTGTATTTTATAGGTGCTATAATATACCTATATATGTCGTCTACATTGTATACTCTATGCCAATAACTCTGCTTTAAAAGTTCTAAACTATCTGAAAGTGCTTTATACTTATCTATTTCCATTACTATAGTTTAACTGAAAAAAGTTAAAAAGTCAAGTTAATTACCACTTACCCTGCTTTACACCCAAGAAGTACATCACTATTATTAAAGCCCCAATACCTGCTAGTGCTACAGCAATACCTACAGTCCAGTTAATACAGTTATCTATGAACTCTTGTTTCTTGTAGACTAGCTCACGTTGTTCTTTACGTTGCTGTGCTTCTATTCGTACTATCTCATCCCATGCGCTAGGGCCATACGTCCAAGAAATGTGGCTCTTAAGCTCCTCTCGCATTTCTTTGAGCTTCTGTTTCTGTGACCATATTTCCAATGCGTTAGATTGGTTGTCACTAAACATCTTGTACATAGGGGGGTTCTTAGCTTTATCCTCCAAGAAGTCTAGATCACTAACAGCCTTAGACCACTGAGATACTGCCCCTGCCATACCACTGATTTCACGACCTACAGATACAGCTTTCTTGATACCATTGTAGGCTGTAGTAGCCGCAGCCATAGCTGTAAAAGGATCAATCACTTTAGCTACTTATTCCCCAGCTGCATCCAGACAGCACCAGCAATAAATGTTATGATGGCAAGTGTTGTAAACTTAACAAAGGTGGACCAGATACCCTTACGAGTATCACGCCATACATCAAGTAAATCTCTCATCTCATTAATATCTTTAGCAGCTGTCTCATCGTGCAACCCAATAGATGACAGAGCTTGTTTAGCACCACGCTTAGCTGCACGGTCTAACATAGATTCTAATTCTTCTGCTGTTAATGTTATGTTAGACATTATATTACCTTATATATTTTTACAGCACCGTCCTGCCCTGCACTAGTAGAAACACTTATTGGTGTGGCATTTACGTATACCTTACCCTCAGACCCATCCCCGTAGTTTCCATTTACCCCAGAAAAGAATGCATTAGCTACACCATTAGTTACAGTAACACCTTCACCTTTAGCACCAGCGTAGTACGTACCATTATAAGTAGAAGAGCTACTATTTCCACCTACTACACCAGAGTGTTTAGCAAATTGCATACCTGATAAATAGTCTATACCTGTCTCTACGGAATTAACAATCTCTATAGAGCTAATTGAACCTTTGTTACCTTCTACTACCTCATGTGCGTTACTACTTACACCCGCACCACCTGTTCCTATAGTGACTGTAAAAGTCTGGTTTGTGGTTAGTTTAGAGAAGGCTACTTTCATGCTACCTGCAGATCCACCACAATATGTGTAGTTTGGTGACGATGGATCTTGTTTTATATTTCCAGAACTACCGCCATCAAAGATTAAAAATACATAAGTACCTGCTGTAGTAGGAGACCACGTTGTGTCACTTGTTATTGTTGTTACAGGATTTAAGGTGACACTACCACTAAACTGACCATCATCTTCTAGATAAGTTAAACCACTATCTGCAAGCTTACCATAGAAATGCCTAAGACTTAACTCTTCAGAAGCAGACGTTGAAGGAAAGGCAGCTATACTACCTCCCTTAGTATTAACAATAGTATCATAGCTACTATTATGACCAGAGTAAAACTTAGCAAATTCTATTTCTCCAGATATGCCTAGAGTGTTTTTGATATAAGCTAGATCAACAGGAGATGCTCCAGTAACATTGTCTGCGCTACTGGGCCAATCATAGGTAGATCCTGCAACTTGCATAGCCTCTAATAAGTGCTGGCCTTCTGTATCAGTATTACCGTCTATATCTACAGGTTGATATACACGAAGGTTTGTCTGGTGTTTAATAATATCTAGTTGGTCAGAAAGATTTATGCTATTGTTTAAATCTATATCTCCCCAGAGATAACCATCTGATAAAGTAGTTGTGGGTGCTGATGGAAAATAATTAGGGGTAATATTATTTATGATATAAAGTACATCCTGCCCATACATATATTCACGACTATTTACTTTACCTAGCTTAGTATGTTCTACAAAACTTATCATACTAGTAGCTCCTTAAGGTGTACCAAAGCCAGTTATGTTGCCTGATACTACAAGGTTTCCAGTAGAGTCTAGCGACATTACCGTTGCACCATTATATTTAAATAGTAGTTTATTGCCTGTAGCGGTTGCTTCTATCTCAAATGCCTGTGCTGCACCATTAAGGGCCACCGCTCCTGATGTAGTAACGTCACCTGTAAGAGTAGAAGTGCCAGTTACGGCCAGATTATTAGTAACAGTTAGGTTATTACCTACAGTTACGTCATCTGGCAAACCTACAGTAAATGCTGTACCCTCTCCTGCAGTACCCGTAACCTCTACTTCGTTAGTTGTACCCGCTATGGAAGCTGCATAGTTACCTGTAGTATTAGTACCCAAAGTAACAGCATCTGTTCCAAGTGTGGTAGATATGGACACATCACCTGAGCCATCAAAGTCTACATTACCAACTACCGTACCTGTAAGAGCTATGTTAGCTGTAGCAGCCAGGTTAGTAGCGGTAGTAGCATTTCCTGATAATGCACCTGTAAATGTTGCTGCTTCTACGTCAACTAACGAGAACCCCCCGTTAGAAGTGTCGATAGTAGTAGTACCAGGCTCTTCAGTAGCTTTGTAGAATTTAATTTTACCAGAATCATTTGCATCTCTAAACCAACCTGCATATTGTTGAACTTCATTTGTTGGTTTAAAAGTACCATAAGTACCAAAATCAGTTCCGTCTGCAGTGCTATTATTAGAAGCTAGTTTAAACTGAGGATCTGCTATAGATACAGTAGTAGAATTTACCGTTGTAGTAGTTCCTGATACAGTCAGGTTCCCTGCTATAGTGAGGTTGTTGCTGAATGTAGAGGCAGCTGCTACTGTTAAAGCGCCATCCATATCTACAGCACCACCAATATTTACTGCCCCAACAATACCGGCACCACCAGCAACAGTTAATGCCCCTGTAGTATTGCTACTTGAGGCTGTAGTGTCTGTAGTACTGACCGCTCCTGTAGCAGCTAGTGTACCATCGACAGTAGCATTACCACCTGTCGCCAACGTACCGTGTACTGTCGTACCTGTCTTAGTAGTAGTACTTGTTTTAACCCAAGCAGCACCGCCTGATGCTGCCGTGTCCCACACGTACTGTTCTATTGTATTGTCTGTGGCTATCCTGTGCTTAAAGCGTTCTGTACCACCCTTCTTATAGATAATGTCACTTCCATTAACGTCTACAATTGCATCCCCTGCTATGTCAAAGAGTAAGTCACCTGTAGTTAGGGCTATAGTAGTGCCATCAATACTAATATTATCTACATTAATACCTGCATCAGCTGTAAGAGTGTCATGTACAACTAGTGTACCGCCTATACTAGAATCACCATTATCATTAGATATCCCTGTGGTAATGCCTGCCTTAGCTGTTACCGCTCCTGTAACGGCTAGGGTACCCTCTGCTACAGTATTACCACTGGCTGCTGCGACAGTGAATTTGTTTACCTCTGGGTCTGCGCCGTTATCAATAGTAAAATTTCCAGATCCAGTTATAGACCCAGCTACATCTAGAGTACCCGATAGAGTAGTGTTACCATCTACAGTTAAAGTACCAGCCAAGGAGGTATTACCTGTAGCGTATTCTACAAGAAACTTACTACCTGCTGTACCTGTGTCGTCATCTAATGTGAAGTCACCTGTAAGAATGGTACTACCTGCAACCTGTAGATCAGAAGCTAGGGTAGTCAAGCCAGATATAGTTGTCTTACCTGTTACGGCTAATGTTACTAGATTGGCATCTGTAGGACCAGAAAGAACAGCCTTCTTAATAAAAGCTTCCTTGTAAGGTACTCCTGTTGTACCTAAGTCTACTGTAACTGCTGCCGTAGTAGGCCGTAAAGATCCAGAAGAAACAGTGACCTCTTGACTACTACCTATTACAGATATAGAAGAACCTTCTCCTGCAGTACCGTCATGCGAGTGACCTGAGGAAGCGTTGAATGCCGCTTCAATAGCATTATACTCTAGGTCAAAGTCATCAGCATCAATGACGTTGCCGTTAGCTATGTTACCTGTTGTATCTTGACGTGTATAACCTGCCATGATGTTTCCTTATTGCCTGTCTTCTTGAGCGAACTCTATTAGGGCTGTGTCTAAAGTAAATGTGGGGTTAGTAGAATTATCTTCAATACGTATAGCTATTGTCTTACCTGATCCAATAATATTTGTATTGTATATACTATCTAGTTCACCACCGTAGGTTGCGGGGGAAAATGTTTCACCAACTTCATTATAAAAAGGTCCAGCTTGGTTTGGGTAAGTTAGCCACGGCCCTGCAGGTGATACTAAAATTGAGTTATCTGCTACTCTATCTGAAGATGCAAATAAAGATTCCGAATCTCCATATATAAACACTGAGGTACCTGTGCCAACAATTTGTTGTGTCTCAGGCTGCACTGTTGTAAGGTCCGAAGAAGAAGCAAAGTTATACTTTACGTTTAAATCTAGACTCATGTTACCTGAAGGCTGGGCATAAAGAGTCATCTTGTAGAAAGACTTACGAACTTGCGGATCTGTTACAGGCATAAAGGGTGATTCGTATATAGCCTCAATAGCTTCACCGTCGAAGCTAGCACCTGTTTCCATTATATAAACATATCCATCACTATTAGCAAAGGAGACAGTTTCTTCTGTATTGGTGTAATGACTATCAGAGATGTAAGATTTTATGCCTTTGGTAGTAGACCAATTAACACCAGAACCACCTTGAGATATAAATTTTGTAGCTATGAGACCTTTAGATACACTGGTCTTTTCTGATTCTACGTATGCAAATATTCGATACTGCCCCTTCTCCCTTAAAATTACAGAGGAGAATATGGGAGTACTGCCTAGAAAAGGTATACTATCCTTAGCTATTTTATCTGATGCAATATCTAGACCAAAGTCACCTATACGATCTGTTGCACTTAAAAGTCTGATACCATCAGGAGCTAAGTACATAATGTCACCACCAAATTCTTGGATAGTGTCACCGTTAATGCAACCAATACGTTCTGTAATAGGGGAAACTTTAAAGTTTGAAGAAGTCTCTCCTGTTAAACTCTGTACAGTGTTGGTCGTAAATATAATAAGTTGATTACGAAATACTGCTAGACCTGTAATATCTGCTGATACACCTATAAAACCTGCACCAAGACCTGTGTTAAAATCGTCTACACTAGATGTTACAGTATAAAATAGAGTGTTGCCCTTAGAATAAAAAGCTTTATTCTTAAACATAACTACATGCTCTGCTCCCAGAGGATCATTTGTACCTGTATAACCATCAGCATTTGAATCTGTATTCTGTAGTTTTAAAAGTGTATTACCTGCTGTATTATAAATAATAGGAAAATTTACACCGTCCACAAATATTACTTTATCAGATACCCCTAAATTGTATAAAGCACTTCTAGCTTTTAGTCCATTAGTAAGAGCAGACTCACCCATACTTGTCCATGTACTACCTGTACTATAGTAGTACTCAGTTTTATTAGAAGCATTTTTACGGGAGGCGACAATACGTCCTGAGCTTATAACCTTTAGTCCTAGTATGGGACCAGTGCCGGGTACTTGGGTGGTACTGTACTTCTCGTAACCTTTTAGCTTAGCGTAGCCACCCAACTTAGATGCTTCAAAGTTCTGTAGTATAGTAGCAGAACCCACGGCATTACTACCCTGCTGCAAAGGGCTTAGGTTGGATATTAACCCACCATTAAACTCTATAGGAAATGTCTGCCACTGTGTAGCCATTAGAAATGTACTCGTGTATCTCGCAAGTATTCTGTGCGATTGATGTGTAAGCTACGTAGTTGTTTGATACCTTGTTCAAACTTCTGTAGTGATAATTGTGCGGCCTGTGTGTCACCACGAAACTGGTAGACATAGTACATAGCACCATCTACAATGGCGTATCTGTATTGCTCAGGGAGAGTGGGTACGTCCGTACTGTTTTCTAATTCAAACCCTGTTCGGAAGTACTCATACACCACTTCGTACTCTTTATCAGGTGCAGGATAAAAGATAAGTTCTCTGCTAGGTGTACGTACAACATACTCAGGTGTACCAAATGTACTTGTTGTAGAGTTATACTCAGAATCGGCATGTTTGTCAAGCCATTCTTCATAAGTTAGTACTTTTAACTTCACAGTATTTACATTAAAACTCTCATTGCGTTTGACACGAAAGGTGTTCATGTTGATAGTTTTACTATCGTAAGGCATACTGTAACGTACTTCACCTACAGAAAGAACTTCTATTTCCTCTGCATGATTCCAGGGCCACTCAACTTCTTCTTGATTAACATGACGGATAGCTGCGTTAACGGAGTTTTTAGCAAAACTATAATACCCCGTAGCAGTACCAAAGTTATTAGCATCTAGTTCTACTTCGTTAAGTCTACGATTAACGTCATTAACTAATTCTATGTAGTTATATGCCATCTCTACTTCTCCTTAATGCGTATGAATACACTACGCTCATACTTTAGGTTAGACCCTGTAGTAATACGACACGCAATTTTGTATCTCTTATTATTTGTACCTAAGGATAGACGTATAGTTGCAATAGTATCTGTCTCCTCATCAATTGTACCTGTTACAAATTGTAATCCATCAACGACCTGAGAATCAGACACCTCAGTTTTAGTACCATCTGCATCATAAATGTACCAATCTACTGACCCAATAGTATCATTACCCGCAAGAGTAGAACTACTAAGAAAACGAGACCAGTCAATGCTATAGTCCAACAACTCATCTTTATCTTTGTCAGGCCACTTATACGACATGCTTAACCCTCGTTCTTTAATATATAAACTGTTCTGTTTTCTTCTGTTATATGCACAGTTCTATTTCTTTCGTAACCTACTAAGTAGGTAGTCCTGGCTCTATTGTAGTCATTAGAAAAATTTTGGTATGGAAACTTTACAGCAGTAGGATCTGCTAGGCTATTATAAATATTAGCTAGTGTACCAGAGAAAGTAGCAGTAGCTTGTCCGTAACCTTCTAATGTAGAAATGCTAAAGATAGCAGATGTACTACCTGTAGTTATATTAGATTGGGCTGAGAAATCAACACTTGCTACGCTTGTTACAGATACAGCAGGAGGCATAAACGCTGTAGCTTGTGCGTCCTCATCAGCAAAGTCACCTATGTAGATCGTGAGGAAAGCAGTAGCACTAGAAGGTGTTATGTTAGCCCTACCTA
>Ga0208304_10000765_pt1 | contig 16561 bp, 14 predicted proteins | sample ColrivemetaGS713_FD_187603 | JGI IMG/M metagenome (GOLD analysis project Ga0208304, IMG submission 187603) | Estuarine microbial communities from the Columbia River estuary - Flood tide ETM metaG S.713 (SPAdes) (version 2) | ecosystem: Environmental > Aquatic > Marine > Intertidal zone >... | reverse complement strand
GGATACAACTGAAAATCTGGGGAGTTGTATTTATACCCCCCTTGTGCACTTAATCCTAAAGATTCATTAAACCAAAGATTCCCACCTATACCCACATTAACAGTTCCTCCACTTCTGTCGGCAAACGTATAACCACCACCTGCATAAATAAATGGCGCAAACTTATTCTCTGGATTAACAATACTATATTGTAAATTCCCATCCAAGGCAAAATAAGAAATTGGATCTATTTCAATATCACCATATTTAGTTATTTTATTAAATGCCATAGAAATGTCTAACGAAATTTTATTCCAATATCGAGTAACATTTATTCTTGGTGCAGAAACATTCCAATGATCTTGGGCATTTGAAATTTCATTAAAAAAACCATCTTGATTTCCTCTTGAAGGATCTAGACCTGGAAAATTAGTAGGATTCAGTGTTGGAAAGTAATCAACAGCATTTATTCCAATACCAACTACCCACATATTAATTTGGTCTTGAGCATGTATTTTACTCAAAAACACAATATTTATAAATAAAAGTAAAAATGTTTTATTAAACAATTTAAATTTCATAGTCAAAGGGAGCGGGTTTGTTAATTACCGATGATTTATAACGCAAAAAAAATTAATAAATTATATTTAAAATTTATTAACTCGTTTAATTGCTTTGGTAAATTCTTCCAAATCATCATCATTTAATATTAAATGAATTGCTTCGTCAGCAACTTTCTCAATATTATCTATTGGGAATCCCAAACCTACACAAATTCTTCTTAAAATACCTACTTCTTTAATAGAAACCACATCATCTGCATAAATCATATTAGTTAAATCAAACAAATGTTCAATTCTTTCATCGTATCCATGTACTCCTGTTATTTGATGATTAGTTTGATCTTCTAGAATTTCTTTGTATTTATCATCTAAAATATGAAATTTCTTTGCAACTTTTTTCAATAGTTTTTCTTCACCCTCACTCAATACATCATCAGCTAAAGCTAAATTTACCATACTTGTAAAAAGCGCAATATTCTTTTTATGTTCACCTTTTAAATTAAAATCAGATACTCCCATTCTTTATTTTATTACCGCAAATATAAATAAACCCTTAAAATATTTGCAGTTTATAAAAAATAAAATTAGTGTTTAATCGGGTTCACCTTCTTAATAGCTTCTTTAAAATCCTCAATATCAGGTTCTTTCAAAAAAAACTTAATAGCTTCTTTAACTACAAATCTAACATTCTCTATCGGAAAACCAAGTCCAACAGCAATTCTATCCATCATTGATGTTTTATCAATAGTAGGATTCTTATCTAAAAAAAGCATTTTTGTTAAATCGTATAAATGCTCTAAACGTTCATTATAACTAACAGGAGTCTCTATTGGGTAATTTTCAGGATTTTTCAAAATTTCATCAAACTCACTTTTAGTTATATCTAATCTACTCGCTAATCTTTTTAATAATATATGTTCGTCTGTATCTATTTTATTATCAAGTAAAGCAAGTCTAACAATTGAAGCAAAGTGTTTAATATTTTGCTCATGTAATCCAGTTGGATATAAATCGGAAATAGACATCATAACTTTTATTTTATTCGTTCTTATAAATTTAAGGATTTATTACTTAATTTTTTCCTTTTTTTTATAAAATGCTACCTTTGGCAAAATTTGCAATAGTTGAGTAAGCAAAATATTATAAGAAAATACGAACAGGTTGTAGAAAATAAACAATTAGTTCAAATATTTTTAAAAGATAAACAACAAATTCAAATCTCGAATTTGGTTGGATCTTCATTGTCTTTTGTTATTTCAGAAAGCTTTAAAAAAACAGACAAACAGTTTTTATTAATTTTTAATGATAAAGAAGAAGCAGCTTATTATTTAAACGATTTAGAACAGATGTTAAATGATAAGGATGTACTTTTTTATCCTGGATCTTACAGAAGACCTTATCAAATTGAAGAAGTTGACAATGCCAATGTTTTATTAAGATCTGAAGTTTTAAATCGATTAAATTCCAGAAAAAAACCAGCTGTAATTGTTACTTATCCTGATGCTCTTTTTGAACAAGTTGTTACTAAGGCTGAACTAAACAGAAATACTTTAAAAATAAGTGTAAATGATAATTTAAGCTTAGATTTTGTTAACGAAGTTTTATTTGAATATCATTTTAACAGAGTTGATTTTGTTACTGAACCTGGTGAATTTTCTGTTCGTGGAGGAATTATTGACGTATTTTCATTCTCAAATGATGCACCTTATCGAATCGAGTTTTTTGGTGATGATGTAGATAGTATTAGAACTTTTGATGTAGAAACGCAACTTTCTACTGAAAAACTGACTAAAATTAGTATTATGCCCAATGTTGAAAATAAAACATTGGATGAAAAACGTGATAGTTTTTTAAAATATATTTCTTCAAAAACTGTTGTTTTTACTAAAAATACTGATCTTTTTGCAAATAGATTAAACAAACTATTTGCAAAAGCTGAAGAAGCTTTTAAACAATTATCAACCGCCATTAGTCATGCTCAACCAAATGAACTCTTTTGCAATGGTGAACTAATAAAAAACCAATTACAAGATTTTACAACTGTTGAAATCGTAAATGCACTTCAAACAGGAGTTGCTATTAAAACCCAACAAAAAATTCTACAAAATGGCGCAAATAATGTTGTAATATTCAATACTAAACCCCAACCTGCTTTTAACAAACAGTTCGATTTATTGATTGAAAATTTTCATCAAAATTCAGAAAAAGGATATACCAATTATTTATTTTGCGATTCTCAAAAACAGGCAGATCGTTTTCATGATATATTTGATGGTGTTGACAAAGAAATTGAATATGAAACTATTGTTTTTCCATTGTATCAAGGTTTTATAGACGTTGATAATAAATTGGTTTGTTATACCGATCATCAAATTTTTGAACGTTATCATAAATTCCGTTTAAAAAATGGGTATGCTAAAAAACAAGCCATTAGTTTAAAGGAATTAACGAACCTTGAAATTGGCGATTTTGTTACTCATATTGATCACGGAATTGGAAAATTTGGCGGACTTCAAAAAATAGATGTTGAAGGAAAAAAACAGGAAGCTATTAAGTTGATTTATGGAGAACGCGATATTTTATACATCAGTATTCACTCGCTTCATAAAATTTCAAAATACAATGGTAAAGATGGCAAAGCACCTAAATTACATAAATTAGGCTCTAAAGTTTGGAAAAATCTTAAACAAAAAACGAAATCTCGAATTCGTCATATTGCGTATAATTTAATTGAATTGTATGCAAAACGAAAAATACAAAAAGGCTATCAATATAACCCGGACAGTTATTTACAGCACGAATTAGAAGCTAGTTTTTTATATGAAGACACTCCAGATCAATCTTCTTCTACACAAGATGTAAAAAACGATATGGAAAGCGAACAACCAATGGATCGATTGGTGTGTGGGGATGTTGGTTTTGGGAAAACTGAAATTGCCGTTAGAGCAGCATTTAAAGCAGTAGATAATGGCAAACAAGTCGCAATTTTAGTTCCTACTACAATTTTAGCTTTTCAACATTTTAAAACTTTTAGCGAGCGTTTAAAAGATTTTCCTGTAACAGTAGATTATTTAAATCGATTTAGATCCGCTAAACAACGAAAAGAAGTTTTAGCAGGTTTAGAAGATGGCTCAATTGATATTGTTATTGGTACACATCAACTAACAAATGCCGCTATTAAATATAAAAATTTAGGCCTTTTAATTGTTGATGAAGAGCAAAAATTTGGAGTTGCAGTAAAAGACAAACTAAAAACCATAAAAGAAAATATTGATACTTTAACGCTAACTGCCACTCCAATTCCAAGAACATTACAGTTTTCATTAATGGCGGCTAGAGATTTATCCATAATAAGTACACCTCCGCCAAATAGAGTTCCAATTGAAAGCAATGTAGTTCGTTTTAATGAAGAAATTGTAAGAGATGCTATTCGTTATGAAATTCAGCGAGGTGGTCAAGTCTTTTTTATTCATAATAGAATTGAAAATATAAAAGAAGTTGCTGGTTTGTTACAACGTTTGGTCCCTGATGCTAAAATTGGAATTGGTCATGGGCAAATGGAAGGGAAAAAACTGGAATCTTTAATGCTTGCCTTTATAAATAATGAATTTGATGTACTGGTTTCTACAACAATTGTTGAAAGCGGTTTAGATGTTCCAAACGCGAACACTATTTTTATAAACAATGCTAATAATTTTGGTTTATCTGATTTGCATCAAATGCGAGGAAGAGTTGGACGTTCAAACAAAAAAGCTTTTTGCTATTTTATTACGCCACCATATCATATGATGACAGACGATGCTAGGAAACGAATTGAAGCAATTTCATTATTTACGGATTTAGGAAGTGGAATTAATATTGCAATGAAAGATTTAGAAATACGTGGCGCTGGAGATTTATTAGGTGGTGAACAAAGTGGTTTTATAAACGATATTGGTTTTGATACCTATCAAAAAATACTGAATGAAACTATTGAAGAACTAAAAGAAAACGAGTTTAAAGACTTGTATAAAGATAGTTCTGATAAACCAAAACAGTATGTAAAAGATATTCAAATTGATACCGATTTTGAAATTTTATTCCCAGATGATTATATAAATGTAATTTCAGAAAGGTTGAATTTATACAATCAATTAAGTGATCTTAAAACAGAAGAAGAACTTCAAAACTTTGAATTACAATTAATTGATAGATTTGGTGAACTTCCAACACAAGCAGTTGATTTATTAAATAGCGTGCGAATAAAATGGATTGCTAAAAAATTAGGAATAGAGCGCTTAATTTTGAAGAAAAAGAGAATGATTTGCTATTTTGTTTCCGACCAACAAAGTTCCTATTACCAAACAGCAACATTTACTAAAGTGCTGCAATTTGTTCAAATCAACCCTACAACTTGCGTAATGAAAGAAAAAGAAACAAAAAACGGATTGCGATTATTATTAACATTTATTCATATTACTTCTGTAAATAAGGCATTATCTGAACTTCAAAAAATATAAATGAAAAACCAACATTTTAAAAATATAGTTGAAGTTAACATCGCTGTTGTTTTTATAAGTACATCTGGCGTTTTAGGGCGATCAATATTATTTCCTCCTGAAGTTACTATTTGGTGGAGATGTGTTTTTGCCGCATTTTTAATTGGTTTATATTGCTGGTATAAAAAATACGATTTAAAAATTAAATCTAAAAAAGATGCTTTCTCATTATTGTTAAGCGGTCTCTTTTTAGGAGCACATTGGGTTACTTATTTTTACGCTTTGCATCTATCAAATGTAGCTATTGGAATGCTTTCACTTTTCACTTACCCTGTAATTACGGCACTTTTGGAACCTCTTTTTTTTAAAACCAAATTAAGTATCAATCAATTGTTTCTAAGTGGATTAGTGGTAGTTGGAATTTATTTTTTAACTCCAGAAATGAATTTTGAAAACAGCTACACAAAAGGCGTTTTAATGGGAATAATTTCTGGAGTGTTTTACTCTTTAAGAAATATACTTACGAAAAAAAATATTTCTCATTTCAATGCGTCAAAAGTAATGTTTTACCAAATGATTGTGATTGTATTGTTTTTATGGCCAGTAACCATTGGTGTTGATTACACCGGTTCAAGTAATTGGATTAGAATAGTAGCTCTTGCTTTAATTACAACCTCTATTGGACATACACTTTTTGTTAATAGCTTTAAAAACTTTACTATTAGCGCCGTTAGTATTATGAGTAGTATGAGCCCAATTTACGGTATTCTTTTTGGTATTTTATTTTTAACTGAAATTCCATCTAAAACGACTATTTTTGGTGGAATTCTTATTTTAGCAACGGTAGTTATTGAAAGCTTTCAATCTAAAAAAAATAAATAATATGGAATTTTTTAGAATAATAGATAAACAAGTTTCTGAAAAACAACTTCAAGAAAAAATACACCCAAATAGTTTAGAAGATATAACTGACACCATGTTATTTCTTGAAAATTTAAATACTAATTTTTTAGGATTAACATTATGGGGGGAATTTGAAATTAGCTATGATAAAATAAAAGGCGGTGTCCGATTTACTTTAATAGACTGTCCAAATGCCTTATCATGGACAATTACATTTGGGTTTCCACCTGAAAGAGAAAAAATTGTAATTCATGCAACAATAAACAGAACTCAAAAACCATATGAATTTATTGAAGAAGTTTCTGATTTTTTAGATGAATGGGAAAATGGTTTAAAAACTATCTTTTAAACTTAATTTTATAATATTCGTTAATCTTTTTAATAATTATTTAAGATTTTCAGACGTTTCCATTTATAAAATTTCTCCAAGGACAATTATTTTTTTAAGCCTACTGTGGTTTACCAAAAAAAGTTATTGTAGTTTTATTCAAATAAAAATAAAATATAACACTGATAACTTCACATAAGCTGGAAAAAGAAATGTGATGGTTTGAGAAACCATCACATTTGTTTTTAAAGATCAAATTTTATTCCTTGAGCCAAAGGTAACTCTGTTGTATAATTAATTGTGTTTGTTTGACGTCTCATATAAACTTTCCAAGCATCAGAACCAGATTCTCTTCCTCCTCCAGTTTCCTTCTCTCCACCAAAAGCACCACCAATTTCAGCTCCTGAAGTACCTATATTTACATTAGCAATACCGCAATCTGATCCTGCTTGAGATAAAAATTGTTCTGCTTCACGCAAATTATTAGTCATAATTGCGGATGACAATCCCTGTACTACTCCATTTTGAATTTCAATAGCATTGTGAACATCTCCAGTATATTTTAATAAGTATAAAACAGGAGCAAATGTTTCATGTTGAACAATTTCAAAATGATTTTCAGCTTCAGCAATTGCTGGTTTTACATAACAACCACTTTCATATCCTTTTCCGGTTAAAACACCTCCTTCGACTATAATTTTTCCACCTTCTTCAACGACTTTAGTCAAAGCATTTTCATACATTTTAACAGCATCCTTGTCAATTAGTGGTCCAACATGATTATTCTCATCCAGCGGATTTCCAATTCGTAATTGTTTATAAGCAGTAACCAATGCATCTTTTACTTTATCATACATAGATTCGTGTATAATTAATCTACGAGTTGAAGTGCAGCGTTGTCCGGCAGTACCTACAGCTCCAAAAACTGCTCCAATAACAGTCATTTTAAGATCGGCATCAGGTGTTACAATTATAGCATTATTTCCACCTAATTCTAATAACGATTTCCCTAAACGCTCTGCAACAGTTTTAGCAACAATTTTCCCCATTCTTATAGAACCGGTCGCTGAAATTAATTGAACACGATTATCGGTTGTCATAAATTCACCAACTACATAATTACCATTAATTATATTTGAAATTCCCTCTGGTAAGTTATTATCTTTTAAAACTTCAGCAATAATATTTTGACAAGCTATACTGCATAACGGTGCTTTTTCTGAAGCTTTCCATATACAAACATCACCAGCAATCCAAGCTAGTGCTGTATTCCAAGCCCATACTGCTACTGGAAAGTTAAATGCTGAAATTATGCCAACAATCCCAAGCGGATGGTATTGATCATACATTCTATGTCCCGGACGCTCAGAATGTAATGTAGAACCATCTAATTGTCGAGATAAACCAACTGCAAAATCACAGATATCTATCATTTCTTGTACTTCTCCCAGCCCTTCTTGCAAGGATTTCCCCATTTCATAAGAAACCAATTCTCCTAAAGGTTGTTTTAATTCGCGTAATTTATTCCCAAATTGCCTTACAATTTCACCACGTTGTGGTGCTGGCTTTAACCTCCACGTTTTAAATGCTTTTTGTGCTGTACCCAATACTAAATTATAATCTTCTTTAGTTGTAGTTGAAACGGCTCCAATTAATCCTCCATCAACCGGAGAATACGATTGAATAATTTCACCTTTACCAAAAGAATTTGAACCTGTAGATGTACCATTATTTAGTTGTTTAACGCCTAATTTATCTAATGCTTTTTTAATGGTACTTTTTATATTTAAAATTTCCATTTTTTATATTTTATTTAGTTTATTCTATTAACAAAGCTACAAATATTATATGGTATAAAAAGAAAAGCCGTTTCATTTTTGAAACGACTTTCTTCATTCAATATTTGGTAACCAACCAAATAATAAACCAACTAAAACTTATAATTTAATCCTGTATAAACTCCTAAATAGTAGGGCTGTACACTACCCGAGTTTTTTGAAAAGGTATTTGTTTGCATTTTAAACATTGGTGAAATATTAATGAATAAATTTTTCTTTATTGAATAATCCAAGTCAACACCAATATTACCACTAAAGTTTATAGATCTTAAATTGTTTGAGGCACCTAAACTTTGTGTAAATGAATTTGTTTCTACAAAAACTTCATCTTTATTTAATAATAGAGTACTAAAACCACCTACTAAATTTACTCCTAATTTACCATCTGTAACGTTATATTTTATTTCAACAGGAATTTCAACATAACCAAACACCTGATTAACACTTCCAATATTAGGATCTATTGCATTTAAATCGCTTTGTTTAGATGTTGTTAAATTTTGTGATTTTGAAGCAATAGGATTTGTAGATAAATGTGAAAACCCAAGTACAGAAACTCCTGGTGTTACGTAAACATTATTAGTTGTATATCCTAAATTAATAAGATTTACACCTGATTGTACACTAAACTTATTATTAAGTTGGTACGCAAATTTAACTCCGTAAGAATAAGATGAATTTCCTGATGCTCTGCTATCTTTAAACTGGCTATCTATTCCAGATCCATCTCCCAATGAATTAATATAAATCGGCGCAAAAATAGTTGCAACAGTTATTCTGCCATTAGTAACTTTACTAGTTTCAACTTTCTTATTTTTTTCATTAGAAAGTGGTAAATTAAGGGCATCTGCTAAAATGGAATTTCTTTCAGGTTTATTATTGAACGTATCACCTTCCTCATTTTCATTAACTAAACTTGTTAAATCTGCACTATTCTCAACAGTTTCTATTTCGTTAGTTTTGGGTAGTAATTTCAGATTTTTAGCTTTATTACTATCGTTTGAAGTTTTCGAATTTAAACTATTGTTTTCATTAACAATTTCCTTTTCTTTTTCATTTATTTTTAGAAAATTTTTTGAAAACTTATTTTCAGGAATAAAGTAAATTGTACCAATACTAAAAAACAATATTAATAATGCGGCAATACTTGCAAATTTTAACCAAATTGGCAATCGTTTCTTATTAGAAACTGGGGCTAATTTTTTTTCAATTGAACTCCAAGATCTATTTGGAGGAAATACCTCTAAATCTTTTAAGTTTTCTTGAAATATTCTATCAATATTTTTATAATCTCTCACAATAACCTTTTATCTTAAACAGATTGTTGACCCTCTTGATATACTTCGATTTTTTGTTTTAAAATGCCTCTTGCTCTGGCCAAATTTGATTTTGATGTGCCTTCTGCAATTTTCAACATTTTTGCAATCTCCTTGTGAGAACATCCATCCAATACATAAAGGTTAAAAACCATTCTGTATCTTTCTGGCAACTCTTGAATAAGATTTAACAAAAAATCTAAAGAAATTTCTTCATCGTCGATGTCAACAACCACCTCATCAGGAATCTCTTCAGTAACAATATTTAACACGGTTTTTTTTCTATACTTTAATAAAATCGTGTTTACCATAACGCGTTTCAACCATCCTTCAAATGATCCTTTAAAATTAAACTGCCCAATTTTATTGAAAATGGTTACAAAACCATCTTGAAAATTATCTTGAGCCTCTTGTTTATTTTTAGAGTATTTAAGACATATAGAGAATAACTTACCTGCAAAAAGTTGGTAAATCTCTTTTTGTGCCTTTCTATCATTATCTGCACATTGTTTTATGAGTCTATCTAAACTCAAATACTAGCGTTTTAATTGTTAATAAGATACCTAAAAAGATAATAGGTTGCGTAAATTTACATTACTTTTGTGATGTTTCCCAATTTTTTATGAAAACAAATAGGCTATTTAAGTTACATAGTGATAATGATTTTAATGAAATTGCTTTAGATATTTTCAGGTTTCAGGCAAAAAGAAATTTTGTTTATAAAGAGTTTATAAGCCTTTTAAATATCGATATTTCTTCTATTACTAATATTTATGACATTCCTTTTCTTCCAATTCAATTTTTTAAATCGCACAAGGTAATTAGTTCAAAAAAAAAAGCAGCACAAATTTTTTTAAGCAGTGGAACAACTGGAATGACACAAAGCAAACATTTTGTTAGCGATATTTCTATTTATAAAGAAAGTTTTACCAAAGGGTTCGAACACTTTTACGGAAGTATTAAAAATCATACAGTTTTAGCGCTATTACCTTCTTATTTAGAACGAAACGGATCCTCTTTAATATATATGGTGAATGATTTTATTAAAAAATCTAAAAAACCAAAAAGCGGGTTTTATTTAAATAATTTGGATGAATTAAGTGAAAGTTTAGTTGAATTAGATCAAAAAGGAGAAAAAATACTGTTAATAGGTGTTTCTTTTGCCTTGTTAGATTTGGTTGAAAAATACAAATTCAACTTAAAAAACACAGTTATTATGGAAACTGGTGGAATGAAAGGTAGAAGAAAAGAATTAATTAGAGAGGAACTACATACCATTTTAAGCACAGGTTTTGGAGTTAAAAAAATTCATTCAGAATATGGAATGACCGAATTATTAAGTCAGGCTTATTCTAAAGGAAATGGGATTTTTGAATGTCCGTCTTGGATGAAAATCCTAACTCGAGATCCAGAAGATGCATTAACTATTTTACCAAAAGGAAAATCTGGAGGAATAAATATAATTGATTTTGCAAATATTAATTCTTGTTCGTTTATTGCAACACAAGATTTAGGAAAAACATTTTCGGATGGAACTTTTGAAGTTCTTGGTCGTTTTGATAATTCTGATATAAGAGGTTGTAATTTGTTGGTATTGAAATAAGTTTGAAGTTTACAATTTTGCAAAGCGTTTTTTGTCATTCCTGAGAAGGCAGGATTGGCACTTTTAAAATCTTAGTAATTTGAATAATTCCCAAAAATAGAAAAGACGGTTTTTAAAACCGTCTTTTAGATATATTTTCAGAAAAACTTAAATAACTCTCAACAAAAAGTAACTCTTTTTCCCGCGTTGCAATAGCACAAATTTATCAGCAATTAAGTCGGATGTTGTAATTACAAAATCTTCTTTTACTTTATCTTTATTTACTGAAATTGAATTTTCTTTTAAAGCTCTTCTCACTTCACCATTGGATTTTAAAAATCCTGTATCTGAAAAAGAAGCAACTATATCCAAACCGTTTTCAACAATAGAACGCTCAATTTCCGCTTGAGGCACACCATCAAAAACATCTAAAAATGTTTGTTCATCCAAACTTTTTAAATCATTAGCAGTTGATTTTCCAAATAAAATATTAGACGCTTTAATTGCGTTTTCATAAGCTTCTTGCCCATGAGTCATAATAGTAACTTCTTCACCAATTGCTTTTTGAAGAATACGCATATGCGGAGCTTCTTTATGTTCAGCAATCAATTTCTCAATAGTTTCTTTATCTAAAAACGTAAAAATTTTAATATACTTTTCAGCGTCTTCATCTGAAGAATTTAACCAATATTGGTAGAATTTGTACGGTGATGTTCTGTTAGCGTCTAGCCAAACATTTCCTCCAGCGGTTTTTCCAAACTTAGAACCGTCTGCTTTAGTGATTAATTTACAAGTAATTGCATATGCTTTACCTTGGGCTTTTCTTCTAACAAGCTCAGTTCCTGTTGTAATATTTCCCCATTGGTCTGAACCTCCCATTTGAAGTACACAATTTTTTTCTTTGTATAAATGATAAAAATCGTAACCTTGAAATAATTGATAGGTAAACTCTGTAAAACTCATACCAGATTGTCCGTCTGTTGCATCAATACGTTTTTTTACAGATTCCTTTGCCATCATGTAGTTAACCGTAATATGCTTTCCAACATCACGTACAAAGTCGATTAATGAAATGTCTTTCATCCAATCGTAATTATTTACCAACTCAGCTTTGTTTTCAACACTACTATCAAAATCCAAAAAACGTGCTAATTGTCCCTTTACACCTGCTACATTTTTGTTTAATGTTTCTTCGTCTAATAAATTACGCTCATCTGATTTCCCTGAAGGATCACCAACCATACCTGTTGCACCACCAACCAAAGCAATTGGATTGTGACCAGCTTTTTGAAAATGCATTAAAATAATAATCGGCACCAAACTTCCAATATGCAACGAATCGGCTGTTGGATCAAATCCAATATAACCTGTAGTTTTATTTTTTAATAAATAGTCTTCAGTTTCAGGCATTATATCATGTAACATGCCTCTCCAACGTAGTTCTTCAACAAAATTCATTATCAAATTTTTAGATTTCAGCAAAGATAAAATTTTACTTTGTAGAAATGCCTTTAAATAAACATTTTTGTTACATTCGTTTTATGATATTAGTTACAGGTGGAACTGGTTTGGTAGGATCGCATTTATTGTATCAACTTTCCTTAGAAAAGGATGCAATTAAAGCAATTCATAGAAAAAATAGTAATTTAAATGCTGTTAAAAATGTTTTTAGTTATTTTTCCGAAGATTATGAAAATCTTTTTAATAAAATACAATGGGTTGAAGCAGACATTACAGATGTTGCTGCATTAGAACTTGCCTTTAATAATGTTACTGAAGTTTATCATTCAGCTGCCTTGGTTTCATTCAACCCAAAAGATTACAATAAATTACGAAAAATTAATATAGAAGGCACTGCTAATATTGTAAATTTAAGTATTGAAAATAGCATAAAAAAACTATGTTTTGTAAGCTCAATTGCAGCAGTTGGAAAATCGATACATAAAAAACCTATTAATGAAACTAACGAATGGGATATTGAAAAAAGCAACTACGGTTATGCCATTTCAAAATATGGTGCAGAAATCGAGGTTTGGCGCGCTTCTCAAGAAGGAATTCCAGTTATTATTGTTAATCCTGGTGTTATTTTAGGTGGTGGCTTTTGGAAAAATGGATCGGGAAAAATATTTGATAAAATTTACAAAGGGTTTAAATATTATTCTGAAGGAATTACTGGTTATGTTTCAGTAAATGATGTAGTAAAAGCAATGCAACTTTTAATGAAAAGCGAAATACAAAATGAGCGTTTTATTTTAGTTGCAGAAAACAATAGTTTTAAAAAAGTTTTTACTCAAATTGCTGCTAATTTTAATAAAAATAAACCTTCAGTAAAAGTAACAAAATTGATGAGTGAAATTGGATGGAGAGTTGAAAAAATTAAATCATTTTTAATAAATAAGCCTCCGCTTTTAACACAACAATCGTCAAAATCTATCCATCAGAAACGATATTTTTCTTCTAAAAAAATTAAAAATACACTCAATTTTGAATTTAATCCTATTTCCACAACTATTGAAGAAGTCTGTAAGTTTTACATGAAAGATTTATAAATAAAGCGCTTTTTTATCTAAATAATTACTGTAGAAATTAGAAAACCACATATTACTTTTTAGTTTTATCTATCGATGTCGGTTTTCTTATAGGTTTTTTAAACCTTTCAACTCTTTTAATAGAATCCTCAGTTTTCTTTGTAGCAGTTTCTAATGAATCTTTAAGCTTTTTTTCTTTATTATAAAACTCGTTTAATTTTTCTAAACGCTTTTGAACTTCATTTAAAATTTCATCATAATCATCTACCTTTGAAGTGTAATAGTAATTACTTTCCTTAAACTGAGTGCTATCAATTTTATACTTTTCAAAAACTAATGGAAAATAATCTACATTTCTTTTTAAATCAATATTTTTAGTGTTTTGAGCATTCATAGCAATAAAAAGATCGGTTAATAAATCAACCATCTCATCTTTAGGAATTAAATTATCAGGTTTTTTTAAAATGGTATTGCTTGTACAACTCAATAATAAAAAACCAACAATTATTATGTAAATAAATTTATTCATTCGTTCTATTAAACAACAATCTTTTCCCTTTTATTGTATCATTAAATTTTCCGTTATTGTAAATAAGATTTCCGTTTACAAAAGTATGCGTAATTTTTGAATAGAAAGTTGTTCCTTCAAAAGGAGACCAACCACATTTATACAAAATATTATCTTTTTTTACTGTCCAAGGTGAAGCAATATCAACTAAAACCAAATCAGCATAAAAACCTTTTTTAATATATCCTCTTTTTTCAATTTTGAAAATAATAGCAGGATTATGACACATTTTTTCAACTATTTTTTCAATAGAAATTTTTTCATTACTAAATTCTTTCAACATCGCCGGTAGTCCATGTTGAACCAAAGGCCCTCCACTTGGAGCTTTTGTGTATACTTGCTTTTTTTCTTCAATTGTATGTGGCGCATGGTCGGTAGCAATTACATCAATTCTATCATCTAACAATGCCTTCCACAAACCTTCTTTATCTTTTTTTGTTTTAACCGAAGGATTCCATTTTATAAGAGTTCCTTTTGATTTGTAATCTCTGTCATCAAAGGTTAAATGATGAATACAAACCTCAGCTGTAATTTGCTTTTTCTCTAGAGGAATTCTATTTGTAAAAAGTTTGGTTTCTTTTTCCGTTGATAAATGAAAAACATGTAAACGTGCGCCTGTCTTTTTTGCTAATTCAATTGCTTTTGAAGATGATAAATAACAAGCTTGTTCGCTTCTTATTTTAGGATGCATTTCAATTGGAATGTCATCCCCATATTCTTTTAAATAAGTTTCTAAATTAGCTTTTATAGTTGATTCATCTTCACAATGAACTGCAATAAGCATTTTTGTTGAAGAAAAAATCTTTTCTAAAACAACTGCATCATCAACCAACATATTTCCTGTTGAAGAACCTAAAAATAATTTTATCCCCGCAACATTAGTAGGGTCTGTTTTTAATAACTCCTCCAAATTATCATTTGTTCCACCAAACATAAAAGAATAATTCGCATAAGACGATTTTGAAGCTTTTTCAAATTTTTGTTCTAGCAACTCCTGAGTAGTTGCTTGCGGAACTGTGTTTGGCATTTCAATAAATGAAGTAATTCCACCGGCAACCGCAGCTTTACTTTCTGTTTCAATAGTCGCCTTATGAGTAAGTCCTGGCTCTCTAAAATGTACCTGATCGTCTATTACTCCAGGAATTAAAAATTTACCTTCAGCATCAATAACCAAAGTATCAGAAGATTTTGAACTGATTGAGATATCAATATCTACAATATATTCACCATCAATTAATACGTCACCTTCAAATATATTACCCTCGTTAACAATTTGAGCGTTTTTAATAAGTGTTAAACTCATATTTTTTCTTTTTCTTTATTTAGGCAATCCATGAATTCTCATTTTAATAACACCAAAAATAGCTTCAGAAATTATTGAACCACTCATTTTTGATGTTCCTCTTTTTCTATCAGTAAAAATTATAGAAACTTCTTTATGTTTAAATTTATGTTTCCAAGCTTTAAATTTCATTTCAATTTGAAAAGCATACCCAACAAATTTAATTTTATCTAATGCTAAGCGTTCCAAAACTTTACGTTTGTAACAAACAAAACCAGCAGTAGTATCAAAAATCGGTATTCGTGTTACAATTTTCACATATTTTGAAGCAAAATAAGATAAAAACAACCTTTTTATATCCCAATTTACTACATTTATTTTATTGTTTAAATACCTTGAACCTATTGAAAAGTCAGCTCCATCTTCAGCGCAAGCCTTGTACAATTTAATTAAATCTGTTGGATTATGAGAAAAATCTGCATCCATTTCAATAATAAAATCATATTCTCTCTGCAAAGCCCATTTAAATCCATGTATATATGCAGTTCCTAAGCCTTTTTTTTCAGTTCTAACCTCTAAAAATAATTGTTGAAACTCCTTTTGTAATTCCTTAACAATAGCTCCTGTCCCATCGGGAGAACTATCATCAACAATTAAAATATCAAACTGTTTTTCTTGGCTAAATACTGCTCTAATAATTGATTCAACATTTTCCTTTTCATTAAAGGTTGGTATTATTACTAATGTATTTGACATATAGAAAAATTATCTGGCAAAGATAAAACAAATTATTACTAATTTTGCCTTAAAATTTTATCATTGATTAATGATTGATGCAGAAAAAATAACTATTTTAAATAACGACTGGATTACTTTTATTTTTTTAGTAATACTTATAATTTTGACAATAGAAAATTTTCTATTTGAAAATAGGTTGTTAAATACAAGTTCATTTTTTCTTAAAAAAAAGAAAATGCTTTTCTATTTTAATAAAGAAAAGAATATATTCCTTAACCTATTTCAAATTCTGTTTTTTATTGTTCAACTACTAACAATCTCTTTGATATTATATTTTTTAAATCCGTTTTTAGGTTTAAAAATCGGCTTTACAGGTTTTAAACTATATATAGTAGTTTGTATTGGAGTAAGTTTGTATTTTGCTTTTAGGTTATTAATAGGAACTTTTCTGTCTTTTA
>Ga0208304_10000755_pt1 | contig 16669 bp, 21 predicted proteins | sample ColrivemetaGS713_FD_187603 | JGI IMG/M metagenome (GOLD analysis project Ga0208304, IMG submission 187603) | Estuarine microbial communities from the Columbia River estuary - Flood tide ETM metaG S.713 (SPAdes) (version 2) | ecosystem: Environmental > Aquatic > Marine > Intertidal zone >... | reverse complement strand
GTTGCGCCATTTGGTCGCGCAGACCTTTCAGCGCCGGGCACAGCCACAGCTTATCTGGTCAAACATTCAACCGAACCTGAAAATTGTGACCGCGCGTGTGACGGATGATTGGGCTGGGTTTTGCCTTAGCCCGCCCGCCTATGACCGTCTCCAAAGCCTCGCCGCGCAGCTGTATGACGCCCCAAATCTGCATTTTGCGGTGAATGCGCAGGATTGTGCGCCCGCACTATTGGACCGGGATAATGTTCACGCGCTAGGTCTGCCGCGCTGTGGAAAATATGTTGGACCAAAGGGGCATTTTGCACCGATATTCGCAGCAATTGCGGCGAGCAAAGGCTGAAATCAGCAAAAATCGCGCCTATTGGACAGCGCCGATGCCCCGCAGGATGATGCTTTTCACCGTCTGTTTGGCTTCGGCCCATTGCGCATCGCTTAGCTTTTTGCCATTGTTCAACGTGTTGATTTGATGACTGAAATCGGCGTAGTGCTGGGTGGTGGCCCACATTAAATAGAGCAGATATTCCGGGTTTAACTGGGCCATCTTGCCCTCAGCTATCCAGCGGTTAATGACACTGACGCGCCCATCGGTCCATTCGCGCAGGGTGGTTTCGAGATAGTCTTGAATGACCGGCGCGCCGTGCATGACCTCGGCGGCCCACACCTTGGAGCCTTCGGGAAAGCGGCGGCTGATTTCCATTTTGGCGTCAATATAGGCCCCGATCCCCTCAACCGGGCCAGCCGAGTCCTCAAACACATCCGCCGCATGCAGCCAGATCTCAAAAATCTCCTGCACGACGCGGCGATACAGTTCTTCTTTGGTGGCGAAATAATAGTGCAGGTTGGCCTTGGGCAGGCCGGCCATATCGGCAATTAGCTGCATAGTCGCCCCGCCAAACCCGGCTTCGGCAAAAACCTTCTCTGCGGCTGTTAAGATCAGCTTTTCATTCTCGGCACGAATTTTCTGCCGTTTCTGGACCTTCGCCATAGAACTCCTAAACAAATAACTTGACCGCTTGGTCAGCCAGTGTAGCCTCTATATTGACCATGGAACAAAGTCCGAGTCGTCACAAGGGGCAACAAGCCCTACCTAGAAAGGGAGACAGAAATGCCCGCCCCCGGAGAAAACCTGCGTATCAATGGAGATCGGCTGTGGGACAGCCTGATGGAGATGGCGAAAATCGGCCCCGGTGTGGCCGGTGGGAATAATCGTCAGACGGTAACAGACGAGGACGGCGTTGGCCGCAACCTGTTCAAGCGTTGGTGCGTTGAGGCGGGCTGTGAAATGGGCCTAGACCAGATGGGCAATATGTTTGCGCGGCGTGAGGGGACAGACCCGGACGCGCTGCCCGTATATGTGGGTAGCCATTTGGACACGCAGCCAACGGGTGGCAAATATGACGGTGTGTTGGGTGTGCTGGCGGGGCTGGAAATAATCCGCACGCTGAATGACCTTGGCATTAAAACCAAACATCCGATTGTGGCGACCAACTGGACGAATGAGGAGGGCACCCGGTTTGCCCCTGCCATGCTCGCCAGTGGCGTGTTTGCTGGCATTCATGCACAGGATTGGGCGTATGACCGGAAGGACGCCAAGGGGCTGAGCTTTGGCGATGAGCTGGCGCGGATTGGCTGGAAGGGTGAGGAGGTGGTGGGTGCGCGTAAAATGCACGCTTTCTTTGAGCTTCATATCGAACAAGGCCCGATTTTGGAGGCTGAGGGCGTTGATATTGGCGTGGTTACACATGGCCAAGGGCTTAGCTGGACGCAGATTACAATTCTGGGCAAGGATGCGCATACCGGATCTACCCCCATGCCGATGCGCAGGAATGCCGGGCTGGGCATGGCGCGGGTGCTTGAACTGGTTGATGAAATCGCGCTTAGCCATGCGCCCGACGCCGTGGGTGCGGCCGGGCATATTGAGGTTTACCCAAATTCGCGCAACGTGATCCCCGGCAAGGTGGTGTTTACGGTTGATTTGCGCAGCCCGAACCTTGCAGTGATTGAGGATATGGAGGCACGGCTGCGCGCCGGGGCCGAGAAGATTTGCGACGAAATGGGCCTAGGCGTGTCGTTTGAAAAGGTCGGCGGATTTGATCCGGTGACCTTTGATGAGGGCTGTGTGAGCGCGGTGCGCAATGCTGCTGAGCGGCTCGGCTATACGCATCGCAACATTATTTCTGGCGCGGGGCATGATGCCTGCTGGATCAACCGCGTGGCCCCAACCGCCATGGTTATGTGCCCCTGTGTGGATGGGCTAAGCCATAATGAGGCTGAGGAGATTTCCAAGGAATGGTCCACAGCGGGGGCTGAAGTGTTGTTCCACGCTGTTGTTGAAACGGCGGGGATTGTGGTATGAGCACCCAGCCCGACATGGATCGGCAGGTGACCGTGACATTCGATCTGGCGTCGTTGATGATGTTTCACGAAGTGGTTGGTTTTGCCGGATTTCACGACCCGATTCTTGACCATTTGACCGACCGCCAGCAGCGGGCACTGTGGCATGGTTCCGATGCCATGAAAGAAGTGCTCTGGACGATGGGTATCAAAGATTGGGACGAAGCCGAGTCCTTGGCGCAGCAGGCGTGGGACAAGCGGCACCCCGAAACGTAAGTGCCGCCTTAACACAGGAGCAGCCCGTGAAAACCGTTGACGAAAATAGAAGCGCCGATCTTGGCGATCAGCGGGTTGAACATGGGGAGACGGTTTTTTTGGCGGGGATAGCGGCAATGCTTCATGTGGGCGTTAATGCGGCGGGGATTGTGGGGTGAGCGTAAAGGTCATTCATTCTCAAGCCGGGCTCGTGGATGTCATCTTCCGCGACGATTTGCAGGCGGTTAACTTGATTTGGCATTCGGAATATGACGAAGGCACAGGTGTGAAAGACGCGGTTATGGCAGCGCTGGCTTATGTCAAAGCCAATGGTGTGAAGCACTGGTTGGCAGATTTATCACGGTCAACAGCGCCGCTGAGTGATATTGATATGGCATGGGTCAATGGTGAAGAATTCATAGCCGCAGTTCGAGATTCGGGCCTGAGCCACTTTGTTTTGGTGCCGCCATTGCCGTCGACTGGGCAAGACGTGTCTTGGCTGGCAGATTGGGAACGCAACACGCTCGCGGCATTTGGCGCGAAAACTGTGGCCAGAATATTGAGTGAAGATTTGGAAATTAAGACATTCTTTGGTGCATCTTGACGAAGGGACAGACCATATGACCAACACCGTCAATAGACTAAGCATTGTAATTGCCGCGATTATCAGCGGCGCATTTGTGCTGCCCGTTAGCGCCCAAAGTTCTGGTTTTTGCGAGGCTTCGCAAAAACTGCTCGACCGTGTTCATGAAAAGCTGGTGGAATGGCAAGCGCCTGAGGAGGTCGAGCGAATGGGCATGATCCGCATTATGTCACGGGCCGGTCTGGCGCGGGCCTATGCCAGCGATGAAGGGCTTGCCGAGGATTTGCAGGCCGCGCTGAACGTGCTGGTGATTGCGCGCGACGATGATGACCCGGAGCGCGTGCCTAATGAAGATGTGCCCGCAGCAATTTACACCAATATCCTAATCGTCGCCGGGCATATGCCCGACCTGTGCCCTGACGTCATTGTACCTGACTTCAGCACCTATTCAAATTTCGCCCCCGAATAACGGAGAATACCATGTCCAAAGTCATCAAAGGTGGAACCATTGTTACAGCCGATCTGACCTATCAGGCAGATGTGCTGATTGAGCATGGGCGCATAGCGGCGATTGGCTCAAACATGAAGGGTTGTGAGGTTATGTTCCATACACTGGTCAAGACCAAGGGGCCTGATCAATGAAGAAATCATTGGCGCTAATATCTGCGCTTGTTCTACCAGCGCCTGTTCTGGCGGACGGTGCCTGCGAAGAATTGGTTGATATTTTTGACGAGGCAATCGAGGAATGGCCAGACCTTCTCTCTACAGCAATGGTCAAGCCACGTGTTGCAGCAATGAGGATCGCTGCAGCGGCAGACGCTAATGTCAATTATGCGATTGATGACGGGTGGACGGAAGATGAACTGGCACCGATAATTGGGCTGCGCGATACGCCTGCACTTGGCCCCGCACATCCTGACAACGCCAAAGAATTGGTCCCTTCAATTTTTCATAGCTACCTAACGGATATCGTCGCAGTTATGGCCGTAAAGTGCCCCGAAACGGTGTTGCCTGATATTTCAGACCTATCGCTTGATTATCCAGAAGACTAATTGCGACCGACAAAGGACAGCCGTATGAACACAGTTAGCCATCTGAAGAACGCCGCCCTCGCAGCATTGCTAAGTGGAGTCTTTGCAATGCCGGTTGGCGCTCATAGTGGCGATGTCTGCGTTCACTCCCAAGACCTGCTTGACGGGGTGCATGATAAGTTGAGCAATTGGGTGGGAACGGAACGAGTGAGGCGGTTGGACTTGCTCCGCGTTATGGTGGGCGCCAATCTTGTGCGGGATCATGTTCGCGAAGAGGGGCTTGCCGAGGAACTGCATGAAGCGCTGAATGCGTTGGTAATTGCGCGCGACAGTGGCGACCCGCGCGCCGATGTCTACAGCAATATCCTAATTGTCGCCGGGCATATGCCCGACCTGTGCCCTGACGTCATTGTACCTGACTTCAGCACCTATTCAAATTTCGCCCCAGAATAACGGAGAATACCATGTCCAAAGTCATCAAAGGTGGAACCATTGTTACAGCCGATCTGACCTATCAGGCAGATGTGCTGATTGAGCATGGGCGCATAGCGGCCATCGGCCCGAACCTGAAGGGCGATGAGGTGCTGGACGCGACAGGCTGTTACGTAATGCCCGGCGGGATTGACCCGCATACCCATCTGGAAATGCCCTTTATGGGCACCTATTCATCCGATGATTTTGAAAGCGGCACCCGCGCGGCGCTGGCCGGTGGCACGACGATGGTGGTGGATTTTGCGCTGCCGGGCCAAGGCCAAGGCCTGCATGATGCGTTGGCCATGTGGCACAATAAATCGGGCCGGGCGAATTGCGATTACTCCTATCACATGGCCATCACATGGTGGGGTGAGAAGGTGTTTGATGACATGAAAACCATCATCGAGCAGGAGGGGATTACCACCTTCAAGCACTTCCTCGCCTATAAGGGCGCGCTGATGGTGAATGACGATGAGCTGTTCGCCAGCTTCCGCCGTTTGGGCGATTTGGGCGGCATTGCAATGGTCCATGCTGAAAACGGCGATGTGGTGGCGGAACTGTCAGCTCAACTGCTAGCCGCGGGCAATACCGGGCCTGAAGCCCACGCCTATTCCCGCCCGCCGCAGGTAGAGGGCGAGGCGACCAACCGTGCGATTATGATTGCCGACATGGCGGGCGTGCCGCTGTATGTGGTGCATACGTCTTGCGAGGATAGCCATGAGGCCATTCGCCGGGCGCGGATGCAGGGCAAGCGCGTCTGGGGCGAGCCGCTGATCCAGCACTTAACGCTGGATGAAAGCGAGTATTTCAACCCCGATTGGGACCATGCGGCGCGGCGCGTCATGTCGCCGCCCTTCCGTAACAAGCAGCACCAAGACAGCCTTTGGGCCGGATTGCAAAGCGGCAGCCTGAGCGTTGTGGCCACGGATCATTGCGCCTTTACGACCGAACAAAAGCGCTTTGGGATCAATGACTTCACAAAGATTCCTAATGGAACTGGTGGGTTGGAGGACCGGATGCCAATGCTTTGGACGCATGGGGTGAATACCGGGCGGCTGACGATGAATGAATTCGTTGCCGTTACATCAACAAACATCGCCAAGATATTGAATTGTTACCCGAAAAAGGGCGCAGTGCTTGTGGGCGCGGATGCGGACCTTGTGGTCTGGGACCCGGAGAAATCCAAAACCATCACGGCGGGCGCCCAGCAATCGGCGATCGATTACAATGTGTTCGAGGGCAAAGAGGTGAAGGGCCTGCCGCGCTTTACCCTGACGCGCGGCCATGTCGCCATTCATGACGGCGAAATCCGCACACAGGAAGGCCATGGTGAGTTTGTGAAACGTGAGGCAAACGCGCCAGTGAACCGCGCGCTAAGCCAGTGGAAAGACCTGACCGCGCCACGGCCTGTGCAGCGCTCCGGCATTCCGGCGAGTGGTGTTTGATGTCTGACCCTGTCATCACCGCCGAAAAGCTTGGCCTGACATTTCAGACCAATGACGGCCCGATCCATGCGCTGAAGGATGTGGACCTGACGATCAACAAGGGCGAGTTTGTGTCCTTCATCGGGCCTTCGGGCTGTGGGAAAACCACGTTTCTGCGGGTTGTGGCCGATCTGGAACAGGCCACGGCGGGGCAGGTGACTGTCAACGGGATGAGCCCGCGTGAGGCGCGGTTAAAGCGCGCCTATGGCTATGTGTTTCAGGCCGCAGGCCTGCTGCCATGGCGCACGATTGGCGGCAATATCCGGCTGCCCTTGCAGGTGATGGGGATACCCAAGGCCGACCATGCAGCGCGCGTGGCGCGGGTGCTGGAACTGGTTGATTTAGGCGGGTTTGAGAAGAAATTCCCATGGCAATTGTCGGGCGGGATGCAGCAGCGGGCGTCAATTGCCCGTGCGCTGGCATTTGATGCTGACCTGTTGTTGATGGATGAACCTTTCGGGGCGCTGGATGAAATTGTGCGCGACCATCTGAATGAGCAATTGCTGGCCCTGTGGAAGCGCACGGAAAAGACCATTTGTTTCGTGACTCACTCGATACCGGAGGCAGTGTATCTCAGCACCAAAATCGTCGTCATGTCGCCTCGTCCCGGCCGGGTGACGGATGTGATTGAATCGACCCTGCCTGCCGAACGGCCGCTGGAAATTCGTGATAGCGCTGAATTCCTGTCCATCGCCGCGCGGGTGCGTGATGGGTTGCGCGCGGGGCATAGCTATGACTAGGACTCTGCCCATCCTGACCATTGTCGCGGCCATTATTGTGTTTTGGTACGCGATGACGGTCGTGATGAATTCTAAATGGACCTATGATCAGGCCAGCCGCGCTGGGGTTGAGGTTTCATTTTCCGAGATGGTGGCTGACACGCTGGCGCAAGACAGGCCGGTGCTGCCCGCCCCGCATCAGGTGGTGGCCGAGATTTGGAAGACGACCGCCGAGCAGAAGGTCACTTCTAAGCGCAGCCTTGTCTATCATGGCTGGGTGACGCTGAGCGCGACACTGTTGGGTTTTGCCATTGGCACGGCGCTTGGCATTAGCATTGCGATTGGGATTGTGTATAGCCGGGTCATGGATGGATCGGTCATGCCTTGGGTGATTGCCAGCCAGACCATTCCCATTCTGGCAATTGCCCCGATGATTGTAGTGATGTTCAATTCCATGGGCGTGACCGGGCTGCTGCCAAAGGCGATTATCTCGGCTTACCTAAGCTTCTTCCCGGTGACGGTGGGCATGGTGAAGGGGTTGCGCGCGCCGGAAGGGCATTTGCTGGACCTGATGCGCACCTATAATGCCAGCCGCTTGGCGGTGTTGTGGAAGCTGCGGTTGCCTGCATCCATGCCATATTTGTTTGCCAGCCTGAAAATCGCCATGGCAGCCAGCCTTGTGGGGGCAATTGTTGGTGAAATGCCAACCGGGGCCAAGGCGGGCTTTGGGGCGCGGCTGCTGGTGGGTAGCCAGTTTGGCCAGCCGCTAACCATATGGTCAGCCCTGATTGGTGCCGCCGTGTTGGCCGGTTTGTTGATGATTGTGATTAGCGTCATCCAGCGCGCCACCCTTAAACGCATGGGGATGGCAACATGATGCACTGGCTGATCATGGCGCTTGGGGTTTGGGTGGCCGCGCTGGCTGTGAATATCGAGCTGTCCTCGCAGCGTGGATTTTTGGCGCAACTGGCCATGCCTGTGCTGTTTGGTGCTGCGCTGATTGCGCTGTGGCAGGGGGTGGTTGTGGGGCTGAATGTGTCGCCCATTGTGCTGCCCGCGCCAAGCGCCATTTGGGGGCGGTTCTGGGCAGAAACCCCCACGCTCTGGGCCGATTTCCAGCAAACCTTTATTGGCGGCGCGCTTTCAGGATATATTATGGGCTGCGGGGCGGCGTTTATTGTGGCCATTCTGGTTGACCGATCACCGTTTTTGCGCGCTGGCCTGTTGCCGGTTGGTAATTTCATTGCGGCGCTGCCGATCATTGGTATCGCCCCGATATTTGTGATGTGGTTCGGGTTTGGCTGGGAATCCAAGGCGGCCGTTGTGGTTGCCATGGTGTTTTTCCCAATGCTGATCAACACGGTCGCCGGGCTGCAATCGGTTGATGCAATGCAGCGCGATTTGATGCGCACCTATGCAGCCAATTATCCGCAGACGCTGCTGAAGCTGCGCCTGCCTTCAGCGGGGCCTTTTATTTTTAACGGCCTCAAAATCTGCACTACTTTGGCGCTGATCGGCGCTATTGTGGCAGAGTTTTTTGGCTCGCCCATTGTGGGAATGGGATTTCGCATTTCCACAGGGGCAGGCCGCCTAGAACTTGATATGGTCTGGGCAACTATTGCGGTCGCGGCACTTGCCGGGTCTGCATTTTACGGCGTGGTCGCGCTGATCGAGAAGCGCGCTACATTCTGGCATCCAAGCCAACGGCGCTGAGGCGCTGCAACACAGGGAGACGGCAATGAAAAAGTTACTTATCGGAACCGCAATGGGAGCCATGGCGCTGATGCCATTGGCGGCGGCTGCACAGGATGATGTGACCCTGCAGCTAAAATGGGTCACGCAGGCGCAGTTTGCTGGGTATTATGTTGCGCTGGAAAACGGCTATTACGCCGAAGAAGGCCTGAACGTAACGGTGAATGCTGGTGGGCCGGATATTGCACCAGCGCAGGTTATCGCCTCGGGTGGCGCTGATGTGATTGTGGACTGGATGCCATCGGCACTGGCCGCACGCGAACGCGGTGTGCCACTGGTGAACATCGCACAGCCGTTCAAATCTTCGGGCATGATGCTGACCTGTATGGCCGATAGCGGCATTACCGGGCCAGAAGACTTTGCTGGCAACACGCTGGGCGTTTGGTTTTACGGCAATGAATATCCATTCCTGAGCTGGATGGCCTCGCTTGGCATTGCGACCGACGGGTCCGAAGGTGGCGTCGATGTTCTGAAGCAGGGCTTCAACGTTGACCCGCTGTTGCAGGGCCAGGCTGCCTGTATTTCGACCATGACCTATAATGAATATTGGCAGGTGATTGATGCCGGCATTACGCCCGAGCAGCTGATTACCTTCAAATATGAAGATCAGGGCGTGGCGACGCTGGAAGACGGGCTGTATGTGATGGAAGAAAACCTGTCCGACCCTGCCTTTGTTGACCGGATGGTGCGCTTTGTGCGGGCCTCGATGAAGGGTTGGAAATGGGCTGAGGAAAACCCAGAAGCCGCAGCCATGATCGTGCTGGAATATGACGATACCGGCGCGCAGACCGAGGAACATCAGGTGCGGATGATGGGCGAAATCGCCAAGCTGACAGCTGGTTCCAACGGCGCGTTGGATGAGGCGGATTACGCCCGCACCGTGGCAACCCTACTGGGTGGCGGTTCGGATCCTGTAATCTCGGCCGAACCAACAGGCGCTTGGACGCATGTGGTAACGGATGCGGCGCTGAACTAAGCGCGCAAAACCGCGGCGCGCCGATCCTTCGGCGCGCCGCATTTGGCCGGTCTATAACGGCGTTGCTCCGGTTTCTAACCCGGTGATCTTGCCATCCTGCAGCGTATAAACTGCAATCACGGCCTCGCGTGTTTTGTCGGGGTAATCATTAACGGAATGTATGACGAGAATGTCGTCATTTTCATAAATGCAGCGCTGTTGATTGAACTGCATCCCGCCGTGTTTCTCCATCTCACGCATCATGTTTAGCATCTGGTCGCGATTGAGCGACATGCCGCTGGCATGGCGGACAAACTTGAAATTATCGGCAAATAGCGAGCCCATTAATTCGATATCGCGGCTGTTATCAGCCTGCGAGATTTTCTCATACATAGACATTGGTCGTTCCTTTCTTGTGCAAGAATTTGGCCGACAGTGCGTTGCCGGCTTGTCCTGTTTCTGCTCGAAAGGCGATATCGTGTTGGTCTGCACCTGTGATCGCAGCCTAGCCTAATTGCGTCAGTTTTTCAAATCGCGCCCCGGTCAGTGTGCCAAGGTTTTTTTTACTTAGTGTGGGGAGGGGAACTTGTGCTAGCCTGCTGACATAAAGCACAGGCATGGGGATACGGATGACTGAACAGCAACAATTTGAAGTGTCGGGCAGCTATTATGAGGCTTGTAACTGCGAGGCGATTTGCCCATGTCGGCGGATTAATGGTTTGCCGGGTGGCGACTCGACCTATGGCAACTGCGACTTTTTGCTGAATTGGAACATTATCAACGGCCGCTGTGGTGATGTGGATGTGTCGGGTCAGGCGGTTGCCATGGCGGGCCAATACCATGACGATGAAGAGGGTAGCCCTTGGTCGGTTTATCTCTATGTCAGCCAATCGGCGAGCGATGCACAGCTTGCCGCGCTGTCGCAGGTTTTTCTGGGCAAGCTGGGCGGAAACCTTGGCTTTACCGGCGCGATCACGCGGGTGATGGGCGTCCGGCGGGCGGATATTGTGTTTGACCATACCGATGGGAAGCAATTTGTGACGGTCGATAATGTGGCCGAGGCGCGTTTGGATAGGGTCGTCGCGTTTGATGGCACGGTATCTTGTGGCATTCCCGGACATGAAAGCCCGGGCAAAGAGAACGTATCGACCCTGCATTTGAAAGAGGCGGAGCTGGAATTCGCCTATCGGGAGCGCTGTGGGTTTGCCACGGATTTCACCTATAAAAACTAATGAAATGAACAAGCGCAGCCGGGTTGCGGGGCTGAACCTGTTGGGGCTTGGGGCCTTGGCAGGGCTGTGCTTGCTTGGCTGGTTGGCGATAGTTTGGACAGCGCAAAATATGGCGCATCCAAGTGTGCAGTTGATGATGCCGCCTTCAGCCGGGTGGAGCAGCGCACAAGCCTTTATGGTGTTCGCCATGTGGGCGGTGATGATGGGGGCCATGATGTTGCCCTCGGCCGCACCGATGATTGTGGCCCATCAAAGGATGAGCGGCCAAATCGGGCGGCACGCAGCCTTTGTGGCTGCTTATTTGGTGGCCTGGGCCGGTTTTAGCCTTATGGCGACAACGGCGCAGTGGGGGTTTCAATCGGCCGGCCAATTATCGCGCATGGTGGTGCTGCAAAATGATATTTGGGCCGGGCTGTTGTTGGTGGCCATTGGGGTGTTTCAATTCACACCGCTGAAAACTTTGTGCCTTTCAACCTGCCGCACCCCAATTGGGTTTTTGATGCATGACTGGCGCGACGGAGTAGGCGGGGCCTTTGTGATGGGCCTGCGCCATGGCGTTTACTGCATTGGGTGCTGTTGGGCGCTTATGGCCGCGCTGTTTGTGTTTGGGGTGATGAATATTTACGCGATCGCCGTTCTTTCGACCATTGTGTTGGTCGAGAAAATAACGCCGCCGCGGTTGTTTGTGGCGCAGCTCATTGGGCTGGCGTGCATTGTGTTGGGTTTGTGGCGGCTGATTTAGCCACGCCAAAACTAATTTCGCCTTCCTAACTTTATTTGTTGATAAAGTTTCAAATCAGGCCTAGCATTTCTTGACCAAAAAGTCAGGAATTGGCGCGGGGAGTATCGGAATGACGAATATGCAATCGGGTATCACGGCGGGGCGGCTGGGGGCGGATGCCTTGGCTGACAATTTTTCGGACCTGCATCCACCGCTGGATGTGCATGAGGCGCGGGTGGCGGCAGATCGGTGCTATTTCTGCCATGATGCGCCCTGTATGGTGGCCTGTCCAACCAGCATCGACATTCCGATGTTCATCCGCCAAATCGCCACCGGCACGCCCGAAGCGGCAGCGCGGACGATTTTTGATCAGAACATTTTGGGCGGTATGTGCGCCCGCGTTTGCCCAACCGAAACCTTGTGCGAAGAGGTTTGTGTGCGTGAAGTGGCCGAGGGTGAGCCGGTGCAAATTGGCCGCTTGCAACGCTTTGCGACAGATAAATTGATGGCCAAGGGCGGGCATCCTTATGCGCGCGCGGCGGCGACGGGAAAGAGGGTGGCCGTGGTGGGCGCTGGGCCTGCGGGCCTGTCGGCCGCGCATCGGCTGGCGATGAAGGGCCATGATGTGGCCTTGTTTGATGCGCGCACCAAGGGTGGCGGGCTGAACGAATTTGGCATCGCATCCTACAAATCGACCAATGATTTCGCGCAGAATGAGGTGGCATGGCTGCTGTCCGTTGGCGGGATTACCGCGCATTACGGCCAATCGCTTGGCCAAGGGCTGAGCGTTGAGGGCCTGCAGGCTGAATATGACGCGGTCTTTTTGGGTATTGGGCTGGCGGGCGTGAATGCGCTTGCGATCCCGGGGCATGATCTGCCCGGTGTTGAAGACGCCGTGGAATTTATCGCCCGTCTGCGCCAGACCAAAAATTTGGCGACCCTGCCGATTGGGCGCAATGTTGTGGTGATTGGTGGCGGGATGACGGCGGTTGACGCGGCTGTGCAATCCAAGCTGCTGGGCGCGGATGAGGTTGTGCTGGCCTATCGCCGAAGCCGCGATGAGATGGGCGCAAGCCGCTTTGAACAGGATCTGGCCGCCAGCCATGGCGTGCGGTTAATGTTCAACGTCGCCCCCAAGGCAATTGCCGGGGCTGGCAAAGTGGAAGCGATCAGCTTTGATCGCACCGATGCCGAATTGATGACCACCGGTGAAACGGTAACGCTGCCAGCCGACCAAGTGTTCTTTGCCATCGGCCAAACCCTGCTGGGTGCGCCCGAGGGGCTGGAGATTACCCGGCGCAAGATTTCAACCGACACCAATGGCCGCACCTCTATTCCCGGCGTTTGGGCGGGCGGTGATTGCGCCTTGGGCGGCGATGATTTGACAGTGACAGCCGTGGCCGAGGGCCGTGATGCTGCCGAAGATATCCATGCAACCCTGATGGAGGGCTGAAGAATGGCTGATATTCGTAATAATTTCGTCGGGATTAAGTCACCAAACCCGTTCTGGCTGGCCTCGGCCCCGCCAACCGACAAGGAATACAATGTGCGCCGCGCCTTTGAGGCGGGCTGGGGTGGCGTTGTTTGGAAAACTTTGGGCGAGGCTGGGCCACCCGTGGTGAACGTAAACGGCCCGCGTTATGGCGCGATTTGGGGGGCCGATCGTCGGCTATTGGGGCTGAATAATATTGAGCTGATTACCGATAGACCGCTGGAAGTGAACCTGCGCGAGATTAAGGCTGTCAAGCGTGACTACCCGGATCGGGCGATGATTGTCTCGCTGATGGTGCCCTGTGAGGAACAGGCATGGAAAGCCATTCTGCCACATGTTGAAGAAACGGGTGCCGATGGGATTGAGCTGAATTTCGGCTGCCCGCATGGCATGGCGGAACGTGGCATGGGATCGGCCGTGGGGCAGGTGCCGGAATATATTGAAATGGTCACCCGCTGGTGCAAAGAAAACACCCGCATGCCGGTGATTGTGAAGCTGACGCCGAACATAACTGACATCCGCAAGCCTGCTGCGGCAGCCATGCGCGGTGGGGCAGATGCGGTCAGCCTGATCAACACCATTAACTCGATCACCGGGGTCGACCTTGACCTTATGGCGCCAACCCCGACGATTGACGGTAAGGGTGCTCATGGCGGCTATTGCGGGCCAGCCGTTAAGCCGATTGCGCTGAATATGGTGGCTGAAATTGCGCGCAACGCCGAAACCGCCAAACTGCCGATTTCGGCCATTGGTGGGGTGACGACATGGCGCGATGCGGCCGAATTTATGGCGCTGGGGGCTGGCAATGTGCAGGTTTGCACGGCTGTGATGACTTATGGCTTTCGGATTGTGACCGAGATGATCTCGGGGTTGAACCAATGGATGGATGAAAAGGGCCATGCGACATTGGATGATGTGATAGGCCGGGCCGTTCCGAACTGTTCAGATTGGAACAACCTTAACCTTAACTACATCACCAAGGCGCGGATTGACCAAGATGCCTGTATCAAATGCGGGCGCTGTTATGCCGCCTGCGAAGACACCAGCCATCAGGCGATTTCCATGTCGCCAGACCGGGTGTTTGAGGTGATGGATGACGAATGCGTGGCCTGTAACCTATGCGTCAACGTCTGCCCGGTTGAGGATTGTATAACCATGGTAGAATTGGCCCCCGGCACGCTTGACGAACGCACCGGCAAGGTGGTTGATGGCGCGCATGGCGATTGGACAACCCACCCCAACAACCCAAGCCGCGTTGCCGCTGAATAGCGCGCAGGCAGGCCATCTGGCGATGCTGGCCTTTTCGGCCATTGTCGCCGGGTCTTTTTCAATGGGTGCCATCGCCGCCCCGCATATTGACCCTCTGGCCCTGAACGCGCCGCGCATGGTTTTGGCTGTGGCCGTAATAGCCGCCATTGCCCGCAGCAGGGGGCTGTTGCAGGCAAGCTATTTCACGGCAAGTTGGCGGTTTTTGCTGATGGGTGGGCTTATGGCCGCCTATTTTGGAACCATGTTTTGGGCGTTGCAGCGCACCAGTGGCGTCTCAACCAGTGCCGTTTTCACGCTGACCCCGATTTTAACGTCAATTATCGGCTGGCTGTTGCTGCGTCAGCGCGCCAGCCCAGCCATGATGGTGGCGATGGCGATCGCGGCAATCGGCGCGCTTTGGGTGATTTTCCGAGCAGACTGGGCGGCGTTTCGCGCGTTTGACATTGGCATTGGCGAACAGGTGTTTTTCGCCGGCTGTGCCTGCCACGCATTGTATGCGGTTTTAGTCAAAAAGCTGAACAGGGGCGAGCCGTTACTGCCCTATACTTTAGGCGTGCTCATGGGCTGCGCGCTTGTGCTGATGGTGCTGGGCGCCCCGGCCATTGTGTCAACCGATTGGGCGGCTTTGCCGGCAATTGTCTGGATCACGATGGTTTATACGGCCGTTTTTGCCTCGGCCCTGACGTTCTTTTTGGTGCAATTTGCAGCCATGCGCATAACCGCGGGGCAGGTCATGGCCTATACTTACCTGACACCCGGCTTTGTGTTGATGTGGAACTTGGCGCTGGGCCAAGGCGCGGCTGCCGCCGTTGTTTGGCTGGGTGCGTTAATCGCGGGGTGCGCCATGGTGGCCCTTTTTTGGGCTGGCCAAGCCTCAGCCCGGGCGCAAACCACTGAAAAACAACGTCTCTAAGGTTTCGGCGGCCTGCGCAAACCGGTCCTTGTCAGCGTCCCCCAATACAACCGAAATTTGCGCATCAAAATCGGCGTAATGCTGCGTTGTCGCCCATATGGCAAACAATAGATGGCGCGGGTTAATTGCGCGCAGCCGCCCTTGGGCGATCCACTTGTCCATGATGGCGCATTTTTCATCAATCACCGCATTGGATTTAACAAGCACGTCTTGCACCACGGGCGCACCGCGCAGCATTTCATTGGCGAACAGCCGTGATTCCCGCGGAAAATCATGCGCCATTTTGAGTTTCAGCCGAATATAGCGGCGAATTTCTTCAAGTGGGTCGCCGTTCTCGTTGAAGCTGTGCAAGGGCGCCATCCATATGCCCAATGTGGCATCCAGCACCGTGCGGTAGATTTCTTCCTTGGACGCAAAGTAATAAAGCAGGTTGGGCTTGGACATGCCCGCCACTTGGGCAATCTGTTCAATTGTGGCCCCGCGAAACCCATCGGCAGAAAATACATCCAAGGCTGCCTCGATAATCTTATCGGCATTTTCACGTTGAATTCGGGTTTTCGGATAGTTTTGCGCCATTGGGCTTTCGATCATTATACCTCGTCAGAAAACAGGATTTTGACCACGTGGTCAAACCTTTATTCGGGTAATGTTTGACAGTTTTGAATGATAATGGATGTGTGGCCACGGCCTTACATAACCACGAAATCTCTGTGCCGAGTCGGCCTGCGCGGAAAATTAGTAAATCAACAAAAGGTGTTACGATGATAATCGGTGTATTCAGGCATAGGGCAAAGGAATGAGTCTCGTTGCACTTTCTATCATAAGGTGTTAGAAATGGGAGGTTGAGTAGGTAGATTGTGCCAGCCTAATTATTGACAAAATTTGTATTTATACTGAGTGGGATGCGTCGTTTGGCAAGAGCTGTGGATTTATACAGCATAGGAAGTTGGAGCGGTGATGTTGAAAATATCAAATTTAGCGCGAAAATTGCGTCTGCGACGCTTTGGCAATGAAGACTCCGGTGCCGTAACCGTTGAGTTCGTCCTTTGGGTGCCGGTGTTCATCCTGATTCTGGCGCTGACTGTTGATGCGACAGTGCTTTTCAAAACGCAGGCTAATATGTGGACTGTGGCGCGCGATGTCGGCCGTCAGATGTCCACTGGCCTGTATAATAATGCTCAAGCCCTTGCTTATGCCGACCAACAGTTTGCGTCATGGGGTATTCAGGGCACAGCCAACGTTGCGCAAACAAATGGGAACGTCACGGTAACTGTAACTGTGCCGGTGGCTGAAGTTGCGCCGTTTAACATTGTTAATGCTTTTACCTCAGGCAGTATCTCGGCAACGGTCGTTCAGAAAAAGGAGCCAACCTAATGCAAGCTTTTCGTCGATTAATTGTTCGCAAAGCGCAGCAGTTCAAAGATGATGAACGTGGCGTTGGTTCGACATTCGCTA
>Ga0208304_10000741_pt1 | contig 16797 bp, 16 predicted proteins | sample ColrivemetaGS713_FD_187603 | JGI IMG/M metagenome (GOLD analysis project Ga0208304, IMG submission 187603) | Estuarine microbial communities from the Columbia River estuary - Flood tide ETM metaG S.713 (SPAdes) (version 2) | ecosystem: Environmental > Aquatic > Marine > Intertidal zone >... | reverse complement strand
AAAAACCATGTATTTTTTGATTTGGGTGTGTATTATCTCAAGAAGAGAAAATTGCAAGGAAGCCCAACGGTTGAATCCTTGCTTGGGGTGTGGTTGGTATATATGCTGACGGACTCGGATGTTCACACTCGAAAATTCCTTATATCTAAAAGCGATGAATCTCTATTACTGCTATTTCAGCATTATATCAAAGCTCAAGGGGGTGCAAAATGGGCACTGGCAAGTATGAAACGCTCAATTAAAGTGGGAAAATTGTAAATTCACTATCCTATAAGTCTTGTATCTTTGGTCAAACTGCTGAAACCATGAAAAAACTGAAAATCTTCATTTTGGCCCTACTGCCCCTAGCCGCAAATAGCCAGGTGGTTAGTCCCGAGGAAACCTCGAAGGAAGGAGCAGCTACTGAAGTTGTGCAAGAAACAGTGGATGGGGAAGCCGCTAAAAATGATTCAACCAAAATCAATATTTTTTTGGGTGCTGGTTTGTTACCGACACACAATCTGGTGAAGCAAGATTTTGTTAAGGCGCCATTCCGCGTGATGTTAGGCGCGACCGATGCATACAAGGGTTTCGGCATCATAGGAACGGTAGAATGGAGAAAGGCTGAAACGCCCTATTTCGAGAATGACCCTGCTGTCATGACCGATCGTTACTTCCGTGCCATCTTTGGTCCCACCTACACGATTGGGCCTTTGACTGTTTACGCTCAAATGGATTTATTTGGTCCTTATGGCTTTTTCCGCTCCGTGGGCAATGGGAATGACATTGTTGGGAGTGGAAGAAAGGCTTTGGGCGCAAGTTTTGACGTGTTCAAAGGAGTGAGTCTCGCGTTAGACTTTTCCTCCTATGCAGGCGTCGGGGTGAATGTCGCATATGTTTTGCCAATCGGCATTTAATCACTCATACTTTTCGATGCCCGAAATCCATTCAAGATTACGGAATAGGATGGATGGTTCCTTGCGTGCTCTAAAAGGAGTCTTGCTCCTGATGTTTTTATTTACAGCACGGGTTCTTCACGGCCAGTCTGTGGCTTTAGAGGTTCCCCATGCATTTCAAGGAACCCATTTTAAGGTCTTTAAGGAACAGGGTGAAACCATTCGGACATGGTATGAAGTATCGGGCCGTTACAGCGAAGATTATATGGAGGTCATACGGCGAATCTATCAGCCCAATCGAGATCAAACCCTTCGCATTCTCGATACGTATGGAGATGAAGGCTACACCGCGGTAAAAATTGAATCTCGGGGGTGGATTTACATCTTGATCCAATCCAATGCGGGGATTAGTGAGTCGAAAATCCAAGCCCGGGAGAAAGAACCACGCGACTAGTTGAAAAAACTTTGGCTGGGTCATACCTTTGCGCCCCTTTGCCACTTTAGCTCAGTTGGTAGAGCATCGCATTCGTAATGCGAGGGTCGTGGGTTCGAGTCCCATGAGTGGCTCTAAATGTTGCAAATGCGCGCGAGTGCTGAAATTGGTAGACAGGCTAGACTCAGGATCTAGTGTCCGTAGGATGTGGGGGTTCGAGTCCCCCTTCGCGCACCACACGATTCCCGCCCCCCAAAAGGGCGGGTTTTTTTTGGCCCGTTTGCGAGCCAGCGTGTTTTTGTCATGCAGCGCCACCCAAACCTTCTTCTGCTTGAACCTCGAACTCTTCGTACCTTTGCCGTCCTTTTTTCAAAGACTCTGAACCTATGAATGTTTCCCACACGATTGACGCCAAGAACAATGGAGTTATTACCGTCGAAATCGCCCAGGTCGATTTTGCTGACAAAGTAGAAAAAGCCTTGACGGACTACCGTAAGCGGGCTAGTATTCCGGGCTTTCGCCCTGGGATGGCACCGATGGCGATGATTCGAAAGCAATATGAATCTTCGGTGCGCATTGACGAGGTGAACAAGATGTTGCAAGACGGCTTGTACAATTACCTGGAGTCGGAGAAATTGGAAATTTTGGGCCAACCCTTGCCCATGCCTAGTCAGGTCGACTTTGCGGCAGAAAGCTTCCACGTGCAATTTGAAATTGGCGTAGCGCCTCAGTTTGATCTAGAGATCAGCGAGAAAGTGAAGCTGCCCTACATCGAAATTGAGCCTACCAAGGCGGTAATCGATGAAGAGGTTGAAAACATTCGCAACCGCTATGGAAAAATGTCCGAAGTGGATGCTGTTGGCGCAGAAGACATCCTCTTTGGATCCTTCCAAATGGTCGATAAAAAAGGCCAACCCGTAGACGGCGCGGAGGCCAAAGAAGGCCGTGTCGGAATGAAATCCATCAGCGACAAGAAAGTGGCGAAAGCAGCGTTGGCCATGAAAGTGGGAGACACATTGGAACTTAACGCATCCAAGCACTTTGCGGACTCCTTTAAACTGGAGGATGTTTTGGGCCTCACGGAGATCGAACAGGCAGCCTCAACAGGAATGTTTGTACTGAACTTGAAGACCATCTACCATTTGGAGCCGGCGGACATCGATCAAGCGCTTTTTGACAAGCTGTTTGGAGAGGGTGCCGTGAACAACGAAGCGGACATGCGCAGCAAAATCGAAGAGGACCTCAAAGGATTGTACCAACGCGATGCGGATACGCATTTCTTCAATACGGTCACAGACCACTTGATGAAGACCAAGATGAACATGCCCGAGGCCTTCATGAAGAAGTGGATCACCCAGCAGGGCGAGAAAGCCCCAAGCATGGAAGAAGTGGAGGAGCAATGGCCCAACACCGAAAAAGCGATGCGCTGGCAGTTGATTGAAGGCAAACTGGTCCGCGAGCACCACTTGCACGTCCACAAGGAAGAGTTGGTAGCCCACGCGGTGGCCATGGTGAAGAGCCGTATGGCACAGTTTGGCCAAATGATGGACGACGCGCAAGCAGAGCAGTTGGCGATGAGCGTCCTGCAAAATCGGGAGCAGTCTGAACAGCTTTCGGAACAGCTTTTGCAGGACAAGATGATGGCGTTCTTCAAGGGAGCTTTTACGCTCAAGACCAGCAAGAGCACCTATGCAGATTTCCTTAAATTGGCCAATAGCAACAAATAACTTCCGTCATGGATCTAGGTAAAGAATTTCAGCGCTATGCCATGCTCGACAAGGGCATCAGCAGTTTGACCATGCAGCACTATGTCGAGAGTTCCTTGACACCGTACATCATTGAGGAGCGTCAATTGAACGTGGCGCAAATGGATGTATTCTCCCGCTTGATGATGGACCGCATCATCTTCTTGGGAACGGGCATCAACGACCAAGTTGCCAACATCGTGCAAGCACAGCTCCTTTTCCTTGAATCGGCGGACAGCAAAAAGGATATCCAGATTTATCTAAACAGCCCCGGTGGGTCCGTGTATGCGGGATTGGGCATCTACGACACGATGCAAGTGGTGAGCCCCGATGTGGCGACGATTTGTACGGGCATGGCGGCCTCGATGGGTGCCGTCCTGATGTGTGCCGGCACCAAGGGCAAACGTTCGGCTTTGAAACACTCCCGTGTGATGATTCACCAACCGATGGGTGGCGCACAAGGCCAGGCCAGCGATATGGAAATCACTTTGACGGAGATTCTGAAGCTCAAAAAGGAGTTGTACGAAATCATCGCCAATCACTCCGGTCAGCCATTTGACAAAGTGGAGAAAGATTCGGACCGCGATTACTGGATGACTTCCGAAGAAGCCAAGGCCTACGGCATGATTGACGAAGTGCTGGAGGGCAAAAAACGCGGATAAGATGTCAGAAGGTTCGCAGTGTTCTTTTTGTGGTCGCCCCAAAGGCGATGCGGGGCTCCTCATCGCAGGCCTCGATGCACACATCTGCGAATCATGCATTGAACAAGCCCACGAGATTGTTCTAGAAGAGGCACGCCAAGGCCAAGGGGGAGAAGCCTCTGACTTTGAGCTGCCCAAACCCAAAGACATCCGAGCCCATTTGGACCAATATGTCATCGGTCAAGACGCGGCGAAAAAAACGCTTAGCGTCGCGGTCTACAACCACTACAAGCGCGTCTTGCAAGGTGGCGTGGACGACTTTGAAATCGAAAAGTCCAACGTCATCTTAGTCGGAGAAACGGGTACCGGAAAAACCCTGTTGGCACGGACAATTGCCCGGATGCTCAACGTGCCCTTCGCCATTGTCGACGCCACAGTGCTCACCGAGGCAGGCTATGTCGGCGAAGATGTAGAAAGTATCCTAACCCGCTTGCTTCAAGCGGCAGATTACAATGTGGAAGCAGCCCAGCGCGGCATCGTCTTCATTGATGAAATCGATAAAATTGCCCGCAAGAGCGACAACCCTTCCATCACGCGAGACGTGTCCGGGGAGGGCGTGCAGCAGGCCTTGCTCAAGCTTTTGGAGGGTACCAAGGTCAATGTTCCGCCCAAAGGCGGCCGCAAGCACCCGGATCAAAAATTTGTCGAAGTGGATACCCGCGACATCCTTTTTGTTGCTGGAGGCGCTTTTGATGGTATCAATCGCCACATAGCTCGACGACTAAATACCCAAGTGGTTGGCTATGGAGGAAGCGTTCGCCGGGGCGAGGTGAAAGAAGAGAACTTCCTTTCGGCCGTGGCACCGCAGGATTTGAAAGCCTTTGGCCTTATTCCAGAATTGATTGGCCGAATGCCCGTTCTGACGTACTTGGAGCCTTTGACGCGCGACACGCTGTTGCGCATCTTGACCGAGCCCAAAAATGCCTTGGTGAAGCAATATGGCCACCTGTTTGAGATGGATCACATCGCTTTGACCTTTGAGCCCGCCGCGCTCGAAGCCATCGCAGACAAGGCTTTGGAGTTCAAATTGGGCGCACGTGGACTACGCAGCATTTGTGAGGCCATTCTGACAGATGCCATGTACGAATTGCCTGAATCCGTTACCGTGACGGCGGAGATGGTGGAGCAGCAGCTCTCCAAAGCAGATGGATTAAAAGCGGCGTAATCACCGCTTGATTCCTCAGAAAACCACTTATTTTTTCCGCGCGTACCGCACAAAAGCGTAGCCAATGGGCTGTTCAATCGTGGGGGGGTGCACTTCGCGCGACAATTCGGTGAAGTCATCACGGTATTCAGGGAACCATGTGTCGCCTTGGTAGTGGCCTTGAACTTCCGTGATTTCGAGTAAATCCGCATGGGGAAGCCCCTGTCGGTACAATTCGCCCCCGCCAATCAAGAAAATTTCGGAATCCTTCATGGAGGCCATCCCGATGGCTTCCTCGAGACTCTCCGCGGTCAGGACCCCTTCATGGGACCACTTCGGGTTGCGAGTGATGACGACATTGGTGCGCTGGGGAAGAGGCCGGCCGATGGATTCAAAGGTTTTGCGCCCCATGAGGATGGGGTGACCCGTAGTGAGGGCCTTGAAGCGCTTGAGGTCCTCCGGTAGATGCCAAAGAAGCCGGTTTTCCCCGCCAATGACGAGATTTTGGTCGTGCGCAACAATGAGGGTCAGCATATAGAAAGTTTAAACGGCCACAGCCCCCGCAATGTGCGGATGTGGATCATAGCCTTCCAAGCGCACATCGTCGAAAGTGAAGTCAAACAGGGAGGTCACGTCTGGATTTAGCCAAAGGGTGGGAAGTGTGCGCGGCTCGCGGCTGATCTGAAGTTTAACCTGATCGATGTGGTTGCTGTAAATATGCGCGTCGCCCAAGGTGTGCACAAAGTCGCCAACTCCGAGGCCCAAATCACGCGCCATAAAGTGCACGAGGAGGGCGTATGAAGCAATGTTGAAGGGGACACCGAGGAAAATGTCCGCAGAGCGTTGGTAGAGCTGGCAGCTCAACTTTCCCTCTGCCACGTAGAATTGGAAGAAGGCATGGCAAGGAGGAAGGGCCATTTGATCGATGTAGCCAGGATTCCAAGCACTGACAATGTGGCGGCGGGAATCGGGATTTCGGCGGAGATCTTCGAGGACCTGCTTGAGCTGGTCGACGGCACCGTTGGGGCCAGGCCAGGAACGCCACTGATGACCGTAGACGGGCCCAAGCTCACCCCATTTTTCCGCAAAGGCGGAGTCCTCCGCAATGCGTTCGGCGAAGGCGCGAATGTCCTCGCCTTGAAAGTCGCCGGAGGCTTTGTATTTGGCATAGGGCCAGTCGTCCCAGATGCGTACGCCGTTTTGGCAGAGATAGCGGATGTTGGTTTCGCCGCGGATGAACCAAATGAGTTCGTGCAAGATGCTCTTCAGATGCAGCTTTTTGGTGGTCATCATCGGGAAGCCCGCTTGAAGATCAAAGCGCATTTGGTGCCCAAAAACAGAAAGGGTACCCGTTCCGGTGCGGTCTTCCTTGTGCACGCCCTCGGCGAGGACGCGGTGAATCAGGTCGTGGTAGGCTTTCATCGGGGTGCTTCGAATTGGAACGGTGTTCCGGGGCGGTTAATACAAGATGCCCACTAAGATAGCCGTAAACAAGGAAGCGGCGGTACCCGCTAACAAGGCGCGGAGGCCCAATCTGCTGAGGTCTTTTCGGCGTTCGGGCGCAAGGGCACCGATGCCTCCTATTTGGATGCCGATGGAGGCAAAGTTCGCAAAGCCGCACAGGATGTAGGTGGAGAGGATTTGGGCCTTCTCACTACCGAGCTGGCCGCCTTCCATCAAATTCCCCATGGAGACATAGGCATAGAACTCGTTGAGCACGGTCTTCTCGCCCAATAGCTGGCCCACAGCTGCGGCATCGGCCCAAGGGACGCCCATCAACCAGGTTAATGGGGCCAGGGTAATGCCGAAGATGGCTTGGAGATTGAATTCGGTAAAACGGCCGTCGGTGGCTGAAGCAATCCAGGCATTCAAGCCGGTCCACTCACCAATGGCACCGCTCAAAAGGGCGTTGGCCAGCGCGATGAGAGCCGTGAATACGAGGAGCATCACGCCGACATTCACGGCCATTTTAAGGCCGTCGCCTGTGCCGTGGGCAATGGCTTCTAACCAGTTGCCTTGTTTTTCAATCTCAACATCCGCGGTATCGACAAACTTTTCTGTTTCGGGCATGAGGATTTTGGCGGCGATGATGGCGGCCGGAGCGCTCATCACTGAGGCGGCTAGCAGGTGGCGGGCGAAGAAAATTTGACGGGCTTCATCGGTTCCGCCGAGGTAGTTGATGTAGGCGGCGAGGACCGCTCCAGCAATGGTGGACATGCCCCCAGACATGAGGCAGAGGAGCTCGGAGCGCGTCATGCCGGCGATGTAGGGCTTGACCAAAAGTGGGGCTTCGGTTTGTCCCACAAAGACGTTGGCGGCCGCGGAGAGGGATTCGGCTCCCGATAGCTTGAGGGTGCGCTTCATGAACCATGCAAACACCCATACGACGCGTTGGAGGATGCCAAAATGGAAGAGCAAGCTCGTGATGGCGCTAAAGAATACAATGGTGGGGAGCACTTGAAAGGCGAAGATGTAGCCAAAGCTGTCCACCCGTCCCACGAGGTCCCCAAAGAGGAAGAGGCTGCCTTCGCGGGCGAAACCAAGGAGGGCAACAAAGCCTTTCCCGATGGAGTCAAAGGCCGCGGAAATGCTGTCTACTTCGAGAATGAGGTAGGCTAGACCAAATTGAATGAGCATGCCCTTGGCCACCAGGGACCAGGAAATGGCGCGCCGGTTGGCGCTGGCCCAAAAGAGAAGCCCCAAAATGAGGACAAGGCTGCCGAGCGCGCGTAAAATTTCCATCGTTATCGTTTGTTCAGTTCATCGCGGATACGAGCCGCAAGTTCGTAATCTTCGTGCTCCAATGCACGATGGAGCAAATCTTCCAGTGTTTCTGGGGAAGCTTGGCTCAGCGCACGTTGGGTTTCCGCCGTTTCCAAGGCCGATTCTTCTGAATCCATGGCCACCTCTTCGGGGGATTCGTCGGGGTTCGCGGCGGCAACTTTAGCCTCGCTTTCGGCCATGCTCGCCTTGTCCATGACGGATTGGTGGGCGTAGATGGGGCAGTCCGCCCGCAGGGCCAGGGCAATGGCATCCGAGGGACGAGCGTCGGTCATGCGGACATCATCCCCTTTGGCAAATACCAGTACGGCATAGAAGACCCCATCTTGGAGGTCGCGGATGAGGACTTCGGTTAGTTTGATGTGATGGGATTCCATGACTGACGCAAACAAGTCATGCGTCATGGGGCGCGGGGGCCGAGTCATTTTATCCAGGGCAATCGCAATGCTTTGAGCTTCGAAGGCGCCAATCACAATGGGGAGCTTACGCTTGTCCCCTTCCGATTCCAACAGGAGGGCATAGGCCCCCGTGGGCCGTTCACTGTAGGTGAGGCCTTTGACGTGGAGTCGGACTTTGTCGCTCATTTAGCTCAGATGCGCCTTGAGGGCCGCGGTCAAGCGTGGAACGACGTCGAACGCATCCCCTACAATGCCATAGTCGGCCGCTTTGAAGAAGGGAGCTTCTGGATCGTTGTTGATGACGACAATGGTTTTGGACCCACTTACTCCCGCCAAATGCTGAATGGCTCCGGAGATGCCAATGGCGATGTACAGCTGGGGATTGATTTGAATGCCGGTTTGGCCTACGTGCTCAGAGTGGGGACGCCAGCCGATGTCGGACACGGGCTTGGAACAGGCTGTGCCCGCGGACAATACGGAAGCCAATTCCTCAATCAGATTCCAGTGTTCGGGCCCCTTCATGCCGCGTCCAGCAGAAACCACACGCTCGGCCTCGGGCAAGGGAATCTTGCCGCTGGCTACCTGGGCGAGCCCGGGAGTGCTGCGGGGCTCAAACGTCACCGTTCGATCCTCAAAGCCCGCTTGCTGGGTGCTCGCTTGCTGGGTGCCCAAGGCGTTCGGAATCAAGACGAGTACGGTGCATGCGGCATGGGAGGTGCATTGTTCGATGCCTTTGGAGGAGAAGGCGGAACGTTCCACGGTCAAAGGAGCGAATTGGCTAGGGAGGCCCGTGACATTCGTGATGGCGGCGGCATCCGCTTCAGCGGCGAGGACACCGGCCAAGGACTTGCCATTGGCCGTGCCACTGAGAACTATCTGGGTTGCGCCCAATTCCTTCGCGAGCGAGGCGATCGCCGAGGCAAAGGCGGCAGGCTCAAAGCGATCCGTTCCGTGCAAGTGGATCACCTTGGCAGCGCCATGGGCTCCGAGGGATTCCACGGGCGGGGTGCAGGGTCCTACCACGACGGCATAGGCTTCGGTGCCTTGGGCTTGGGCACAGGCGGCACCATATTGAACGGCTTCAAAGGTGGATTTCTTGAACGTGCCTTCCCACGTTTCGGCAAAAATGAGGACCATATTAAATGACTTTAGCTTCTTCGTGCAAGCGGCGGACCAGCTCGTCGAGGTTAGAGGAATCGATGAGTTGCACAGCGGCCTTGGGCGCAGGCTTTGTAAAGGCGGCGGCGCCCGTCAAGGCGGTGGCGCCTGTCAGGGGCGTGACGGCTAGGGGCTTGGTTCGGGCGGTCATAATGCCGCGCATGTTGGGGATGCGGAGCTCACTCTCTTCGACGAGGCCTTTTTTACCTCCAACCACGAGGGGAAGCGACGCGGTGAGTGCTTCCTTCCCTCCGTCCATCTCGCGGAGTGCTTGGGCTTGGGAACCTTCAAGGTCGAGGCCAATGCACGCATTGACAAAGGGAAGGCGCAATTTGGCGGCCAAAGCCCCAGGGACGACCCCGCCGTTGTAATCGATGGATTCCTGTCCACAGATGATGAGGTCAAATCCTTGGCCCGAAATGTAGGCCGCGAGCTCGGAGGCGACTTGCATGGAATCCGTGGGGACCCCATCCAAACGCACCGCATCATCTGCGCCTATGGCTAATGCTTTCCGCAATGTGGGTTCCACCGTCGCATCGCCGTAGGTGATTACGGTGACGGAACCGCCATGTTTTTCCTTGAGTTGCAAGGCCTTGGTGAGGCCAAATTCATCGTATGGGTTGATGACGAATTGCACGCCATTCGGGTCTAGCGCCGTGCCGCCGGCGGTGAACTGAATCTTCGCAGTGGTGTCGGGCACGTGGCTGATACAAACCAAAATCTTCATGTTGAGCCTTTTTGCTTCCCCATTTAACGCAGGAAGTGCCACAAAAATAGGGCTGAAGTCCTTATTTTTGCGGCCCTAATCATTTAGAACCGATGCGTCAGATTCAATTCCGTGAAGCTGTGGCCGAAGCCATGAGCGAAGAAATGCGCCGCGACCCCAATGTCATCCTCATGGGTGAAGAGGTTGCTGAGTACAATGGAGCCTACAAAGCCTCCAAAGGCATGCTGGATGAATTCGGCCCCAAACGGGTTCTGGACACTCCGATTGCCGAGCTCGGCTTTGCCGGGATTGCCGTCGGTGCGGCCATGAACGGTTTGCGCCCGATTGTTGAATTTATGACGTTCAACTTTTCGATGGTGGCCATCGACCAAATCATCAACAATGCCGCCAAGATGCGTCAGATGAGCGGGGGGCAATTCAACATCCCCATCGTTTTCCGTGGACCAACCGCTTCGGCGGGTCAGCTTGGCGCAACGCACAGCCAGGCCTTCGAAAGCTGGTATGCCAACTGCCCCGGCTTGAAAGTAGTTGTTCCCTCGAATCCCTACGATTTGAAGGGCTTGCTGAAAGCGGCTATCCGCGACGAGGATCCCGTCATCGTGATGGAGTCTGAGCAGATGTATGGCGACAAGGGGGAAGTCCCTGAGGAAGAGTATACCATACCCATCGGTGTGGCGGACATTAAGCGCGCGGGAACGGATGTGACGGTGGTGTCCTTTGGCAAGATCATCAAAGTGGCCTTGCAGGCCGCCGAAGAATTGGCCGAGGAAGGCATCTCCTTGGAGGTGATTGACTTGCGTACGGTTCGCCCCATTGACTACGATACCGTGATTGAATCCGTGAAAAAAACCAACCGATTGGTTTGCTTGGAAGAGGCTTGGCCCTTGGGCAGTATTGCCACGGAAATCACCTACATGGTGCAAAAGCGCGCCTTTGATTACTTGGATGCCCCCGTCATCCGATTGACCACGGCTGATACGCCGGCGGCGTATGCGCCTACCTTGATGGAGGCATTCCTCCCCAATAAGGCGCAATTAATCCAAGCCGTCAAGCAAGTCATGTACCGAGGCTAAGCGGCATTTCGCTAACTAATCCCTTTGGGCTATTTTTGCCCCCCTTTTAAATCGAACCGAACACATCTATCTATATCACTATGAACCAAATTGAATGGATCGTACCCGTACTAGGCCTCTTGGGCTTGGTCGTCATGATTGGCAAAGCCATCTGGGTTAATAAGCAAGATGCAGGCGACGAAAACATGGTCGAGCTCGCAGGACACATTTCCCGCGGGGCATTGGCTTTCTTGCGTGCTGAATGGCGCGTTTTGGGCGTCTTTGTTGTAATTGCTGCCGCCTTGTTGGGTTGGTCTGCGGAGTTGGAAGCGGTCGCCGCACACACGGACTGGGTGATTGCCATTGCCTTTATCATTGGTGCCGTGTTTAGCGCTTTTGCAGGATGGATTGGTATGAATATCGCCACAAAAGCAAACGTACGTACGACGCAAGCGGCGCGTACCTCTTTGGCGAAGGCCTTGTCCGTTTCATTCACCGGAGGCGCCGTCATGGGCCTGGGTGTAGCGGGATTGGCCGTTTTGGGTCTTGGCACATTGTACATTGTTTTCACGGGCATGTACACGGATGTCGCCCAAGCCCTGGAGGTCCTTGCGGGCTTCTCCTTGGGTGCGGAATCCATTGCCCTCTTCGCCCGCGTAGGTGGAGGCATCTACACCAAGGCCGCTGACGTCGGTGCGGATTTGGTGGGTAAAGTCGAAGCGGGAATCCCCGAGGACGATCCCCGGAATCCTGCCACGATTGCGGACAACGTAGGCGATAACGTCGGAGACGTCGCCGGCATGGGTGCGGACTTGTTTGGTTCCTATGTCGCGACGATGTTGGCGACCATGGTCCTTGGCCGCGAAGTCATCAGCGTAGACAATTTTGGAGGCATGGCCCCTATTCTACTTCCCATGGTCATTGCGGGCTTAGGCATCGTATACTCCATCATCGGCACCTTCTTCGTTCGCATCAAGAAGGACACGGACAGCGTCATGATGGCTTTGAACTTGGGCAACTGGAGCTCCATGATTTTGACGGCCATCTCTTCGTACTTCTTGATTCAGTACATGCTTCCCGAGGTAATGACCTTCACCCGTGGTGACGTGGTTTTGGACATCACCCAAATGGATGTTTTCTGGGCCATCATGTTAGGTTTGACCGTCGGCACGCTGATGAGCTTGGTAACTGAGTACTACACGTCGATGGGACGCCGTCCCGTGGACAGCATTGTCCAGAAGTCCGCGACCGGACATGGTACCAACGTGATCGGAGGTTTGGCCATCGGCATGGAGTCAACGGTTCTCCCCATTCTCATCTTGGCAGCGGGTATCTACGGTTCTTTCCTTCTCGCCGGTCTCTATGGCGTCGCCATTGCCGCGGCAGGGATGATGGCAACCACCGCCATGCAATTGGCCATTGACGCCTTCGGCCCCATTGCGGACAACGCAGGAGGTATTGCCGAAATGAGCGGCTTGCCCAGCGAAGTGCGTGAGCGCACCGACAACTTGGATGCCGTCGGCAACACGACCGCGGCAACAGGCAAGGGCTTTGCGATTGCCTCTGCGGCCTTGACTGCCTTAGCACTCTTTGCCGCCTACGTAGGCTTGGCCGGTATCACGAGCATCGACATTTACAAGGCCGACGTTTTGGCCATGCTCTTTGTGGGCGCTATGATTCCTTTCTTCTTTAGCTCATTGGCCATCTCGGCAGTGGGCAAGGCTGCCATGGAAATGGTGAAGGAAGTTCGTCGCCAATTCAAAGAAATTCCAGGTATCATGGAAGGCACCGGCAAGCCCGAATACGAGAAGTGTGTCGAGATTTCCACCGCGGCATCGATCCGCGAAATGGTTGCGCCTGGTGCATTGGCCCTCTTGTCGCCCATTGTGGTTGGATTTGCCTTTGGCCCTGAGGCCTTGGGTGGTTTGCTCGCGGGCATCACGGTCAGCGGGGTGTTAATGGGCATGTTTCAAAACAATGCCGGGGGCGCTTGGGACAACGCGAAGAAGTCCTTCGAAAAAGGGGTCAACATTGACGGCAAGATGGAATACAAAGGATCGGATGCCCACAAGGCTTCTGTCACCGGCGATACCGTAGGTGATCCCTTCAAGGATACTTCGGGTCCCTCAATGAACATCTTGATCAAATTGACCTCCATCGTGGCCTTGATTATTGCTCCCTTCATTTCTGTAGGCGGTGATGCCCATGGGGAAGATGCAGGACATGCCACGGAAATGGTCGAGCACCAGTGTTCGGCGGAATGCATGGCGTCAGGCAACTGCCCCATGCATACGCAGTCGGAGGAAGCCGCACACGAGTGCAGCGAAGCCTGCCACAGCCATCCCGAGTCATGCCCTATGCATGCCGCCCACGAAGAGGCGGCCGAGGGTATGGAAACGGCTTCAGCGCATACCTGCAGCCCAGCGTGCATGAAAGAAGGAGCCTCCTGCCCACACCACAGCTAAGGGGATACGTGACATGACTGAAAGAAAAACCCGCGGCGCAAGCCGCGGGTTTTTTTATGCACTATCCCCCGTTTGGGGGCGCCGTGGAGGAAATCCATGAAAAAACCCGGGCCTTTGGGCACGGGTTTCTGGAAAGCGAAGAGTTGGGGGACAGTATTAAAACAAGCCGTGCAACTCTGCGTCAATGCGGGAAATGATGTTCCCGAGGTCCTCCGGATTTTCAGGGAAGCGGTTGTTGTCGACATCAATGATGAGGAGCTTGCCCTTGTCGTAGCCTTTGATCCACTCTTGGTAGCGCTCATTCAAGCGCTGGAGGTAGTCGAGGCGGATGGAGTTCTCGTACGGACGGCCGCGCTTCTGAATTTGCTCGACCAGGGTAGGCACGGAAGCATTCAAGTAGATCAGCAAATCGGGGGGACTGATGAATTCCTCCATGAGGTCAAAAAGGCGCATGTACGCGTCAAAGTCCCGGGAGGTCATCAACCCCATGTCATGCAAGTTGGGGGCGAAGATGGTTGAATCTTCGTAGATGGTCCGGTCCTGGATTACGGCCTTGCCGGACTTACGGATGTCATGAATTTGCGCAAAGCGGCTGTGCAAGAAGAAAATTTGCAAGTTGAAAGACCAGCGCATCATGTCGCTGTAAAAATCATCCAAGTAGGGATTGTGGTCTACTTCTTCGTAATGGGCCTCCCAGCCGTAATGCTTGGAGAGGAGAGTCGTGAGGGTCGTTTTCCCTGAGCCGATGTTGCCGGCAATCGCGATGTGCATATCCCTCAAATCTACGATTTGCGCGCGTGAAATTGAAGGATTTCCTCGACGAGTTTTCGGTCATTCGACAGCCGCGGTACTTTGTTTTGCCCCCCGAGTTTTCCTTTGGATTTGAGCCAGTTGTGAAAGAGGTCGGCGGGCATGTCCACGATACGTGGGGGCGCTAGGATGAGATCCTTATAGCGCTTGGCTTGGTAGTCCGAATTCAATGCCTGGAGGGCATCGTCTAAGGCCCGCCCAAAGGCTTCCATGGAAGAGGGGGCTTGCTCAAAGGAAATCAACCACTGGTGTGCGCCGCTTTGTCCGCCTTCCATGTACCAGGGGGCCGCGGTGTAGTCCACCACATGGGCTCCAGTGGCTTGGCACGCGGCATCCATGGCCCGTTCGGCATTGTCCATCATCAGTTCTTCGCCAAAGGCGTTGATGTAGAGGCGCGTTCGGCCCGAAATTTCTATCCGATAGGGATCCAGCGACACAAAGCGCACCGTATCGCCCACGATGTAGCGCCATAGTCCGCCCACCGTGGTGATGACCAATGCATAGTCTACCCCCATTTGGACCTGGTCCAAGGTCAGGGCATGGTCGGAGCTGCGCCCCTGAAAATCGGCGAGAGGGATGAATTCGTAGAAGATCCCATGGTCGAGCATAAGGAGCAGGCCGGGCGCATCAAGGCGGTCCTGAATGGCGAAGAAGCCTTCGGAGGCGTTGTAGGTTTCGAGTCGGTGAAAGCCCTCGCGGGGTAAAATTTCGTCAAAGGGCTGGCGGTATGGGGTGTAGCTGACCCCGCCGTGAACAAATAGTTCGAGATTGGGCCAGAGCTCACTGAGGTGTTTTGCGCCCTTGACCTCAAGCACTCGGCGCATGAGCACCAGCATCCAGGAGGGTACCCCAAAGAGGGAAGTGACGTTTTGCTTGACTACCTGCGCCGTGATACGTTCGATCTTTTCTTCCCATTCATCGAGCAAGGCAACCTCGTGGGAGGGGGTCGACCGCCACTCGGCCCAAAACGGCAAGTTTTCAATCATGATGGCGGAAAGGTCCCCGAAGTAAGACACGCCATTCAAGTCGTTAATCTTCGCGGAGCCGCCGAGGCGCAGCGACAATCCGTCAAAGAGCATGGAGTCCTCGCGCTGCGAGGTGTAGAGGGCCAGCAGGTCGCGACCAACAGCTAGGTGGTTATCGTCCAGAGACTCGCGGCTGACCGGGATGAATTTGCTGCTCGCATTGGTGGTTCCGCTACTCTTTGCAAACCAGGAAATGGGACCATCCCAGAGCAGGCCTTGCTCCCCCTTCATGGTCCGTTCAATCCACGGCGTCAAGGATTCGTAGTTCACGACGGGCACACGCTCTTGGAAAGCTTCGATGCTCAGACCCTCCGTCATGCGGTGCGTTTGGCCATATTCGGTCTGGCTCCCTCGCTGCATCAAAAGTCTGAATTGTTCCTGCTGCACCTGCATGGGAGCCTCGGTCATGCGCTGCAAGCGAGGTAAACGCCCTTTGAGGCGCCAAACAATCAAATCAGTGAGCGGAGAAAAGGCCATGGTGTAGGGACTACCTTTGAGAAGGAAAGGTACATTTTTCATGCAAACCGAAGGGATTCTCTCCAAGATGCTTTTGGCGTTCCAAACGCCCATTCAAGTCTATGCCGAAGCGGGCGCCCACCTCCTGCACCTCAATAGCCAGATTGGCAAATCATTGGCACTGGAATCCACCGGAACCTGGAGCTGCAAAGCTTGCCAGGAAACCTTTACCTCCCTCTTCCGAATGGGCTGCTGCAAACGATGTTTCTTCGAAAGCCCTATGGCGGGCGATTCGATTTTACGGCCCGAATTGTCCACTGCCCACCTTGGACAAGCCGACCGCGACCTCGACTACGAAGCCCGCTACCAACTGCAGCCCCATGTGGTTTACTTGGCGGATTCAGGGGGCCTAAAAGTGGGGGTGACGCGCCAAACGCAACGCCATACGCGCTGGATGGACCAAGGGGCGTCGCGCGTTCGGGTGATCGCTGAAACCACGAACCGCTATGAAGCAGGCGTCATTGAAGTCGCCCTCAAAAATCATTACAGCGATAAAACCTCCTGGCGTCACATGTTGGCCGGTGTCCAAAGCGGCGAAAACCTTGCAGAGGAAGCCCTTCGTGCCTCCCAATTTTTCCCGGAAGAGGCCGCCAATTTCTTTGTGCCGGAGGGAGAAGAGGTAACGCTTACCTACCCGTCCGAAGGCGCCCCGAAAGTCACCTCTGTCAAATTGGAGGCCTACCAACGTTTGGAGGGAATCTTAGCTGGAATTCGCGGGCAATACCTCCTTTTTTCCGATGGCCGAGTGATCAACATTCGCGCCCACGAAGGGGCGCATGTGCGGTGGATCATTGGTTAGGAGGCTCGGGAGCTAGAAGGCTCGCGCTTCGCGCTGTAGCCTTTTCGCTTAAACGTTTAGTCTCTTTTCCTCTCAAATTTTACTGTGGAACTTCGCTGCGCGCTGGGACTTTCCGTTGTTTTGCCAAGCCCTCAAGCCCTCAAGCCCTCAAGCCCTCAAGCCCTCAAG
>Ga0208304_10000734_pt1 | contig 16848 bp, 16 predicted proteins | sample ColrivemetaGS713_FD_187603 | JGI IMG/M metagenome (GOLD analysis project Ga0208304, IMG submission 187603) | Estuarine microbial communities from the Columbia River estuary - Flood tide ETM metaG S.713 (SPAdes) (version 2) | ecosystem: Environmental > Aquatic > Marine > Intertidal zone >... | reverse complement strand
CCCCTTTCTGCTTTTTTTCGATCTCAATATGGATCTTGTTGGAGGAGATATAAGCGATCTCCATTCCGGAAAAAAAGGCGGAAAAGATCAGTGAAACAATAATGACAAGTACGGCGTAGTCCAATTAGGAAGGATTGTTGTCGCGCTGACGTTGTTCGAATTTTTTGCGGTAATTTCTTCGAAAAAAGAACATCCCCACAGACACCAACAAAAACACACCCATCAGGGCTAGAGGCTGGTCGGGCTGTCCCCATGTAGTTATGATTTTATAGGCAGCCATGATAGCCACTAGCAGATACAGGTATTCAGTAAAGCGCAATATCTTGATCATCAGTCATGTTTTATGGATAAAAATCCAGAGGTTTTCTGGGCGTTAAAGTACGTAAAATCCCGTTTTAAATCCAGACCCGTACCGTACATCACCGTCTGGTCCTCAGGATTGGTGAAGACAAACGAACCATCGGTAAAAATCCAATTTTCTTTTCGGTCCCAGTAGAGCTGATCGGTTTCCAGTCGTTTGCCATCGGGCATGTCTATGTGCACAGAACCCTTTAGGTTGACCAAACTAGTTCGGGAAAACACCTCTGCCTGATCGGCCGTAATGCGGGTAGACTGTCCTTGAGCATCAAAGACGGTGAGCACTACACCAGAAGGAAATTTTTTAAAGGGAAACGCTAAATGATCGTAGTCCAAAGACCGTGGACTCTCCAAGGTAGCCAAATGCTGTGCATTCTTGGTGTACGAAGGCGCTTCGAGGCTATCGACCGGCAATTCATAGTAGTTTAGGGAAAATGAATCGGCAATACCTTGGGGTAACAGCGCAGGCAAATCCCCTGACGTCTCCATAACCTCAGGCACATGCCCGCCACAAGCCACAAAAAAGAATGCCACAACTACAGTTGTGGCAAAGCTTTGTACCTTATGTGGTCGACCCCTCATTAGATGGAAGGGACGCGAACACTACCGCCCACCCAACAGTCGAAGCTGATGGTTTGACCAGCAAGTCCAGATTCAAATATATCGGTCTTTGATGGCGCTTTAGCATTGTAGCTTTCCAGAGTGCGGTTGGCGATGTTTTTAATCGACAAGTCCACTTTTCCGGCTTTGGCGGCCATCTCAGCTGCTTTCCAATAAATGGCGCGCTTTTCGAAAGTGGTTTTTCCACAATCATCCGCTGAATTGGCATACAAACGAGCAATCAACAAATAAGCGCGTCCATTCGAAGAATCTTCAGCAATCGCTTTTTGGGCATAATTGCGTGCGTTGATTTTAGAAGACTTTTCGTAGGTAGTAGCTACTTTGTAGAAAATAGCGCTGCGTTTTTTCGCATCGCCTTCCATCTCAACAGCCTTGTTAAAGTCAGCTACGGCTCCATTGTTGTTTCCTTGCTTTTGCTTCAACATACCCAAGTAGAAATAGGCATCCGCTGAAGGATCCAAGGCGTTTTGCGCCTCTACCAATTTCACAAAAAGTGGATCGTCGGTACATTCTTTAGCAAACATGCGGCTTACCGCACCTTTAACCCAACGGATATCGCCTTTTTTAGCAGCGAAATTTCTTTGGTATAAAGGGATCAAGTTATCGCAGTTAGCTAAGTTACCTAGCTTCACATCAATGCTCTCAGAGATTTGGTTAAATACTTTAGAGTTGTTTTCAGCCACTTGCAACATACGCTCCTCTCTAGAGGTAAGCGCTGTCCCAGAATCCTGTTTGTCTGACAAGGACGCAGCTGTTTTATTCAAAGAAGCAAACTCCTCATCGATTTTCTCTTTAACCACGTCATAAGCGGCAAATACCTCGTCCAAATCCTTCTGTCCAGCAGCATTCAAATCAACCAAAACAGAGAAGTATAAGTAGATCGCTTTAGGGTTCTTAAAATTAGCGCCATCTTCATTCACCGCACGGTCCAATAGTTGAAAGACCTCTAGGTCTGACCCCATTTTGTTATCCGATTTGATGATGGCCTCATCAATCAAAACACCAGCCAGTGTAGCGCGATCTGGAAAATAAGTGCGGGTTTTAGCCACTAGATCTAACAAAGCTTTTACCTCAGCTTCTTTAGCTGCACCAGTTGCCTTATCAATTCGGTAGTTTAGAATGCGTTCTCCATAGGAAAAAGTAGCGTAGTTAAGCTCTGGGCAATTTTCATACACCTGCTTCCATGGCTCATAGGCAGCATCAAAATTCTTCACTTTCACGTACTCTGAAAAGATAGACAAGTTGGTCATACACTCCTCTTGAGAGGCCTGAGCCATCACTGAAGTGCTCATCAGACCTACGGCGGCCAACATCGCGAATAACTGCTTCATAATTCCTTAGTTTAATCGTTTAGAAAGGGGCTAAAATAATTAATTTATTTTTCTCTTGACAAACCAACGGTCATTTAGGGAGAGCCCAAGTGAAAATTTCACGAATTGCTCCTCGATCAGACCTCCTTGGGTGGTACCTCTTTTCCCTGCGCCTACATTTAGATTTAGGTTAGAAAAAGTACCGCTCAATGGTAAACCTACACCAAAAGTAATGCCAGACTCTTCGATGGGTTGATTTTGAACAATCATCCCCGTTTCGGTTAAGTACCCTCCAAAGCGGTAGGTAATCCGCTGTCGATATTTGGCAAATGTATCAAACGAAGGTACCCAGTACCCGCCGATTCTCCAGGTAGATGCTTGGGTATACTGAACTTGGCTTTGGGTTAAAAACTCGCTTTGCAACGCACCCATGTCCTGCATTTCATATTCAGCAGACAATAACCAACTCATGTCTTTGCCTAGACCTATCCCCAAACGAGTCACCGTAGGCAACACAAGATCCGTTTCAACCATACCTGACCCACTCAAATCAACCTCCTCGACCTCTACTTTCTGGTTGGAAGACATGACAATTGATCCTAGTTCTAATGTATTCTCTGAAGTCAATGACGCCTCGGTTTGTAATTGAGCCGTTCCGAACAAAGTGAGCGAAGAACTCAAAGGAAGCTCCGCATTGGCGGCTAAAGTCCATCCAATTCCGCGTATTCTGGAAAATTTGCGTTCAAAGGTTCCCAATATGAGTGCGTCAAGCGATTGAATGCGCTGTTTTTCCACATATCCGAAATGTGCGTTCATCGAAGCACCTACAGAAAGGTATTTATTTAGATTCCATCCGCCAGAAAAATACATACGGCTCCAATCCCCGGTTCCTTGAAATAAATTTTTGCTGGTCACCCCCTCACTATCTTCAGACTCAGAGAAGAGGTTGTAATCCATAGCTGCGTAAGGAACTACCCCAAAACCAAAAGAAGCTTTTGGGGTGATGGGAAAAGCAATGCCCAAATAAGACAAACGCGTAGAGGACCCTGATTGACTACCTAGATCAGAAGCAAGATCAGATTGGGTGCGAGAAAGCCCTAAACTGTACACGGTGAGTTTGAGTTTACCCAGTGAAGCGGGGTTATTCAAGGCCCCGTGTATTGAATCTCCATAGAGCGTAATTCCCCCCATCGCCTCATTTTCCGCAGTGCTGACGCGTTGTTGTTGACCAAAGCCAAAAAAAGAGTAAGGTGATACTGTGGACTGCTGAGACCAAGAAGTTCCTGCCCAGGCCAATGCACAAAACAACAATAAGTATTTATTCATAGTGACTTTTGGTATTCCAGCAAAGCATTGAGGCCCTGCAACAAAAAATAAGGTTCGGCAAAGATGGCTTTTTTTACACGCACAGACAAAAATTCAGCATCTCCCCCTGTTAAAATAAGTGTTAAATCACCGTATTGCTCGCTTAAGGCTTCATACCAACCTTCAATTTCAAAAACCATCCCCGAAGCAGCCCCCGTATTCATGCAGCTCTGAGTATCTAATCCCAGTAAAGAATCAGCCGCCTCAAAAGTCAACTTAGGCAGACGAGCCGTACCGCGATGCATCGCATCCAAGCGCATCTGCAGTCCTGGAGCAATTCCTCCGCCCAGATGGGTTCCCTGTGCAGACAGCAAATCATAGGTCACGCAGCTTCCCGCATCCACCACCAAACAATGCTGCTGAGGATACAGCGACCATGCCGCGGCCAATACCGCCCGACGGTCAGCCCGTAAACCAGGACCATACGTCGAGTCAAAAGGCATCAACAGATCCTCCATAAACCACAGACCTGCCTGAGGAAACACCTGACCCCAATACGAAGCATCAATGACACCAGCCACCGAGGACACCACCACCTCACGTACCTCACGGTAATCACCCGCCCACAAGGCAAATTCCGATGTAAACCCCTCAGTCCGAAAAGTCGCAAACGCAACTCCCTGACCCTGAGCGTCAAACAAACCTACCTTAATCCGGGTATTCCCTATATCTACGGTACAATGCACACGCAAATATGGCAAATCTCCCCCACTCTCCTTTTCTTTTTACACAAATTGTTTGCTAATCCTAAATTTCCTTTATATTTGCATCCGCTTCGGCGCTCGGTACCTTAGCTCAGTTGGTAGAGCAATGGACTGAAAATCCATGTGTCCCTGGTTCGATTCCTGGAGGTACCACCACCCAAAACCCGTAAACCCTTATACAACAAGGACTTACGGGTTTTTTCATTTCCCAAGGGTGCTCCTGGGGGTGCTCGGCAGGGTCAAAATGTATTCTTTTTATACCGTTATACTATCCTAATTCTTGGAAGAAATTAGGTGGTTTTGGTTCACTTTGTGTAGCAGTGAACTAAATTATGATGCTTCAGATAGTTTATTCTTTCACCTACCCCGCCGTCTTAAAGGTGTATAGGATACTGGTGGCTGTGTTTTTCCCATCGTTGGCCACCACGCGCCAGTAGTACACCGTGCCCGCCTGTACGCTTAAGGCCAATGAGGTCGCCGTGACATTGCTGGCCACCGGGCTTTGGGCTCCGTCTACCGCATCTGCGTACAACGTGTACGTCAGCGCATCTCCATCCGCATCTCCACTCTCCCAGCTGATCGTCACCTTACCCTCTGTGGGCGTTACGGTGGCTCCTGGGGTGGGGCTTATGGGGGAGGCAGGAAATGGCGCGTAGTTCACCACCCCATCACCGGCTAGATAAAACCTCCAAGTGTCACTCGCTGTAGTAGTGGTTCCTTTGTTCTTGGCCGTTACTTGCCAGGAATACGGGATTCCTCTGTTTAAGGTTACTGACTTAGAAGTCCCGGTGATGTCTGTTTGGGAGCTCGAGGCGTTGGTGTTGAGGTTGGTGATCTTTAAGTCATACGTCTCTGCATTGGTCGCTGCACTCCACTGGAAGGTTACCTGGCCCGCTGTGTTCACGTCCTGGCAGGGAGCGTTGTTGGCAGGGGCCGTGAGGGCGGACTTGCCCGGAGCTTCAATTACTGGCGCAGGTGGCGGTGTTGGGGTGTCTTCACCACCTGCTGAAGAGCAGGAAGTAAAGGCGATAAGCGTTAAGGCTAGGGTCGCTATAAGTAGGTTAGGTATCTTGTTTGTCTTCATGGCCCTTAGTCTTTACTCTTTAATGATTTTCTCGGTCGTTCTTACCGTCTCTCCAGAGAGCATCAGCACATACACCCCGGTGGGTAGCTGGGTGAGGTCTAGTTCGATGACTCTGTTTCGGGGCACACTCACCTCTTGTTGGATTCTGGTGTTTCCAGATAGATCCCTAAGCTCGGTTGTGATGCTTTGGTCTACTCCGGCTACGTACACCTGTATCATCCCCTGTGTGGGGTTCGGGTATACAATCACCTCTTCAGAGACAAACACTTCTTCAAAGAACGTCCCTTGGCAGCCTAGGTCAGTGTTTACCTCCAGGGTGTTGCTTCCTGATCTAAGCGCTATGGTTACTTGCTGTTTGTCTGTCGTAGTCGTTATTCCATTATGGGTGATGTAGTACTTATCCGATCCTGATAGGTTCAGGGTCACTAGCCTGGCGGATCTATCTACACTCGCCGAGGCACCTAGTGCTGGGGGTTCTGCGATGTTTACCGAGAAGCACTGGCTATAGCCTGTTTGTCCCTCTACGGTAAAGCACACCTGGTAGCTTCCTGTGCCTAGGGCAGAGATTGATTTTGTCATACCTGCGCCTTGTGACAGGGTCTGCTGAGATACCTGGGTGCCGGCTTTGGTGATCGTAGCCGTGTAGGTATAGTCATCATCCTGGGCAGATACCTCAATGGCGCCGTTATTGCTTCCCGAGCAGGTAGCTGCTGAGGCTCTTAGGTTGAAGTTGTTCTTAGGTAGGGCAAACACCTCACAGCCTGTTACATCGATCATAGCGCCAGGGGTGGAGTTTGGACAAGCGTCTTCGCTATCCATAAGTCCATCTCCATCGCTATCATCACACACATCACCGATCCCATCGTTGTCCTGGTCGGCCTGAGTGGGGTTAGGTGTGAGTGGGCAGTTGTCTTGGGTGTCCACCACGCCGTCCCCGTCCGTGTCTGTCTCAGGAGTAGTGGCTACTGTTTCCACAACTGTGACGGCCGCTTGGGCCTCTGGAACCACAATGCTCGTTGGGGTCGTGACCACAGGGACTTCAGGAGCTCCATCCGTGAGGTTGGTGAATTTTACCGTCACCTCATAAATGTTGTTCTGGTCTGCGTCCGCTGGATTCTCAAAGTCAGGGACTTCTTTAAAGTCTAAGGCTCCTGTATTGGTATTTATGGTAAACAGCGCTGCGTCTGCGCCGCCTGAGATTTCATACAGAACCTCTGTATCGCCCACCGTCTTATGGGTCTGCGTCATAGCCGCGTAGTCTACCTTCGAGGTGTTGTCCTCATACTTCACATCGTACACCCGAATCGTAAATGTTTTTTCTACGCTTTGATTGGGGACGTCTTCAACGGTGATGGTAAGTGAAGTGGTTGTAGAAAGCGCTCCATCAGAGGCCGTTACCTCCAAGGAGTACGAGGTAGTGGTCTCATAATCCAATGCCTGGGTGAGGTACAGCTCCGAGGTGTTTCTGATCGCAAAAGGAGCCGGGGATTCTGATAGCGTATAGGTAATCGATGAGCCCTCAGGGTCTGTGGCCGAGAAGCTGAGAAGTGTGGTGTTCGTCGCTGTAGATTCAGAAACGCTTACCGCGAGGGCTGAAGCGAAGACAGGGGCGTCATTGACATCGGTGAGTTGAATCGTGATCGCTTGACTATCGGTATCGGTGCCGTCACTGATCGTTACCGTCACCGTAAATGAAGGCGTGGTCTCAAAATCAAAAAGTGCAGGGGTTTTTACCTTCAGTGTTCCTGAGGCAGTGTCGATGGCTGCGTAGTCATTTGTCGAGATACTAAAAGTATGGGTGTCGCTGGTATCAGTATCCGTAAATGCTATGGTGCCAATCACCTGATCCTCGGTGGGGTTTTCAGCCAAGGTGAGGCTCGTTGAAGTGATGGAGGGGTTGTAGTTGGTATCACACACATCCCCAATGTCGTCTCCATCGGCATCAGCTTGGTCCGCATTGGCTGTTGAGGGGCAGTTATCTAGACTGTCAAGAATTCCATCTTCATCACTGTCCACATTGGGATTTTCACCCAAGTAGGTTATTGTACTGTCTCTTTTAAAATAATAATCCGTTTTCTTGTCGCCTTTGTTTCCGTTAGGATCTGTCACAGAAAGATCTACTGCATAGACACCATTGTCTAAATCTTGAAAGAGAACTGAGTTAATTTCAGTTTCTTCTGAAGTGAGCTCGCCAGTAAGTATCTGGTTCGTTTTTTTAAAACTGGGCTTTTTACCTGTATGGCTATAAGCTGACGCCTCGACTTCATAAGTTCCACCAACATCTTCTGACTCAACGATGATTTGTATTACTAGATCATCCAGATTACTTGTGCCTTGTTCTTGTAGGTTTGATCTTGAATAATAGGCTTTGGGGTATACAACATCTTTGGTGTATTTGGTAGATGCATACGCAACCTGCTGACTCAAAGAATCTGTTATCTGGACCGTCAATCTGATTTCTCCATCTAAAACTCCTGAAGTGTTTATGTTTTGTATCAAAATCGAATCACTAGCCATTACATTTTCACCCCTAACCACATTACCCCCCATGAGGCTATATATGGTATAAACATAGTTAAGACCCTCACAAGGCACACAACTAATGGCCACTTTGACTCCGTCTACATTTGCAGCATTTACAACCTTGTCAACGATCTCCACTTTGAGTGGTTCAGTAAGTTCTTCTGAAGAGGCTATTAAATCAAAACGCACATACTCTACAAAAGAATAAAGCCTTCTATTTCCACTTCTATCAAAAACTGCTGCTGAGGACATTCCCCATACACCTGGGGCAGATCCTTTGGGTAGTACTAGATTAAAATTATACGTACGCCAATCACTATTTAATGCAGGGTCGTGATTATTTGTGTCTAATTGGGGATGATTCATTGTTCCATTCCCAGTCTGAAACCCATACTCTTTTCCTGTTGGATCTCTCAAAGTAAATTGAACCGTATAAACACCTGACTCATGTCCTGGAAAATCCGATAAATCTCTGGCTAAGAGTGTAATATCTACCCTTGTTTCCCCGTCTGGAGATTCGGGATTTGTTGGCGATGCTTCTATGGTGATGTTGTTGATATCAATCTCAGGCTTAATGATGTCTGGAAAACTAGTTTCAACATAAATACTATCTCTAATAGCTGCAACGTTACCAGGTTTAGTGTCATGAAATCTGCTGAGATCATCCATATATGATACCCCAGATGGATTACCAGCTAAATCCCCCAAATACGATTCAACAGTTGAGTAATAACCCGTGGGGAAATATTCAGGGATTTTAAAATAATACTCAAAAAATTTATTGCTATTGTATGTATTTAATTCATCTGGAATATACCCACCAGCTTCATAAAAGTATAGTTCAGCTTGACTTAGACTAGGTAGAGCAACTCTCATTATTGAACCGGTCAGGGGTGAAGCATCATAAAATGAATATTTGAATTTGATTGCCTTTTGAGGAGATCCCTCAGTATCTGGAACGACATTATAATCATTAGTGTTAGAAAAAAGTCCTTCAACTAAAGTCATTTCTAAATCGTCCTGATAAACAGGCGGGGTTATATCCTCCAGTGGATTTTCTATATACAACTTTATTCCGATAGTTGATGTGTTTTCATACCGAATATTTCCTAGTTGATCAGTCAAATTAAAATATCCCATATTCCAATAACCTGACTTCTTTAATTTTGATACAGTTGTGGATCCTGTTAAAACCGAGTCGATTACTCCATTTACGGGAGAAAGTCGAATGTCTATGTTAGTGCCTATAGAGCTATGGAATCTCATATACCCCGCCACAGCACCATCTAATTCAGGATTTACAGAATTTAAATGAGCTGTTATTGTTACTGTTTTATCTTCTTCACTGGTTCCCTCAACCTCAACATTTATTTTTGTTACTTTACCAGGAAGTATGTAATCGGGGTATAAATTATACACCGTAAATGTCAAATCTTCTCTGATTTGTGCTACATACCTTGTTCCGTGCATCACTCGATTTTGGATAAACTCATACTTGCGCATGGACACACTCATCAAACGTTCAGGATTGGTGAGGTAGAATGCAATAGATTCAGCCATATCCTCATTTGGGTTTTTGAGATGCGCATAGGGTGTAACAAACTCTGTAGTATTGTATGTTGACCACCCTGAAGCTGAAGTAGGGTCAATAAACCAACCCGCCTCATCGGCCCAATCATCTTTAAGTTTCTGATCAAATGTATATTCCCATAAAAAATGTGCTTTTTCATGAAGTATAAGTCTTCTTATGTCATTAATGTCCCCCCCATTAAACGCTTTTGACATCCATTCAATCGTATTTAATCCGGTCCACGCAATTGCAGCAGCGGGTTTATACGCTGGATCTGGATGGTCCTGACCATTGATTCTTCTGAGCATATACTTCAGCCCTTGTTGTTTGTGGAAACCCTCAGGCAATTCCTCAAACATGGCAAGTATTTCTAGAATTTCTGTTTTATAAAACTCTTGAAAATTTGAATTATCCTCATTGACTAATTGCTCTACAAAATCTCTGTCGTTACCCTGAGGTTTAAGAAATCGTATGCCAAATCTTTCTGTCGCTAACCAATCAACCATGTTAGTATCGTTAGCAAAATCTGTGATGAAATTAACGACCACATGATACAGTCTTTTCGAGAAAAACTTACCCCTAATGCCATCTATTTTTACGATTTGTGGGGTAGCATAGGTAAACGCATTTTGATTTACTGTGGCGTGTTTTACTCCATTTTTTACTTCTATGGATACATCTTCAAAAATCTCTTCTTTAGTTAAATAAAAAACACCCCTAATATTTTGCGCAGTTTCAGGATTCACTGACTGTCCCTCTCCATATGGATTAAAAGGAAGTGACGAAAACATTTTGTACAATCTATAACTATCCTCCTCAGACCAAGGCAGTACATCATCAGACAGAATAATTCCATATTCAGTTCTCAATTTTATCGAAGAATAATCAATAGGAACTTTTAGGGTGTCATTAAGTACTATTATCTGAGTTGGTTCATTGATATATGATTGTGTTGCATGACCCGCAGCACTTCCATCATCCTCCCAATTGTAAACAAAATTATCATTGAGCAATTCAGTCAATGTTATTTCGGCTGATGTGCTCGTCGGGATGTTTATAACTCTTGTAGCGGGAAATGTGTAGCCTGTTGCATCAATACTAAGCGCCCAATCACCATCAACCAAATTAAAAAATACAGAATTTTGGTCCTGATTATTTGTATTAGCAACCCATTTCTGCAATAAGAGTTCTGTGGACTTTTGAACAATTAGTCTGATAGAATCGCCCTGTTTAATTCCATTTACTTTAACCTCGAAATTAGTTTGAGCATTGAGGTGAATAAAGAATAAGAGTGATAAGACCACAGAAAGATTTTTCATGCTACTATGTTTAAGTGCATAAATTTAGAGCCTGTAGTTTAATTTTCACTTTGTCTCTTTTAAAAGAGAGTATAATTGAGTGTAATAAATAAATAGCTTATAATACTCTGTTTGTCAAGTATATATGTAAATAAATAGCATGAGAGTATTTATGTTTAACCAAAAACCCAAATCCATCTAGAATAAAAGGTCAGTAAAATAAAGTCAATTAATCTCTCAGCCTCTAGTGGTAAAAAAATGACTGATTACTCTATTTAATTAATGACCAACTAATTTATTGGCCGAAAAGAACAGTCAATAAGGACCATCAGATTAAAAAACATATGGGTGATTGGTAAAACCGAACAGCCTTCTATTAGTGTCGTTATACTAACACAATTAAGAATTTCTTGACAATGATTCCTAAACCTTAAACCTCATCAAAACATCCAAGGGGACATAATCTAACGTTTTTATGTGGGTGGACTCGAGTATGATCGGGGGTGCCACGCCTGCTTGATAGGCTTCAATCCACCTGGATACACAAAGACACCATTTGTCTCCGGCTACCAGGCCTTTGAAGTTTGAGGGTGGGTAATCTTGGGTTAAGTCGTTCCCCTTACTTTTGGAGAATTGCAAAAATTCATCGTTAACTACTGCACAAACCGTATGTGTGCCTCTGTCGTTGAGGCCCGTATTACAGCAACCATCCCTGTATGCTCCGGTCATAGGGTCGGTACCGCAAACCGTTAATCGCTCGCCAAAAACATTGATAGAATCATTAATAACGGACATAAAATAGATTTAAATTAAGTTGCGTGACGATGAATCTCGGCAGGCATTTGCCTAAAAAATATGGGCTGCAGCCCGAAATGTATTGCAGTGTGCCTGCAAAATATCATTGATGTCTGGCGAATACCCACCCCCCATCGACACCGCGATCGGGATGTTGTTGTCGTAGGCTGCTTTGAAAACCAGTTCATCGCGTTTCTTGCATTCCTCGATACTCACTTTAAACTTCCCAAACTTGTCGGTGGATAATATATCAACCCCTGATAGATAAAATATAAAATCAGGTTGAACCGTATCCAATAAAGGCACTAATGTTTGATCGAGTATGTGCAGATATTCCTTTCCCGAGATTCCATCGGGAAGTGGAATATCAAGGTCAGATGTTTCCTTGTGGAACGGATAATTATTCTTTCCATGCATGCTAAAAGTAAACACGCGGTCTTCCTGCTCCATCAGTTTAGCCGTCCCATTTCCTTGATGAACATCTAAATCAACCACCAGTATTTTGTGGGCCTTTTTTTGGTGTAGTAAGTAATCAGAAGCAACGGCTATATCGTTTAACAGACAAAATCCTTCGCCTCGCTCGGCAAATGCATGGTGTGTTCCTCCAGCAATATTGAGCGCACAACTGTTTTCCAAGGCCCATAAAGCGCAATCAATGGTTCCCTGGGTAATGACTAATTCGCGTTCAATCAATTCAGGAGATTGTGGAAATCCAATTTTTCTTTGTTCCGAGGGACTGAGTTGTTGGTGGATCAACTTATCGAAATACTCCTTTTGATGCGTGCGCAAAATATCTACCTCCGCAGACTTTTGGGGGACAAACAAGTTGTCCTGACCTATGGTCCCTTCGTAGAGTAGTTGTTCAGGAATCAACTCGTACTTCAACATGGGAAAACGATGTCCCGGTGGAAGATGGTGACAATAAATGGGACTGTAGGCAATTTTTATCATCAGTGATCAGGGTCCTATTTGCAAGAATCAGTGCGCCCATAAAATTAGTTTTTATTTAGGTGTTGGCCGATGAATTTCCGGTGCTTGTAGAAAAAGAGTCCGAGTATTCAATGAACTTATCGTTCGAATTTAGTCGTTACCTTTAGGGTATGAAACTATTCACCACCATCGCTATGGCACTATTAGTTCAATCACCATTGATTTATGATTTTACACACACTTCCCCACCGAATGATTGGAAAGTCATTGATGATGTGGTCATGGGAGGTAGATCCTATGGCAGATTCAGGATAGATAGTGAGGGTCATGGGGTATTTTCTGGAAATGTTTCCTTGGAAAACAACGGAGGTTTTTCCTCCCTGCGCTACCAATTTGAGAAAATAAACACTTATAAAAACAGCCAAATTGTGATTCGCCTCAAGGGCGATGGCAAACAATATCAATTTAGGGTCAAAAACAACCGAAATACCTATTATTCCTACACCACCAACTTCAAGACAAGCGGTGACTGGGAAAACATCACCATTAACTTAAAAGACATGTATCCCTCATTTAGAGGGAGAACCCTGAACATGCCCCACTTTAATGAAAACTCGATAGAGGAGGTGGTATTTTTAATCGGAAATAAGAAAAATGAGTCTTTTGAATTGGTTCTAGACAGGATCGATATCACTCATTCAATGACTCCATAAATCAGTCATTAACTATTTAGATACGCCTCCAATGCCTCAGCATACTTAAAATCCCGAAGGGTGATCCCTGCAGCATCGTGGGTGGTCAGTGAGATTGTTACTTCCAATCCTTTAACCGTAACATCGGGATGGTGTCTTTGAAGTTCAGCGAGCTGGTCCATTTTGTCCAGCAGACTATTCACCGCTTTCTCAGAGGTGAGCACTCGATGAATCGTTAGTTGATCGTCAGCTACCACCCAATCTAATCCTAGGTTATTCTTGTTCAGTCGAGCAATTTCTTCCGGGGAGAGTTTTTCCATATCGGGTTGGGGGAAACTGCTGTTCTAACCCTGTTGCTGTAGAAAAAGCAGGGTGTTTTGGTTAAATGTTTGTGGGTTTTCCACATTGACAACGTGTCCACAATCAGGAACTACCTGTAAGATGGCGTTGGTGTGGTCTTTAACCAATTCGCGGATGGGGGGTAGAAATAAGTAGTCTTGTTCCCCCATCAAATAAAGCGTAGGAATACTGGTTTTGGCCATTTGATAGAACCTCAACAGTGGATTGAGGTCGGCGGTCAGCTTAAACCAGCGCATGAATTCTTTTTGGTACAGTTTTTTGGCTTCACGAATAAAAAGAAGTCGGGACTCTTTATGGTTTTTATTGGGCATGATGATGAATGCTAAAAACCGGTAAAGCCAGATGTAGGGCACCACAGATTTAAAGGCATTTCCCAAGTGGATGAGTAGTCTGGAGCGCACATCTAACTTGACAATGGCCCCACCCAGCACCATGGAGGAGACGCGATTAGGGTATCTGTCGGCCAGATTTCGGATCAAAATGGTGCCCAAGGAGATGCCCACAAAATGGGAGGAGGAAATTTTGAGGTGGTCCATCACCTCTTTGATGTCGTCCGCTATGGCATTAAAGGTATAGCGGGTTTTAAAGGAGTCGGTCAGGGAAATTTTGGAATTGCCATGGCCGCGGAGGTCGAGAAGCAAGACATTAAACTGTTTTTTAAAATCCCGGATTTGCTTAAACCAGATGGTGGAACTACCACCCGCACCATGTACAAAAGTAACCCACTGATGGGTATTGGCCTCTTGATAGGTGGTATAGTGGAGCATATGCACTGATCTAGATGGCTAATATAATACACTTAACGGTAGGGAAAAATTATTTGTACCTTCGACAAGCATGGAAAAAAGCAAAAAAATAATGGTCATCGTTTTAGCGGTTTGGGGTGTCATCGCCCTGATCCATGGGTTGACCATGAGGTATGCTCGTCTATCCCCAGAGAGAAAACTCAGGGCGCGTAAATCATTTTTTATGGTGTACGCATTGTACTTTATCGCCTACGGAATTTACCTAATCGCCGATCGACAACAGATTGTCCTGGGCGTGTCGTTTGTTGCTATAGGAGCTAGTCAAGGGGTACTGCGCTACTACCGGCCTGAACTTTAAAACTTTAGGGCCGCATAGCCCTTCAGCTGATAGGTAGTCATGGTCGTCAACATGGAAGTAGCTACTTCTACCTCAGGCGTGACGAGTTGGTAGGGCACTTCGCGTTTGAACAAAGATTGGGAACAAACCAACAGCTTAACTCCATGTCTTTTTAACTCTTGAAAAAGAGGGATGTGTGGATTATCTACCCCAAATTTTTCCCGGTAAGCCTCTTGGCTCAGCACCGCCCAAAGGGCATCCTTGTGTAAAACTGCAACAACCTGCATATTTTGCTCAGAAACACCTCCCATAGCGTGTAGATTCATCAAGCGTGCGATATTGATCAACGACATAAATGGCTCCGATTTGTTTTCATCGCCAGTCGCCACATCGATCACCACCTTATACTCCAAGGTAGGGTCTGGCTTTTCCGTAGCGTGGGGCGCGTCAAAAATGCCGCCAAATCCCTGAACTATAGGGAAAATCGGTTCGGGGTTGGTGTTTTGTGCCCATAGGCACGTAGTTACCAATAGGGTAAGGGTCCAGGCCAATGCTTTTTTCATCGAACAGTCGTTTTAGGGGTGAATGAGGAATAAGTGCTGTAAAAAAGGGCAGAGCCCACCAAAACCAAACAGGCTTGTGTGGTTTTAATGACTAGAGGGAATTGAAAATTCCACTGCTCAGGGTCCGTGTGTTTGCTCCAAATACCGGTCAAGGCCCAGATGACCGCGATACCGTACATGGGGTTCTTGAACTTGATCAGGGTGGCAGAGGCAATCACAGCCCCAACCAACAATATCGCAGAAGTCCACTGGGCGTCTGCAATACCCCAACCAGAAAAATTTTGGGAGACCAAGAGTGCCGTAGCATTGGCGATGGTAGCCACAGTGATCCAACCGAAATAAAGACCCGTGGCGCTTTGGCGCAACAGGTGTTGGGTGCGGGGGCCTTGAGGCCCCCGCACCCCCGTTTGAGCCATGCGGATCAACGAATATAAAATCAAGAGCATGATCCCCATGGAGAGGCCAATCAATAAGTGGTGCCAAGCAAGGATCCAACATACATTGGCGACAAAATTGATGATCAACCAACGACTGTGTGCTTGGGTGACTGCGCCCACTTCACCTGCTATTTGATCTGGACGTTGGATCCAAAAAGCGACGATATACGCCAAAAGCAAGGTGTAAATCAATCCCCAGATGGAAAAAGTAGCCCCGGTAGGCGTAAACAAATTAGGCAAACGATCTGAGGCTTCACCCGTGGTGATACCGCCCAGTGGCAAAGCATTGGCCAGGTAATTCATCAACAAAACCAAGATCAATGATGCGGAAATCAGCAGGGGTAAACGGAAATTTTTCATGGTTTTTGGACCCTCGATGATGCTCAGGTAGGTTAAATATATTTACTTTTAGAGATACAATGTACCCCTATTTTATGAAAACTCACTTTTTCTTTTGGGTCAGTTTATGGATGATCTTGGGCGGATGTGCCCAGGAGACCTCTTCTAAGGAGTACCTCGTCGACTGCGGCGATCAGCCACTCGTGGGCAGACTAGCCATCAAAGGGATCTGTATGAATTACGTCATCGAAGTAGTGTCTGGAGATTTTAATCCTACCCAGGTAGTCGCGCAGTGGCGGGATCCAGGGACTGACCAGGTGTACACCAACGCATTTGCCTTGGGGAGCGTCTGTGATTTTCCGGAAAATTTTCAAGAAGGAGATACCTTTTCCTTTGTTTTTTCAAACCGAGATATCGGCAACTGTGCGGTCTGTTTAGCGTATAGTCCGGTACCTGAAGTGAGTCAAACTATCGTGGTATGTCCAAATCCAACATTTTAACCCAGTAATTTAGTCCTATGTCACGCAGAACCTTCCTCAAACAAGCTGTTGCTGGCAGCACAGGCATCGCCCTATTGGGCTGTAAATCAGACGGAGTCTCCCCCACACCGGCTTCAGGTGGTGCTTTTCCAAGAATTATATCTACCTGGCAGCACGGGTTAGCGGCCAATGACGCCGCTTGGAAAACCCTGCAATCCGGAGGGTCAGGCTTGGATGCTGTGGAAGCAGGCGTGCGGGTGCCTGAAGCAGATCCAGAGGTGCGCTCTGTAGGCTACGGCGGTTATCCCGATCGCGAGGGCATAGTGACTTTAGACGCC
>Ga0208304_10000730_pt1 | contig 16983 bp, 23 predicted proteins | sample ColrivemetaGS713_FD_187603 | JGI IMG/M metagenome (GOLD analysis project Ga0208304, IMG submission 187603) | Estuarine microbial communities from the Columbia River estuary - Flood tide ETM metaG S.713 (SPAdes) (version 2) | ecosystem: Environmental > Aquatic > Marine > Intertidal zone >... | reverse complement strand
ACCCAACTGATCGTAGAGCGCAAGAAGCCGCAGCATTTGAATTTGAATGTTCACGAGCTGCTGCTGACCAGTACGGAAAAACTGCACAGGGCATTATGCTTCCTGCTGACGTTCTTCGTAACTGGAAGCGTGACATGAACGCTCTTACTGATGATGCTGCATTAGTTACTGAAGACTTCCGTGGTGGTGATTTCATCGATGCCCTACGCAACCAATCTTCTGTAATGGCTGCTGGTGCGCGTATGCTTGGTGGTCTAAGCGGTGACGTTAAGATTCCACGCAAATCTGCTGCATCAACTGCTGCGTTTGTTGATGGTGAAGGTACTGCTGTAGCTGAATCAGAAATGACTGTTGGACAGGTTTCATTGACTCCTAAGACTCTAGGTGCATTCACTGACGTAACTCGTCAGCTTCTAATGCAATCTAGCTTAGACATTGAAAGCCTAATCCGTGATGATCTTGCTAAGTCTATTGCTATTGCAATTGATAAAGCTGGTCTTGAAGGTTCTGGTTCTAACGGTAACCCAACTGGCATCTTAAACACTGCTAATGTTGGAACTGTAACTGCATTTTCTGCTGCTAACCCAACTTTTGCTGAAGCTGTAAGCCTTGAAACTGCTGTTGCGGGTGCTAACGCACTTAACGGCAACCTTTCATACATTCTTCCTGCTGCAATGAACGGAGCTCTTAAAACGACTTCTGTTGACGATGGTTCAGGTGTATTTGTATCTCAAGGTGGTCAGATCAATGGTTATAACGCTATTGTATCTGCTCAAGCAACTGCTGGTAACTTGTACTTTGGTAACTTTGATGACCTACTAATCGGTATGTTCGGTGGTTTGGACATCGTAGTTGACCCATACACTGCTTCTACTTCTGGTACTGTTCGCGTTGTTGCGATGCAGTCTGTAGATGTAGCTGTACGTCACGCTGCAAGTTTCGCTTTCGGTAACGATGGCGCATAAGTAACACTGTGAGGGGGTTCGCCCCCTCCTTTACTAAAGGCTATTCCATGGCTATCCCATAGTAGCTTTTACTAAAGGAGAAAAGTATGAAAGTTAAATTTGTAGAAAGATGCAATATTGACTCAGCACTTTATAGAGTGGGAAGTATTTTAGACCTGCCAAAGAAAGAAGCTGACAAGCTAATAGACTCTGGCAAATGCGTTGCTGTTGAATCTAAGAAGAAAGCAAAGAACAGAAGCGTTGGGCTTGAGGCAAGTGAATTAGAAACTAGAGTAGAAACAGATGCCAGTTGAGACTGCTGACGATAGAGCTTTGATGATAGCTGACTTTGGTGAGTCAGTTACTTATATGCCAACAGGTAGAGCAAAGAGTACGATCACTGCTATATTTGACAACCAATACCAGTCTGTTGATGCAGGTGGTACGGTTAGCTTCGCAGTTGTGCAGCCAAGACTTACAGTTAGATCGGCAGATATACCTAACGCGGAAGAAGGTGACTGCTTTCTTGTTCGCAGCACATTGTATGCTGTTACAATCTTAATGGATGATGGCACAGGGATTACAGAGATTGCACTAGAGGCGCAGCAATGAGTCATGTCAGAAAAAGCATAAGGGATAACATCAAGACAACACTTACTGGTCTTGCAACAACTCGAAGCAACGTGTTTCAAAGTCGAGTCTATCCCATGCATAGCTCTAAATTGCCTGGTATTCTGATTTACAATAAGTCAGAGGAAACTAGCTACGAAACGGTATCTACGCCTAGAATGCAAAATAGAACGGCTGATTACCAAGTAGAAGTATATGTTAAAGGTACAGCTAATTATGATGATACTCTTGACCAAATATGCCTAGAAATAGAAGAGGCATTGTATGAAGATTTAACAAGAGGTGATAATGCAAGTGATACACGCATTACATCTTTTGATGCAGATTTTGACGGTGGTGGAGATCAGCCCGTAGCTGTGGCAACACTGACTGTTGAAGTAACTTATCAGGTAAGAGAAAATAACCCTGATGTTTCAATTTAATGGCGATTACGCCTTTTTTTAATATTTGAGGTAACTAAAATGGCAACACACACTGGACACTCAGGCGTAGTCACAGTTGGCAGTAATATTGTCGCTGAAGTAAAAGACTTTTCGATTGAGATAACTGCTAACACAGTTGACGCAACAACTCTTAATGCCGCTGCAGCTGATGCTGGTTGGACTAAAACTAAAGTAACTAACAGATCATGGTCTGTAAGCATTAACTGCTTTATGGATGATGGCGCAGCTAATGGACAAATTGACATGGTTAATAACATTAATCAGTCTGTTACTGCTATGCTTGCTAACGCAGGTGTATCTATTTCATGTGAAGCAGGTGGCGATACTTTTGCTGGAGACGTACTAATTACGTCAATGTCGGAATCAGTTTCTGGTGACGGACTTGTTGAAGTTTCGTTTACTGCAACTGGTCTAGGCGCACTTACAATTTCATAAGGAACTAAACCATGGGAAAATTAATTGATAGTGCCGTAGCGCACTTCAGTGGGAAGCAAGTTAGAAGTATTCGGGTAGATGAGTGGGATTGCACTCTCTACTCGAAGAACCTATCTTTAGAAGACAAAGCTAGATGGTTTGCTAGAGCCGATGGTGATAACACAGATTATCTTGTTTACGCCTTAATATTTGGCGTAACAGATGAGAAAGGTGACTCAGTATTCGACCTGAGCGATAAAGCAAAGCTAAGAAAAAATGTTGACCCTGAAGTCTTGAGTAAAGTAGCTAACTTTGTTCTTTATATCGATGAAGAAGAGGAACGCGAAAAAAACTAATAAATGATCAAGGTGTGCCAACTGAAACTTATTATATGTTTCACTTAGCAGAACACCTTGGTCAACCACTCTCGACCATCTTAGCAATGACACCAGATGAGTTTAATTATTGGTTTACTTATTTGCGTATAAAACACGAGCAGACTGAGGCAAGAAATGGCTAAGACCGCACAAGCAGTAATCGAAACTAAAGTCAAAGACGGAGCGTCTGCTGGCTTCCGTAAAGTTGATAAGGCAATGCAAAATACTGCGAAGCAGGGTAAAGTCCTGAATCAGCAGTTTAGGTTTATGCGTGGCGGTCTAGGTCAGGTAGGTCATCAGGTGCAGGATGTCGCTGTACAGTTACAGATGGGACAGAATGCCATGTTGGTATTCGGTCAGCAGGGTTCACAAATTGCCTCTTTATTCGGACCTGGTGGCGCGATGTTAGGTGCTGTTCTAGCTGTAGGTGCTGCTCTTAGTATGAGTTTAGCTCCTTCATTTTTCGGTGCTACTGAAGCCGCTAAAGAACTAAAAAATGCTAACAAAGACCTGATTGATAGTTTTGACAGCCTAAGCCCGGCACAACAAAAGTTTGCCAAAATTTTAGCTACAAAAAAATTAGAAGAATATGAGGCAGAGTTAAAAAAACTTAATGAAACAACAAGAGATCAGATGACAACTGTTCTTACTGGCTCATTTGGTATTGTTTATGGTCGTAAAGATTTAGAAACGCTCGAAGAATATAATGAGCGTATTACTAAACTTGATAGTGATACTGATTTTTACGAAGCAGCAATAGCTGCTCTTAAAGAAAAGGTTGATAACACTACGACTGCCTTTGAAAAGCAAGATGTGGCACTAAAAAAACAAATAGGCACATTTGGGATGTCTTCTCTTGCAATAAAAGATTATGAGATTAGACAAAAAGTCTTGCGTGATGAACTAACGCTGACTGAAGGCTTACAGTTAATCTTTCATCTTGCTGAATTAAATCGTTTAGAAGAGGCTAAAGCTGCAAGAGAAGAAGAGCAAAAACTCTCATCAGAAGCACAGCAAAAACTTAAGCAAGAAGCAGAGAAAAAGTTACAGCTAGAGGAGAATCAAAAAAACCAACGTATACTAGCGGTTAATAATTTAATAGCAACTTTAGACCTAGAGATTGCTAAGACCAAAGAAACAGAATATGCAAATTTAAGCGCACGAATTGCTGTAGCTGATCTCACTGATGGTGAAAGAAAATTAATCCAAGCTAAAATGGATAAGTTAAAAGTTTTAGATGCAGAGAAGAAGAGAAAGGAAAAGCTAGACGAGTGGGAAAAGAAGTCTGCAACAGAAAAAAGCGCACATCTTGCAGGTGAAGCGGCTAAATCATTTGGGGCATTTGCACATAATAGCAAAAAAGCAGCAGCTTTACAGAAGACAGTGCAGATCGCCCAGGCAACAATGAATACAATAACAGGTGCAACAGCTGCGCTTGATGACTATCCCGTGCCTATAAACTTTGCAATGGCTGCTATGACTGTAGCGCAAGGTATGGGTATGGTTAGCCAGATTAAAGCGCAATCGTTTGACGGTGGTGGTTTTACTGGTGCAGGTTCTAGGACAGGCGGTGTAGATGGTAAAGGTGGCTTTCCTGCTATACTTCACCCTAATGAGACTGTTATTGACCATACAAAATCAAATCGAGGAGCTGGTTCATCAGTTGGCGATAGCATTGTGGTCAATCAAACAATCAATGTCACAACTGGTGTACAATCTACAGTAAGATCAGAAATACAAAACATGATGCCACAAATTGCTGAATCTGCACAAAATGCTGTGCTTAATGCTAGGATGAGGGGCGGTAGTTACTCTAAAACATTATTAGGTCGATAACATGGCAATAACGTATCCATTAACTTTCCCAGAAATTGACGGCAAAACAATTATAGAAAAAATAACAATGCGACATATCAATAGTGTTGCTGTTACGCAGTCGCCTTTTAATTACAAACAACAAGTGCAGGATTATGGCGGCGTTAGATGGGAAGCCGAAGTAACTATAAGACCGTTAACGCATACCGAAGCAAAAACATTTAATGCTTTTATAAGTTCATGTAAAGGTAGCTTAGGCACTTTTAAAATGGGCAATCCATTAGATGTGAAGACAGTTGATAATGCTACAGCAGTTTTTCAATCAGCTCATTCTGAAGGTGACAATGCTATTAATGTTTCATTTACTGGCAGTGCAAGAATTTTAGTTGGTGAATATATTTCTATAGCAAATCATTTGTATTTAGTCTTAAACAGAACCGCAGTAGGTGGTGGTGAAAGTTTAGATATCATACCACCGTTAAGACAATCAGCAGTTACAGGGCAAACAGTTGTAACAGATGAGCCTGTAGGGTTATGGAGACTAGCAAGCAATCAGACAGAATGGAATGTTAGCAAGAACCTACATTACAGCTTTACATTTTCTTGCGTAGAGGACATTTAAAGTGGCACGTAATTTAAGCGCAAATCTTTTAGCTGAGTTTACTTCTGAATCATTGCGACCAGTTTTTTTTGTACGCATACAGTTTGCTAATAACAATTTCTTAAAGATAAGCACATTAAATTCGCCTATAACTTACGACGGTCATACTTATGTCGGAGCAGGTAATTTATTAGGCATTGAATCAGCAGACGAAAATAGTGATTTAGGGGTTTCTGGCTTAAATATATCTCTAAGCGGAATAGACTCACAGGTAGTGCAAAATACTAGAGACGAAGATTATCAAGGGAAAGAATGCGTAGTTCTGTTAGGTGCAGTCGATGACAACAATTCAGTAGTGGGAACTACAGTATATTTTCAAGGATATAACGACTACATTGTTTATACTCAAAGCGCAGGTACTATTATTGCTACTTTGACTGCTGAGAATAAACTAGTGCGTTTTAGCAAAAGCAAAGTTAGCAGGTACACTTGGGCTGATCAAACCAAAAATCATAGTACCGATTTGGGCTTACAATTTGTTAACACAATCGCAGAATCAGAAATCAAATGGGGACAGGATTAATATGTTTTTTGCACTTGAACCTATAATTAAAAACGATGCAGGTGAATAATGGGGTTTAGTCTTTCAGATGTTTTATTTGGCGCGGGTTCATCAGAAGTTGTAGGTTCTGCTGAAAAGTTAGTTGGTGCTATTGTAGGCAGTCCTTTTGGTGTGGGTTTCGATTATGTAATGGAAGGCATGATTGATGATGCTCAATTTGACACTATGTCTGGTAGAACAGCTACTGGTCGCGACCCTACAGCATCAAGAAAAATAGTTTATGGAGAATGCCGAACTGGCGGCACTATTGTGTATTTGGCAAATAGTGGTGTCAGCAATATATACTTACACCAGATGACTTGCTTCGCTGTTGGTGAATGCGAAAGTATAGAAGAAATTTGGTATGACGATAAAATGGTAATGAAGCTAGATGCTGGTATTCCTAAATATTATGATGAATGGAGTTCAGGAACATCACCTTCAACTACACCAAAATATACATATATAAAAACCAAGACTGGTGCGGATAATCAGGTTGCTGTAACAGGCTCCTCTGAAACTGGAAAAGAATTGCCTAGCCAATGGTCATCAAATCATAGATTATTTGATATATGTTACGCCTACACTAGATTCGATTTAGAAGAAGGAAACCCTTACGACGGACAACCCAACGTAACTGCTAGAATAAAAGGGCGTAAATTATACGACCCTAGAAAAGATAGCACATCTTCTATGTCTGGTACTGGCAGTCACCGACCAGATGACCCTGCAACTTGGGAATACTCAAATAATTCTGCGCTTTGTGTTCTTGATTACTTAACTAATAGTAGTTATGGCGCAAATATATCGCATGACGATATAAATTATACTGCGCTAGAAATCGCGCTTGATATATGCGATGAGGATGTAACTACTCAAGAAGGCACACAAAAACGCTATACTTGCGATGGCGTAATAAACACTGAGTCTAGTCTTAGAAATAACGTAGCAGCTATACTTTCTAGCATGAATGGAAAAATCACTTTTTCTGGCGGTCAGTTTTTCATTGATGCTTATGCTTATAAAACTCCGCATAGTGTGGTTGTTGATGAAAGCATGATGCTTGGTAGTTTTACTGTAAGGACTAAACAAAGTAAGCGCGATTCTTATAACCAGGTACGCGGTACTTTCATGTCCGCAGAAGATAATTTTCAGCCTTCTGAATTTCCTACGAAAACTTTTAGTCAGTATGTTACTGATGATGGAGAAGTTTTAGAGCATGAAATGCAACTGAGCATGACCACTGACGTAGAAGCCGCGCAGAGGTTAGCTAGGTTGACTTTATTGCGCTCCCGAATGCAAGACACTCTAAAAATGCAGTTAAACATGAAAGGTTTACAGTATAGAGTGGGTGATAATATTAAAGTAAGCAATGCAAAGTTTGGTATTGTCGAAAAAGAATTTGAGATTACAAGATTAGGCATAGTGCCTGATGTGAAAAATGGCATTGTTGTTGACATCGAAGGCAAAGAGGTTCAATTATCAATATTTGATTGGCAAAGCAGTTATGCAGATGCTTACGATTCTGGCAATACAATTCAACTATATGACCCTAATGTAGTTGCGCCTCTTACTGGAATGTTTGTAATACCAATTGCTCATAAAGGTAATCTTAATGATACAGGACCTATCGTACCAGAAGTAGGATTTAGGGTTACTTGGGATGCTATAAACGATACTACTTTAAGATACAAAGTTGTAGCGACGCTAAACGGGCAATCAACCATCGCAAAGACCATAGATGCATTTACAAATTTTGTAGAATTTGTGAATTTAGAACAAAATCAAGATTATGAAATAACAATTTTTGTAATGAGGCATGGTGTTGAAAGCACTGGCTATACGGAAACGCACAGGTCTGGGCGCGCTACAGATTATGGCGGTGGTACATATACTTACACAACGACACAAAGTGTCGCGGCAATGACTGAAACAGAATTTCTGCAGAAATTTGGTAAAATGGCACAAGCTGGAGATCAGCTAACAGTTTTGCAAATTGACCCTTACACTTTAGAAATATTAGACTCTAGAAGTTATGTTTATGAGGCAGAAATTTATTTTAGTCAAATTGTGCAAACCGTAGGGGGTAGGAATGCAAATTTCCTTCTTAGAAGTCAAAATATCGCCCCTGTTTATGAAGCAATCATTTCTGTACCAGTAGCTTTTGAAGATGTCACATGGTCTGCTGCTTTATCAGCTAATACCTTTGGTTGCACAGACACTTCCATAACGACATTTACAGATATGTCAATTGTAGAAGTTTTAGACAATGATGGCGCGGGTAGCACAGCAAAGTTAATAGTAACTGCACCATTAGCCAATATTGACGCTAGAGATGCACGAGTTATGGGTTACGAATATCCCGTATACGCTGAGTATGGTACAGTTGTTGTAACAGCTACATTTGACAACCAGACAGTTGAGAATACTTTCATGAATATTTTTATAGCAGTGGAAATGGACACTTAAAATGGCTTTTGTAGAAAAAGATAAACATATATCAGGAAATATGGTCATTGACGGTACGCTGACTGCTGATCAAATAAAGACCGATTCTTTGACAGCTAACAAATTCAAGGGTGCTACAGAAGAACAATATTTTAACTTTTTCAAAAACCAATCTGTTGGTTTTAACACTTATGTGACACTTCACGAATTTGACTTTCCAGAAACCGAGTTAGAGTTGGTCAAATCGAGAAACCTAGAGGTTAGCTTTGATGGCTATATGTACACTGGCACTTCTGCTACTGTTGCAAGTACGGTTTATTTATACGTTGAAATCAAAGTTCCAAATGAGCCAACCTATAGGTTTGTAGGAAATGCAACGCACGAAAGCTACCCCGTGTCTGGTTGGCAAAGAGTCTATATTGTAGGCAACAGACTTAACAGATTTGGTTTAGGTCAAGCGGGTGATGTCGGTAGCTATAGAGACTACAGAAATTTAAAATTTATACAAAATTATCCAACGACTACAAACGTAATATCTAACTCATTTTTTGGTAGCACTGCAAACTGGACAGTTGTAAGCGGAACATTTATTAGCGAATATGGTCAATACGGAAGATTACAGCAGGATGCTACAACAGATTTTGCACACATATACCAACAAGTAGATACAGTTGCAGGTAAGACTTATCAGTTTAATAAAACCATGTACCAACAATCGACAGCGGTTGGAAGATTCCATTTATCGACAAGCAGTGATATTGCAGATTCTTTTTTTTACACTGAAATAAGTTCATCAGGCGGCACGACTACTGATTATGTTAAAGTAGATTACGATTCTGTATACGTTATAATTGAAAATAGAAGCTCCACAAATTATGACTATATAGCAGTTGATAATGTTTATCTTTATGAAACAGAGCCGAGAACTTATGTTGATGTTTCAACAGCAGGCGGTCAGGCAATTTACAACACAGAGTCACTGTATTTTCATCCTTATGGGAGCGCAGGCGCATATACATGGAAAGTGGTTAAGACAACCCAAATGAGTGTTCGGACAAATCCATATAGCCATTATTTCACAATGAACGCAAATGCTTATCTAGGTACGGATAATACATTTTTACAATGCCGAGTAAGGGCTAGACATTTTTTTAGTGGCGATACTTTGAGCATAAATAGCGGCACAGTGCTAATGAAAAGCAGAATGACAGGGGAGCAGAACGAATGATTGTGGTAGGATATGAAAGAAGATTATCAGAAGAGCCGTATTTCGAATATGTAGAAGACAGCAGGCACGATAACAAAGAAGATGCAGAGTCGGCAATGCTTTCTCTGCGTACAGCTCAGGCTGACAATGATGATGTTCTTTTGTTTTTTTATGGAGTCGCAACGAGCGACACAGAATATCAAGTTAACTTAATAATGGATGTAGATACACCATTACCCCCAAGCGCACCAGAGGTTTAAGATGACAGCAGGAAAATATGACATAACGATTGAGCAAGGCTCGGACTTTAGTTTAACCCTAAATATTAAGCAAGGCGGCGTGGCTCGAAACTTATCTGGCTATACTGCGCGTGGCTCTATGCGTAAGACTTACGATGCTACAACAGCGCATGACTTCACTTTTGGCGCACTAGACAGCACAGGTGTTATCTTGATGGAAATGTCTCACGCAGATACAGCACAGCTAGACGCTGAGTTTTATGTTTATGACGTTGAGATTTACACTGGCACAGGAGAAGCAGGTGACAGCGTTACAAGATTGCTGCAAGGTAAAGCAGAAGTAACTAGAGAAGTCACTCGTGCCTAGTGATATTTTTGTTGGTGATAACAAAACTACTATTGATGCGTCAGAAACGGTATCAAGTGTAACCCTGTCAGAAGAAAAAAACATAATAGAAACAACTGCTGATAAAACTGAAATAAATGTCGTTCAGCAAATCAGCGACATTAATATTACAAAATCAGAAGCCACTGAAATAAAACTAGAAGAACAACTAACAACTGTAATTGCAGGTACGCCAGAAATGTCAGGTAGCTTTACTGGTGACGTTAGCGTTCCTTACCTTAGTTCTTTTAAATCTGAAAATATTGTAAACGGAACAACTAATTCTTTTTCTTTAGCCTTATCTGATACGGGCGATAACTCTACAACAACCTTAGAAACTACAGGCACAAATGCTAAGTTTGTTATTGACTCGCGAAATATAGATATAGAATCTTCTCGTTTTTTAAAGATGTATGGCGAAGAAATAGAGTTAATCCAGAACAATAATAAACTACATATTGGCAGTGAGTTCTCTCAAAGTGGCACAGATTTAGGAATGAGATTCAAAAGCTCTGGCACTCCTTTTACTGGTCTATTTGTTATTGAAAACTTATCAACACCAAGTTCCGTTGAATCATTATGCCCTTCGATAATTTTAGAGGGCAGGAACACTGCTTCAAGTAACCCTGTAAGTAAGCAAGAGTTTGCACACATTGGGGTAGGCGGAACTATTAGTAGTGGATACAATACCAGATACCCTATAATTATAAATCCGCTAGGCTTTGGCATTAGATTGGTTTATTCAGCTAACTCTAGCTTCAGTGGGTTACAGCCTATAGATGAAGTTGGCATAATAGACGATAACGCTCACAGCTTAGGAATGCAGTTTGCTAGATGGTCTACTGTCTACTTAGCAAGCAATCCCATAGTTGGTTCAGATGAAAGCCTAAAACAAGATATAGAAAGCCTAGACGATGCAGAGCGCAAAGTAGCGGTAGCTTGTAAAGGGTTGTTGAAAAAGTACAGATTAAGACAAAGTGTAGAAGAGAAAGGCGATAGTGCGCGCATCCATTTTGGCATAGTAGCACAGGAGCTACAGCAAGCGTTCAATGCAGAGGGTTTAGACCCTGAAAGATATGCAATGTTTTGTTCTGATACTTGTTACGAGCATGAGGGTAACATTTATAGCCAAGAGGAAGCCCCAGAAGATGCTGTTGCAGTAACGCGGCTCAGCGTCAGATATGAACAGTTATTAGCTTTTATAATATCGGCATTATAACTGTTAAACTTAACATAGTGATATAATCTGTATATCCATAACTGAGAAAAAATAATGCCAGCAGCGAAATACAATATTACAATAGATCAAGGCTCTGATTTTGAATTATCAATTCAAATCTATGAGGATGATGCTGTTAAAAGTCTTAGCGGTTACGATGCTAGAGCGCAACTGAGAAGCAAAGCTGACTCGCCGCATAAGGTTGACTTTGATACTACTGGCAGTTCTTTTGATGCTACAGGCACAGTAAAGATAGCCTTATCTAATTCAGTTACTAAAGGCATTGATGCGGGTGATTATGTTTATGACATTGAGATATTTGAAAGCGGTGATTCTACCGTAACTAGAATACTACAAGGCAAAGCAACAGTGACAGGTGAGGTTACTAGATAATGGCTATAACTAAGCTGGTCATCACAGGAAACACTACTGCTGTTGGAATAAGCAGCACTCCAATTACTATTAGCCTTGCACACAAAGCACAATCAACAAGCGTAGTCCCTGATGACAACATCACTGCCACTAATGTTCAAGATGCTTTAGAGCAACTAGACGATATAAAAGCACCTATTGCTAGTCCTGATTTCACTGGCACAGCCACGATGGATGGGCTTACTGTTGATGGTAGTGCAACAATCCGAGACGCTGTTTCACCTAGCCTTCGGTTTTTAGACACTAACGCAGTTAATAGCGACTTTACACTTTATAGCCCAGACGGAAACAACAGCCTTAGAATTAAAGCAGGCTCGTCACAGACTGATGCTTTTTCGATAGCTTCAAGCGGAGACATCAGCTTCTACGAGGACACAGGCACAGCGCCTAAGTTTTTCTGGGATTCTTCTGCGGAGTCTTTGGGTATAGGTACTACTAGTTTTACAAGTAAATTTCATGTTGGCGGCAACATGACTGATCATCTTTACAGTGAGCCAACAGGAGATTCAATAGCAACATTTGCCCCTATAACAACTGGCTCATCATCTGCAATGAACGTAAACATTGGTTCAGGTATGTATGGCGGTGCAGGTGTAGAAACAGCTAGGCTTAACTTTTTAAACGGTCATGGTAATGATGGATTTGCCACGGGCTTTAGTATCAAAAGTTACAAAACCGCATCTGCTACCGCAACTGATGAATATCTTGCATTTGAAGAAATACGCAGAGCAGGAAATACTGGCGTTACGCATAATGAACGTATGCGCATAGACTCATCAGGCAACCTATTGGTGGGTACTACTAATACAACACCTTTTGCTAATTCAGCTAATTCAAGCTCAGACAATGGAATAGCACTTCGTAGTGACGGTATTCTTGCAGTAGCGGCTTACAAAAGTACGGCAAATAGTGGAAACGTTGTAACAGCAAATAGAACAGGAACAGACGGCTCGATTATTGGCTTACAAAAGTCAGGCACAACTGTAGGGTCTATCGGTACATTAGCAAGCCATCCATACTTTGTATCAAGTAGTCGTGGAATTAGGATAACTAATAGCGAGGTTTTGCCTTGCACTTCTACAGGGACTACTAGCGACAATACAATGGACTTGGGTTCTACTTTCGGTCACTTCAAAGACCTCCACCTATCTGGTACAGGTTACTTTGGTACAAAAGTAGGTATAGGTACTACTAGTCCTGATAGTAAACTACACGTAAGAGGGTCAAGCTCAGGTGCTACTGGTGTTGCTGATGGTACTTTAATAGTAGAGCAGGGTTCAGCACCTTCTATACAAATTCTTTCAGCAAATTCACAAACTCAGACAATAAAGTTTGGTGACCCTGAAGATGGTGACGTAGGAAAAATAAGTTATTCTCACGCTACCAACAACATGGCTTTCAATACTGACGGCACAGAACGCATGCGCATAGACTCATCAGGCGTTGTCCATGTTTATGAAGGAATTGACTTTGGCGGTGCTGTTAACTCAGGTGGTACAGTATCATCAAGCAATAAGTTAGATGACTATGAGGAAGGTACTTGGACACCTGTTGCTTCTGGTTATAATGAGACAGGTGCAATCATGACAGTAAATTCTGCGGCATATACAAAAATTGGAAGACTGGTGCATTTAAGAGCAAGTGTTACATTTAGCGATACAGCAGATGGGAGTATAATTCAAATCAGTGGCGTGCCGTTTGCTCAAGGAAGCGCAAGCACTGGTAGAGGCGGCAGTGTAACAAGAGACACTAGCGGTAGTGTTGCATTTACTGATGGCTCTACAAGTACAGTTTTAAGAATGTTATCTAATACGCACTCGACTGTTACCTATACAGCCGTAAGAGGCGCAACAGTAGAGTTCTTTCATATTTATGATGCTTAATTATACTTAGTGGATTCTAGGTACAGACTAAAAGGAAACTAAAATGAGTTTAACCAAAGAAGTAACAGCAGATAAAATTGAAGTAGTTACTACAGAGGAAGGTACAGTAGTGCAAGTGCGTACAGCTACAAAAATACTTGAGGATGGAGCAGTAATCTCTAGCAACTATCATCGTCATGTAATCAACTCAGGTGATGACTACAGTGCTGAGCCTGCTAATGTGCAGGCAGTTTGCTCTGCTGTATTCACTGGATAACGAGGTATAAAAATGGAAGACTGGCATCTAAGCAGAAACGTACCAATAGCAATATTTTTAGCACTTGTTGTGCAAGCTGTTTCCGTATCTGGCGCATTCAGAGAAGTTGAAGTTGGCGTAGCGCAGAACGCTAAAGACATTACTGGGCTTGAGTCTACAATACAAAAGCTAGATGCCAATCAGCGCACAATAGAATTAAAGTTAGCGCGTATTGATGAAAACATAATCCAAATGTATAAGTGGATGGAGCAAGATCAGCAGTGAGAAGAATAGCTATCCTATGGCTATTTGCATCACTAGCTATGGCGAATGACCAACAGGGTAGCTTAAACACTTATAACGGTGAGGCTTCAGTTGTAAGTTCTAACAACAATACAGAAGACAAGTCAGTATCCAATACATATAACGGTGTTGGCTCTTCAAGCGAAATACCTGTTGGCTCTGCCATTACCCCTGGATATATGTCTAACGGCTTAGATACCTGTTTAAAAGGCACTGGTGGCTCTTTGCAGACTGTTGCTGTTGGTTTTTCTTCTGGTGGATACCAAGTAGACGAAGATTGTGTAAGATTAAAAGAGAGCAAGTTACTGTCTGACCTGGGCATGAAAGTAGCAGCAGTATCCAGGTTATGCTCTTCCATAGATGTATTTAAGGCTATGCTATTAGCAGGTAGTCCTTGTCCAATAATCCAAAACTCTAGGTTGGTCGTGGGGAAGCGAGCATTCTTGGCTATGAAAACACAGCCAGAACTATACATACCAGACTATAAAAACAATACCGATTGGTACAACGGTGTCCTACAGATTGGAGAGGTAACTGAAGATGTTGAAGAAGATATTGTATCTGTTAGCGATAAGTTCCGCAGCACAAAGCAATCAGCTAGATAACTTGATTGATGCCTCTTCGGGTATCGTAGATCAAATTGACACTGGCATTAAGTTAGTTGGTGCGGCTAGTAAATACGCTTATCATGGTGATGCTCTTTCTAGCGGTCAGCTTTCTGGTTCTGCTCATATAAGCACTGAGCAATTACAGGCTTACAATGATGCACTATATAATATGTCAACCTATCAGCCTTATGGTGACTTGCAACAAGTTCTGCAAGATAAAGCTACTGGTGAACTTGAACTCATGGATAACGCTATAGACACCTTTACAGAGGTGGTTGTAGATATGATTCAGGTAGTAGAAGTTGCTGAGATGGCTGAGACGGCATCTACACCAAAGCAAGAAGAAGAAGTGCAAATGTTTGTTGCAGAGAATCAAGAGATACTTTCTATCTCACAGGAAGAGGTTGATACTTACAACCAGTCCATAGATGATATTGAAACTCATGCCAATAATGCATCAGCCTATCTAGCAGTAGCAAGTAACGAAGAAGCAGTAGAGTTTTTTGAGCAAGGTATAGAAAACGCTAACACGACAGCAGAGCAAACTAGTATTTTCTATGATGCAAATATGCAGTGGGTGTCTATGGGTTACAACACGACTAGAAACCTAAGTGCTGTTTACTTGAACGGTCAGGACAATATTGGTTTAGACTTGTATGTATCTGAAGCTGATGTACTACTGGCAGGAAGCGAGAGCGAGTTCTATCTTACTTCCCCTATAGGTCAGGGTTATAATTGCTTCATGTATGGAGAAGATTGCGAATGAATCTAGCTGAAACAGAACTATCTATTGGTGGTGTTAAGTTTAAAGGAATCTATATTGTTATACTAGTTTCCCTGGCTACCACGATAGGTTCGTTTGTCTGGACTGCCAGTAGCCTATACAGCAGATTAGAGTCTGTTGAGTCAAGGGCTATTCCACAGGTAGCACCTATAGAAGAAAAGATAGGTCTTATTGAACAACAGCTTAAAGATAACGATATAGCCTCTTTAAGCGCGAAATTAGCCACTTTAGGGACTAACCTAGAGACTATAGTAGGGCAGCAAGAAAAGCTGTTAGAATTGTCTAAAGACGTAATTACGCTAGAGAAAGATATAGAGACAATGAAAGCAACAGTGAAACAAGCAGAATTAATAAGTGAAAGTTTAGGGGATGTAGATGACCGAATTAAAATAGTTAATAAGGAAATAAACGATTTGTGGGATGGAATGGACTATTTGTCTAACCCTCTTAAATAGGAGATAACCATGTGGCAAACATTAATAACACCAATAGCTAATTTAGCTGGCGGTTATATGAAGAACAAAGCAGAAGAAAAACAAGCTAAACACAAAGCCAAGATGAGCATGATTAAGAACGATGCTGATTGGGAGTCTAAAGCTGTTGATGCTACTCAAAATAGTTGGCGTGACGAATTTTGGACTATAGTTTTGTCGATACCTATATTTATGATTGGCTATTCCATAGTTGTAGGCGATCCTGACATTGTTATTCGTGTTGAAGATGGCTTCCAAGCTCTAGCGCAGCTACCTGAGTGGTATCAGTATTTATTGTTCATAGCTATTTCAAGTAGCTTTGGTATTAAGGGTGTTAGCAAACTAGCGAGTTTAAAGAAATGAGATTTAAGTATTTTACTGTCGAAGAGTTTAACTGCCAAGAGACTGGCGAGAACGAGATGTCAGCAGAGTTTATTTACAAGCTAGATCAGTTGCGTGAAGCCTGTGGATTTCCGTTTAAGATCACTAGTGGCTACAGAAGTCCATCCCATAGTATAGAGGCTAAGAAAGTAAAGCCAGGTACTCATGCTCAGGGAATAGCCTGTGATATATATGTATCTGGTGGCGCACAACGTCATATTATTATCAAAGAAGCTATGCGATTAGGCTTTACTGGTATTGGTGTTGCTAAGACATTTATTCATGTAGACATCCGTGAAACCACACCAGTTGTCTGGAAATACTAAACATTTCTGTTGATAGATAAACAACATTAGAGTATATTGTTACTTCCATAGGAGGTAATAATATGAAATCTAGTGAGTCAATAAAAGCCCTTGCAGAAGCATTATGTAAGGCACAATCTGAGATGGGGGGTGCGGTAAAAGATTCCTCTAACCCTTTCTTCAAATCTAGCTACGCGGACTTAACATCCGTTATTAAAGCTATCAAAGAATCGTTTGCTAAGAACAACCTTAGTTA
>Ga0208304_10000725_pt1 | contig 17051 bp, 14 predicted proteins | sample ColrivemetaGS713_FD_187603 | JGI IMG/M metagenome (GOLD analysis project Ga0208304, IMG submission 187603) | Estuarine microbial communities from the Columbia River estuary - Flood tide ETM metaG S.713 (SPAdes) (version 2) | ecosystem: Environmental > Aquatic > Marine > Intertidal zone >... | reverse complement strand
TGCAGTTCCATCAAAAGGTTTACCACCTGCGCCTGCACCGACACATCCAGCGCCGAAACGGGTTCGTCACAAATCACCAGTTTAGGTTTGAGGATCAGCGCCCGCGCGATCCCGATCCGCTGGCATTGACCGCCAGAAAATTCATGCGGATAGCGGTTGATCAGGTTCGGCAACAGACCGACCCGTTCCATCAGGGAAGCAACGCGCTTTTTGACTTCGGCGCGGGGGGTGTGGGGTTCGTGGGTGATCAAGGGTTCGGCGATAATCTCGCCCACGGTCATGCGCGGGTTCAGCGCGGCCAGCGGATCCTGAAAGATCATCTGGACATCGCGCCGGTGAACCCGTCTTTGGCGCGGGTTCATCCCGGCCAGATCCGCCCCTTCGAACAGGATCGACCCACCCGAGGACGGAACTGTGCCGACAATCGCGCGGGCAAGCGTGGATTTGCCCGACCCGCTTTCGCCAACGATCCCCAGACATTCCCCCGCCGCAAGGTCAAAGCTGACCTGACTGACCGCGTGCAATTTCCGCGATTTGGTCCAGGGCAGTGCGCCCGAAGGCCGGATGTCGAAGGTTACGGATAGGTCTTTGACCGATAGAAACTGGGTCATTACGCGATCTCCTCGACCGGAACATGGCAGGCACGGCGGCGGTTACCGGCGATTTCCTGCAAGGCCGGTTTTTCACTGGCGCATTCGGGGCGCACGACAGCGCAGCGCGGGCTGAACGGGCACCCTGCGGGCAGGTTCGACATATCCGGTGGCTCGCCTGCGATGGTGGACAGGGTGTCATCATCACGGTCCAGACGCGGCACCGCCTGCAGCAGGCCCGCCGTATAGGGATGGTTGGGCCGGTCGAATACGTCTTGGGTCGCGCCCTCCTCCATAATCTGGCCACCATACATGACCAGAGTGCGATCGCAGAACCCCGCCACCACGCCCAGATCATGGGTGATCAGGATAATGGCCGTGCCGAAATCGCGCCGGATATCGCCCAGCAATTGCATGATCTGCGCCTGCACCGTCACGTCGAGTGCGGTTGTCGGTTCGTCCGCGATCAGCAGGCGGGGGCGACACAAAAGCGCCATCGCGATCATGACGCGCTGCCGCATCCCGCCCGAAAATTCGTGCGGATACATGGTGACACGCGCCGCGGCGTCTGGGATGCGCACGGCGTCCAACATGCGCGCAGCTTCGGCCACTGCCTCGCGTTTGGACATGCCTTTGTGCAACATCAGGACTTCGGCCATCTGATCACTGACCCGCATATAGGGGTTCAGACTGGTCATCGGGTCCTGAAAGATCATGGCGATTTCCTGCGCCCTGATCCGGTTCAGTTCCTTGCGCGGCAGATGCAGCAGGTCCTTGTCGTCAAAGGTCACCCGCCCTGTCGCGCGGCCGTTCTTGGCCAATAGGCCCATGGCGGCAAAGGCGGTCTGGCTTTTGCCGGACCCGCTTTCGCCGACGATGGCGAGGGTTTCGCCCGCGTCGATGCCAAAGGAAACCCCGTTGACGGCGTTTACTTCGCCATCGCCGGTTTTGAAGGTTACCCGCAGGTCTTCGATATTCAGAAGGGTCATGTCAGCGGTCCTTTGGATCAAGCGCATCGCGCAGCCCGTCGCCCACAAAGAAGAAGGCGTAGAGGGTCAGTAGGAACAGGGTAAGCGGGAACAAGAGCTGCCACAGCGTGCCAAAATACATCTCGCGCGCGCCGTCATTGATCAGCGCCCCCAGCGACGTCATCGGCTCCTGAACCCCAAGGCCCAGATAGCTGATAAAGCTTTCATACATGATCAGTTCAGGGATCAGCAGGCTGGCATAGACAACCACGATCCCCAAAACATTCGGCACCACATGGCGCAAAACGATCCGTAGCGGGGATACACCGGTAGCAATCGCCGCTTCGACGAATTCCTTGTTCTTGATCGACAGGGTCTGGCCCCGCACGATCCGCGCCATGCCCAGCCAGGACACCATGCCGATCCCGACAAAGATCAATTCGATCGACCGCCCATAGGCCACCATCAACAGGATCAACACAAACATGAAGGGGATCGAATAGAGGATATCGACGATCCGCATCATGATGCTGTCGGTACGCCCGCCGATATATCCGGCGATTGCCCCGTAAAGCGTACCTACGATCACAGCGACGATGCTGCCCACCACCCCGATCATGATCGAGGTGCGGGTGCCCTGAACCGTGCGGACATAAAGATCGCGGGCCTCTTTATCCAAGCCAAAGTAGTGTTGGGTTTCGATAGACGGACGACCAAGGTTCTTGATGTCGCCGCGTTTGAGAAAGTCGATATAGTCGACCGAATGCGGCGACAGCATCTGCCCGAAGATCGAAAAGAGGATAATCAGGATCAGAACAATGGCCGCCATCACTGCGGCGCGGTTTGCAAGAAACCGCCGCCGTGCGTCGGACCAGAGCGAACGACCCCGAACCTCGGCCAGTTGCGCGATTTCCGCCAGATCGTCGGCGGCCTTTTTGCTAAACAGCATCTATCGCCCCCCTCAGAGCCGGATTTTCGGGTCGATCCATGCGTAAAGCACGTCAACCAGAAGATTGAAAAGGATGGTCAAAACCCCGATCAGGATCGTGATCCCCATCATCAGCGAATAGTCGCGGTTGAAGGCTGCCTTGACATAGGCCTGCCCGATCCCGCCGGTCGAAAAATAGCTGTCGATGATGACAGAACCGGTGATCATGCCTACAAACGCCGGCCCCAAATAGGACAGAACCGGCAAAAGCGCAGGTTTGAGCGCGTGACGCAGGATGATCGTATGGCTGGGGAGACCCTTGGCGCGGGCGGTCCGGATGAAATTCGAATTCAGAACTTCGATCATCGACGACCGCGTGATCCGTGCAATCGACGCAAAATAGGATGTCGACAGCGCGATAATCGGCAGAACCATGTATTCCCACTGCCCGCCGTTCCATCCGACCCCTGGCAACAGGTCGAGCCAGAGCGTGAAGATCATCACTAGGATCGGCGCCATAACGAAATTCGGCAGGGACTGCGCCCCGATGGAAATACCCACGGCCAGATAATCGAGCCATGTATTCTGCCGGATCGCGGCAAGAACGCCCAAAGTCACACCGATCAGGCTCGCGAATACAAAGGCCCAGAAACCATAGGTCAGCGTGACCGGAAAGCCCTGCGCGATGATGTCATTGACCGACCGGTCCTTGTATTTGAACGAAGGACCGAAATCGAAATGGGCAACGACGCCCCAGACATAATTCGCAATCTGTTCGTAATAGGGACGGTCCATCCCGAATTTGGCCTCGAGATTGGCCATGACCTCTGGCGGCGGGATCTTTTCGCCCGCAAAGGGGCTCCCCGGCGCGGAATACATCAAAACGAATGACAGCACGATCAGGATAAGGATCGTGGGTATCGCGACCGCAAAGCGGCGCAAGATAAAGGCTAGCATGGCGCTCGTCCCCGAATGACAAAGCCGAAAGGACCGCGCCCCCTGATCAGGGGGCGCGGCGTTTCACGATGTGCCGGAATTATTCGGCGACTTTGTAGAGGTTCCGCGAATACCAGTTCTGCTGGACGTTGTTGACCGGCCAACCTTTGACCGCATCGTTCAGCATGAACACCGAGGTATAGTGGTAGATCGGGATGATCGGGGTTTCATCCGCGATGATTTCTTCCACACGCGTGTAGTTCGGGTTCGGATCGTCCATCGTCTTGGCGGCGGCCATCAGCTCGTCCACCTCGGCGTTGGCATAACCCGCGTCGTTATAGCCCGACTGCGACGACATCAGGTCGAGGAAGGTCGAGGCTTCGTTATAGTCGCCGCACCAGCCGGCACGGGCGATTTCAAAGTTGCCGTTGCCGCGGGCTTCGAGGAAGGTCTGCCATTCCTGGTTTTCCAGCGTGGCTTCGATGCCCAGCGTCTGCTTCCACATCTGGCTGATGGCCAGAGCGATCGACTTGTGACCTTCGGAAGTGTTGTAGAGGATCACAGGGTTGATCGGGTTGTCAGCACCATAGCCAGCTTCGGCCAAGAGGGCCTGTGCCTTGGCGTTACGCTCTTCCTGAGTCATGGTGGCGGTTGCGACGGTCGGAACCTCGAACCCGGCAGTAGCACCCGGGGTAAAGGTATAGGCTGGGATCTGGCCTGCGGCGGTCACGTTCTTGACGATCACGTCACGGTCGACAGCCAGCGACAGGGCCTGACGCACACGGACGTCATGTTCCCATGCAGGGGCATCTTCACGCAGGTTGAAGGTGTAGTAATATGAGCAGAGCGAGGGGAAGCTGTTGGCTTCGGCCGGATACTGTTCGCTCAGCGCCGGATACTGGCCCGACGGGATGTTCGATTTGTCCAGATCGCCTGCTTGGAACAGGGTCAGGGCCTGCGCGTCTTCGTTGATAACCAGACGGACGACTTTTTCGATTACGGTGTGTTCGTTGTCCCAATACATCGGGTTGCGGACACGGACCATACGTTCCTGCGGAACCCATTCGGTCAGCATATAGGCGCCGTTGCCGACGATATGTTCAGGCTTGGTCCAGTCGGAACCAAATTCCTCGACCACTTTTTGCGGCACGGGGAAGGTGGTGCCATGGGTCACCATCTGCGGGAAATAGGGCAGCGGCTGCGACAGGGTCACGACAAAGGTGTGATCGTCGGGAGCGGAGACGCCCAATTCTTCTTTCGGCATTTCGCCTGCGATCACTTCGGACACATTGGTGATCGCCATCAGTTCCAGATACCAGGAATAGGGCGATGCCAGTTCGGGCGATGCGGCGCGCTGCCATGCATAGACGAAATCGCCTGCCGTGACGGGGTCGCCGTTGGACCACTTGGCGTTGTCACGCAGAGTAAAGGTATAGGTCAGGCCGTCATCCGATTTGGTGTAGCCGGTTGCCACGCCGGGGACGAGGTTGCCATCGGCGTCTTGGTTCATCAGGCCTTCGAAAAGGTCACGAACGATATCGCCGCCAGCGACGTCTTCAACCATGCCGGGGTCGATCGAGGGGCTCTCGTCAATGTCTTGATAGGTAAAGGTCTGATCAGCGGCCAAGGTTTCGCCAGCGGCGGGCATGGCGGCATAGGCGGTTCCTGCCGAAAGGATCAGCAGCGCGGCCGTGGTGGCCTTGAGTGTGGTTTTTAGTGCCATTTTTTTCTCCCTGAACGGGGCCGCAAAAGCGGCCAGTTTATCAGAATTGGTCCAAGCGTCTCGCGCGTGAATAGTTGATCCTTTTTCCTGCACAGCAAAAGCACAAGGGGCCAAATGCAGCATGACCCAGCGTCACGTTCACCCAATTGTCCATTTGATCAAAATAAGCACAAGATTGCCCAAAGCGAGCACTCAAACTGCCCGAATTGAACGATAAGAAATTTTGCAATCTTCAGCAGTGACAGGTTTACGACGGGCAGTTCAGTGCGATTGCATGACGACTTGAGCAATTTTTTTGCAATTTGATTCGCAAATCGGGGGTTGGTCGCGGCAGCGCTGCAACCTGTCGCCGATAAAGGGTATGGAAATCCGGACAGACCTAACCATTGGGTTTGAACAATTGCCTCGTCTGCTACAATGTTAACCTTAACAGTCGAAAAGGATTCTCTGGTGGACGTCCAAGTACAAAAACTGCCCGAGCATGAAATCGTCTATCGCCGCCTGCGCGAGATGATCCTTTGCGGCGAATTGGAACCGGGTCAGGCGGTCACCATTCAGGGTCTCATTGCGAGCCTTGGTGCCGGCATGACACCGGTCCGCGAAGCGATCCGGCGATTGACCGCCGAAGGTGCGCTGGACTTTATGGGAAACAGGCGGGTTTCGGTGCCGGTTTTGCGGCTCAACCAGATAAACGAAATAGCCTTTGCGCGACTCGCGCTGGAACCCGAACTTGCATTTCAGGCAACAGGGCGTGCCACGCCCGACGATATCGCCCTTCTTGAAAACATCGACGCCGAGGTGAACCGGTCAATCGCCCGCGGCGACGTGCGCGGTTACCTGATGCAGAACCATTTGTTCCACAGCACCCTTTACGCGATTTCGGGGTCAAAGATCCTGATTTCACTGGCCGATGCGCTTTGGCTCCGGATGGGTCCGTCCCTTCGGGTGATGGGTGGCCGGTTTGGAACGACCACCCTACCCGACCGCCATATCGATACTATCTCGGGCCTGCGGACCGGCGATGCCGCAGCGGTCCGCGAAGCGATCCGCGCCGACATCGCGCAAGGCATCGAACAGATCCGCCTGTCTTTTGGCTAAGCTTACAACCGGTCGCGCAGCGAAAACCACAGCATTCCCAGAACCAGCAATGGCCAGCGGAGGGCTGCCCCACCAGGAAAAGCCGTGGTTGGCACGGACGCCATAAGATCAAAACGCTCTGCCTGACCAGCGATCGCCTCGGCCGCGAGTTTGCCGGCCATAGTCGCCATGGCAACGCCGTGACCGGAAAATCCAGAAAGGCTCAGGACATTGCCTGAAACCCGCTCGAAATGCGGCATCCGGTTAAGGGTGATCCCCAAAGTGCCGCCCCACGCATATTCGATCTGGGTTTCGGCCAGCTGCGGAAAGATCTCGGTCATCGGTTTGCGGACCAATTTGGCGATATCGGGGAATTTATAGCCATAACTTTCGGCGCCGCCGAACAGCATCCGATTGTCCTCTGACAGACGAAAATAGTTGATGACAAACTTGCTATCGGCCACCGCGTGCCCGCCGCGCACCAGACCCTCCGCCATGTCCTGCGACATTGGTTCGGTAGCAACAATGAAATTGTTGATCGGCATGACCCGCGACGCGACACGGCGTTCCAACCCGCCAAGGTATCCGTTGCAGCCCAAAACAACGTGCCTAGTGGTAATGCGCGATTGTTCTGTTTCTACAATTGCTGGGTCACTCTCGACCAGATTAGTAACCCTCGAGGTTTCAAAAATGCGAACGCCCGCCGCGACGCAGGCCCGCGCAAGGCCCAGCGCATAGCGCAGCGGGTGGATATGTCCGCCGCCCATGTCGATCTCGCCCCCATAATAGGCGGGCGATCCGACGAGGTGCCGCATTTCTTCGCGGTCCAGTGGGCGGATTTTGTCATAGCCATATTGCGAGGCCAAATGTTCGGCGTGGGCATGATAATCAGGCACATATCGGGCGCGGTGGGCCGCGTGGATGATGCCATCCCGCCAGCCGGCGTCCGGCGCATGTTTCGCGACAAGGTCGCGCACCAGATCAACGGCATCGAGTGACAGGTTCCACAGGTCCTTGGTCGCCTCGCGGCCCATCATCTTTTCAAGGTCTTCGACCTCTAGCCGTTGACCCGTGCCAACCTGCCCGCCGTTTCGGCCCGATGCCCCCCAGCCGACGCGGTGCGCCTCTAGCAAGATCACGTCATAGCCGCGTTCCGCCAGATGGAGCGCCGTCGACAGCCCCATATAGCCACCACCGACCACGCAGACGTCACAGGTCAGATCGCCCATAGCCGACGGAAAAGGCGCAAGTGTTTCTGCCGTCGCTGCATACCAAGATCGGGGGTATTCCCCGATCCGGTCATTTGCCGTTAAGATATCCAGCCGCATCAGCCCGCAACAAGCAGGCCGTCTTTCTTGGCCGACGCATAGCTTTCGTCCAAAGACATGGTCGCGCGCTTGATCAATTCATCCACATCGTCATGGGTAAAGATCAGCGGCGGCGCGATGATCATGCGGTCGCCGACGGCGCGCATGACAAGGTTGTTGGCAAAGCAGCGTTCGCGAGTGCGATAGCCAATATCCCCCTCTTCGCCCGCAAATTTCTTGCGTGTGCCGGGTTCGGGTGTCAGGGCGAGTGTGCCCATCAAACCCACCGTATTCGCCTCGCCAACAAAGGGATGCTGTTCCAGTTCTTTCCAGCGCTTGGCCAGATAGGGCCCGATGTCTTCGCGGACATAGTCCACCAGACCTTCGTTCTGGATGATCTCAAGATTTGCGAGCGCCACCGCCGAGGCGACCGGATGACCCGAATAGGTATAGCCGTGGTTAAAGTCGCCGTTCGACCCGACCACATTCGCGATCTCGTCGCAGACGATTGACCCGCCAATCGGGACATAGCCAGACGACAGACCCTTGGCGATGGTCATGATATGCGGCTTGATCCCAAGAGTTTGTGACCCGAACCAATTACCCGTCCGGCCGAAACCGGTGATAACCTCGTCCGCGATCAGCAGGATCCCGTATTTGTCGCAGATCCGCTGGATCTCGGGCCAATAGGTCGATGGCGGAATAATCACGCCCCCAGCGCCCTGGATCGGTTCGCCGATAAAGGCGGCGACGCGATCCTCACCCAATTCCTTGATCGCGCTTTCAAGTTCACGGGCACGCAGCAGGCCGAATTCCTCGGGGGTCATATCGCCGCCTTCGGCATACCAATGCGGCTGGCCGATGTGGTGAATATCAGGGATCGGCAACCCGCCTTGGGCATGGATCGGGGCCATGCCACCAAGGCTCCCGCCACCCATCGTCGATCCGTGATAACCATTCCGGCGGCTGATGATGATCTTGCGCTTGGGCTGGCCCATGCAATCCCAATAGCGACGCACAAGGCGGATATTGGTATCGTTCGCTTCGGAACCGGAGCCCGCGTAGAACACATGGTTCAGGTCGCCCGGCGCAAGTTCAGCCAGTTTGGCCGACAGGGCGATGACCGGAACATGGGTCGTTTGAAAGAAGGTGTTGTAATAGGTCAGTTCGCGGATCTGGCGTGCGGCGACCTCGGCCAGTTCTTCGCGGCCATAGCCGACGTTCATGCACCAAAGCCCCGCCATCCCGTCCAGAATCTGGTTGCCTTCGCTGTCGGTCAGGTAAACGCCTTTGGCGCGCGTGATGACCCGCGCCCCCTTTTTTGCCAGCTGCGCGTCGGCTGTAAACGGATGCATATGGTGGGCGGCATCAAGGGCCTGAAGCTCTGCGGTGGGCAGGTGGTTGGAAATGGTAGACATGACAGTTCCTTGGTTGCGGCGGAGCGAACGAAAATAGCAGTTCCGCCCTAACGGCGGCGCTTTCCTCTTTCAAGAACGAGGTGCTCCCCTCTTGGCGCCAAGAATATGAACTCGGGCTTGGCTGTCAAGATTTTTGATCAAATTATCGAAGCTCAGGCAATCTCCGATCGTGACACCCGTCCAAAATCGGGCAAAATGATTCCTGCTTCTGGGTCTGAACGGCGGCAGTGGCCAGGATTCTGCCACCTGCTCGAAATTGGAAATCCTCATCCTCAACCGAACGATTCGCGAGTTGGAGCGCTCAAATATGGATTTTCGGCCAAACTGATATCGGTGCGTGTGAAAGCTGCCCGATTTTCCATCTAAGCCTCTGATCACGGTCACAAATACATGGGAGGCTATTGCGTTTTCTATCCAGCCGTGGCCCCATACCCATCTGCTATTTGCCAATTTTGTGTTGCCATATCGGGAACTTTTGATCAAATTTGGCAAAAAAGAAGACCAAGAACCACTCACCTAGGGAGAAATCTTATGATCAAGACCTGGCTGCCTGCGGCTGCCCTCTTTGCGTTCGGTGCCAGCATGGCTGTTGCCGAAGAAGTCCGCGTTTACAACTGGTCGGACTATATCGACGAAGAGCTGCTTGCAAAATTCGAAGCCGAGACAGGCATCGATCTGATCTATGACGTGTTCGACAGCAACGAAGTTCTGGAAACCAAGCTCTTGGCTGGTGGTTCCGGTTACGATGTCGTCGTGCCGACTGGCTCGTTCCTGCAGCGTCAAATTCAGGCCGGCGCGTTCCAGAAACTGGACTTTAGCCAGCTTTCAAACGCCGGAAACCTTTGGGATGTCATCAAGGAGCGGACCGCGCAATACGATCCCGGCAATGAATACGCGATCAACTACATGTGGGGCACCACCGGGCTCGGCGTGAACACCGGCAAGGTTGCGGAAATCCTTGGTGCGGATGCGCCGATTGATAGCCTCGCGCTGATTTTTGATCCCGCCAATGCCGAAAAACTGGCGGCATGCGGCATCAACGTTCTGGATGCGCCTGCGGAAATGATCCCGGCCGCGCTCAAATACGCTGGCCTTGACCCCGATGCCAAGGATGCAGACTCTCTCGCCAAGGCAGAAGAAGTGCTGATGGCGGTGCGTCCCTACATCCAAAAGTTCAACTCGTCGGAATACATCAACGCGCTGGCCAATGGCGAAATCTGCGTGGCCTTCGGTTGGTCGGGTGACGTTCTGCAGGCACGCGACCGCGCCGCAGAGGCCGAGAACGGTGTCGAAATCGCTTATAACGCCCCCAAGGAAGGCGCGTTGATGTGGTTCGATATGATGGCAATTCCGGTTGATGCGCCGAACGCGGCGGGGGCCCATAAGTTCCTGAACTTCATCATGGACGCCCAGAACATGGCGGCCGCATCGAACTATGTCTATTACGCGAACGGCAACAAAGCGTCGCAGGAATTCCTGATCGAGGACGTCATTGGCGACCCCGCGATCTATCCGAGCGAAGAAACCGTTGCCAACCTCTACACCACATCGCCGGCCGACAGTGCGCAACAGCGTCTGATCACCCGCCTGTGGACCCGCGTCAAATCCGGCACCTGATCGGTTAACGGACGACACAAAACTGTCCCGCGCTGCATACTGTGGCGCGGGCTCACGTTCAGAGGGAAACCGAGGATATTATGGCCCAGCCTGCCAAAACGCCCGTTGTCTTTGCGCCATGGGAAAACCCCGACGAAAAACCGCTTATCGAGTTCAAGAATGTTTCCAAACGGTTTGGCACATTTACGGCGATAGATAACCTGACCCTGAACATTTACACCCGAGAGTTCTTTGCCCTGCTTGGCCCGTCAGGCTGCGGCAAAACCACCCTGATGCGGATGCTGGCCGGGTTCGAGGACCCGACCGAAGGCCAGATCCTGCTGGGTGGCCAGAACATTGCCGGTGTCCCCCCGAACAAGCGCCCCGTCAACATGATGTTCCAAAGCTATGCGCTGTTCCCGCATCTGTCGGTCTGGGACAATATCGCCTTTGGCCTGCGTCGGTCCGACATGCACAAGGACCAGATCGGCCCCCGCGTCGAAGAGATGCTGCGCCTGACCCGTATGGAAAAATTCGCCCGCCGCAAGCCGCACCAGATTTCCGGCGGCCAGCGCCAGCGCGTGGCCCTTGCCAAGGCGCCCAAACTGTTGCTGTTGGATGAACCACTTGGCGCGCTCGACAAAAAGCTGCGCAATGACACCCAGTTCGAACTGATGGATATTCAGGAAAAGACTGGCACCACCTTTGTAATCGTGACCCACGACCAGGAAGAGGCGATGACCGTCGCCAGCCGCGTGGCCGTCATGGACCACGGCAAGATCATTCAGGTCGCCACCCCCGCTGGAATCTATGAAACCCCGAATTCGGTCTATGTCGCTGACTTTATCGGCGATGTGAACCTGATCGAAGGCAATGCCAAGCTAAAGGGTGACGGCAAGATCGAAATCCATTTCGCCGAAGGCGCCGCCCCGATTCAGGCAGTTTCGACCGAACCTGTCACCGAAGGCCAGCGGGTCACCTTTGCGATCCGCCCCGAAAAAATTGTCGTCGGTCAAGAACCCGATCCGACCCGCGTTAACCACGCTCAGGGCAAGATCATCGACATCGCCTATCTGGGCAATGTGTCGACCTATCACCTAGAACTGCCATCGGGGCAAAAGGTTTCGGCGACGATGACCAACAGCCGCCGCCTTGCCCGCCGTGATTTCACTTGGGAAGACGAGGTGTGGCTGTCATGGACAGACACCGCCGGCGTCGTCCTGACGAAATAGGGGGCGGCCATGAACCTGCGCCGCCTCGCCCTGATCGGCTCGCCTTATTTCTGGCTTCTGATCTTTTTTCTGGTCCCGTTCTTTATCGTCGTAAAGATCTCGCTTTCGGATACGGCGCTTGCCATTCCGCCCTATACGCCTGTCTATGACCCCAGCAACGGTTGGTGGGCTGGGATCAAGGATCTTTTCGGCGGGCTGGACCTTGATACCTTCAAGTTCCTGACAAGCGACCCGCTTTATGTGCAGGCCTATGGTTCGTCGCTCAAAATCGCGACGATTTCGACAATCCTGACGCTGCTTGTGGCCTACCCCATCGCCTATGGCATGGCCAAAGCCCCCGAAGAATGGCGCGCAACCCTGATGATGCTGGTAATCCTGCCGTTCTGGACCAGCTTTCTGATCCGCGTCTATTCGTGGATGGGTATTCTGGGCAAAGAAGGCCACCTGAACAACCTGTTGATCCATTTGGGGTTCATCAACGAACCTCTGACCATCCTGAACACCTCGATCGCGGTCTATATCGGCATCGTTTACACCTACCTGCCGTTCATGATCTTGCCGATCTATGCCACGCTGGAAAAGCTGGATGGATCCCTGCTCGAGGCGGCCGAGGACCTGGGCTGCACACGGACCCAAGCGTTCTGGCTGGTGACAGCGCCCCTGTCGCGCCCCGGCGTCGTGGCGGGCTGTTTCCTTGTGTTTATCCCTGCCTTGGGCGAATTCGTTATTCCATCGCTGCTTGGCGGGTCGAACACGCTCATGATCGGCAAGGTTCTTTACGAAGAATTCTTCTCGAACCGTGACTGGCCGGTGGCCAGTGCGGTGGCCGTGGTTCTTTTGCTGATCCTCGTGATCCCGATCATTCTGTTCCAGAAAAATCAGGAACGTCAGGCGGAGGCCGAGAAATGAGACGCTTTAGCTGGTTCAACGCGACCTCGCTCACGCTTGGCTTTGCCTTCCTTTACCTGCCAATGCTGATGCTGATCATCTATTCGTTCAACGGCGGGCGGAACGTGATGATCTGGGGCGGGTTTTCGACCAAATGGTATGGCACCCTGTTCCAGAACGAAGCCTTTCTGGATGCCGCATGGGTGACATTGCGGGTTGCCGTTGCCACAGCCTGCCTTGCGACGGTTCTGGGGACCCTTGCCGCCTATGTGTTGGTGCGGGCGGGGCGGTTCACCGGACGGACATTGTTTTCCGGCATGGTCTATGCGCCGCTGGTGATGCCGGACGTGATCCTTGGTCTGTCGCTCTTGCTGTTGTTCAAGGTGATGTTTGACCAAATGGGCATGACGACTGTCATCCTCGCCCATACGACGTTCACCATGTGCTATGTGTCGGTCGTGGTGTCGTCGCGGCTCGTGTCGTTTGACAAATCGCTCGAGGAAGCCGCGCTCGACCTTGGCGCATCGCCTTTTGACAGCTTTATCTCGGTCACTTTGCCCAACATCCTGCCGGCGGTTATTTCGGGATGGCTTTTGGCCTTTACGCTGTCGCTGGACGATCTGGTCATCGCGAGCTTTACCACAGGCCCCGGTGCAACCACGCTGCCGATCAAGATTTTCTCGGCGGTGCGGTTGGGGGTTTCGCCTGAGATTAACGCGCTGTCGACCATCATGATCAGCATCGTTGCGGTGGGCGTCATCACGGCATCGCTGGTGAACAAACGCGCCGTGGTCCAACGGCTGCGCGACGAACAAAAGGCCGAAGCATCCGCCTAATCCCCTTTTGCGAAAACGGACGGGCCGCGTCCTGCGGCCCCGTGACCCCTTTGGAATATGTGATCCATCATGACCCTCATCGCCGGTGTCGCGCCTGAGCGCATCGAAACAGTGAAAGCCAAGGCTGATGCCGCCTATCGGGCCGCCCGCCCCATAACCGAGGCACATTTGGCCAGTGGGGCCGCCCACTATCTGGACGGTGTGCCGATGCACTGGATGACGGACTGGCCGCAGCCCTTTCCGATGCTGGTGGCCGAGGCCAAGGGCGCAACCCTGCGCGACGTTGATGGCAACCAACTCGATGACTTCTGCCTAGGCGACACCGGGTCGATGTTCGGCCATTCCCCTGCCCCCGTCGCCCGCGCGATCAAGGCACAGGCGGGGCGCGGCCTGACCTATATGCTGCCGACACAAGACGCGCTGGATGTGGGCGCGCTTTTGTCCGCCACCTTTGGCGACATGCGCTGGCAGATTGCCACAACGGCGACAGACGCCAACCGGTTCGCCCTACGGGTCGCCCGCGCGGTGACGGGCCGGACAAAGGTGTTGGTGTTCAACGGCTGCTATCACGGCACGGTTGATGATGCGATGGTGACCCTTGTCGACGGCCAGACCGTCACCCGTTCCGGCCTGCTGGGTCAGGTGGCGGATCTGTCGCTGACCGGGGTGGCGTGCGAATTCAATGATCTAAAGGGCGTCGAGGCCGCCTTGGCCAAGGGCGATGTCGCCGCGATCCTGACCGAACCGGTCATGACCAATTCCTGTATGGTGCTGCCCGCCAAAGGGTTCCATGACGGGCTTCGTACCCTTGCAACCAAATATGGCGCGGTCCTAATCATCGACGAAACCCACACGATTTCATCGGGGTTCGGGGGATATTCCCGCGTCCACGGGTTGCAACCCGATATGTTCGTCGTGGGCAAATGCGTCGCGGGCGGAATGCCGACCAGTGTCTGGGGCATGACCGCCGATATCGCGGCCCGCTATCAAGCAGCCAATGCCGCCCGCCCGTCAGGGCATTCGGGCATGGGCACCACCCTATCGGCCAATCCGATGCAATTTGCCTGCCTTAAGGCGACCTTGTCGCAGGTCATGACGCCCGCCAATTACAAGCGGATGGAACGTGGGGCCGCGCGGCTGCAGCGGGGGTTGTCGCGGGTGATCAAGGCGCATGGCGCGCCGTGGCACTGCGTCCGCGTTGGCGCGCGGGTCGAATTTATCTGCCACCCCAAGCCCCTGAAAAATGGGGCCGAGGCCGCAACTGCCCATCACTATGAGGTCGAGGCGGCGGTCCATTCCGCCCTTTTGGCGCGTGGGTGCCTGATCGCCCCCTTCCACAACATGATGCTGGTATCGCCTGTCACAACGACCGCGCAGATCGACCGGCTGATCGCGGCCTTTGACGCGGTCCTATCGGAGCTTTTCGCATGACACAGTCCCCTTCCGGTTCGCAGCTGCGCGAAGCACAGGAATTTCTGTCCGCCCATCCCGAAATCGAGGCCTTTGATATCGTTCTTCACGACGCCAACGGCATCGGGCGCGGCAAGATCATCCGGCGTCACGAACTTGAATCCATCTACACCCACGGGCGGCACATGCCGATTTCGATCCTCGGGCTGGATATCTGTGGCGAGGATGTCCACGAAACCGGTCTGATCTGGGATCAGGGTGACGGGGATATGCGGGCCTGGCCAATTCCCGGCACCTTGAAACCCCTGCACAACACCCAACCGCCACGCGGCGAGGTGTTCATGTCGCTCTACGAACTCGACGGGCGCCCGATGACATCGGACCCGCGCCACGCGTTGCAGCGGCAGGTCGATGCTTTGGCGGCGCAGGGTCTGCATCCTGCGGGCGCGTTTGAACTGGAATTCTTCCTCTTGTCCAATGACCGCGCCGCCGATGGACAGGTCCAGCCTGCCGCCGACGTTCTGGATGGCCGTCGCAGTCACAAGACCGAGGTCTATTCGGTCGATCACCTGCACGGAATGCTGCCGCTGTTTTCCGATATCTACAAAGGTGCCGAGGTTTCGGGGATCAAGGCCGAAACCATGATTTCCGAATATGCGCCGGGACAGTATGAGCTGACGCTGCATTACCGCACCGATGTCATGCAGGCCGCCGATGATCTGATGCGGCTGAAACGGATCGTGCGGGCCCAAGCCCGCGCCCATGGCGTGACCGCTTGTTTCATGGCCAAACCGGTCGAAGCCTATGCCGGGTCGGGGATGCATTTTCATGTCAGTCTGATGGATGACACGGGCCGGAATGTTTTTGTCGAAGAGGTTGAAGGCAACTGGTCAGACACGATCAAACATGCCTTGGGCGGCTTGCGGGAAACCATGGGGGAATCGATGCTCGTCTTCGCCCCCCACGCCAATTCGTGGCGGCGGTTTTCATCCCAAAGCTATGCGCCCGTGTCACCGAGCTGGGGGGTCAACAACCGGTCCGTGGCCTTGCGCATTCCTGCCGGTGACATCAAGGCCCGCCGGATCGAACACCGTCCCGCAGGCGTTGACGCGAACCCCTATCTGGTCGCGGCAACCGTTTTGGCAGGTATCCGCCACGGGCTAGACCACCGGATCGACCCCGGTCCGGAAACCACTGGCAACGGCTATGAAGGCGACGACAGCCTGCCCATCCCGACCGATTGGCGCGAAGCCATCAAGGCGGCACAGGCGTCAGAGTTCCTCAAATCCGCCTTGGGCGAAGATATGCATCGCACCTTTACCGCCGTCAAAGCCGCCGAATATGCCCGCGTCGCGCGCACCATTTCGAACGTGGATTTCGATCTTTATCTGCACACTGTCTGACGGGAACGAAGGCACCGCCCACTAGACCAGTTGCGCCGCAGCCCAGTCTGTCAGCGCGGTAGCATCCGCCGGCAGCGCCACGCCCAATCCTTCGGTAAAGGCGGCAAAGGCAGGCAGAAAATCGGGCCGAAGCGCGAGGATGACAGGAATTCCTTGCGCCAGTGCCTCGCCGATGACGGGGCGAAATCCCCTGCCGTCAGCCTCTTGCTTGCCAAAGCGGTTCACGATGATCAATTGGGTGCGGGACAGATCAGCAGACACAAAACCAACCGCGCGTTCCAACCCGTCAGGGTCCAACCGACACCCCGTCGCCCCAGCCCCGAGGTCCTGCGATATCCGCACCGTGCTATCGCGGGACAAAAGGGACAGGTCCATGTGACAGGCGCGCCCATCTTCGCGTTCGGTATTGATCTGCACGACACCACCAACCGCGACGCCCATTCCCCGCAGATTATCTGCGACCGCCGCCAACAGCCCGTTGACCGCGCCGTCCCCGTCCGAAATTACATAGGCGAGCATGTCAGCCCCGCTTGATTGCACCACCTCAGACCTACATGATGACGCACAAAGGGGAAAGCATGACAATGTCCCAAAGCCTGCCTCCTGCGGTCATTCTGGCCGGTGGTCTGTCGCGCCGGATGGGGGGCGGCGACAAATGCCTGCAACATCTGGCGGGGCGTCCGATCCTATCGCATGTGATGGGGAGGCTTTCCCCGCAGGTGGACGCGCTGGCGCTGAA
>Ga0208304_10000721_pt1 | contig 17070 bp, 15 predicted proteins | sample ColrivemetaGS713_FD_187603 | JGI IMG/M metagenome (GOLD analysis project Ga0208304, IMG submission 187603) | Estuarine microbial communities from the Columbia River estuary - Flood tide ETM metaG S.713 (SPAdes) (version 2) | ecosystem: Environmental > Aquatic > Marine > Intertidal zone >... | reverse complement strand
AAAAAGGACCTGTTCATATTAATATTCCATTTGACGAACCTTTATATAATCTACAAGATAATTTTACTGTTGAGACAAAAAATATAGAATTAGATAAGCAAATAGGAGTTGAAGAAGATTTTAGCGAATTTAAATCCTTATGGCAGCAATCTAAACGAAAATTAGTTTTAGTAGGCGTTAATTTCCCGAATAGTGTAGATCAGAAATACCTAGACATTCTTGCTAACGATGAAAGTGTTATAGTATTTACTGAGACGACGTCTAATTTACATCAAGAGCACTTTTTTCCAAGTATAGATAAAATAATAGCACCTTTAAACGAAGAAGAGTTTAGCAATTTACAGCCAGATATCATTTTAACATTTGGAGGGTTGGTAGTCTCAAAAAAAATCAAAGCGTTTTTACGAAACTATAAACCAAAACACCACTGGCATGTCGATAAGAAAAAAGCATATGACACTTTTTTTTGTTTAGATAAGCATTTTAAAATTTCAGTTAATTTATTTTTTGAGAATCTTTTTGGTAATAGTCAAACAATTAAAAGTGATTATTTTAAAACATGGAACGCTGTTAAGTCTTATCGTGCAATAAAACATAATCAATATTTAAATAAAATTCCTTTTAGTGATTTTATAGTATTTGATACAGTCTTAAAAAGTATTCCAAACAATTCTGTTGTACAATCTGGAAACAGTTCAGCAATACGATATTTACAATTATTTGATTTAAACAGTACTTTAAAAGTGTTTTGTAATAGAGGTACAAGTGGTATTGATGGTAGTACATCAACTGCAATTGGTGCTGCAATAGTAAATAAAGAACCAACAGTTTTTATTACTGGAGATTTAAGTTTTTTCTACGATAGTAATGCACTATGGAATACTTATATTCCTAATAGTTTTAGAATTATTCTTGTAAACAATCAAGGTGGAGGAATTTTTAGAATATTACCAGGACATAAGAATACTAATAATTTTGACAAATATTTTGAAACAACTCACAATTTAAATGCTGACAATTTATGTGCTATGTATGGATTTGAATATAAAAGTGCATCAAATGAGGACCAACTCAATGGTAGCTTAAAAGACTTTTATAGCTTAGGCGAAAAACCAAAACTTCTGGAAGTATTTACGCCTAGGACATTAAATGATGAAGTTTTACTAAACTATTTTAACTATATAAGATAAACTCATGTGACTTTTTCTTAACTTAAGTGTCATATAAGAAGAAACAAATAACAACGTAATACTTATTAACCTTTAAAAACTATAAATTATGAGCAAAAGAGACGAATTAATTGCAAAATACGCTGCAGATTTAAAAGACAAATGTGGAGTAAAAGCAGACATGGATTTATTAACTAAAGTAACAATTGGTTGTGGTCCATCTATTTATAATGCAGATGCTGCTACAGTATCAGGAAGTGATCAATCAGAATTAGACACTGTAAAAAACAATTTCTTAATTAAGAAATTAGGATTAAAAGATGGTGCTGATTTAGATAAAGGAATTGATGCAGTAATGGAAAAATATGGTCGTTCTAACAGAAATAAATATAGAGCAGTAGTATATTATCTTTTAACAAAGCATTTTGGAAAAGAATCTACTTACTAATAAACAGTAGAATAAACATAAAAAAGCGTTACATAACTGTAACGCTTTTTTTATTTTCTGTCTTTAATATTATTACCTTTGTGGCATGATAAAAATAGGTGAATACAACACACTAAGCATAATGAGAGAAACAGATCCAGGTTTGTTTCTTGAGGATAAAGATGGTAATGAGGTTTTATTACCAAATAGATATGTTCCTAACGATTTTAAAATCTGGGATGAGATTGAAGTTTTTGTATATCTCGATAACGAAGAACGTCCAGTAGCTGTTACTGATAAGCCATACATAACTAATGGAGAATTTGCATTACTACGTTGTAATCAGGTTACTAATATTGGTGCATTCCTGGATTGGGGATTGGTAAAAGAATTATTCTGCCCATTTAGAGAACAGTCATTTAAAATGAAAGCTGGTGGATGGTATTTAGTACATTGTTATCTTGATGAAGAAACAGGACGTTTAGTAGCTTCAAGTAAGACTAACCGTTTTCTTGACAATAAAGAACTCACAGTACAGCAATTTGACGAAGTAGATTTAATAGTATCACATCCTTCCGAGATTGGTATGAATGTTATTGTAAATAAAAAGCATTTAGGTTTAATTTTTAAAGATGCAATTTTTAGAGATTTAAGTATTGGTGATAAGCTAAAAGGTATTGTTAAGAAAGTAAGAGATGATAATAAATTAGATATTACCTTAGGTCAAATAGGTTATCGTAATATAGAACCTAATGCAGAAGCTATTATGCTAGAATTAGAAGATAGTAAGGATGGCTTTTTAACTTTAACAGATAAATCTTCTCCAGAAGCCATAAAAGAGCAATTACAAATGAGTAAAAAGAATTTCAAAAAAGCTGTTGGTACCTTATATAAACAAAGGCTTATCGAAATAAAACCTGACGGAATTTATTTAGTTTAACACACTTTTTTAACTTTTAATTCACTTTCAACCCATGCAGTTGCATCTGAAATTGATTTAAAAAGTTTTCTATTGAAATCAAAAAAATAACTTTCCAATTCAAAATTCATATCTGAAAAAGTATTATAAGTCACAGTTGCATGTGCCTTTAAGTTATTAAGTGTAGCATTGAAATGCGGAGCGTCAGTAATATTTATACAATACGAATTAATCCTATTAGCAACATATCCAAATTCAGAGTTACCAAAATGGGACAAAATTACTTCTTGAGCTTCATTAAAACTTTCAAAATCTAATCTTATGCCTTCATGGTATTCTGCAACTAGAAAGGTTTTGAAAAAATACAAATTACCTAGATTAATTCTTTCATGCGCAATGATATCATTACTTAAAGGGGATTCTGTAATTGACATGTGCTATTAATTAGTTAGTTAGTTAGGGACGTTAAATTTACCAAGTAAAGGTTTATCTCTTTATGATTAATATCATGTGAATTTTAAAAATATTAAAATTGAATCTGCAATAGTATAGATAAAAAGAAGCGCTTTATTGCAAATTAGCATAAAGTAAATTCATTCTAAATACGTATTTTTACCATGAAAAATTATTGATATGAGTAAAATTGAATGGCAAACAGCCATGGAGTTTGAAGACATAACTTACAAAAAGTGTAATGGCGTTGCACGAATTGCATTTAACAGACCTAATGTTAGAAATGCGTTTAGACCAAAAACTACTAGCGAATTATTTAAAGCATTTTATGATGCTACAGAAGACACTTCTATAGGAGCAGTATTGTTAAGTGCTGAAGGACCATCAACTAAAGATGGTGTTTGGAGTTTCTGTTCTGGAGGAGATCAGAAGGCTAGAGGTCATCAAGGATATGTTGGAGAAGATGGTTACCATCGTTTAAATATACTAGAAGTACAGCGTTTAATTCGATTTATGCCTAAAGCTGTAATTGCTGTTGTTCCTGGTTGGGCAGTAGGTGGAGGACATAGTTTACATGTGGTTTGCGATTTAACTTTAGCGAGTAAAGAACATGCAATTTTTAAGCAAACAGATGCAGATGTTACGAGTTTTGATGGTGGTTACGGTTCTGCATATTTGGCTAAAATGGTAGGTCAGAAAAAGGCACGTGAAATCTTTTTCTTAGGTAGAAACTATAATGCACAAGAAGCGTATGATATGGGAATGGTAAATGCAGTTATTCCTCACAACGAACTTGAAAACACAGCCTACCAATGGGCTCAAGAGATATTGGCAAAATCACCAACTTCTATCAAGATGCTTAAATTCGCTATGAATTTAACAGACGATGGTATGGTTGGTCAACAGGTGTTTGCTGGTGAAGCAACTCGTTTAGCTTACATGACAGACGAAGCAGTAGAAGGTAGAAATGCTTTTCTAGAAAAACGTAAGCCTAATTTCGAAAAGAAATGGATTCCTTAATTGTTGAATTGTCTTTATGATTAAAGCTTTTATTCAAGCAGCACGGTTACGTACTTTACCACTTTCTGTTTCAGGAATTATTGTTGGTGCTTCATTAGGAAATGCAGACTTTTATATGTTCCAGACTACAGGATTTTTCTGTTGTTTTGGTTGTCCAATCGTTATTCAATCTCTTATTTTTTGGCTAGCGATACTTACTACAATTGGTTTACAAATCTTATCAAATTTTGCTAACGATTATGGCGATGGTGTAAAAGGTACAGATAGTAATAGACAAGGTGAAAAGCGCTTAGTTGCAGCAGGGATAATTTCTGCAAAACAAATGAGAACTGCAGTGATTATTACAGCTTTAATTACCTTTATTTTGGCACTTGCATTAATCTATATTTCATTTAAAAATGATATTATTTATGCTATAGTTTTTGTTGTTTTAGGTCTTGCCTCAATAGCAGCAGCTATAAAATATACAGTTGGAAAGAGTGCTTATGGTTATTCTGGTTTTGGCGATGTATTTGTATTCTTATTTTTTGGCTTGTTAAGTACAGTTGGAAGCTATTTTCTTTACACTAAAACTATAGATTGGTTAATCTTCTTACCAGCAACTTCAGTAGGTCTATTAAGTGCAGCAGTACTTAACTTAAATAACATGCGAGATAGAATTGAAGATATCAAGCACAATAAAACAACATTAGCAGTAAAATTTGGAAGTCAAGGTGCTAAAATTTATCATTATTTACTTATTAATAGTGCTTTAATAAGTGCTATAGCTTATGTCTCTATAAACTATCATTCCGATAAGCAGTTTTTGTTTTTAATTGCATTTATTCCACTTTTTCATAATTTAGTTGTTGTAGCTAAGAACATAATACATCGTGATTTAGATTCAGAACTTAAAAAAGTAGCTCTCAGTACCTTTTTATTTGCAATTTTATTCAGTATTTTTAACTAAATATTGAATCCCATGAAAATAACATTTTTAGGTCACGCAAGTCTTCAAATTAAAATTGGTCAATCTACAATACTAGTAGATCCATTTATTTCAGGAAACCCAAAAGCTGAAGCTATTGATATTTCTACACTCGAAGCAGATTATATTTTAGTTACCCATGCGCATCAAGATCATATTCTGGATGTAGAAAGTATTGCTAAACGAACTGGAGCTTCAGTGATTTCAAATTTCGAAATTGTTACATATTATCAAAATCTAGGTATTGAAGGTCATCCAATGAATCATGGTGGAAGTTGGGATTTTGAATTTGGAAAGGTAAAATATGTTAATGCTATTCATACCTCTTCGTTCCCAGATGGCACTTATGGTGGACAACCTGGAGGATTTGTTATAGAAGGCGAACACAAAACCATTTACATTGCTGGAGATACTGCTTTAACTTACGATATGAAGTTAATTCCACTTTCTACAAAATTAGATTTAGCTATTTTACCTATTGGTGATAATTTTACAATGGGAATAGACGATGCAATAGTTGCAAGTGATTTTATAGAATGTGATAAAATATTAGGTTATCATTACGACACTTTTGGATATATAGAAATTGACCATGAAGCAGCTAAGCGTAAGTTTTTCGAAAAAGACAAAGACTTGATGTTACTAGAAATTGGAGAAAATTTAGTACTATAGCTAACGCACTTTACTTTTAAGTACAACCTTATGTAATAGTTTTGGGAAAAACCGTTTGAGATATACTCCTCTTATTTCACTTTTTCCTATATAAACTTCATGTTTTTCTTTGGTTATAGCTCTTAGCATTCGCTTGCAGAAAACAGCAACAGATAAACCTTTTTCTGTGGCTTTATCTTGAGTATCGTTTTTTGTGCCATCTCCAACCAATGCATTTTTTGCAACATTAGTATTCACAAAACCTGGACAGATTAAAGTCACTTTTATATTATCTTTTTCGTGTTCCATTCGTAAGACATCAAAAAAACCATGTAAAGCATGTTTTGCGCCACAATATCCAGAACGATAAGGCGAACCAAATTTCCCCATAATACTAGTAACTACTGCAATATATCCAGATTGCTTTTTAATAAAATGAGGTAGTATTGCTTTGGTTAAAGCTACTGTTCCTAAATAATCAACTTCCATTAATTTTTTATCTACACTTATATCAGTGTCTTTAATTAAGGAACGCTGACTAATGCCTCCATTATTTATAAGTACGTCTATAGTTCCAAAAGTAGAAAGTGCTTTTTGAACCACGTTTTTCATAGTATCAATAGCTGCTAAATCAAAAACAACTAGTGCAACATTATCTGGATTTTTACAGTCTTGCCTTACTGTTTCTAATACGTCTTGCCGTCTAGACGATAAAATTAATTTACAGTTTTGTTGCGAAAGTTTTAGAGCTAATCCTTTACCAATACCACTGGAAGCTCCAGTAATCCAAACTACTTTATTTTCAAATGTCATGTTTTTGCTGTGCTTGTTTTAACCATTCTTTGCGTAAATCGTTAGAGAGTTTTCCTGTACCATTGTGTTTCCACCCTGGAGGCTTTATTAAGTATAGTAATCTGCTAGATAGAGGTTTTTTTCCTGTAAACATATCTTTAAACATATAAAACCATTCTATAAATGCAATCTTAATAGGATTGTAAGTATTAATGTTAGAAACCAAACCATAAATTACTTTTTCATCGTCAAGTTCAGGTTGAAAAGTACCAAATAGCTTATCCCAAATAATTAGAATTCCAGCATGATTTCTATCGAGATATAAAGGATTACGTCCATGATGAACACGATGATGCGAAGGTGTATTTAAAACAGCTTCAAACCATGTAGGCATTCGGTTTATGGTTTCTGTATGAATCCAGAATTGGTATAATAAACTAATAGACATTTGCAGCATTATCATTGCTGGATGAAACCCTAATAACGGTAACCATAACCAAAACACAAAAGTGTAAAAACCTCCAGACCAAGTTTGTCGTAGAGCAGTACTTAAGTTATAACGCTGTGACGAATGATGCACTACATGAGAAGCCCAAAAAATACGACTACCATGAGAAATGCGATGAAACCAGTAATACGAAATATCATCAGCAAAAAAGAGTAATGCAAAACTCCACCAAACTACAGGAATGGTAATAAGCCTATAGTTATCATAAATAAAAAAGAATGCTAAAAGCACAAGTGCCTTACTTGCAAAACCAAGAACTACATTACCTAAACCCATTGCAATAGAGGAGAAGGCATCCTTAGCTTCGTAGGTTTTAATATGTCGTTTTGTAGTTATATATAATTCTATAAGCATAGCAATAATAAAAAACGGAATGGCAAACAGAATGATATTTGGAAAATCAGGCATTTATTAAGTTTTAAGCTGATTAAATTTACAAAAATAAATGAGTATTTTTGAAATTAGTATGATTGCAACCTTTAAAAGATATTGCCTAAACTTTAAACAACCAAGTGGTACATCGCGAGGTGTTTTAAAAACTAAAGATACCTGGATTTTAACCATCGCTAAAGACGACAAAATTGGAGTAGGTGAGTGTGGTATGTTTAAAGGCTTAAGTTGTGACGACAGACCAGATTACGAAGACAAATTACAATGGACTTGTGATAATATTAATCTAGGTTTAGACCAGTTATTACATGAGCTTCAGGAATTTCCAAGTATTCAGTTTGGGTTAGAGATAGCTTTTAAGTCATTAGAGCAAAAGAGTCCTTATATTTTATTTCCTTCAGAGTTTACTGAAAGTAAAAAAGCCATTCCTATTAATGGATTAATTTGGATGGGAAGTGAAGCTTTTATGAAACAACAGATTGCAGATAAACTTAAACAAGGTTTTACCTGCATTAAAATGAAAATTGGTGCAATCGATTTTAATACCGAAATAAAGCTCCTAAAATCTATTCGAAAAGAATTTACGGCAAACGAAGTCGAATTGCGTGTAGATGCCAATGGTGCTTTTTCTCTTAAAGATGCTTTAGAGAAGCTTAAAATATTGTCAGAGCTGGAATTACACTCGATAGAACAGCCAATTAAACAAGGTCAAATAGAAGAAATGGCAAGACTTTGCGAGCTTACACCTTTAGCAATTGCTTTAGACGAAGAATTAATTGGTGTACATTCCGTAACAAAAAAGCAAGAATTGCTACAAACTATACAACCACAATACATAATCTTAAAACCAACACTTGTTGGAGGTTTTAAAGGTAGTATGGAGTGGATTAACAAAGCTAATGCAAATAATAATGGTTGGTGGATTACAAGTGCTCTGGAAAGTAATATTGGATTAAACGCTATTGCGCAATGGACATTTACCTTAAACAGTACTATGCCACAAGGTTTAGGTACAGGTAGTTTATTTACCAATAATTTTGATTCGCCTTTAGCAATAAGAAAAGGCGAATTATTTTACGATATTAGCAAAACCTGGAAACTATAATTTTTAGAATATGTATATAAGACAAGTATTAAAAGTAAAGCACGATTGGTGGATGTACATTTTGGGTGTAGTTGGCGCAATTGCTGGAATTGGTTTATTCTCGCTACCTCATTTAGCAGGAATCTTTTATAAAGTGTTTGAAGGCACTGCAGACGAGTCTAAACTAGAAGACATTAATTACCTCATGACTTTATTTGAATCTAATTTAAATCTGGCTTTTATGTTATTGCCTTTTGTTGGAGGATTAATATTCCTGATTGTTATGGTGAAATTGTTACATAAGCAATCCTTTACCATGCTAACAACAGCAAGAGAAAAAATAGACTGGAAACGTGTTTGGTTTGCTTTTATACTTTGGGGAATTATTTCTTCTGGAATGGTAATGGCAGATTATTTTATGAATCCTGAAGGCTATGTACTTAATTTTAATTTACAACCCTTTTTAATACTATGTGTATTAGCAATAGTATTAGTACCACTGCAAACCAGTTTCGAAGAGTATTTATTTAGAGGCTATTTAATGCAAGGTCTAGGTGTAATTACAAAAACAAAGTGGTTTCCTTTATTGTTCACTTCTATTGTTTTTGGAATGTTACATATTGCAAATCCAGAAGTTGAAAAACTAGGAAATATCATTATGGTATATTACATAGGAACAGGATTGTTTTTAGGTATAATTACCTTAATGGATGATGGTTTAGAACTGGCTTTAGGTTTCCATGCAGCAAACAATCTATTTACTGCTTTATTGGTAACAGCAGACTGGACAGCCTTTCAGACACATTCTATATTTAAAGATATGTCTGATCCTACGGAAGCTGTATTAAGTGATGTACTCGCTCCTGTTTTAATAATTTTCCCAATACTGCTCTTTATTTTTGCTAAGGTTTATAAATGGAATAACTGGAAAGAAAAACTTATTGGTCGTGTACACGATTTCCCAAATGAAGATTATAAGATAATAGGCGAACCTGAAGAAGACTAAAAAAAATCATATTGATTGAGATGTTTTTTTGTGAATTTTGTTTAACAAAGTTATGGTTTTCTTGTCCGTAGATATAACTTGGGATTTATCCCATTAATGGATTTTTAAAAGGTACCTTTGTATAGTATTATTTATTGGTTGAAATTAATCATCCTTTTTCGCATAACTAGAGCGAAATACGGAGGCATTCTTTATTTAGCCTATTTTGATTAATGAAACTCTAGTAACAACTTAATGCCTGATTGCTAGTAAGTAACTATCTAATAGTGATTTTAATCTTACGCTTTGCTCATGTCATTACTCTGCAATTCGTTTCAATTTAAAAACAATGACTTTTTTAAAAATGGGAGTAATTGGTACTTCAAAAAAAGAAGATGAAAGACGTGTGCCTATTCATCCAGAACATTTAAATAGACTACCAGAACATATTCGAAGACAACTTATTTTTGAAGAAGGCTACGGAAAACCTTTCAACATAAAAGACGAAGATATTAGCGCCTTAACTGGAGGAATAGCTTCACGAAGTGAAATATTAGCCGACATTGGGTGTGCTATTATAGCCAAACCTATTTTATCAGATTTTAAAGAATTAAAAGATGGTGGTATTATTTGGGGTTATCCGCATTGTGCACAAAATATGGAAGTTACACAAACAGCTATCGATAAAAAATTAACCTTAATTGCTTTTGAAGATATGTATGTGTGGACTCCTAGCGGACAAATGGGAAGACATACCTTTTATAAGAATAATGAAATGGCTGGTTATAGCGCAGTTATACACGCATTGCAATTAAAGGGAATAGATGGTCATTATGGAAACCAACGGAAGGTAATTATATTTAGTTTTGGTGCTGTAAGTAGAGGTGCTATTTACGCATTAAAAGCACATGGTTTTAGGGATATTACAATCTGTATTCAGAGACCAGACCACGAAGTAAGAGAAGAAGTTTTAAATGTGCACTATGTTAGAGTTAGAAAAGGAAACGAAAATGAGCCACGCTTAATTGTTGTTGAACATGATGGTTCAGAAAGACCATTATTAGATTTAATAAATGAATCTGAAATCATAATTAACGGAACCTATCAGGATACAGACGATCCTATTGATTATGTAATTGAAGAAGAAAAATCTACGTTTAAATCTGGTACACTAATTATAGATGTGAGCTGCGATAAAGGCATGGGTTTTTATTTTGCAAAACCTACTACTTTTAAAAACCCAATTATAGCTGTAGATAATATTGATTACTATGCAGTAGATCATACACCAAGTTATTTTTGGGAAAGTGCTTCCAGATCAATTTCTGCCGCATTAATGGTGCATGTACCATCTGTAATATCTGGACGCGAAAGTTGGAATGAAAATAAGACCATTAAGAATGCTATAAATGTAGATAAAGGTGTGATTGTAAAAGAACATATTCTTAGATTTCAGAATCGTGAAGCAGACTATCCACATAATGTAAAAAGGCAAGAAAACTAAACAGTTTTTTATGTTAATCTCTTATGTGGTAAGAATCAGATTATAAGAAAATTGCACTTTATAAGACAATAAAACCACTTCATGATTGCAGATATAAACGTAAATAGACCAGAACCTATTGTTACAGAACAGCAGTTAGAACTGTTTTATCGTGCTACTAATGTTAAGCATACGATTAAAGCATTAGAAGCTGGTAAACCTGTATTAATTACAGCGTTTTACAGCAATGGGTTGTTATTGCTTTTAGAGTTGCAAATGCATCTTAAAAGTAAGTTTCCTAACAGCTCTTTTAAGGAGCAACGTGAGTATAGATCGCAATATCGAAAGCTGTCAAATCTTATTTTAATTGAAATTAGAGATCATAAATTAACAGTAAAGAAAGCGCCTTCTATTGGTTGGTTAGAAAAACTGTATCCGGAAACTAGCGATTTCTTTTTGTCTTTTCCTCAAATTCAAGGTTTAAATAGTGCATGGCAATGGTACCAGAACGGAATTTCAATTCCTGTATTGCGAAATAAAATTCATCCTTATTATGGGGTTTATTTCCCTACGCGTTTCGATCATTTAATACTTTTCGATAATTGGTTAAGACGTTATGAAGGACTTAAAAAGTCTGTAATTGATGTAGGTATTGGGAGTGGCGTTTTGTCTTTTCAAATGGTAAAGCATGGTTTTCAAAAGGTTTTTGGTACAGATACTAATCCTAATGCTATTTTAGGACTAGCAGAATTTATGGCAGATACAAAGTTGTCTAGAAAGATAGAGTTAGATTTTGGTCATCTTTTTGGAAAGTGGAATAAGCAAACCGAATTGATTGTTTTTAATCCACCTTGGTTACCAGAATCTCATAATCTGGATCGTAATGACGAAGCTATTTATTACACTAAATATCTATTCCCTGATTTTTTTGAAGGCGCAAAAAGAAGACTGTTACCAGAAGGGAAGCTTGTAATCTTATTCTCGAATTTAGCTGAAATTACTAATGTTACAAAAGAGCATCCTATTAAGAAAGAACTAGCCGAAGGTGGAAGATTTCAATTGGAAAAATGCCTAACCAAAAAAGTAAAAGCTGCATCAGAAAAAACAACGCGGAAACAATACTGGCGTTCATCTGAAGAAGTAGAACTTTGGGTACTTATTAATAAGTAAGTAATGGAATTTTTAAATTAGCTTCCTCTTCTTTTTTATTTTATTAGCAAATGCTACATTTGCAAAATGTCTAAAGCAATTAAAAATCAATCAGCAATACTGTCTAAATTAGGAATTGAAAAATTAAATCCTATGCAGGAAGAAGCCATATTGGCAATAGAATCCTGGAATGCTGTTATTTTATTATCACCAACAGGAACAGGAAAAACCTTAGGGTTTCTTTTACCAATTATTAATGCATTAGACAAAGCCAGTGAAGAAATTCAAGCTGTTGTTATTGTACCTTCCAGAGAATTGGCCATTCAAATAGAACAGGTAATGCGTGATATGGGTACAGGATTCAAAGTAAATGCTGTTTATGGAGGACGATCTGGTTCTAAAGATAGAGTAGAACTAAAACATAAACCAGCAGTATTAATTGGAACTCCAGGTAGAGTGGCAGACCATTTACGACGAAAAGTTTTTAGTACAGACTATATTAAAACTTTAGTTTTAGACGAGTTTGATAAATCTCTAGAAATAGGTTTCGAAAATGAAATGCGTGATGTTCTGGAATTACTTCCAAAAGTTGAAAAGAAAATATTAACCTCTGCAACTCAAGGTGTGAGTATCCCAAAGTTTGTTGGTTTACAAGAGCCTCTTACTATTGATTATTCTGGAGAAGGCATTACACAATTACAAATAAAAGCTGTGCTTTCGCCTTCAAAAGATAAACTGGATACATTATTTGATTTAATTGCTCATATTGGAAACCAAAACGGAATTATCTTCTGCAATTTTAAAGATTCTATACAACGTGTAAGTGATTATCTTACTCAAAATAGTATTGCTCATGGTACATTCTATGGCGGAATGGAACAAGTAGATAGAGAGCGTGCTTTAATAAAGTTTAGAAACGGAACACATCAAATACTTTTAGCCACAGATTTAGCTGCCAGAGGAATTGATGTACCAGAAATTAATTTTATTATACATTATCATCTTCCAATGCGTAAGGAAGAATTCACGCATCGTAATGGTAGAACTGCTCGTATGCATAGTGATGGTACAGCTTATGTGTTGCAGTACGAACAGGAAAGTCTACCAGAATTTATTGGTGATTTACCAATTGAAAAATTAAAACGAGTTGAGCTTCCAAAACGCTCGGAATGGAGTACTTTATTTATTTCTGGAGGACGAAAAGATAAAATTTCTAAAGGTGATATTGCAGGATTGTTTTTTAAACAAGGCAATTTGAACAGAGAAGATTTAGGCGTTATAGAACTAAAAAATGATTGTGCTTTTGTTTCTGTTAAAGCAGCAACTATAAAAGCGCTTATACCCAAAGTTAATAATACACGCTTAAAGAAAAAGAAAGTAAGAATAACGGTTATTTAGACTTTTTTGTGTTCCAACGTGTTTCTCGCCATTCTTTTTGCTCTGTTTGCGTAAGGAAAGTCCAAGCAACAATTCTACTGGATTTATTTCCAGTTCCCATTGGTATCGTTTTAACTTGAGTAGCTTTTGTTTTCTCCAAGGCTTTATAAACGCCTCTTAAATTAGATTGCTTTGAAACTAATGTTGTAAACCAGAAACAGTTTTTATAGAATCTTACACTTTCTCTTATTATAGCACTTATAAATCTGCTTTCTCCACCTTCGTAAATTAACTCATCATTAATTCCTGAAAAATTCAGTTGTGGTGTATCTGTTTTTTTACCTGTTAAATTTTTTACTTTTCGTTGTGTGCCTTTTAGAGCATCTTCTGCAGAAGAGTGGAATGGAGGATTACAGATACATATATCTATTTTGCCTTCTCTTGTAATTATACCATAAAAGATATCCTTAGCATTGTTCTGTAATCTGCAATCTATTTTATCTGTTAATGCTGAATTAGAGCTAATTATATTTTTTGCTGAATCTATAGCCTTTTGGTTGGTATCTGAGGCAATAAAATTCCAATCGTATTCTGTAACTCCAATAATTGGATAGATACAGCTTGCTCCAACACCAATATCAATACACGTGATGTTTTTTCCAGTAGGAATTCTTCCAAAATTAGTTTCTCCTAATAAATCTGCTGCATAATGGATATAATCTGCTCTACCAGGAATTGGTGGACATAAATTCTCATCTGGGAAATCCCAGTTTTTAATTCCATAATAATGATTTAATAAAGCTTTATTTAGAAATTTTACAGCAATTGGACTGGAAAAATCAACCGAATCATCTCCATATTTATTCGGTTTTACATGGTTCTTTAACTCAGGAACAGCCTTTATTAAGGCTTTTAAATCATAGCGTTCTCTATTTCTATTACGAGGATGTAGTCGTGTTTTTTCTTGCTGCTTTTTTTCTGAAGACATGATTTAGTTTTATAGGCTTTTCAAAGATATAAGAAACTTATTGTAATGCTATATAAACATTAAAAAAGCACCTTATTTAAGGTGCTTTTTGTATAAGTATTACAAATTATTATTCAATTTCTGTTAGTAAAATAACTGCTTTGTTAAAGTCTGAAGCTGCATTAATTACTTTTCTAAATTCTTCATATTTATGTAAGTCGTATTCGTGGGTTTTATAAAACTCTTGGATAGTGATTATTAGTTTGTTGTCTTCTAAAACATAATCAGATTCAAACTTAGCAGTCTTATTTTCGTTTACGTCAAAATAAGCTTCATTAATTTGAAGAGATTCCAATCCTTCAACTATATATCCATCAGGAATAGCTACTGTAATGGTATAATCGTATTGGTTAGGATAAGTCATTTCTATTGGATTTACTCGTTCTGTTTCCTGATACAGTTCGCTTTGTGTGCCTATTACTTTTCCTATTTGAAATAGATAGCTATCTCCAGCTTCTTCTAACAAGGATTCAGAAGTAATTACAGAATTAGAGATAAAGGGTTTATTATATTCTAATTGCAACATTTCTGGATATAGTATCTCTTGCGATACGATTACTTTATCTTCAATTCCAGAACTCGTTAAATAGTCATCAAATTCTTTTTTGCCTTGCTCAGTAGTTAAGTTTAAAACTGCTCTGTTAGTTACAGACCAATGTCCTGTAAACTCTTGGTGTTGATCAAGTATTACGCTTTCGATATCCTCATCAAAACTAATATCTGTAGCACGAATTACACGACTATAATCTGGATCGTTTTGCACTATTTTGCTAAAGTAATACTCTAACGATTCTGTAATATATAAGCCATAATTTCCTAAGATGTTAAAAGGCGCTTCTCCTAATCTATATTCTATTCTGTCTGGAGCAATATACTTTGCTTCATTGGGCAGATAAATTAAGAAATCTCTTAGAGCACTTGGATTAAAGAAATCTGGATCGAATTTATGTGTAAAGCGATTTGAAGTAATTACAATTTCGTATTCTACCTTTAATGCAGTTAGGTATTGTGCATAAACTTGAAGTATACCATAGTCACTAGAAACTCTATTTTTAAGGATATAATCGATATCAGATAATTCTGGGTTATTGTTTTTAACTACAGAATAATTAGTTTTTACAAAATCGTCTATAAGTGATGCAATCTGAAAACGGTTAAGATTCCCTTTGTCTTTAAGCAACTCTGCAATATCATTTTTTACAATATCTGAATAAGTTTCAGGAAACATTTTAGATCCAACATTGTTAACAACATTATTCCAGAACATCTCTTGGGAAACGTTTTGTTCTTTAGAAAAACACTGGTAAACTACTTCAATTTTATTAGCATTAGGTGTTGCATATTCTTCTTCAAGCATAGCTGGAATATTTTCCAGTTTTAAAAGTTTTGCAGCGCGACCATTAGCATCAGTGGTTTCAAAAGTCTGTTCGGTTCTATAGGCTTTAACTTTGCTGTTTAGCTCACCTGTGATAAATAAAAACTCAGCGTTTTTAATTAAATAATCACTTTGAATAGATTCTGAACCTTGCATATCGTATTCTTTCTCTACTGTATACAAGACTTCTATTTCTGAATTTCTTTCAACGCCTTCAATTGCAAAAATTTTAAAATCGCCATATTCTTCTACATTCTTAACTTCTTTTATATTGTCTTTGTTAAGCAAAGTAATTTTACCATCTTTTGTTATGGTTCTAGCTTTAATATCAATTACATCTTCAACTTGATACATTGGAATATAAACCGTATTATGCCTGCTTATACCTTTGTCGTCATTTACTTTTGTGAGTGTATGTGTTGTTTCAAAAAGTTTAATATTTTGAGCGAAAACTCCAGGTTTATATTCTACAATTACTTTTTTTATTATACCAACAGAAGATTCATTCATTTCCTTTTCTGAAAGCGAATGTAGAGTAGGTTTTTCACTCCAGTTATAGGTTTTGTAGTATTGTGCAAAACTAGTAGTTGTTGCAAGTAAAAAAAGGAATAGAATTTTCTTTATCATTATATTTTCTCTAGGGTTATACTTTTTTTGTAGGCTTTAATTAAACTTTTAATAAATGCATTCCAGTCTTCAAAACGCTCTTTTTTAATACTTAGTGTGTTTATTTTTATTGTTTTATACTGAATAACTTTATTGTCTTCTAATGTATATGATATTGAATATCCAAAATCAGGATGAGTAAATTCTAATGCTTTTGGAACATTAGCAACAGTATAACCTTCAGGTATATTAAAGGTAGTTACATACTCTTTTTGATGTTTATAATCAATCTTTCTACTGTATTTACGGTCTTCAATATCAATCTTACTTTTTGATAACACACGATCTAAGTTTAGATTAATAAATGTTTTATTTCCAACAGTTTTAGAATAATTGTCTATCGTTAAATCGTAAGTCAATTCTAAAGGATTAGATTTATTATCGAGGTTTTTGTGTGTGATATTATTGTATTGCGTTTTATTATTTCCTAAAACTAAAATAGTGTTCAGGAATTCTTCTTCGGTTTTATCATCTTTTTCGTAAGTATATTTTTCATTGTAATCTACCTTCTCGTAACCAGTAAGCTTTCTTTTTTCTTTAACCATAATAGTTCCATCTACAAGCGAAATTTCACTTAAAACAGAAGTAATACTCTTATTAGATTCTGGTGTAGGAACCGTAACTACTT